>OMDR01001645.1_pt1 | contig 10171 bp, 8 predicted proteins | sample 1645251 | NCBI WGS metagenome assembly OMDR01 (sample SAMEA103958142, study PRJEB25191) | human gut metagenome | biome: human-associated habitat [ENVO:00009003]; feature: intestine environment [ENVO:2100002]; material: feces | place: Germany | collected 2013/2015 | reverse complement strand
TTTTCGGCAAAAACAACCGCCATTTCCCACCATTCCGCCAAATCCCGCTCAATGTGAGAAAAAAGGACGATGAAACGGGGGTGAGGGTATTGCATTTTCTTGGCAAAACCTTTATAATTATACTAAATCTTCGTCATGCGGCCTGAAAATATTTTAGGTGTTATGACGAAACAAAAGAAAGGGAGAACATCATGGAAAAGCTCTTTAAGCTCCAGGAGAACGGCACCACGGTAAAAACCGAGCTGCTTGCCGGTCTCACGACGTTCATGACGATGGCCTACATCATCGCCCTGAACCCCAACCTGCTGACCAACTTCGCGGTCGGCACCCCGCTGTGGAACGGTGTGTTCCTGGCAACCTGCATTGCCTCCGCCATCGGCACCATCTGTATGGCCTTTATGGCCAACAAGCCCTTCGTTATGGCTCCCGGCATGGGTCTGAACAGCTTCTTTGCCGTGGTCGTGGCCAACATCGCCGTCATCAACAACTGCGAGTATGAGTCCGCGTTCCAGGCCGGTCTGGTCATCATCCTCGTCGAGGGCATCGTGTTCCTCGTCCTCACCCTCCTGAAGGTCCGTGAGAAGATCGTCGAGGCCATTCCTCTCGGCGTCCGCTACGGCATCGCCCCCGCCATCGGCCTGATGCTGATGAACATCGGTCTTGGCTCCAACGTCGGCATCTATGCCGAGGGCAACGGCTTCACCAGCCCCTTCTACATCATGCGCGACTTCTTCGGCGCCCTGACCCCCAGCATCATCAAGGGCAGCATGGGCGACATCGGCTATCACACCATGGTCCTCACCGCCATCACCGCCTTCCTCGGCGTGTTCATGATGGTCGTTCTGGCCAAGAAGGGCATCAAGGCCGCCGTTTTGCTCGGTATGCTCTTCTCCTCCGTGCTCTACTGGGCCGGCAGCTTCCTGTTCCTGGGCGTGAATCCGTTCGCCAGCCTTGAGACCGCGAGCTTCGTGCCCCCCTTCGCCGACATGGTCTCCACCACTCTCTTCAAGTTTGACTTCGCCGGCTTTGTGAACATCGGCTGGTTCACCGCCATCACCCTGATCATCACCTTCTGCATGATCGATATGTTCGACACCATCGGCACCCTCGTCGGCACGGCCTCCCGCGCCGGCATGGTCGACAAGGACGGCAATATGCCCAAGATGAAGGAAGCCCTGCTCTCCGATGCCATCGGCACCATCGCGGGCGCTGCCACCGGTACCTCCACCGTCACCACCTTCATCGAGTCCGCTTCCGGCGTTGAGGCCGGCGGCCGCACCGGTCTGACCGCGCTGACCACCGCCGTTCTCTTCCTCGCCTGCATGTTCCTCGCCCCCATCGCCGCCATCATCCCCGGCGCTGCGACCTCCGCCGCGCTCATCTACGTCGGCGTGCTGATGCTCCAGGGCCTCAAGAACGTCAACTTCGACGATATGGATCAGATGCTGCCGGTGTCCATCATGCTCATCGGTATGCCCGTGTCCGGCTCCATCGGCCACGCCATCGGTCTGGGCCTGATCTCCTACACCGTGGTCAAGGTCTTCTCCGGCAAGGCCAAGGACGTCAGCGTTCTGACCTATGTCATCTCCCTCCTCTTCCTCATCAAGTTCTTCGTGGTGGTGTAAGACCCATACAGCGGCATAAGAAAGAGCGCCCGTTCGGGCGCTCTTTCCTTTTGGCTTTTTACTTGTAGAAATCCGTGCCGTCCTCAATGACGATGGGCAGGCCGTTGTGGTAGACGGGGATGGTCTCGAACTTGAAGCGGCTGACGCGGTGCTTATGGTCGATCTGCTCTTTAATGGCGGGATCGGCGACGCCCTTGCGGACGTATTCGTTCACCGCGTGGTAGGAAAAGCCGAGGTTGTCCTCGTCGGTCTTGCCGGTCAGGCCGTCGGACGGGGGCTTGATGAGGAAGCGCTCGGGCAGGCCCAGCGCGCGGCCGATGGCGATGACCTCCTCGGTGGTGTACATCCCGATGGGCGAGAACGCGCCCGCGCTGTCGCCGTAGATGGTGCAGTAGCCGACCCAGTCCTCGGAAAGGTTGGAGGTGTTGACCACGATGCCCGCGTCCACGCTCTGGGCGATGGCGTACAGCGTCGCCATGCGGATGCGGGAGGGGAGGTTGACGGTGGTCTGGCGGCTGGCCTCGATGCCGAGGCGGGCCATCTCGCCCAGAATGCCGCTCGTGCCGCCGTGGATGTTGAAGGTGTAGTGCTTGATGCCGAGAAAGTCCACGATGCCGTTGGAGTAGTCGATGTCGGGCTGGACGCCGTCGGGCATGAGGACGCCGAGGACGTTCTCGCGGCCATACGCCTCGACGCACAGCGCGGCGATCACCGAGCTGTCCTTGCCGCCGGAGATACCGACGACAGCGGTCTTGCCGCCGCAGCTTTTCATCTGCGCGCGCATCCAGTCGAGCAGGGCGAGAATGTGGTCCGCGGCCTTGAAATCCTTGAGATCGTACATAGCTTGCGCTCCTTTTTTGAAATTTGCTATCATTGTAGCGCAAAAAAGCGCGGATTGCAATGGAAGGAGCGCAGAAATTCTCATTTCATCGGTCTTTTCCGCGCACGGACGTGACAAAATCAGTCGATCAGGGCGCGCAGCTCGTCGAGCGAGAGCGAAGGCTGGAGGGCAAGGCCGACGCCAAAGCCGACGACGCGGGCAAGCTGCCCGGCGCGCGCGTCGATGTCGCGCGGCGTGACCATGACGCTCCCCTGTCCGCGCAGGGCGGCGGGATCGGGGAGGTCCGCCCCGGCCTCGTCTAAAAGGTCGAGCGCGAGCGTGGCGGCGTCCACCACGGTGGGGACGCCGACGGCGAGGACGGGAACGCCGAGCGTCTCGCGCGTGAGGGCGCGGCGGTGGTTGCCGACGCCCGAGCCGGGGACGATGCCGGCATCCGTGAGCTGGACGGTGGTGCAGACGCGCCCGAGGCTCTGCGACGCCAGCGCGTCGACGGCAACGACAAGGTCGGGGCGCACGGTCTCCACCGCGCCGCGCACGAGCTCGGCGGCCTCCAATCCCGTTGTGCCGAGGACGCCGGGCGTCAGCACGCTGACATCCGCGAGCGCACCGAAGGCGGCGCAGCCCTTCAGGTGGCGCGTGGCGGGCACATGATCGGCGGCGCGGGGACCGATGACGTCGGGCGTCATGGCGCGGTTGCCGAGTCCGACCACGAGGGCGGTATCGACCGTTCCTTCGAGGAGAGCGCGCAGCTCGTCGCGGAGCGCGAGCGCCGCGCGCTCCGTGTACGCGGGGTCCTCGGGAGAAAGCGCGCGCAGGTCGAGCGTGACGTAGGTCCCGCGCGGCTTGCCAAGGGCGCGCGAGGCCGCCTCGCCCTCCACCGTCACCGTGGTCACGGCGCAGCCGCGGCGCGTCCGCTCGGTGAGCGTGAGGCCGTCGATGGCGTCGTCCCTTTGTGCCGCGCGGAACAGCGCGTGCGCCTCCAGCGCCAGGTCCGTCCGCCGTGCGTTCATAAAACCGCCTGCCTTCCACTAAATCTTGTATATTGCTCTCATTATGTCCCCTAAATTTTGAAGCATACAAAAAAGTGGAGAAAATCTGAAAAAAGTGCTTGCAATTCCTCGAAAACTTTGTTAAAATACCATTCTGCACGGTGGATTTTTTATGTTCGCCGTCAAATCCCAACCGGAGGAGGTGTTTGGTTTGCCGAATATTAAGTCTGCCAAGAAGCGCGTCCAGCTCGCTGAGGTGCGTAACGCCCGCAACAAGGCTGACAAGTCCGCACTGAAGACCGCACTCAAGAAGTTCGAGGCGGCTGCCGCTGAAGGCAATCGCACCGAGGCCGAGGGCGCTTACAAGGTCGCAGTGAAGATCGTGGACAAGTCTGCCGCGAAGGGTCTGCTGCACAAGAACAACGCTGCTCACAAGAAGAGCGCTATGACCACCAAGCTCAACAGCATTGGCTGATCGAACCAAACAGCGAGAGACGTCCGCGAGGACGTCTCTTTTTTCTCTGCCAATCAAAAGACTGCTTTTGGAGCCGCTTATTTACAATTTGTTCACACGGTTTTCAAGTTTTAGCCATAAATCGCTGGTATCTTAATACTTGCAAAGGGGTTACGTGATCCCCGATGTGATTTTCTCCCTCCTAAAAATACACACAACACACAGCCAAAAGCCCCCGTCTTTCGACGGGGGCTTTTGGTGTCTTATCGGGGGCAGGAGCTCCGACGCGCGGCAGAGCGGGAACGCGGGTTGCGTTTGCGCGCGCGGCATGGTAAAATCAGGAAAGGCCGCTGGGTGCGGCAACAGGAGCACACGACAGCAATGCACGAAGGAGGAAAACAGCATGAAACAGAAAATTTTTGCGCTGCTTGCGGCGCTGTGCCTGCTCGCGGGCTGCGCGGGCAAAACGGAGCCGGACGCGCCGGTCATTGACCCCGCGCCGCCGACGGTCGACCCGACGCCGGTCACGCCGACGGAGCCGAGCGAGGCCGAGCAGGCTGAGGCGCGGCTGCGCGAGCGCATCGCGGGGATGTCGATCGAGGAAAAGGTCGGGCAGATGTTCTTTGTCCGCTGTCCCGAGACGGGCGCGGCGGAGGATGTAGCTGCCTACCACCTCGGGGGGCTGCTGCTCTTCGGGCGGGACTACAAGGACGCAGACGGCGGCTGGCTGAGCGCGGAGGAGCTGACGGCGAAGCTCGAGAGCTATCAGGCCGCGGCGGACATTCCGCTCTTCATCGGCAGCGACGAGGAGGGCGGCACGGTAACGCGCGCGAGCCGCGACCCGAAGCTCTTCGCGCAGCCGCTGCCCTCGCCGCAGGAGCTGTATGCCGCGCGCGGCATGGACGGTCTTGCCGCGGAGACGCTGGACTATAACAAGCAGCTTCTGGCGCTCGGCATCAACGTAAACCTTGCGCCGGTGTGCGACGTATCCACCGACGCGGGTGACTTCATCTACGCGCGCTCGTTCGGCGGAGACGCCGCGGCGACGAGCGAATTTGTGACGGCGGCGGTCGGCGCGATCCGGGACGCGGGGGTGGCGGCGGTCCTCAAGCACTTCCCCGGCTATGGGAACAACGCCGACACGCACACGGGCGTCGCCATCGACAAGCGGCCGTATGAGACGTTCGAGCAGAGCGACTTCTTGCCGTTCCGGGCGGGCATGGAAGCGGGCGCGCCGTTCGTGCTCGTGAGCCACAACGTGGCGGAGTGCATGGACGCTGCGCTGCCGGCGTCCCTCTCCCCCGCCGTGCATGAGGTACTGCGGGAGACGCTGGGCTTCGACGGCATCGTGATCACGGACGACCTCGCGATGGACGCGGTGAAGCAGTACGCGAACGGCGAGGCCGCGGTGCTGGCGGTGCTCGCAGGAAACGATATGCTCATCACGAGTGACTACCAAAACGACATTCCCGCCGTGCTCGCGGCGGTGGCGGACGGGCGCATCGCGGAGCGCGAGATCGACGCGCACGTGCTGCGTATTCTGCGCTATAAGCAGGCGCAGGGGTGGATCGAATAGGATTTTTTGGAATTTCGGAACAAAACGGCGCGGCTTTGCGTCAAAAGATGCAAAGGTCCTGCTTTTGGAAGAGGCAGGACGGAAACAGAAAGGAGCGAAAGAAATGAAAAGGTCTCTGCGAAACAGTATTCTCTTGCTGCTGACGGCGATGCTGCTGACAGTATCGGCCCTTGCCGACTCGGGGCCGAAGGCCCAGCTGACGGTGAAGGTGGTAAACGCGCCGAGCGAGCCGTACTACCTCGATCTTTTGGAAAAGGGGGATTATCAGGGGCACACCTATGGCTCCGGAGACGGGGATGACACATACAGCGGGCTGGATTGGAGCTACTCCGAGGAGGAAATCGCCGCGCTGGATGACGAGCTGCTGGACGCGCTGCGGGCAGCGGTGCCGGAGGGCTGGCACGCCTGCACCGCGCAGGGGACAAACGGCGCGCCGATGTGGGGCGACCTGATCGGCAGCGACGCAGGCGGGGCGGCTCCACTCCTTCCGCTACCATGGCGTACCGGATACGTATCGGATCATTCTCGTGACAAAAAGCGGCGAGAGCTGGGTGTCCGATACGCTGCACCGCGCGACGCTGCAATCGAGCGCGACGGTGGATTGGGCGAAAAGGACCGCGAGCGCGCCGAGCGCGGCGACCGCCTATCTGCTGCAATTTTTCTGCACCCTCCTCCCTACCCTGCTGATCGAGGGCGTGCTGCTGCTCGCCTTCGGCTATCGGAGCCGTCGGAGCTTGCTGGTGTTTCTGCTCGTGAACCTTGTGACGCAAGGCGGCTTCGCGCTCTACCTTGCCGTGACGGTGCTCAACCACGGCGTGAGCGGGTGGTCGCTGCTGTTCTACATTCCCATCGAAATTATCATTACCGCAGTCGAGCTGCTGTGCTACCGCCGGCTGCTGACGGAGAAGGGCCGAGGGCGCGCGGTGGGCTACGCCGTCGCCGCAAATGTCTGCTCCGCGACGGTGGGGTTGCTGCTCATCGACCCGCTGTGGAGGTTCATCGTCAGCATTTCTTAGAAACTATTTTGCGCCCCGCACGGGCGCGGAAACGAAAGGAAATTTTTTCATGGAGACCGAAAAGCTATACTATGCCGACCCCTTTCTGACGGAATTTGACGCGCGGGTGCTTGCCTGCGAGGCGGAAAAGGGCGGCTATGCCGTGGTGCTCGACCGCACGGCGTTCTATCCCGAGGGCGGCGGGCAGCCGTATGACACCGGCGTGCTCGGCGGCGTCGAGGTGAGCGAGGTACATGAAAAGGCGGGCGTCGTCACGCACAAATGCGCCGCTCCCCTGCCCGTGGGCGAGACGGTGCATGGGAAGCTCGACTGGGCGCGGCGCTTCGACCACATGCAGCAGCACTCCGGCGAGCACATCTGCTCGGGGCTGATCTGCGCGCGCTACGGCTGCGACAACGTGGGCTTTCACATGGGCGCGGAGAGCGTGACCATCGACTTCAACGCCGACATTCCGTGGGAGGGCTGCTGGAGATCGAGGCAGCGGCGAACCGGTACATCTATGAGGATCACGCCATCGACATCCAGCTCCACCGCGGCGCGGAGCTGGACGCGATCGACTACCGCAGCAAAAAGCCGCTTGAGGGCGACGTGCGCATCGTGACCTTCCCCGGCGCGGACTGCTGCGCGTGCTGCGGCACGCACGTCATGCGGAGCGGACAGGTCGGCATCGTGAAATTCCTCTCCGTGCAGAAGTTCCGCGAGGGCGTGCGCATCGAGCTGCTGTGCGGCGGGCGGGCATACCGCTATCTCTCCGCCTGCTGGGCGCAGGACGTGGCGGCCGCGCAGGCGCTCTCGGTCAAGCCGACGGCCTCCGCCGCGGCGGTCGAGCGCTTGCAGGGCGAGCTTTCCGCGCTTAAGCTGCGCTGCGCAAAATTGGAGGAGAGCGTGTTCGCGGGCGTCGCGGCGCGGTATGCGGGCAGCGGCGATGTGCTGCTTTTCGAGGACGAGATGGGCGGCGAGAGCGTGCGCAGGCTCTGCGACGCGGTGGCGGAGACCTGCGGCGGGCGCTGCGCGGTGTTCGCGGGCGCGGGCAGCGCGTGGAAATACGCCATCGGACAGCGCGGCGGCGATCTGCGCGCGCTGACAAAGGAGCTGAACGCGGCGCTCTCGGGGCGCGGCGGCGGCATGCCGGAGTTCGTGCAGGGCAGCGTCGGCGCGGAGCGCGAAGCCATCGAGGCGTTCTTTGCGGAAAAGTGACTTGACAAGCGCGCGGCGGCGTGCTATGCTACGCACAACAAAAGGCTGTGAGAAAGAAGCCTTTTCCCTTCGGCGCAGCAGAGAGAGGACGGTCGGTGCGAGTCCTCGCGGCAGGGAAAGGGCGGCGCTTTTGAGCCGCGCGGCGGAAATGCCGCGCCGGTCCCCGCCGTTATCGGGAATGAAGTGCCCCGCCTCCAACGGGGAATTCAGGTGGAACCACGGACAATGCTTTGTTCGCCCTGAGCCTACTGAAATAGGCTCAGGGCGTTTTTGCTGCGCAAAAACGCAAGGTTTTGAGCTTCGTCCCTCGCCGCCATCGCGGCAATCGGGGCGCATGGCGTCAAAATTGCGTACACGCAATTTTGAAAACGCTCCGGGCCACCAAACGAAAAGGAGAAGAAACCATGAAAAACACCGAAAAGACGATGGACAAGATCGTTGCCCTGTGCAAGAACCGCGGCTTTGTGTTCCCCGGCAGCGAGATCTACGGCGGCCTTGCCAACACCTGGGACTATGGCCCGCTCGGCGCGGAGCTGAAGAAGAACATCAAGAACGCCTGGTGGAAGAAGTTCGTGCAGGAGAATCCCTACAACGTCGGCCTCGACGCGGCGATCCTGATGAATCCCCAGACCTGGGTGGCGAGCGGCCATCTGAGCGGCTTCTCCGATCCTCTGATGGACTGCCGCGAGTGCCACGAGCGCTTCCGCGCGGATAAGCTCATCGAGGACTGGTGCGCGGAGAACGGCTTCGAGCTGAGTAAGCCCATCGACGCCTTCTCCCAGAGCGAGATGAAGGACTTTGTTGAGGAGCACAACATCCCCTGCCCCACCTGCGGCAAGCACAACTTTACCGATATCCGTCAGTTTAACCTGATGTTCAAGACGTTCCAGGGCGTGACCGAGGACGCGAAGAACACCGTGTATCTGCGTCCCGAGACGGCGCAGGGCATCTTCGTCAACTTCAACAACGTCCAGCGCACGACACGCAAGAAGCTGCCGTTCGGCATCGGCCAGATCGGCAAGAGCTTCCGCAACGAGATCACCCCGGGCAACTTCATCTTCCGCGTGCGCGAGTTTGAGCAGATGGAGCTGGAGTTCTTCTGCAAGCCCGGCACCGACCTCGAATGGTTCCAGTATTGGCGCACGTTCTGCCACAACTGGCTGCTGTCCATCGGTCTGAAGGACGAGAATCTGCGTCTGCGCGACCACGATCCCGAGGAGCTGTGCTTCTACTCCAAGGCAACGACGGACTTCGAGTTCCTGTTCCCCTTCGGCTGGGGCGAGCTTTGGGGCGTCGCCGACCGCACGGACTACGACCTGACGCAGCATTCCAACACGAGCGGCGAGAAGCTGGTCTACCGCGAGGGCGAGGGCAAGGACATGGTGGAGTATATCCCCTATGTCATCGAGCCGAGCCTCGGCGTGGAGCGCAGCGTGCTGGCTGTGCTGTGCGACGCCTACGACGAGGAGGTCGTCGGGCAGGACAAGAAGGGCAACGACGATGTGCGCGTGGTGCTGCACTTCCATCCCGCGCTCGCGCCGTTCAAGGCCGCGATCCTGCCGCTGAGCAAGAAAGAAGTTCTCACCGGCCCCGCACAGGAGCTGTATGCCGAGCTGAGCAAGGAGTTCATGGTCGATTACGACGAGACCGGCTCCATCGGCAAGCGCTATCGCCGCGAGGACGAGATCGGCACGCCGTTCTGCATCACCTTTGACTTCGAGACCGTCGGCGACGAGAACACGCCCGCCGACCACTGCGTGACCGTGCGCGAGCGCGACACGATGCAGCAGGTGCGTATGCCCATCAGCGAGGTCAAGGCGTATCTGCGCGAGAAGTGCGCGTTCTGAGATCATCCTGCCGCACTTTGCGGCACACATAACCAAAGGGGGTATTCTCTGCCGTAGAGAATACCCCCTTTTTGCCGCGCGGCTTTACGCGCGGCTTTATTTGTATTTCCGGCTCTCGGCCACGGCGAGCTCGTCGCAGCGGTTGTTGTATTCGTTCTCCGCGTGCCCCTTGACCCAGTGGTAGCGGATGTCGTGCGTCGCGATGAGCGGCAGCAGCCGCTCCCAAAGGTCCACGTTCAGCGCGGGCTTCTTGTCGCTCTTGACCCAGCCCTTTTTCTGCCAGCCGTACACCCAGCCCTTGCTCAGCGCGTCGATGACGTACTTGGAATCCGAGTACAGCTCGACCTCGCACGGCTCCTTCAAAAGGCGCAGAGCCTCGATGACGGCGGTAAGCTCCATGCGGTTGTTGGTGGTCTGCGCCTCGCCGCCGGAGAGCTCGCGCTCGTGCGCCCCGTATCTAAGCACCGCGCCCCAGCCCCCGGGACCGGGGTTGCCGCTGCACGCGCCGTCGGTATAAATGGTGACGTTCTTCATATCGGCTCTCCGTTCAGACGGCGCGTGCCTGCCATGCGAGCGGTTGCCCCGCAAGGGGCGAGCGAGTTGGCATTGACCGGGTTTGCGAGGCA
>OMDR01001642.1_pt1 | contig 10191 bp, 9 predicted proteins | sample 1645251 | NCBI WGS metagenome assembly OMDR01 (sample SAMEA103958142, study PRJEB25191) | human gut metagenome | biome: human-associated habitat [ENVO:00009003]; feature: intestine environment [ENVO:2100002]; material: feces | place: Germany | collected 2013/2015 | reverse complement strand
ATCCGTTATTTCCGAGTAATCCATTACTATCCTCAAAATGTGGTTTTCGTCGCCGAAAGCCCGCCATCCAGCGTCACTACCGTGCCATTGACCGAGGAGGCCGAAGCTGAAAGCAAAAAGCCCGCAAACACGCGGCCCATGGAGACCGCCGCATGCGTGAGGAGTTCGCTGGAATCGAGAAGCGATAAAAACCGCTTGGCCACTGCTCCCGGTCCGGGGAGCAAAAGCGCCGGCACAGCGCCGGAACTTGTCACGAGCCACCAGCCTAAGAGAATGACTGCCGGGAGCAGTACCGGCAGGAAACGCCTTAAGCCAGATCGGCGCTCCTCTCCGGGCGGCGCAGACCGGTCATTCTGATCGTTTGGAGGGTTGCGAAAAGCTTTAGGCATGCTCAGACATCGCCGAAAGGAAAGCAAAAAAGCCGCGGCGTTAAAGTCCGGCCATGAACCTACTCTGCCACAACTGCCGGCATCTGGGCGGCCGGACAGGACGAAAAACGGGCGCTTCGCTAAACATTCGAAGCGCCCGCCGGGGATGAGACCAAACTGACGATTAGGTGAGGAAGACCATATCCATCAGGAAGAAGACCGGGAAGAGAATGCCGACCGACCAGAGCATGTAGCCGAAGAAGGACGGCATCTTAACGCCGCGTTCATTGCAGATCGCAACCGTCATGAAATTCGGTGCGTTGCCGATGTAGGTCACCGCTCCCATGAAGACCGACCCCATCGAAATGGCCATCAGCGTCTGAGCATCCGTGGTCATGAGCACTGCAGGATCACCGCCCGCCAAATTGAAGAAGGCGAGGTAGGTCGGCGCATTGTCAAGGAACGCGGAGAGCGATCCCGTGAGCCAGAAGAAGAACGTGTTGTTGAAGCTCCCGTCGGCATTGGTGACGAGCGCCACGAGCGACGCAAAGGCGCCGTCGTGACCTGCACGCAGCATTTCGAGCACCGGCACGATGCACACGAAGATGCCGAAGAAGAGCTTGGCAACCTCCAGAATCGGGTCCCATGTGAAGTGATTGGCCTCACGCGTAGCCTTGGCGGTAAGCATGAGCGAAAGCCCCGCGAGCGCCAGGAAGCAGAGATCACGAACGATCGACTCGAGCGCAAAGTGCACGTTCAGGAACGTGAATTCAATGCCGGAGCGGCTGAAGCCCGAATAAAGCACAGCACCGATGATGCCGGCCAAAAGGAGCACATTGATGCCGCCCTCAATGGCAAAGGCCTTGGTTTCCGCCGGCGCCTTGAAGCCGTCGGCCACATCTTTCTTAAAGCAGGCGCTGTCAATGAGGAAGTAAATAAAGAGCAGTACGCCCGAGCACAAGAGCCACGGCAGCATCAGGTGTTCGGCCGTCCAGAAGAACCCCACGCCCTTCAGGAAGCCCAGGAACAAAGGCGGGTCACCGAGCGGCGTGAGCGCGCCGCCCACGTTTGCCACGAGAAAGATGAAGAAGATGAAGGTCTGCATCTTGCGGGTGCGGCCGGCGTTGGCTTCAATCAGCGGGCGAATGAGGAGCATTGCCGCCCCCGTCGTGCCCATGAAGTTAGCGAGCACAGCACCGAGCCCCAAAAACGCCACATTGACGATCGGACGGCCCACAAATGAGCCGCGGACGTGAATGCCGCCGGCTACGACGAAGAGCGATCCCACAAAAATGATGAAGGGAACATAGTCGGCCAAAAGCACGTGGACGATAGCGTCAGTACCCACGGAAAAGCCGAGGACGGCGCAGAGCGGTACGGCACAGCAGAGCGCCCAGAACACCGCAACTTTGCCGAAATTTTTGTGCCAGAAATGCGGCAGGAACAATGGACAGAGCGCAATGGAAAGCAGGATCCCGGCGAAGGGAACGGCCCACGTTAACCCAAGCGAACTGCCGTCGATGCCTGCCGCATGGGCCGGTACGGCGGTGAGCGCGCCAAGCGCGAGGATTGCGGCAGACATGCGCGCAGAGGAGAGAAGCGTCACGAGATACTCCAATCTTTTTCTTGTCGGAAGATGCGGTTTCGCCGGTTAAGGATGCGAAACGCACCAGTGGAATTTGGTCTGCCCAGGGCAAAGAAATTGGAGATTGGTAAACAAAAGAAGTGTTTCCTACCTTGCAACCCCTTTGTCCGCTTCTCTTGACGGGACTGGGCGCACCGGAAAGTACCTTACACCGAAAACGATGTTAACGGCATGCAGGATGATTGTTTTTGCGATGAAGAGGCCAAAAAAGAGGTTCGATCTTTCAACCGAACCTCTTTTTCGAGCTTAAGCGCTCGCAAAACGGGAAGCGTCCAGCGCCGCCCAAGAAACCCCTGCACGCCGCTCAGAAAACATTTCAGTTAGGAAAGACTCTCAAAAACCCGCCTGAAATCCTCTCTAACCGCAGCAGAGACATTTTGGAGCGCCGCAGCGCCGCTGCCCGCTTATGCCCCCTTAGAACGTATGGCGGATACCGGCATAAATAGTCGCCGTCGAGGGATCGTGATCCTGATAGCTCGAAGACGCATCCTTATCCACGCTGTCCTTATAGTAGGCGGCAACGGCATACACATTCGTGCGGCGGCTCAAGTCGTAGGTGTAGCCCACCGAGGCGCCGTAGCGGGAAAGTTCCGTTTTGCCGCTGGCATCACTGCCGTCCGCATCTTTAGCGTCCGTGTAGCCGACGGCGAACAAGGCCTTGCCGCCCAGCACCGGTGCATCCATGCCGGCCAAAACGCTGTAGCCCTTAAACGCCTTGCCGCTGAAATAGTTGCCAAAGGACGCATAGGTATCCATCGTGTCCTTCTGAGCAGCCGCAGCCGTGGCGTCATTGGCGAGCATGTTGTCGAAATACTGACCGCTCAAATAGGCCTTGGCAACGCCAAAGTCATAGGAGCCGCCCAGCGTCACAGTCAATGCATCGTCTACATCGCTGCCGCCGTAAGTATTGAGCTTGTTGGACCAGTTGTAGCTGTCAACCACGGCCGTCACGTCGAGCGAACCCACCTTGTAGTTGGCGCCCAAAGCATAGTAGCGGTTGGCCGAGGCCTTGCCTTCGGTTTGTCCGAGCGGCGTATCCTGCTTGGTATTCATATCAAACGAATACTGCGCGTAAGCCGTGAAGCCCGCGAAGGTCGGTGTCTTATAGGTCACCGTATTGTCGGCACGAGCGTTGCCGACGAAATAGGTGCCGTTTTCCACCGAACCGCCCCACGAAGTGCCAAAGGGCGTCATGCCGCCGAGCAGACCGTACGTGCCGTTGCCCGAACCCAGTGTTCCCATGCGGCCGAAAGCCACTTCACCGAAGTCGCCGGAGAGATAAACGCGCGCTTCACGGCCGAACAAGCGGCTGTTGTAGCCGAGGCTGCCGGTATCCGCATCAAAGCCGTTTTCGAGCTGGAAGCCAACCTTGAGACCGTTGCCGACGTCTTCAGCCCCCTTAATGCCAAAGCGCGAGCCCGACTGAGAGCCGGACTTCATTTCAAGCTTGTCAACGGCATCGACGCCGCTCTGGTCGGCGTCGACGTGAGAATACTTAAGCCCCAGGTCCACCACGCCGTAAAGCGTCACATCGGCTGCATATACCGCGCCAGCGGCCATAGTGCCGAAAGCACCTGCAACTGCGAGCGCTGCAATGGTTTTCTTGAACATGGTTATGTTCCTTCTTTATTTTCCTGACATTTCAGGGATTGCTGTAGGCACGTCCCGCACCAGCGCACCTTGCCGCACAAACCAAACAGCTCGGTAGCGGCTGCATGCGGGACGTTTTCTTTTCGATGCCGCGGGTCCGCAGACAGGGCCGCGAGCAGTCATCGATAGAGGAGAGATTACTCAAATCAAATGTAAAGTTATGTAGCTAACTACTAAATGTAGTCGAATAAAAATTTGCTTGCACTTTTGCAATAATTGTTTCTCCAACAAACCAGGTACCAAAATCCATCGGCGTCCAACAAAGAGAGGCTTCGAGCATAAATCCATAAAAGAATTTAGATTTTGGTATGTCAAAAAACGGAGGAGTTATCCATGGAGCTGCAGTACGCACAGCCGCCTTCACACGAAGACATTCTTCGCGTCATTCGACGCAATCTGAATACCGAACCGAGCTGCGAAAAAGTGTCCTGCATCGAAATGTCGTTTCTGCTGCAGATGGTCGATCTGGAACGCCGCAACATGGTTTTTTCCAATCTCACCAAAAGCACCGGTGTCACGGAAGGCAAATTTGCACTCCTGATGGTGCTCCATGATGCGGGGATGCCGCTCCCCGTCGGGGAGCTGGCCGCTCGTCTGAGAGTGAGTACGCCCACGGCCTCAACTATGCTCCAGCGCATGCTGGTGAGCCCGGAAAAGCTCATCGTCAAAACGCCCTCCGCCACGGATGCGCGCTCAACGCTCATTGCGCTCACCGATGCCGGTCAGAAATATCTCACAGACCTGCTTCCAGGCCACTTCCAGCGCGTTGAAGCATTCGCCTCTGTTTTAAGTCCCGAAGAACGGCTTGAACTCATCGGACTCCTGCGCAAGCTCCTCGTCCGACGATAAAAAAGCAAAGCCGACGCTGCAGCTCATCCGCAGCGCCGGCTTTTTTTGAGCCGTGCTTAATTTGAAAAGTAAGTACTTACTTCAATCCTTTGGCGGCAGCCGTCGGGTCATCCATGTGAAAGACCTGGCGCAGATACCGCACATAGCTTTCATCTTCACACATGCTCTTTTCGGGCGAATCGGAGATCTTTGCCACGGGCTGGCCGTTGCACTGCGTCATCTTGATGACCACGTTGAGCGGTTCTGGTCCGCGGTCATTCATCAGGTTGGTACCAATACCGAAACCGAGCCGCACGCGGCCATTGAAGCGGCGCCAGAGTTCGAGCACGCGAGGGATGTTGAGACCGTCGGAGAAGATCAAAAGCTTGGTTCTCGGATCACACTTATTCCGGCTCCAGTGCTCGATCATCTTTTCGCCCCAGAGGAAGGGGTCTCCGGAATCATGACGGGCGCCGTCAAAGAGCTTGCAGAAATACATGTCGAAGTCTTCAAGGAAGGGCTTCATGCCGTAGACGTCAGAAAGCGCAATCCCCAAGTCGCCGCGATATTCTTTGGCCCACTGTTCGAACCCGAAGACCTGCGTGTCGCGCAGACGAGGGCCAAGCGCCTGACAGGCCTGAAGGTATTCGTGCGCCATCGTGCCGAGCGGAATGAGACCAAGTTCCTTGGCAAAAAGCACGTTTGAAGTGCCTGAAAGCCGACTGCCGAGACGCTCTGCGAGGCGCTCAATCACCGCTCGCTGCCACTGCCGCGAAAAGCGCCGGCGCGTGCCGTAGTCGGAGATATGGAGATCCTCAGCATGAGGTTCATTAAGAAGCAGATCAATCTTAGCGTCGAGCCGGCGGCGCCCCTCGGCGTCAGACAGTCCGGGATATGTGCGGCGGAAATACACCTCGTTGACGATCGCGAGCACCGGAATTTCAAAAAGAATCGTATGAAGCCAGGGGCCCTTGATGCAGATATCAATGCCAAAAGGCCGTGACGGATCGCGCTCCACCGTGATGTACTTGCGCTTGAGGTGAAAGAGACTCAGAAACTCAATGAAGTCCGACTTCATAAAGCGCAGATTGCCCAAATATTCGAGCTCGTCGTCTTTAAAGTAAAGACTGCAGAGGTGGTCAATCTCCGCATTGATCTCATCAATGAAGGGCGACAAGTCGATGTTGGGCGTGCGGCACTTGAAGCGGTAGGACACTTCCGCCGCGGGAAACTGATGCAGCACGCACTGCTGCATCGTGAATTTATAGAGGTCCGTGTCGAGAAGCGACTCAATGATCATGTGCGGCCTCCTTGGCCGGTAGCGCTTTAGAGCCTTGAAGTCTACTCGTCCGGCACATTCAAAACTGCATTCAAGGGGGGAAAGCAATTCAAACTGTACGAACGGAACCTCATTTTTTCGGTTTGCACCCAAAGCTGAGAGCGCGCGAAAATCATCTTTAACGAAGTCCGCCGCTTTCAGGAGCCGGATGCAGCTCGTCTGCAGGCCCTTGAAGGGACAAGAGCGAGAACATTCCGGCGGACTCAGCTCGGAATCACAATGGAGACGCCGCCGTGATGCAGTCCCTCACCATCATTGCAGAAGTTGCCGACGGCATCGGCATGTTCGGATTTGCCGTCGCCGGACTTTTCGCCTCTGCCGGCCGCCGCATTGATCCCGTCGGCGTTTTTGTGAGCGTCTTTACCACCGCTTTCGGCGGCGGCATCATCCGCGACATTCTTCTGGATCTGCGGCCTTTTTACTGGCTCTCGCACCCGCAGTGGATCTGGATGACGCTCGGACTCACCATTCTGGCCCCCGTCATCGTGCGCCGCGTGCAGCGCTTTTGGCAGCGGCGCATTCTCCTCTGGGCCGATGCCGTCGGGCTCGCCTTCTTTGCCGTCGGCAGCTGCGCGACGAGCGACCGGCTGGGCAACCCCTTGATTGTGAGCGTGCTGATCGGCGTGGTGACGGGGGTTTTCGGCGGCATGCTCCGTGACGTTTTCTGTGCAAAGCTCCCCTCTGTGCTTTCCAACGAAGAGCCTTACGCTTCCGTCGCCTTCGCGGGCTGCTGGGTATACCTCGGGCTGGTGCACGCCGAACTCGTGCCGGCAGACATCGCGCTTTGGGGCTGCTGCGCCCTCATCATGATCGTGCGCATGGCGAGCTTCCGCATCCCCTGGATGAAAGTGCGGTATTAAAGCCGCCGAGCGCCTCAAAGACCGACGCGCTCAGCAGCTCCGCTGCCGTGAGGCACGCTCAAAGCGCCTTGACGCGATCCACCGGCAGTCCCGGATCCACCACAATGGCCTTGAGACCGCGGGCCTCAATCGCCTTTTGCCCGCGTTCGGTGCAGATAATGTTGGCATTCTTGCCGAGCACTTCGCCCTTAAAGAGTACCTTGCGGCCTTCGACGAAAGACATCTTCGGCGTCTGCGTGGCGTAGTCGTAGATGGTGATGTCTGCGTCGGCGCCGACGGAGAGATGCCCCTTGGCCGTGAGCCGCAGCATGCGGGCAGGATTAAGCGACGTCTTCTGAGCAAACTCAGTGAGCGTCAGCACATCGAGCTTAACGAGCGAAAGTCCCTGCGAAAGAATCACGTTTCTCGGAATGCACCCGCCGTCGGTGGATATGGCATCCACCACAAAGGCGCCGTCGGGGCGCTTGACCTGTGCGAGCAGAATGCGCGGAATCGGCGGATTGATGTTGAAGCTCCCGCCCACGTCCGTGTTGTGGGACTCCCAGAGCTTCACTGCATCTTCGCCCGTCATCAGGTCAGAGTATCCGCCCGCGTCATAAACCGCAAAGGCCTTGTGCGCGAGGAGCGCCTTGCGCACGCCGTCGCGGTCTTCGGTAAAGCCGAAGTGGCGCAGGCAGTTGCCCGTCACCTTGGACTGGATCTTGCCGTCTGGGCCGCAGGTAAGACGTGTGCCGTTCTTGGGTGAAATATAGCTTTCACTGAAAATATTCGGGTTGGCATTCAAAAGTTCAATTGCCGTACGCGCTTCGTCGATTTCATTTTTAATGGCGCCGCGGCAGTAGGCATTGATGTGTGCGAGATGCAGCGGATAACCGTCGGCCATCTGCACCGCCTCGATCATGCCTTCCAAATTGGAGCCGTGCGCACTCGTGCCGGCATGCCAGGCCACATAGGCGCGGCGCTCAAGTGCGGTTTTAATGAGCGTGGAGGAGACTTCTGGCGTCAGCGGATAATGGCCGCCCAAAAGCTTCACCCCGAGCGCTCCCTCGGCGAGCGACTTGTCGATCAGCTCCACCATTTCCGCCTTGGAGGGCGCATTGGTTTTGAAGGTGAAGGGCGGCGACGCAAACTGCAGAATGGCTGTATTCAAACCCGCCCCGTACTGCGGCGTCTTCTCGAGAATATCATCCAAGGGACCGGCCATGTCGAGACACGTCGTCACGCCGTTCATCGCGAGCATACGCGGTCCGTAGGGCGACCCCCACATACTGCCGAGATGCACGTGACTGTCGATGATGCCGGGCTGGAGCACCCATCCGGAAACATCGATGACTTCGCGGACGGGACCGGTTAAATCCGGTCCCACTGCGGCGACTTTGCCGCCTTCAACGGCAACATCGTTCACGCCGTTGACGCCGTTAAGCGGGTCAACCACATGAGCACCTTTGAGCAAAAGATCGTACATGGACGCTTCTCCTTATTTGATCAGCTCGTCGTGAGGTCCTAAAGCTGCCCCAAAAAAAGCAGCGGGGTCGCCCTCCACTATTGCAGGATCTGAGGCGTTACGCAATGAAGCTTTAAGCGGATAAGGCCCCGCACATGCTCCCGAGAGAGATCCGTTCCGCCTTTAAGCATTGTTGAAGCCCCTCACGCTTTTTCGCAAAATGCGCCCGCGTCCGTGACCTTTTCAGAACGCTTCAAGCGGCTCAATAGCCGTCAATATCGGCGAGAAGCTGCTCTGCGCGCTGCCAGCGCGGTTCCGCCCGCAGCGCTTCCATCGAAAGAACACTTTCGGCTTCATCGGGCAAGAGGCGCGCCAGCCGCTCGTCAAAGGCAGGCGTTCGGCTCCACTCGAGACCCGCGAGGATTTCGTCGGCCTCTTCAGGGTGATTGCAGTGCAGCACCATGTCGCAGCCTGCGGCCAGCGCCTTTTGTGCACGCACGAGCGGCGGCTCGTCGCCGCAGGCGCCCTTCATAGACAAATCATCCGAGAAGATCAGCCCGCTGAAACCGAGCTCCTCGCGCAGAATGGTCTTCAAAAGCCGCGGAGAGTAAGTGGCCACTTCTCCGTCAAAGCACTGATAAGCCACATGCGCGGTCATGATGCTTTCGAGTTCGAGCGCCAAACCGCGATAGATCGAAAGATCACGCCGTATTTCCGCTGCCGACCGATTGTCGGTCGGGCAGGCAACATGGCTGTCGGCCTCAGCCCAGCCGTGACCGGGGAAATGTTTGCCGCAGTTGGCCATACCGGCGAGCCGCAGTCCGGACATGAGCGCTCGGGCATTGCGTTCGACTTCATGGCGGTCTAAACCGAGCGAACGATTGCCGATCACGGCGGAGCGTCCATAGTCGATGTCGAGCACCGGTGCGAAAGTCATGTCGACCCCCGCAGCGCGAAGTTCACTCGCGAGCACGTAGCCTGCGGCCGCCAAACGTGCCTGAGCCTGATCACCGGCCGCACGGCAGGCAGCCATAGACGGCACCTCGGTGAACCCTTCGCGAAAGCGCTGCACCCGACCGCCCTCGTGATCCACGGTGATCAGAATCCCAGGGCGCACGGCATGAATGGCGCCGCAAAGCGCACGAAGCATTTCCACCGATGTGAAGTTGCGGGTAAAGAGAATCACCGCTCCGGTCATCGGGTGTTCCAGCCGCCGAATTTCGTGTTCAGTGAGAACAGTGCCGGCAATATCGACCACAACAGGGCCCAGCGTATGTGCAAGAGCGAGCTTCTTCGGCGTAAGCATGACGGAGATTCCAAAAGATAAAGCGCCGGCTTTGGGTGCAAAAGACCAAAGCCGGCAGAGTACGGGCGGGCAAAAGAGGAACGCTGCGTGCGCCGCTTACTTCTGCGGGAACACGCGGGGCTTTGCTGCCACGCGGTCGAGCAGTTCGTTATAGCGGCGAATCGTTTCGGCAAAACCGAACTGGAGCGCTTCAACCGTCAGCGCATGACCGATTGACACTTCCTTAATGTTGCCGCAGGCCGTGAGGAGCTTCTCGAGATTATCAAGCGACAGGTCGTGACCGGCATTGACGCCGAGCGCAAGCTCATCGCATAAAAGCGCACTGTCAACATAGGGCTGCAGGATATCGTCTTCGAGCGCCGTGCCGTAGGCTGCGGCGTAACCCTCCGTATAAAGCTCAATGCGGTCGGCCCCCGTCTCCTTAGCCCAGCGGGTGAATTCGGGTTCGGGATCCATGAAGAGACTGACGCGGCAGCCGTAGGACTGTGCTTCGGCCACCACAACGGCCAGCTTTTCGCGCACCTCGGGGTTATTGAATTCAAAACCGTGGTCAGAGGTCTTCTGATCAGCGGCATCGGGCACAAACGTCGCCTGATGCGGACGAATCTCCTTGAGAATCGGCATCAGATTTTCGAACGGATTCCCTTCAATATTGAATTCACGGCCCGGATAGGCATCCACGAGCGCCTTCAGGGGTGCCAAGTCCGTTCGGCGGATATGACGCTCATCGGGACGAGGATGAACGGTCAGG
>OMDR01001640.1_pt1 | contig 10207 bp, 7 predicted proteins | sample 1645251 | NCBI WGS metagenome assembly OMDR01 (sample SAMEA103958142, study PRJEB25191) | human gut metagenome | biome: human-associated habitat [ENVO:00009003]; feature: intestine environment [ENVO:2100002]; material: feces | place: Germany | collected 2013/2015 | reverse complement strand
ACTTTTCCCTGGAGAAAGAGAACCGCAAAGTCGGATGTTCCGTTCGGCGTTTCGCAAGATTTTGAATGGGTCTTGTGTTTTGCTAAAAGCAATAAGTTTATTGCAAGAGTGAATGGAACGGAGAGGCAATATTTTGAAACGCCAGATTTTCCGGGAAGACCTTGGCGTGTCCACGATTTAACCACGCAACGCACTGCTTCCGAACGACCCAACAGCAACTTTGTAATAGTAAATCCCCAAAATGGAGATCAATATCCAGCAAATCCCTTAAGAACATGGGCGGTGACAAAAGAAACTTTTAATCAGTATTACGCCGAGGGCAAAATTGTGTTTGCGAATCTCAAAACCTGCATTTCGATATTGGAAAGAAGATGATATGAAAAAGGCAGGGGACTCCTTTGGGATGATGCCAGCGAGCACAAAACTTCCTGATGGCATCGGAATGTCTTTAGATGGCACAAAAGAAATCACAGAGATTTTTAACGGAAAAATATTTAGCTATCCAAAGACTGTGGAACTATTAAAGCACTTTGTTGACATCGCAACGAAAAATTGTGGGGAAGCCATTATTCTTGACTTTTTCTCCGGCTCAGCCACCACTGCCCACGCCGTTATGCAGCTCAACGCTGAAGATGGCGGACACCGTAAGTTCATTATGGTGCAGCTGCCCGAAGCAACCGATGAAAAGAGCGAAGCCTATAAAGCAGGCTACAAAACCATCTGCGAAATCGGCAAGGAGCGCATCCGCCGTGCGGGAGCAAAAATCAAGGAAGAAGCCGGACTTACTGCGCCGAATCTCGATGTAGGCTTCCGTGTTCTGAAGTGCGATACCTCCAATATGAAAGAGGTCTACTATAACCCTGCGGAGTATGAAGCCAGCCTGTTCTCCCGGCTTGAAGATAATATCAAAGAGGACAGAACGCCGGAGGATCTGCTATTCCAAGTGATGCTGGATTTGGGCGTGCTGCTCTCCGGCAAAATTGAGGAAACCACCATTGCCGGCAAGAAGGTATTCAATGTAGAGGACAACTATCTGATCGCCTGCTTCGACAGCGACGTGACCGAGGAAACCATCAAAGCCATTGCTAAGCAGAAGCCCTACTACTTCGTAATGCGTGACAGCTCTATGGCAAACGACAGCGTGGCAACCAACTTCGATCAGATCTTCGCCACCTACAGCCCCGACACCGTAAGGAAGGTGTTGTGATGTTAAAGTTTATTAATGATAATGGTGTTCTTTTTAGTGGAATTTTCTCAATTATTGTTGCGTTAATAGCAGTTGTGGTTACTGTTATTAAAGATAATAAAACTTACAAAAAAGATACTATTATTTCTCTGCGTAGAGAATTATCCGAATTGAAAAGCCAGTTAGCTACAACAGAGGTAAAACTGCAAGATGCATTAAGCATCGAAAAAGCAGAGTCACTCATAGATAAAACGAAAGGCTCGATTTATTATGAGAGTTTTAATAATGGAGGTTCAAGACCTATTTGTGGATTCTGTTGGGAAAAGGAACATATCAAAATTCCGTTAAACGTAAATATGTGCTATGACGAATACACAAAAAAACAATATTATAGTGGTAGGTGCAGCTCATGCAATTGCTATTGTATAGAGAACATTGAGTATATTCCTCCTGACGAATCTAAAGATACATATGAAGATCTTCCATTTTAGGTGATACTATGAAGTTTAATTTCAAAATACAACAATACCAAACCGATGCGGTTGATGCCGTTGTGCGTGTCTTTCAGGGGAAGGGCTTTCACGACAAGATCAGCTATATCCGTGACCGGGGTAAGATCAAAGCGGAGCCGTATCAGATGACCCTCGGTATGTCCGATGAGGAGCTTGAAGTCATCGACCCACTGAACGATACCGGTTATAAAAATGAAGCGGTAGAGCTTTCCGATGAGCAGCTTCTGCACAACATTCAGACCTTGCAGAGTCAGAACAATATTAAGCTCTCTGCTTCCCTTGTCAAAGACTTGGGGCGTTGCAGCCTTGATATTGAAATGGAAACCGGCACGGGCAAAACCTATGTCTATATCAAGACGATGTTCGAGCTGAACAAGAAGTACGGCTGGAGCAAGTTTATTGTGGTCGTTCCTTCTATTGCGATCCGTGAGGGCGTGAAGAAGTCCTTTGAAATTACCGCAGACCACTTTATGGAGCATTACGGCAAGAAGGCTCGCTTCTTCATCTACAACAGCTCCAACCTGAACCAATTGGATAACTTTTCGAGTAGCTCCGGCATCAATGTGATGATTATCAACACACAGGCGTTTGCCTCCTCGCTGAAAGAGGATGGCAAGAGCAAGGAAGCCCGCATCATCTACTCCAAACGGGATGAATTTGGCTCCCGCCGCCCAATCGATGTTATCAAGGCAAACCGTCCGATCATTATTTTGGACGAGCCGCAGAAGATGGGCGGCGATGTGACACAGAAAGCGCTGAAAAACTTCAATCCGCTGTTCTCGCTCAATTACTCGGCTACCCACGCCAAGCAGCACAACCTTGTCTATGTACTGGATGCGCTGGACGCCTTCAACAAGCGGTTGGTCAAGAAAATCGAGGTCAAGGGCTTTGAGGTCAAGAACTTCCGTGGTACGGACAGCTACCTCTACCTTGAGCAGATCATTCTTTCCAGCAAGAAGCCGCCGATGGCAAAAATCGAGCTGGAGATTGGCTATAACAAGTCCATCAACCGGGAAACCCGTATTCTCAGCGTTGGTGATGACCTTTACTTCGTTTCGCAGGAAATGGAGCAGTACAAGGGCTACACCATCTCCGAAATTGACCCGCTGCGTGGCACCGTGACTTTTACCAACGGCGAAGTCATCAAAGCCGGTGATGTGGTGGGCGATGTGTCCGAAAAGGATATGCGCCGCATTCAAATCAGAGAAACCATCCTCTCCCACTTTGAAAAAGAGGAAAAGCTCTTCAATATGGGCATCAAGTGCCTGTCCCTGTTCTTCATCGACGAAGTGGCAAAGTACCGCCAGTATGATGAAAACGGCGACGAGGTGCTTGGCGAATATGGCGTGATGTTTGAGCAGGAGTATCTTGCCATTCTGAACGAGTACATTACGATGTTTGACTCGCCGTATCAGAAGTATCTCAAATCCACTTGCAGCGATGTGAGCCGGGTACATAAAGGCTATTTCAGCATCGATAAGAAAACCGGGCGCAGCGTGGACAGCAAGGCTAATAAAGAGGGTTTTGATGAAAAAGATGTTTCAGCCTATGACCTGATCTTGAAAAACAAGGAACGGCTGCTGTCCTTTGACGAGCCGACACGGTTCATATTCTCCCACTCCGCACTGCGTGAGGGCTGGGACAACCCAAATGTGTTCCAGATCTGCACCCTGAAGCATTCCGACAGCAACACGGCGAAGCGGCAGGAAGTCGGTCGTGGTCTGCGCCTTTGCGTCAATCAGGACGGCAACCGTATGGATGTGCAGAGCTGCGGCGACAGCGTTCACGAGATCAACACGCTGACGGTAGTCGCCAGTGAAAGCTATAAGACCTTTGTGACGGACTTGCAGTCGGATATTAAGACCGTGCTTTATGACAGACCCACGGTTGCTACAAGCGAATACTTCAAGGGCAAATATGTCAAGGTGGACGATGTACCGACGCTTATCGACGATGAGAAAGCCAATGCCATTGAGTTCTACCTCATTCAGAACGGCTATGTGGATATGAAGCGCAAGGTGACGGACAAGTACCGTCAGGATGTTAAGAACGGGACCGTTGCGGAGCTGCCGGATGAACTCAAGCTGATGACAGACGGTATCCACATGCTCATTCAGGCAGTGTATGACGACAGCGTTCTCAAGGATATGTTCTCTGATGGTCACGAAACCAAGGTTAAGGATAACCCGCTTAATGAGAACTTTGCCAAGAAAGAGTTTCAGGCGTTGTGGCGTGAGATCAACCATAAGTACGCCTACACCGTTGATTTTGACAGCGCTGAGCTGATTCGCAACGCCATTGCCCATATTGACAAAAAGCTCTTTGTTTCCGAACTGCAATACACGACCACTATCGGACGTCAAAAGGCGGAGATGAATGAGTATGAAATCGAGCGTGGAGATTCCTTCACCGGCGAAAAGACCCGGACGCAGACGCTCAAACACGCCGAAGCCAGCCAGATCAAATATGACCTTATCGGAAAAATCGCAGAGGGCACCGTTCTGACACGGCGTACGGTTTCTGCAATCCTGCAAGGCATCCACGTAGACAAACTCTATATGTTCAGGAACAACCCGGAGGAGTTCATCAGTAAGGTGATCCGGCTCATTAACGAACAGAAAGCCACGATGATCGTAGAGCACATTTCCTACGATACCATCGAGGGCGAATATGACAGTTCCATCTTCACGGCTGAAAAGGCAACTCAGAGCTTTGACAAGGCGTTCCTCACAAAGAAAGCCATTCAGGACTATGTGTTTACAGACGGCTCAGCTGACAAGAGCATCGAGAGAAAATTTGCCGAGGATTTGGATGCAGCGGAGGAAGTTTGCGTTTATGCCAAGCTGCCGAGAACCTTCCAAATCCCTACACCGGTAGGAAACTATTCGCCGGATTGGGCAATCGCTTTCTATGAAGGTACGGTCAAGCATATTTTCTTCATAGCTGAAACGAAAGGTACAATGGAAAGCCTTGAGCTGCGTCCAATTGAGCAGGCAAAAATCTCCTGCGCAAAGAAGTTGTTCAATGAGATGTCCACAAGCAACGTGGTGTACCACGATGTTGACAGTTACCAGAGTCTGTTAAGCATTATGAGTTCCATCTGAAAAACATGAAGACGTATTGAATACGCGGAGTATGTGAGTTAAGACCTCCAGTTTTCACTGGCGGTCTTAACTCTACATATCCAACAATATCCTTGCCCGTTTCTGCACTTGCCGTTCCACCATCCGCAATCTATTTTCGGGCAGGTTATAGCGAGAGTGCTTCTTGAACTTGAAGTTCAGTAAATGCCGCAGCTTCTCGCGCAGCTCCGGCGTCAGCGCGGCCTTGGCTGTACCGAGAAAATCATCGTACACGCTGGGGTACAGCGTTTCGATATATGCCTCCAATGCGGTCTCGTTCGCCCAGGCGTCTGTACCTGCAAAATTGAACAGAGAATTGCCATGGTCAAACAGGGGAGCGGGGGAGACGATAGTATTCGTCCGGTTATCGACCATTACGCCAAAGTTCCCGAAATGCCGGTCCACATTGCAGATTACCGCATCAAACACCAGCATTTCGTTCAATGCATTGACAAACTCAGTCCCCAGCTTTTCGTAGTATGCTTTCACAGCCTCCATGCCGCCCTTAGAAACGAGATGGCCGATAGGGAGATAGGCATACTCTTTACTGGTAAAAAGCTCGCAGGTGGAGCAGAGAACGCCTTTCCAACGGGATAAGCCGTAGGGGATCGCGTGAACGCCCATGGCGGCAGCAATCTGCGCGGCGTAAAACTCAGAATATGGCTCGTTGCCTGTGTTAGCCGCGCCCTCTGTGCCGCCCTTATAGAGATACACCTTACCGCCCATGCGCCGCCAGCATTTGCGGAGCATTCCATTGGTAGTAAACTCCGGGCTGGAGAGCAGGGAAGTGCGGACACTGCTGCCATAGCCGGTAAAGGCAAGCTCTGCCAGAACATTGCTGAATGGGTTGTCGTAGAGATTTACTTTGTCAAAATAAGTGGTGTCGCCGTCCTCGACGACCCAATAGCAATCGTTAAGCGATAGTCCTTTACAAACACTGATAATACTAAGCGGTCGGTTGAGGTTTAAGCCGCATTTTGCCAAAAGGCTATGGACATAGGCACGATTCTTCGGGATCGTGCGGCGGCGCAGCCAACGGCTCAATCCGTCCGGTGTCAGCGTCAGATCAAGCGGCAGCAATGCCGCTTTTTCTTCATTTGTCCAAAGAATTTGGATCTCCGGCTCACTGGTATCCGTCGTTGCGGAGAATTTAACGAGCGGTTCATCGAACTGCTTTAAAATATAGTTCATGATAAATCCTCCTCAAAAGTCACTTCAGACCACACAGAAAATTTTCTACATTCAAATACTGAACACCCTCAGCTAACGTATCTTTTCCGCGATAAAGAACGAATTTACCGCTGATCGGGCCAAAGCGATTTTCAATGATTTGGCATTTCTCTGCATCTCGCAGATGAATTGTCTGCTTTTCATTGACCTCGGTGCTGTGCTTGATTTCATAGATGCGGCAATTTCGACTTGCTTTATCGTAAATCACCATGTCAAACTCGCCGCCGGCATCGAACTTAAACTTGAATGCTTCCATCGCACTGGGGGCTGCCTTACAGACTTCCAGCAGAACAATGTCCTCCAGCATCCGGCCCTTTACATCGTCCAAAATCTTTCCTGTGATATATGCCTTATCTGCTTCGGGGATCGATGCAAAATAGGCATCCTGCATCAGGGAATAGACTAAAGCCTTTGCGATGGCATAGCGCATACCGGGCTGGGAAAAGACGATATGTTCTGCCTGCTTACCGCTTTCATACCGTTCCGGACAGTTGACGATCAGATCCAGCATAAGCAGATACTTCTTCACTTTGTCGATATGCTCCTGCGTGATCGGGACGGTTGTTTCACTCTTTTCCTTGACCTCAATGATGGCCTTTAATCGCTCCAATATTTGCTTTTCATTGACATCATAGAGAACGGTTGCCCGTTCCGCAGGGAGATCATGTAAAAGCAGTTCCTTTGCGGAGCCAAAATCATGGGACTTAAATTCGTCCTCTACCACGCGCAGCACAAACCGGTGGTTCATGTGCTGCACAATGCGGTTGATGACGTTGGTCAGTTCACCGTTTTCGTAAAGTTCCCGCAGTTGATTGAAGTATTCGCCGTAATGGTCATTTTTCAGTGTATGCTGAATGTTGCGGCTGATGGCGGTATCAATATACTTCCGTGTGCTTTCGTCGTCCCGAAACGCGACCTCGTCAAAGGCGGCATCCGAATCGTCAAAGCTCATATTTTCCATTTTCAGCGTTCCGCCGTATTCAATATAAGAATCGACAGAACGGATGTTCAGGAGCCGCGCATACTCCCGAAAGGGAATAAAAGAGGTGTGGATCGTCACGCTTCTGTCGTACAGTTCATCGCGGTTTGCCATAGCGAAACCAAGAGAGTCCGTACCGGAAACAACGATTTTCATGCCCATCATACTGAACACATCGGAAAGCACGGCAGCGGTGTCGATGAAGTCGCTCAGGAGCGTAATTTCATCAATAAACACATACCGATAGCCCAGTTCAAACAGAACTTTCAAGTCCTTTGTCAACCGTGACATATCATCGGTGGTCTGCACCTTGATGTAGGCCGTTTTTTCTATGGACAGTTCGGAAAGCATTTGAAACAGAAGTGTTGTCTTTCCGGTCCGGCGGAGACCGTATAAAATACAGATCTTCCCATCATAGGAGCCGTTCACAAACTTCTGTAAGGTGCTGAAGCAGTCCCGCTTGCCGTATTTTGCCACGCTGTTTGCCAGCGCCTGCAAGCCCGTACCCGTGACAACATTCGTATAAAACTCAGGTATTTGTGAGGGGACAGCGGCTGTAACAACAGGCTGACCATAGATTTCCAACTTTTGATAAATCGCATGGTATCTGGCTGTATTTGCTTTTGCGGCATCGTTTTCGTAATTCTGATAGTTGCGTGTGGACATACCGAGGTATTCCGCACATTGGGCCTGATTCAGCCCTTTTGAAATACGCAATTCTTTTAAGGTCACGCTCATCACCTCGCCTTTATTATATCACAGTATACGCAAAGGACAAGAAAAATACGCAAATATTTCGCGTTTTCTTCGTCTATTATTCGCCTTTCTTCTTTGGGAGCTGTGTAAGCGCATCTAATTCTTCATAGGTCAATTCGCCGTTCACATAGCGGTTTCGTGCATTCTCCGCTTGTGCTTTCCAGATTTGAAATGCGGCATCTGTGTAAATAGCCGGAGTACGGCGAACACGCATATCATAGGTTTTGATCCGCTGCCGGATGAGCTTTAAGCCATCATCGGCAGCGATTTTCTTTTCATGCTTCTCTTTGACTGCGAGTTCTTTGCAGTTTTTTCCGGTATCACCGACTGACCGATCACAATAAAGAGCTTTGGAAGAGAACGGGATAAAGTAACGATGACAATATTCACACTTTTTCAATTCAATTCCTTGCTCGACCATCTCCAGCAGCTCTGTCAGCAGCGTCGCACCCAAATCGTCCGAGCCCTCGATGCGGGCAAACCGGACGGACTTTGGTGGCGTCGAAATGCGGTCTGCCGCCAACACCGGATCAAAATTCTGCTCGTCTACATATAGCCTTCGTTCCGCGCGCATCTTCAGGTCCAAACCGGTGATCGCTGTGGCAGCTTGAAAATCGCGGCTCATATAGAGCGCCAAACGCTGCTTGGCGCTCAACTTAGATCTGTCCGGCACGAGCACGGCATCTGCAAAGGTGGAAAGTTCCTTTTGCAGTTTCTCAAAACCTTCCATGCGTTCATCAAGCACGTCTGCCAGCTTTTCTTCAAAAAAGAGGGACTGCACAAAGCGTTCCCCGAAAGGATGGATCGCGCTCAGCGCATTTTTGATCTCGGTAATGGCTTGATTTTCCATCATGGGCGTTGTTCGCACCAGTAATTTCGCCCGTAAAGAAGCGAAATCTGTGGACAAAAAGGCAATAAGGGTTGTCCCGAGACGATATTCCACGGGCTTGAAATCCGTTTCTACATATTCCTTTTTGGGGCCAAAACTCAAGCAATACAAGGCTCTCAAGGCTTTTCCTCCATTCGTGGACACAGCTGTGCAATGCGTGTGGTATATCATTTGTAACGCAATTAGTTTACCACATATTGAAATCTCCGTCAACGCTTGCTATCATTTTTGTGGAAGTTGAAATTCGATGCAAACGATCTTCCACAAAATTGAATGACCGCCGGAGCGTTTCTCTTTCGGGGAAGCAGGCCATGACCGTCTGATGACGCGAGCGTGCCAAGAATCAGAAATCGAGTTTCTGTCAGGCAGGAAACCGCTTCCGGGAAAACGGCAAACAAGTTCACCGGTCTCTCCGCATAGTTTCAAGGAAAGGGGGGAGCAGGATGGCAAGCAAACCGGAGCTGCTGCATAATCAGGCGGCAGACGAGATCGGGCAGGACTTTCTTTTCGCATACCAGCGAGCCGTCCTGCTCACCTTGCAGCGGCAAGGCTTCCTCAACGAAATGCAGTGTAGGAACTGCGTACAAAAATTAGAAGATCAAAAAAGAAATACAAAAAAATCAAAATCTGTAAAGGAATAGTGCCTTTCAGTATTCGCACAATTGCAAAGACACATTCTGTATCGTATGATACCACGAAAAGGAGGAGTTTTTATGTTACAAGTAGCAGCGTATTGCCGTGTATCCACGGATAAGGAAGACCAGGCAAATTCCTTTGAAGCGCAGCAGCGGTATTTCCGCGAGTACATCCAGCGCCAGCCGGATTGGGAGCTGCAAGGCATCTATGCTGACGAAGGATTTTCCGGCACATCGACCAACAAGCGCGTGGAGTTCAATAAAATGCTCCATGCGGCGGAGCTGGGACAGATCGACCTGATCGTGACCAAGGAGGTCAGCCGTTTCACCCGCAACACAGTAGACGCGCTGCAAATCACCCGCGAGCTGCGGCGACGCGGCGTCGGCGTGCTGTTTCTCAATGACAGCCTGGATACCCGAACCAACGATGGGGAGCTGCGGCTGACGATCATGAGTTCCTTCGCACAGGACGAAAGCCGAAGGACCTCTGAACGCTCCAAATGGGGGCAGATGCGCAGCATGGAGAAGGGTGTCGTTTTTGGCGGCTCGCTGCTGGGTTATGACGTGATCGGTGGCAAAATGACCGTCAACCCGGAGGGCGCGGAAGTTGTCCGGCTCATCTTTCATAAGTACCTGCAAGAGCGCAAAGGGTGCAGCACCATCGCACGGGAGCTGCGAGAGGCCGGTATCCTCAGCAGCAAGGGCAACTGCCTTTGGTCATCTGCCACCGTGACTAAGATCCTGAAGAACGAAAAATACTGCGGTGACCTGATCCAGAAAAAGACCTACACGCCGGACTATCTGACGCACGAAAAGAAGTACAACCACGGCAAGGAACCGCTGGTAGAACTAAAAGATCACCACGAGCCCATCATCGACCGCGAAACGTGGCAGGCGG
>OMDR01001631.1_pt1 | contig 10267 bp, 9 predicted proteins | sample 1645251 | NCBI WGS metagenome assembly OMDR01 (sample SAMEA103958142, study PRJEB25191) | human gut metagenome | biome: human-associated habitat [ENVO:00009003]; feature: intestine environment [ENVO:2100002]; material: feces | place: Germany | collected 2013/2015 | reverse complement strand
CCGTCGTCTCCGGCGGCGGGCTGGTGAGTATGCTCACGCCGTTTCTGATGATCCCGCTCGCCGCGCTCTACACCGGCATTTTAGAGGGCACGGGCGCACTCACGCAGGCGCAGAGCGTTCTGGAGCGGTCCGCCGAGCGCATCGGCCGCTTCCCGACGATGATCCTGCTGAGCCTCCTCGCCGCGATGGTGCTGTGCAACCAGACCATCGTTGTGATGATGGAGCATCAGCTCATCGGCGCGGTCTACGCCAAGGACGGCGCGGAGCACGAGGAGCTGGCGATGGACATCGCCAACTCCGGCGTCACCATCGCGGGTCTTATCCCGTGGTGCATCGCCTGCGCCGTGCCGCTGAGTATGCTCGGCGTCGGCGTTGAGGCCCTGCCCTACGCCTGCCTGCTCTATCTTATTCCGCTCTGCTACCTCTTCACCAAGCGCTTTTTCTTCCCCGCAAAATCCAAAGGAAGCGAGACACCGGTATGATCTCTCTGTTGGCCAAAAAATTCATCAAAAACCGCGAGGACGTCACCTCGCCTGCCGTGCGGCAGGCCTACGGGATGCTCTGCGGCATCGTGGGCATCGGCTTCAATGTGCTGCTCTTCGCGCTCAAGCTGATCGCCGGCACGCTCTCCGGCTCCATCGCCATCACGGCGGACGCCTTCAACAACCTCTCCGATGCGGGCGCGAGCATTGTGACGCTGCTCGGCTTCAAGCTTGCAGGACAGAAGCCCGACCCCGAGCATCCCTTCGGTCACGGGCGGCTGGAGTACATCTCGGGCTTGATCGTCTCCATGGTCATTCTCCTCATGGGCATCGAGCTTGCCAAGAGTGCGGTGGAGAAGATCCTGCACCCCGAGGCGGTGGAGTTCACGCTCCTCACCGGCGGCATCCTGCTCGCCTCCATCCTCGTCAAGCTCTATATGTATCTCTATAACCGCGCGGTCGGCAAGAAGATCGGCTCCGCCGCGATGGAGGCGACCGCGATGGACAGTCTCTCCGACTGCGCGGCGACCGCCGCCGTCCTCGCCGCGACGCTCATCGGGCACTTCACCTCGCTTCAGATCGACGGCTGGTGCGGTATCGTCGTCGCGGCGCTCGTGCTCTGGGCGGGCATTCAGGCCGCGCGAGACACCATCTCTCCCCTGCTCGGTCAGCCGCCCGCGCCGGAATTTGTCCAGAGGATCGAGAAGATCGTTCTCTCCTCTCCCGTCGTGCAGGGCATCCACGACCTCATCGTGCACGACTACGGCCCCGGCCGCGTGATGATCTCGCTCCACGCCGAGGTCCCCGCGCACGGCGACATCATGGCGCTGCACGACGAGATCGACAACATTGAGCAGCGGCTCCGCCGCGAGCTCGGCTGCGCCGCCACCATCCACATGGACCCCATCGTGACCGACGATAAGCTCACCGCCGAAACGCGCGAGCGCGTAGCGCAGCTCGTGCGCGGCATCGACGAGCACATCACCATCCACGATTTCCGCATGGTCACCGGCCCCACGCACACCAACGTCATTTTCGACGCGGTGGTGCCGTTCAAATTTCGCCTGAGCGACCATGAGGTCGAGCAGGAGATCCAGGCCGCCGTGAAGCGGCTCGACAGCAGCTATTTTGCCGTCGTGCAGATCGACAGAGACTACACCAAGTAAAGGAGCAGATGCCATGACAGAGGAGATTCGAAAGCTCAAGGAGATCATCGACGGCAGCGACAACATCGTCTTCTTCGGCGGAGCAGGCGTCTCGACCGAGAGCGGCATCCCCGACTTCCGCAGCGTGGACGGACTCTACCACCAGCAGTGGAGCGACCCGCCCGAAACGATCCTGAGCCACACCTACTACGAGCGCTATCCCGAGAAATTCTTCGCCTTCTACCGCGCAAAGCTCCTCTGCCCCGACGCGAAGCCAAACGCCGCGCATCGTAAGCTCGCCGAGTGGGAGCGCGCGGGCAAGCTGAAGGCCGTCATCACGCAGAACATCGACGGGCTCCATCAGGCCGCCGGCAGCAAGGAGGTCCTTGAGCTCCACGGCAGCACCCTGCGCAATTACTGCGAGAGGTGCGGCAAATTCTACGGCGTGGAGGCGATCACGCACTCCGCCGGCGTGCCGACGTGCTCCTGCGGCGGGCGCATCAAGCCCGATGTCGTGCTCTACGAGGAGGGGCTCAACGAGGATACGCTCTACAAGGCCGTGCGCTATATCGCCGAGGCCGACGTGCTCATCATCGCCGGCACCTCGCTCGCGGTCTACCCCGCGGCGGGTCTGGTAAACTACTACCGCGGCCACAAGCTCGTCGTCATCAACAAGACGCCGCTGGGCGATAAGACCCGCGCGGATCTGGTCATCACGGGCGCGGTCGGCGAGACGCTCGCGCAGGTATAAGCCCATCTTTTGGTGGCGGGAAAAAGCGGTGCAAAAACTTTTTCTTTTCCCGCAAAAAAAGGTTGACATTTGGCGTACAACAGGCTTATAATAGCGGAGCGGTCGTTTGAAAGACTGATGAAAATGCGGGTGTGCTGGAATTGGCAGACAGGCTAGCTTGAGGTGCTAGTGTTCGTATGGACGTGCGGGTTCAAGTCCCGCCATCCGCACCATCTTTTCTTCCGAGACTGCTTACGCGCGAGTGGTGGAATTGGCAGACTCGCTAGATTCAGGTTCTAGTGTCCTTCACGGACGTGCGGGTTCAAGTCCCGCCTCGCGCACCAAACAAATATAATCCGAACCAAATCTTCTTAATCGGAGATGGGTTCGGATTATTTGTTTTCTTCGAGAAATTCGAGGATACGCATTTCAGAAACGGCGTGGTAAAGCGTCCCGAATCCAAGCCCAGAGGGCCGAGAAAACCAAAACTGGTAAAGGATAAGGAGGACAATTATGAAAACCATTAAAAGCTGTGAATTCAACATGGACACTGGCTGCGTGGAGCTGCGGTTTCAGGACGGCAGCATGATTTCCATCGACTGCACCGCCGTAGAGAATGATGTGGCAGACAACCGCTTCCAGCGGTCAGAGCTGGACTATCTCATCTACAACGACCCGCTGGCTTATGCCGATCTTATTTTGAACGGAGACGTCGAAGCATACCTGAACGCCGTCACGGAGTACAAGCCCTATGAAAACTGAACAAACGCACAAAAGGGGATGGCGGTCTGCCATCCCCTTTGCCATGCTGTTTTAGGAGCATATATCCCTTGGATTTGTCTTATATCTATCGTCAGGCGACGTTCTCGCCGTTGCTGTCCTTGTCTGTTTTTGCCCCGTCCCGCGCCGCCTTCCATTCGGCAAATTCCCGTTGCCCTTCCTCACTCTCGTAAAAGGCGAGAATATCCGGCAGCAGAATTCGGGCGATGTTCTCGATCTCATGCTGCGGGATGCCGCTGTTGTTGGTGAGCTTTTTCCGCCTGCTCAAGTTGCACCTCCGAAAAAGTATTTTGCCGCAGCTTTCTCCTGTGCGGCGGAGGAATGGCGTCTTGAGCGTCTTTTGTCGTCTGCGCTTTTTCCCTTCGCATCCTTCCTTTCCTATCTGAAAATAAAAATGCAGCCGCCTGTCAAGCCTTTCGGCCCGTCTGCGTCTGCATGGTGTCCTGTGTCTGAAATTGTGTTTTCATTATAGCAGCGATGGGGCTGCACGTCAATACCACGGGAACGGAAGCGGCTTACAGCATAATTTCGGCAGCGGCTACCGAAATTGTTTTGTGGCTTGCATAGCAAGGGCAGTAGCGCAGCAGCCGCCAGCCGTCAATGGTCAAGATGAACGCTTCGCGCCATTGACTGCCGCCGCCCGCCGCGCTTTTTGGCAGACAAGGCGGGCAGGCACAGATTGCGCCTGCCCGCCCATACACATTCTGGCGATTGTAGATATTGGATTTTCGACCGGAGTTGTGGTCGGGTGCGCCCTGTTTCAGGGCGTACCCGACGCTGTTGTTTGCTGTCTATCTTCGCATGGTGGCGGCGCGGGAGAGTTTGCGTAAAGCAGGGTTTTGGGGACAGCGCTCCCTAACAAGATTCTGATAGGAACGGAATGAGCGGCAGGCGAAATCCGGCTCTGGCAATTCAGCTCTGCCTTTGTCGTAAGCTGCGTATTTCTTCCTTTTATAACCTGCAACACCAGATGCCCGATAGATGTGTGTTGACTGCATTAGCTTTTTCAATGCCCATGCTGTGATTCTTGGTCTAAGGCCGGTAGAAATCGCCGCTCCCGCATGATATGATAAATTTGAAAAAGTATTTTCCTGTCCACGCAATGAACGGCGATTTTTGTTGTCTATATAGGTGAAAGGCCTTTACGCAGAGAGAAGGGAGGGCGCAATGAGAGACCATGAGATCATAGAATTGTACTGGGTGCGTAACGAGAGCGCGATTGCCGCCACCGCAGAAAAGTACGGGAGCTACTGCCATACGATTGCATATAACATACTGCATAGCAAAGAGGATGCGGAGGAATGTGCCAACGATACATACCTTGGCGCATGGAATTCAATTCCGCCGCAGCGTCCGAACCGTTTGTCGATCTACTTAGGGAAAATCACGCGCAACCTCGCTCTGAACCGTTATAAGCGGTATACTGCCGAAAAACGCGGACACGGACAAGTAGTCCTCGCGCTGTCTGAACTGGAAGCCTGCGTTCCTTCGGAAACGACTGTGGAGCAGACCATCGAAGAGAATGAGTTGGCTGCCGCCATTGACCGCTTCCTGTATGCAAAGCCTAAACTGAACCGCAACATTTTTGTCCGCAGATATTATCATCTCTACGCAATACGGGATATTGCGGACGCATACGGAATGAGCGAGAGCAAGGTGACGTCTTTGCTTTTCCGTATGAGAAACGAATTAAGACGATTTCTTGAAAAGGAGGGAATTATGCTATGAAAACCGAAGTTCTTCTTCGTTCGATCGGAAGGATCAATGACGAGCTTATCGCTGACGCGGAAAGCGAAGCAAATACCAAAAGAAAGCCCGGTTGGGCCAAACTTGGAACAATGGTTGCCTGCCTTGCACTGGTTCTCTGTACCGGCATCGCCACACATGCCATCCGAAGCAATGCGACAGCAGGCACCTTCACAATGGATGTCAACCCCAGCGTGGAATATACGATTGCCAAAAGCGGGATCGTTAAGAATGTCCGCTGCTTGAACAGCGATGCAGAAAATGCGCTCAGCGATGTTGCGCTGGGAAAGCAGAGTGTCGAGACCGCTCTAACGCGCACGGTCGCCGCCTACGAGGCCTGCGGATATATGGAAAATGGCGAAGCAACTGTTCTGATCTCTTTTGATTCCCGTCTTGATGCGAATGCCGAACTAAAAGCCTCTCTCTCCGCGGAGATCCGAAATGCCTTGGAGCAGACCGATGCCGTCGGCACACTGGTTTTCCACTCCGAACTGACAGAAAACGCCGAAGCAGCGAAGATCGCCGAGGAATTCCATGTCTCCCTTGGCCGCGCCGACTGGATCCTTACCGCAGCAAACAAAACCGGGCTGCCCACGGACGAGATCGCCCGCATGTCGTTGGACGAGCTTCTTAAATTCCAAGAGGTCTCCGGCATTGCTTCTGTCAGTGTATCGAAGTTCATCTCCTTGGAGGAAGCAAAGAAGATTGCACTGAAGGACGCCAAACTGGATGAACTGACGCAGAAGATCGTGTTCACCAGAGAGGAGCTGAGCCGCAATTCGGGCAAGCCCTGCTATATCCTTGAGTTCTACACCGCGAAGAAGCAGTATTCCTACAAGGTGGATGCCAAGGACGGCAGCATCATGGAGGCTTACCACTTCATTCTTCTGGCGGACGCGAAGAAAATCGCACTGGACGATGCCGGGGTCAGCGAAAAAGTCACCTTTACCGAGGAAACGCTGGTTGCCGGCGGCATCAAGTCGCCCTACTATTACTTCGCCTTTGAAAGTGCCTCTGCTCGTTGGACTTACAAAATCGACGCCGTTCTGGGCGTGATCATGGATAAGACCTGCGATAAGATCACTCCCCCTGCCCCGGAGTTTATCGGCTTGGAAAAGGCAAAGCAGATCGCGTTAGAGGACGCGGGGCTGGATGAGACAGCGCAAAAAATCGTGTTCACCCGAGAGGAGCTGAGCCGCAATCAGGGCAAGCCTTGCTACATTCTGGAGTTCTACACGGACAAGTGTGCGTATTCCTACAAGATCGATGCAGTATCCGGGGAAGTTATCGGGAAGAAAACCGAGTGGTTTTCCCGTCAGGAGTCCGAGACTGTGCCGGACACGTCTCAAAATTCCGATTCCAAGCAGCGCAGGGGAAACTAATCAAAACATGACTCGTTCAAGCCATAGAAAATGGGGACAGGCTATAAATGCTTGTCCCCATTTTGCTAAAAGCTATGGAATTGTGGGTACTATCTTTGCTGAATACTTAGGCTCAGTATCGGCAGCCGCTTCCAAAAATCCATCTCTACCTTTTTATTAGCATTGAGCGTTCAATCCGAGACACTGACGGCACGATGGTTTTTATAGCATTTTATGAACGCAACCTCGATTAAAAATAGGGGTGCCTTTGCAGAACTGGAAACGGACTGGCAAGCAGGGCAAAGCGGTACCCACTTTGCTGCTTGCCGCCGCGCGAATCCTGCCGGCTTCACACTTGGCAAGCAAGGTGGCTTGGAGCCACTTTGCGCTTGTTGGGGAGATTTGTCCCCAAGCCCCTTTGAACGATTTTTGCAAAATCGGCTGCGCTCCTGCGGAGCTTTCTTCGCCTGCGGCGTGTCAGAGAATTGCGGTGTTATGTGAATATATCATTGACACATTCTCTGTTTCCGGGTATACTTGAAACAGAAAAGGAGGTGACGCAGCCTTGAAAATCATCGGTGAACGGCTCAGGAGCTTGCGCGAAAGCGTCAGGCTCTCGCAGGCAAAGCTGGCAAAGGAATTTGACGTTTCCCAATCCGCCCTTGCCCGGTACGAGATCGACGATTCCACGCCCTCCCCGGAGGTTTTTCTAAAATACGCCGACTACTTTGACGTGTCGCTGGACTACATTTTCGGCAGGACGGACGACCCCCACGGCATGATCTACAACAACTGCGTAAAGCTCGGCCTGAACAATCCCGAAATGGCGCGGTTTGTGGAAATGTGCTTCGACCCCGGCTCGGCTATGAACGAACGATTGAAAGCGACGCTTGTGCAGATGCTCTCGGAGGTGGACGCAAAATGAAAGCCGTGATTTACGCCCGCTATTCCTCTGACAGCCAGCGCGAGGAATCCATCGAAGGTCAGCTCCGCGAGTGTGCCGCCTTTGCCGAGAAAAACGGTATCACGGTATTGCGGCATTACATCGACCGTGCGTATTCTGCAAAGACCGACAACCGCCCGGAATTTCAGAACATGATCAAGGACAGCGGCAAGCGGCTGTTTGACATAGTGATCGTCTGGAAGCTGGACAGGTTCGCACGGAACCGCTATGACAGCGCCCGGTACAAGGCCACGCTTAAAAAGAACGGCGTGAAGGTGGTATCCGCCACCGAGATTATTTCAGAGGGCGCGGAGGGCATCATTCTCGAATCCGTCCTTGAGGGCTATGCGGAATACTACTCCGCCGACCTTTCGGAAAAGGTCGTTCGCGGCATGACGGACAACGCCCTCAAGTGCAAATTCAACGGCGGCACGATGCCCATAGGTTATGTGATCGACGCGGAACAGCACTTCCGGATCGACCCGCTGACCGCGCCGTTCGTGCTGGAAGCCTTCAAGCGATATGACGGCGGAGAAACCATTTCCTCCATTATGAATTGGCTGAACGAGCAGGGGCTTACCAACACGCGGGGGCAGAAAATGACCTTCAACAGCGTGGGGCATATACTCCACAACCGGCGATATATCGGGGAATTTCGATACCGCGATGTGGTCGTGCCGGACGGTATCCCCGCCATCGTACCGCAAGACCTCTTTGACCGGGTGCAGGAGAAGCTGGCGAAGAACAAAAAGGCCCCGGCGCGTCACAAGGCCGAGGACGATTATCTGCTGACCACCAAGCTGTTCTGCGGCTACTGCGGGGCCTATCTCTGCGGCGAGAGCGGCACAAGCCGCACGGGGAAGGTGCATCACTACTACAAGTGTGTGTCGGTCAAGAAGAAGCGCACGGAGTGCCACAAGAAGCCCGTCAGGAAGGAATGGATCGAGGATTTGGTGGTCAGTGAAACCATGAAAATGGTCATGGACGACAAAGCAATCGAGGCCATCGTATCCATGCTCATGGACTTGCAGGACAGGGACAATGTGAACGTGCCGCTGTATGAGCAGCAGCTCCGTGAAGCGGACACAGCCATCAGCAATCTGCTGGGCGCCATTCAGCAGGGCATCCTGACACGCTCCACAAAGGAGCGGCTGGAGGAGCTGGAAAACCGCCGCGACGAGCTTGAGAACAGGCTTGCCTGCGAAAAGCTGGCAAAGCCCAAGGTCAGCGCGGAGTTTATGACCTTCTGGCTCCACCGCTTCCGCAAGCTGGACGTGCGGCAACAGAGCCACTGCAAGATGCTCATCGACACCTTCATCAATGCGATTTTCCTGTACGATGATAAAATGGTGATCACCTTCAACTACAAAGAGGGCACGAAAACCAGCACCTTCGCGGAATTGCAGGAAGCTATCAGCGACAAAAACGGTTCGGATTTGGATTGCCTTGCTGCACCATGATCGATCCTTGAAAGCATTGAGCTTTCAAGGATTTTTTCTTTTCTTATCCGCCTCTACCCTTATTTTTACCCTTTACGCCTTGGTCACACTATGGATATTATGTATGTACTCCGTGCGTATTATCGGTCAGCACCCACTTGACTTGCCCGATCCGCCGCCGTATAATCAGGACAAATTTCAACTGCAAAGGAGCAAGAGCATGAATAAGACCAACACTCCGTTCCGTTACGACTACGTCGGCAGCTTCCTGCGCCCCGCGGCACTCAAGCAGGCTCGCGCCGACTTTCAGAGCGGCAGGATCGACGCCGCAGCGCTCAAAGCCGTGGAGGACGACGCCATCCGCGATCTCGTCGCCAAGCAGAAAGCGGCGGGTTACCACGTCATCACCGATGGTGAGTTCCGCCGCGCGACCTGGCACCTCGATTTCATGTGGGGCTTCCACGGCGTCGGCCACACACCGACCAAGACCGGACTTCCGTTCCAGGGCGAGGCCGCGATGCTTGACGACACCTATCTTACGGGAAAGGTGAGCGTGGACGAGCATCCCTTTGTCGAACACTTCCGATTTGTCAAGGCGCTTGAGGACGAGAACACCGTCGCCAAGCTGACCATTCCCGCGCCCGCGCAGTTTTTGGAGCAGATGGTCATGCCCTTTGCGATGGAGAATACAAAGAGGTTCTACCCCTCCGTGCAGGAGCTGATGGATGACCTCGCCGCAGGCTACCGCAGGGTCATTGCAGATGTGTACGCCGCAGGCTGCCGCAACCTTCAATTCGACGATTGCAGCTGGGGGATGCTGGTCGATCCGCGCGCCTGCATGATCTTCGACACCGACGCCAAGGGTCTCGAGGAGATCAAGGAGCAGATGTTGACCATCAACAACATGGCGATCAGCGGTAAGCCGGACGACCTTGTTATCAATACGCATGTCTGCCGCGGCAACTTCCACTCGACCTATGCCAGCTCCGGCGCGTATGACAGCGTGGCGAAAACGCTGCTTGCGCGTGAGAATGTCAATGCCTATTACCTCGAGTTTGACGATGCTCGCAGCGGCGGCTTCGAGCCGTTGGCCTCTGTGAGTGGAGAGAAGAAGGTCGTGCTCGGTCTTGTGACGACCAAACGCCCCGAGCTGGAAAGCAAGGACGCGGTCATCGCGCGCATCCACGAGGCGGCAAAGTACCTGCCGCTCGACCGCCTGTGTCTGAGTCCGCAATGCGGCTTCGCCAGCTGCGAGATCGGCAACAAGCTGACGGAAGCGCAGCAGTGGGCCAAGCTCGCGCTGGTCAAGGAGATCGCCGAGGAGGTCTGGGGTTGAGTAAAATACCGTTGGGCAGGCCGCGCGGGCAGATGTCGGAATCCATGCTGACGGCTGCTTTCATCATTCTCTCCGGCGGCCTGCAGGACGCCTATACCTATCTCTGCCGCGGCAAGGTGTTTGCCAACGCGCAGACGGGCAACATCGTGCTCTTCAGCGCCTATCTCTTCGACGGCGACTGGGCGCACAGCCGGCGCTATCTTGTGCCGGTGCTCTCGTTCATGCTGGGTATTTTCGTGGCTGAGTGTATTCATCGGCATTTCAAGCACATGGAGAGGGTACACTGGCGGCAGCTCATTCTTTTG
>OMDR01001611.1_pt1 | contig 10390 bp, 10 predicted proteins | sample 1645251 | NCBI WGS metagenome assembly OMDR01 (sample SAMEA103958142, study PRJEB25191) | human gut metagenome | biome: human-associated habitat [ENVO:00009003]; feature: intestine environment [ENVO:2100002]; material: feces | place: Germany | collected 2013/2015 | reverse complement strand
TCTCCCGTATTCATTAACATAAAGCCACCAGTACCATATGTATTCTTGATACCGCCCGCGTTAAAGCAACCTTGACCAAACAAAGCCGCCTGTTGATCTCCAACGACTGAACAAATTGGCACTTCTTTACCAAAGAAATGATACGAAGCCGTCTTACAATATGCATAGGATGTAGGTTTTACTTCAGGTAAAATACATTTTGGAATATCAAACATTTCAAGCAATTCATCATCCCAAGACAAAGTATGAATATTAAAAAGCAAGGTACGACTCGCATTTGATACATCGGTAATATGTGTTAATGAACCAGACAACTTCCATACGATCCAACTATCCATCGTACCAAATAAGACTTCCCCTTTTTTTGCCTTTTCATATACATCTGGATTCTGATCAAAAATAAAACGAATCTTACTTGCAGAAAAATAAGGATCAATACGAAGACCCGTTTTCGCCTTTACAATATCTTCATACCCCTTTTTCTTCCAACCATCGCAAATACTCTTTGTTTGTTTAGACTGCCATACAATAGCAGGGCTTACAGGAAGTCCTGTTGATGCATCCCATAAAACACTTGTTTCACGCTGATTACTTATTCCAATGGCAGCTACTTGTTCTGGACTGATCTTACTTTTTAAAATGACCTCGCTCATCACGGCTAAACACGCAAGCCAAATCTCATTGGCATCTTGTTCTACCCAACCTGGATGCGGATAGGATATTGTCGTTTCTTTTTGGGCAATTTCTACCACGTTAGCTGCCTTATCAAATAATACGGCACGTGTACTTGTTGTTCCGTGGTCAATTGCTAAAATATATTTTTGCATAGAAAAAATCTCCTTGTATGTCTTATTTTAATCTTTTTGTAAGCCCTTTACAAGATTTGTTAGACAAAAGAAAAGAGATGTCAAAAACATCTCTTAGCTACGAAGTGTTGCATTACAATCTTTTTGAATATGTTCTAAGATTGCCTCAAACACTTGGTTGATTTCTTCATCTTTTAATGTATGAGAATCCGACTGGAATGTGATCGATAACGCTACTGATTTTTCATCTTTACTTACGTGTTCACCTTCATACACATCAAATACTTCTACATCACGGATGATCATTTCTTTATTTAAACGACCTTGCTTATTAATTGTATCCACTACCTTTTGTACTGGCATTGCACGATCTAAAACGAATGCCAAGTCACGAGATACACTTGGATATTTTGATACTGGACTAAATTTAATTTTTGATTTTTTCACACCAATCAACGCATCAAAGTCAAGTTCAGCCATCACAATATTCTTACCATATTGAGGATGAATATCACCTAATAATCCAACACAATCTTTTCCAAGCATGATTTTTGCACTGCGATAAGGATGGAAATGTGCTGTATCCAAATCATTTTCGACAAAAGAAATTCTTTGAGCGGCAATCCCAATCTGATCTAAGAAAGCTTCAACCAAACCTTTTAATGTATAAAAATCACTAACAGTTACATCACTTGTCCAACGCGTTTGTTGCAAGTTACCACTCATGGCGATAGCTAAATGCATTTTAGCACCACTTACACCTGCTACATCACTCAATTCAAAGACATTGATATCTTTGATATTACGAGCACGGTTATAAGAAACAACGTCTAATAAGCTTGGCAAAATACTTGTACGAATATAGCGACGCTCTTCACTCATAGGACTTGCAAGTTCAATCGCTTCATCCGTGTTGAAAATCGCATTATCCTTCTTTTCTGTACTAATTAAAGTATATGTTAAACAATCTTGTAAACCTTGAGCACATAAGAATTGACGTGCCTGACGAGTCAATTGTTGTTTATATGTTAATTTACCTTCTGTCATAGGCATAACTGGAAGTGTACTAGGTAAACGATCATATCCTAACATACGAATGACTTCTTCACTTAAATCCGCCATACCTTCCATATCGGTTCTTGAACTTGGAATGTGACATGTGATAGTTGTACCTTCAACTTCAGGTTCAAAATCTAAACGCGTAAATACATCCACAACTTCATCTAAGTTGAAGTCTGTACCCAAACGATTATTGATAGCTTCTAAAGTACAAGAAATTGATTTTGGCTCATAAGGAACTTGTCCATATTGAACTGTTTCTTCAATACCTGTCGCATCGGCATATTCAATCAACAATTGAACAGCACGATCCAATGCTTTCTTACTAGCTAATGGTTCAATACCTTTTTGGTAACGAACACTCGCATCAGTTGATAAATTCAAGCGACGAGCTGTATTACGAATGGCTACATGATCGAAAATTGCACATTCAATAATAATTGAATCTGTCGTATCTAAAATTTTAGAATCATCTCCACCCATGATGCCGGCAATACCGATTGGTTTTCCTTGGTTTGTGATGACAATATCTTCTGGTTGTAATTTATAAGTTACACCATCTAAAGCTGTATATTCCTCATCAAATCCATCCGCTACAACAATACTTTGTACTGGCAATGATTTTGCATCATAGAAGTGCATTGGCTGACCTGTTTCTAACATGACAATATTTGAAATATCGACAACATTATTGATTGATTTTACACCACTCGCTGCCAATAATTCTTTCATCCATTTTGGACTTTCTTTGATTGTTAAATGATTGATCACTTTGCCATAGAATAGTGGACATTTTGATGTTGTGCTTTCAACATGAAGATGCGTTTTGCTACCCACATCACTAGCCCCTGTATATTCAGGAAGTTTAACTTTACGATTTAAAATAGCTCCTGCTTCTTTTGCCATATTGAATGCAGCTAGACAATCATTACGATTTGGTGTTAAACCAATATCTAATACTTCATCATCTAAGCCTAAATAGCCAAGTGGATCTGTATTTCCTACTGGTGCATCCTCTGGTAATACTTCAATACCATTCTTTTGATCTTCATTTAAACTAGCTGGATCTACACCAAGTTCTAGTAATGAACAAATCATACCATTACTTTCAACACCACGAATCACACCATTCTTGATTTCTCCACCAGGTAAAACAGCACCTGGTAATGCAACAATTACATTTTGTCCTGCAGCCACGTTTGGTGCACCACACACAATATTGACAACTTCATTTCCAACATTAACGGTTGTACAGTGTAAATGATCACTGTCTGGGTGTTCCGTACAAGTTTCAACGTGACCAATCACTAAATTTGTTCCTTGCGATAAATGTTCAATACCTTCTACTTCAAAACCAGCATCTGTAATACGTTTTGCCATTTCTTCAATAGAAAGATCTTGTACATCCATAAATTGATTAAACCATTTTCTTGAAATACGCATATTTAAATCCTCCTACTCATAACGTTTGAATGTAGAATTGAATCGTTTATCATTTGTATAGAAATGACGAATATCATCAATACCATATTTCAACATCGCAACACGCTCAATACCTACACCGAACGCAAAACCACTGCATTTTTCTGGATCGTAACCAGCCATTTTTAATACGTTAGGATGTACTTCTCCAGCACCTAGAATTTCGATCCATCCAGTCCCTTTACATGTTGGACATCCTTTTCCGTTACAAATGTGACAAGAAACATCCACTTCTACACTTGGTTCAGTGAATGGGAAATAACTAGGTCTAAAACGAATCTGGCGATCTTGACCAAATAACTTTCTGGCCATAAATTCTAAAGTTCCCTTTAAGTCCGCTAAAGTGACCTTTTCACCAATAACTAAACCTTCCATCTGCATGAATTGGTGAGAGTGCGTTGCATCATCATCATCACGGCGATATACCTTACCTGGACATACAACTTTGATTGGTAAATTTGGTGCACTTTCTTCTAATACAACCATCTGAATGGCCGTAGTATGTGTTCTCAATAAACGATTTGGATCAATATATAAAGAATCCTGCATATCACGTGCTGGGTGATCCTTAGGAATATTAGCTCTTTCAAAACAATATTCATCATCCACAATATCATCACCTTCAATAACTTGGTAACCTAAACCAATGAATAAATCTTCCAATTCTTGGCGTACCAAATTTAATGGGTGCGCATTTCCTAATTCTGGTTTACGACCAGGTAATGTAATATCGATTTTTTCAGATTCGATCTTTTTTTGCATTTCTAAAGCCGCCAATTGTTCTTTCTTTTCTTCAATCATCTTAGAAAGATCTTGTTTCAATTGGTTGACCTTTTGTCCAAAGATAGGTTTTTCTTCTTTCGACAAATCCTTCATACCCTTCATCAACTCTTGAACGGGTCCTTTTTTACCTAAATACAAGACACGTAAATCGTTCAATGAAGATGAATCTTTAACATCTTGAATTTTTTGTGTAGCTTCCTGCAAAAGCTCTTCGATTGTTTTCATGTTGTTCTTCCTTTCCCTAAAAACAAAAAAAAGACGACGCAAGAACGACTTTTTGCCGCGTTACCATCTTGCTTCGTCTTGATAGACACACTTAATTGACCATGATAACCGTATGAAACGGAAGAGGTTTTAACTCTTACTCAAAGGTGAATTCACTATCCCTACTCATATAAACCTTTCACCAATTGGTTTACTCTCTTATCTAAGCGCTAAATAGCTACTATGTCTTCTCATTGCTTTAACAGTTCAAATTATATCGAAGTCCATGTTTTTTTTCAAGCCGAAGTATGGTAATATTTTTTTATGATTCAATCAATAAACAATAAGAAAATAAAAGAATATGCCAAACTGATCCAAAAAAAAGAAAGAGATAAGACAAATTTATTTCTAGTTGAAGGCGAACATATGGTTAAGGAAGCATTTCACGCAAATGCTCTACAAGAATTATTTATCCTTGAAGGAATTGAATGTCCAGTAGATTTTAACTATGAAACGGTAACGCAACAAGTATTAAATAAATTGTCAAATCAGAATTCAAATTCAAAGATGATTGGTGTATGTAAAAAACTAAACTTAAAGCCAGAAAAAGAAGAAAATATTCTATTACTAGATAACGTTCAAGATCCAGGCAACGTAGGAACGATTTTAAGAACCGCCCACTCTTTTGGTATCGACTGCATTTATATGTCAAAAGGATGTGCGGATTCAATCCAGTCAAGGAGCCCTTTTCTATATTCCTGTGATTCAAACGGATTTAGTAGAAGAAATTAAAAAGCTTCAAGAAAGAAATATTGAAGTGTATGCCACAGCTTTACATGACAAACATAAAGATCTTCAAGATATTAAACCAAGTAAAGAATACGCAATTCTAGTCGGCAACGAAGGTCAAGGTGTTCGTAAAGAATTAATTGATTTAAGCGATCACATTGTCAAAATTGAAATGGAAACTTTTGAAAGTCTAAACGTGGCCATTGCCACATCCATTTGTATGTATACATTTAAATACGCAAAAAGGTAGCGAATGCTACCTTTTTATTTTTCTCCATTCAAATAATGAATATGTGGTACATATAATTTCCGTAACCACAAAAGCATACCAACCTATGTTAATGCCAAAACATTTCATTAAGCCATAGGTCAATGGAATTAAGATAACTAGTTGTCTAGCCAAAGTGATCACTAACGAAGTATTTGCCTTATTTAAAGCCTGGAAGGCAGCACATAGTACCATACTGATACCGGCAAACACAAAGCTTAAGCTAATGATTTTTAATGCCGGAACACCTAATCCATACATTTCTTCATTCGCACTAAACATGGCTAATAATTGTTTAGGGAATAATTGAAATACAATTGTTCCTACAGCCATAATGAAAATCGATAAAATCATAGAAAATTGTATAGCTTCAATTGCTCGATCTTTTCTGTTGGCCCCATTATTATAGGCAACAATTGGAATTAAGGCGTTGGTGATTCCAAGCACGGCCATATTCAAGAAATTCTGTAATTTATAGTAAACACTAAAGACAGTAATCGCCATAGCTGAGATTGGTGCTAGAATCATATTCATAAAAACAGTCATAAAACTTAATACGGACTGCATTAATATGGCAGGTACACCTACTTTATAGATTTTACATAGAATAGGTATCGAAAAGGAAAAATTATGTATATGAATATCCAATTCTTTTATTTTTACCTTCGTAATAACATATCCAATAAGCATGGCACAAAACTGTCCAATAACGGTCGCAATAGCAGCTCCGGCAACCCCCATTTCAGGTAGACCGAACCATCCAAAGATCAAGATTGGATCTAAAATAATATTAATAATGGCTCCTGCTCCTTGCATAACCATGTTATAAATGGCATTTCCTGTTGCCTGCATGATTCTTTCAAAAATGATTTGTACAAAGACACTAAATGAAAACATCGTACAAATACGAATATAAGTATTTGCTAATGGAATTACATTTTGATCAGATGTAAACAAAGATAAGAATACATTAGAAAAAAGTAAACCTAAAACCAAAAAGACAAGTCCATTCACAAATCCTAACAAGATTCCATGCATCATAGTATTATTCGCATAATCAAATTTCTTTTCACCTAAATAACGAGCGAGTAGTGTATTAAAGCCAACAGCTGTACCACAGGCAATCGCAACCATAATGGTTTGCACAGGATAACATAAAGATACAGCGGTTAGTGCATCACTCGATACCTTTGCGACAAAGATACTATCGACAATATTATATAAAGCTTGGATCACCATCGAGATGATGATGGGCAAACTCATAGAAACCACCAATTGTTTGATTTCCATATGTTCCATTTTATTCATTAAATTATACCTCCCCCATGTTTTGGCAGTTTCATAGGGGATACCAAAACGAAAATAAAACGCTAAAATAAATTAATATATTTTTTCTATTTTGTCAAATCAAGAATAGACTCACCAATCAAATCTGATGGTTTTGATAAATCAAAGTTATCTAAAACACTTGCACCAAGAACACCAAAAGAACTTGAATCGTCTAATATTCCATGTTCTTTCATACTTGGTGAATACATTAAACATGGTACACACTCTCGAGTATGATCCGTTCCTTTATAGGTTGGATCATTTCCATGATCGGCCGTTATAATCAATAGTGTATCTGAATCAAGAACTGAAAGTAATTGCCCTAGCAAGACATCAAAATCTTCAAGTTCATCGGCATATCCAGAAACATTTCTTCGATGTCCCCATTTGGCATCAAAATCCACAAGGTTCGTAAATAATAAACCTGTAAAATCTTTTTTCATTTCTTCAATCGTTTGAAGCATACCCTCATGACTTGAAGTCGAATGAATACTTTTTGTGATTCCCTGCCCATTAAAAATATCCGAAATCTTACCAATACCAATCACATCAAATGCATTTGATTTTAAGACATCTAAAACGGTTTTACTCGATGGAGACAACGCATAATCATGACGATTGCTCGTGCGCGTAAAGTGACCCACCGAATCTCCAACATAAGGACGGGCAATGACTCTTCCTACTTTATATTCTGGTTTTAGAGTTATTTCTCGAGCAATTTGACAAACACGATACAATTCATCAAGTCCTGTCACTTCTTCATGTCCACAAATTTGTAGAACACTATCGGCCGATGTATAAAGTATCAATTTCTTTCCATCCGATTGAATCTCTTCCATCGCCAACTCATCTAAAATTTCCGTTCCACTTGCACTTTTATTTCCAATAAAGACATGGCCTGTTAATCTTTCTAATTCCTGAACAAATTCATCAGGAAAACCATTTTCAGTAAATGTTTTAAATGGTTTTGTCGTATGAATTCCCATCATTTCCCAATGACCTGTCATTGTATCTTTGGAACAACTTGCCTCATGCATCTTACAAGCATAGCCTTTTGATTGTAAAGCTTTACAACAAGGATGAAGATTTCCTAAGCCTAATTGATATAGATTATCTATCTTTAAATCTGGGCGATATTCTAGAATATGTCCAAAAGTATCGGCACCTACATCATCAAATTCTTTGGCATCTGTAGCTTGCCCAATCCCAAAAGAATCAATAACGACACAAACTATTTTTTTGTATTTCATAAGCGAATTGCACTTTCTAAGGCAAGAGTAATCATTTCATTAAAGGATGTTTGTCTTTCATCCGCACTTAAATGTTCATTTGTACTTAATGAATCCGATACAGTTAATAAACAAGCCGCCTTTTTATTCAATACCTTCGCATTGTGGAATAGGGCAAAACTTTCCATTTCGACGCAAAGAGCATCCTGTTCTTCGACCATTTTTTCTGGTTTTTCCATATCGCCTTCATAGTAGAACACATCACTAGAATGTGTATTTGTCTTTACAATAGGAATTGAAACTTCTTGACTTACACTTTCAATCAACTTATTTAAATCTTCATCTGGATATTGCATTGTATCTGTATCGCCACTTTGTGCTAAGGCATAGGTTGATTCTGAATAACTTCCTTTGACTAAAGCTACAGACTTCATTGGTAATCTTTCAGAATAACTTCCTGTACTACCAACTCGTATAATGGCATCCACATCATAGAATTTAAAAAGTTCATACGAATAAATTCCCATACTTGCCATTCCCATTCCGCTTCCCATGACAGAAACTCTTTTTCCTTTATAAGTCCCTGTATATCCTAGCATGCCTCGTACATCATTAAATAATACGGCATCCTTTAAAAAATTCTCGGCAATCAATTTAGCTCTTAATGGATCACCTGGCATTAAAACGACTTTTGCGACATCTTCTAAACTTGCTTTATTGTGTGCTGTTGACATAATTTCCTCCTAAAATAAAGACCAGTCAAAGCTGGTCTTTTAAATCTTAATATTGTCCTGGGTTATACTTAAATGCGTTAGGTACAACATGATTTGGATCATACTTCTCTAAAATTTTACCATATCTTTCACAATAATCATTATCAATTTTCAATTGAGGAATGACCTTTGTTCCCTCTTCAAAGAAGTGTTTTGATCCTCGTCCCATTTCTTGTCCACGTCGAGTGTGTTTATCCAAGGCGATATCTGGAACTTCCATGACTTTTCCCATGGCTGCTTCTTTAATAATAATATTTTTCAAATAATCACTTGAACGATCCTTTGTACATGCACAAAGTACGCGAATCGCATGGATAAAATACATTGGTTGATCCCCATCATTGTATGGGAAGTTTTTACGCATTTGATCTAATGCATGAATTAAAACTGGAACATTTAAATCTCCAAATCCAACATCTTCAACTGCAATCGTTTCTAGACGCGACCACATTTTGTCTAAGAAGACTGGCCCTGAAGTATATAATTCATAGGCTGCTTGACAAGCTTCTTCAACTTTTGCACGACGAATATACTTCTGTAATGAAGATTGTACTTCGTCAGATGCAAAGCCATTCTTTGTCTGAATGTCTGCCCAAATTGTCATTTTATTTGCCTCTACTTTCTATTAATAAAATTATTTCTTGAATCAAAGTCTTTATTGTTTCTGCTGACATAAGCTGATCTTCCGCATGCGCCATCAACATTGTGATTTGTGGTTCTTGCGTATTCATTTCCTGCTGTAACAATTGAAGATGAGCTTCGTGGGCTTGGGTAAAACTTTCATCTCCATTTGACAATGATTGTTCATAAGCTGTTTGATCGTTTTCACGATAATATTTAAGAGCTTCTAAATAACTTGACTTTGCTAAACCGGAATATGTGATGACCTGCATAGCAACTTGTGATATTTGTTCAACGTTAGCCATATTACCCCAATAATTTTTTTGCCATTTCAATAGCAGCAGCTCCATCTGCCATCGCGTATACTCTAGGTTCAATACTTGCAACTGGAATATTTAATTGTTGATGAATTGAATCAACCGCAAAAACCAATTGTGGACCTACTAAGCATACATCCCATTTACCCACTTCGTTCTTAATTGAAGCATTTGCGACTGCACTCACTTCAATATCTTCACCTGTTTTTTCAGCAACATCTCTAATTTTTTTCACAAGAATTGAACTTGACATTCCTGCATTACAGCATAACAATATTTTCATTTTGATTTCCTCTTTCTATTTTAATTCTGGCCAATATGCTTTATTCGCCTCAATAAAATCATCTAAAATTTTCCTTGCCACATTGGCATTTGGAACACATTTATTTAAAGTTAATGCCTGTAACATTTTTAAATAACTGTGCTGCTCATACGCATCGACAACAAGCTTTTCACAATTCACTTGTTGTTCCATCAATCCCTTTTGGAAATGTGGAATTTCACCCACCGTTAGTGGTTCATATCCATCTTTTCCAACAATACAAGGAATTTCAACCATAGCATCGTTTTCAAAGTTTGAAATCGCTCCATTATTTGGAACAATCAACAACATTCTTTCATGTGTATTAAATGCTAAGGCCGTTGCTAAATCTACAATAAATTCAGCATGGATACCGATTTGTAGTGTTGTATCCTTTGCGGTACCTACTTTTTCAATACGAGCACATTC
>OMDR01001598.1_pt1 | contig 10443 bp, 10 predicted proteins | sample 1645251 | NCBI WGS metagenome assembly OMDR01 (sample SAMEA103958142, study PRJEB25191) | human gut metagenome | biome: human-associated habitat [ENVO:00009003]; feature: intestine environment [ENVO:2100002]; material: feces | place: Germany | collected 2013/2015 | reverse complement strand
GAATATCTGTTGATGAGATAACAATACTGATTCTTAACTTAATGACATTGCAGCTGGATCGGGCGATTGTTTGAGCGTCAAAGACTACTGGTTTCAGTAATTTTCAACGCGAGTTATCGCAGGAGATCCAGCGGATAAGCGTTCTGTCAAAACTCCGTCAATGGAATTCGTGTTGCACACATGCTATCTTTTATTTTTTCTCTAAATACTCGACGACCTTCAACTCATACAATTTTATAATTTTTTGCTGTTAATGTAAATTCCACTCCATCGCTTACATATACTTTATTGTTTTTATCTACAAAAACAGCCTTTGCATTATATTTCTTTAACAATTTCTGGCTTTTCTTTACTCCTAAACTGAAACATGCTGTAGATAGTCCGTCTGCGTTGATTCCTGAATCGCAGATGATCGTGCAAGATCTGATGTCTGTTTTTACACTGTATCCTGTTTTGGAATCTAAGATATGGAAGTAGCGTTTGCCTGTCTTTTTATCTGTAAATGTTTTTTCATAATCTCCAGATGTTGAAATGCTTGTGCCACTTTTGACTTTGATCCCTCCTAGGACTTCTCCGTCTTTGCCGTTTGGATCTTGGATCCCTACGTTCCAGTCGGAGCCGTCAGATTTTTCTCCATAAACTACAATGCTTCCTCCTAGGGCTACCATGGCTCCTGTGATTTCTTTGTCTTTTTTGATCATCTTAATGGCTTCGTCGGTTCCGATTCCTTTTCCATAGGCTCCAAGGTCTATCTTGGTATTTTTGTCGCATGCAAGGATTTCTCCGTTGTCTTTGACTGTGACATGCTGGCTGTTTTCTGACAGATCTCCGCTAATCGCTTTCTTGATCTTATTTGCATCTGGTACTTTGGGATCGCTTGATTCAAAATCCCAAAGTTTTGTTAATGCTCCAATCGTTGGATCTACCGTGTTTCTTCCGTCTGCATAGGAATCCTGACTGATCTTGATCGCTTGTTGTAACCAGTTTTTAAGATTCCCTGTGACTTTTGTTTTTCCGTTGTTTTGTTCTAATTTCTGATTGATTTTTGAAACCTGGGAACTTTTTAATCTCCATGACAATTGTTGTTTTTCAAGTTTCTTTTCCATGTCGATGATCTTTTGTTCTGTCTGTTCCAGATCATCACTTGTTCCATAGAGTGTAATGTTCGTTACAGTTCCCATTGCAAAATCTGTATGGCTGTATGATGTCGATTCCTTTTTGCATCCTGTCATCATAGATGGGATCATGCTGATGCACAAGATACTTGCGATCGTTTTTTTCAATGTAAGTTTCATATTATTTACTTACTCCTTCTTTATAAATTTACATACTGCCATCCATACTCTTTGTAAGCTTTGATCTTTAATTTATTCTGACTAACATATTTTTGTAATACTTTCTTTCTCTGATTTTGTGTGACAGAATCCTTCATCATCCTTATTGCAACATCAGGATATCCTTTACATAACTTCCGGATCGATCTCTCCAGAGATTCTCCATCTTCTGCGTATCTTGTCTTGGTTACTCGATAGCCGTCTTTTGTTTTCTTCAGATACATGACCCCTGGATAACTTCCACCAGAGTAGTTCTTTAACAGACTTCCATAACGATAATATGTTTCACTCCAGAAGTTCGCATAAACTTCTGCTCCGGATTTTGTTTCAACGATCTTATAAATATTCAGCATTGGGATTGTAACAAGTCCTTCTTCTTTATCTTCGTCAGATTTCTTTTTTGTCTCATCAAAGACTGCCTTGATCCTTAAATCTTTCCCTGTATATTCGTATTCTGGAAGTTGGGTATTAAGTTTTATTTTGTCGGATGTTTTAAGATCTACCATTTCACTTTGTATGTCTGGCTGGTTTTCTTTTCCTGATAAAGTATATAGTTTTAGGCCGTCTTTGTCTACCACTAACACCGATTGTTTTCTGATTCCTTTGGAATCTTTCCACTGATATGCATACTTACTTGCTGAGACATCCATTGCACGGATCTTATCTCCGATCTTTCCAGGTATACTGTCCGATTCTTTTTGTGTATGTTTATGATCTTTGATGATCGTCTGATACAATTTGTCTTTTTCACTGATCTGTTTGGATGGCGTGATTTTTGCAAATTTCATGTTATCACACCGTTTGAGCGAATATGCATAAATATTTCCGTTTACTTTTCCTTGTAATTGATTGTAAATGATCATCCATTTCTGATCTTTTGACACCTTTATAGCCGTCTCAAGTCCTGGATTTTCTTCATCTCCTTCACTGTAGAAATGATCACATCCGATTTTGTCAAGATCTACCGCAGCAATGACTTTCTTCTTTGTTCTATCATAGATCACACTTCCAACAGAGTCTGAAAATACGGCAAGGTTATCTGAGCAATACGACAATTCTATTCCTTCATTCTGAAACAACCTATTATTTTTTGCCCTGTAAGAAAGCCAGGCACAGATCTGTGCTGCAGATGCTGACTGATCGCTTTTTTTGATCGTTGCATAGACTTCATTTTTCTGTGCCTGACTACTCTTACCCTTCCCACACCCTGTAAACAACGATGTTGCCATAACAGCACTCATCAATAGTAAAGTACCTTTTCCACACTTTCTCATCTTTGTTCCTCCTTATTCTCTTATTGTCTCCTATCTTATTGTTTTCAACTTTATTATACAAAGAAAAAGCATCAAAAAAGAAAACAAAATCTTAAGATTCTTCTACATAATTCTTAATGATTTTGTTTTCTTCTTGTATACATTATAATTCTATGATCTTGCCATCACAGATCGTATATTTTACTTTTCCTTTTAATTTCCATCCTGTAAATGGAGAGTTCGTTGCTTTGGATTTATATTCCTTGACTTCCCATTCTTCCTCTGGATCAAACAAGACAACATCCGCAGGTTTCCCTTCCTGCAATCTTCCTTGTTCCATATTATATAGTTTTGCTGGATTGACCGTCATCTTCTCCAGAAGCTGCATCATAGAAAGATATCCTTTCTCCACAAGTTCTGTGACTCCAAGTGCCAGCGATGTCTCGATTCCTGTAATGCCACTTGGTGCCTGATCTAATGGTTTGTCTTTCTCTTCTTTGGAGTGTGGGGCGTGGTCTGTCGCAATGATCTCGATCGTACCTTCCTGTAATCCTTTGATGATCCTCTGACGATCTTCTTCTGTTCGCAGTGGCGGGTTCATTCTTGCCAGTGTTCCATATTTTAATACGGCCTCTTCTGTCAACGTGAAATGGTGTGGAGACGCCTCTGCGTAAACATTCGCACCTTTTTCTTTGGCTTCTTTCACGTAATCTACCGCAACACCAGAGCTGATATGCTGAATATCGACTTTCGCTCCTGTTTTGACTGCTAATTCACAGTCTCTCTTTACCATCACGGCTTCTGCCAGGTAAGAAGCTCCACCATAATTTAACTGTTCGGAGACTTTTCCCTGGTTCACTCCTGGCTGTTTAATATATGCAGGATCTTCTTCATGAAGACTGATCGGTACATCTAATTCTTTGGCTTTCTTCATGGCTTCTTCTACGAGCTTCTCATCCATCAGTGGAATTCCATCGTCTGTAAATCCACGAACCCCTGCTTCATAGAGTGCATCCATGTCTGTTAATTCTTTTCCTTCAAATCCTTTGGACACAGCTGCTGCCTGCCATACTTTGATCGGAAGTTGTTCACATCTGTCTTCGATCTCTTTGTAAATATCCACAGAATCCACGACAGGCTTTGTATTTGCCATACATACTACCGTCGTAAATCCACCAGCTGCTGCCGCAGCAGAACCTGTCTGTAAATCTTCCTTATATGTAAATCCCGGATCGCGGAAATGTACATGTACATCGATCAATCCAGGGGCTGCGATCATCCCGGAAGCATCAATGACCTGTTCAATGCCAGAGACATCATCTACCTTACCGATCTGTCTGATCCTCTTCCCGTCTAATAAAATATCTGTTACCTGATCGAATCCGCTTTCTGGATCCATCACTCTTGCATTCTTAATTAAAATCATCTCTGCCTCCACGATCATATGTTTTATTTTACCTGTTCTTTCACTGCTTCAGCGACAGTTTCTAAATTATCTTGTGTCAGTTCTTTTTCTGATTTCACGACAATAACATAGTTATTTCCGCTCTTTGATGTGATCGTCCCAAATGCATTGTATGCTGTCTCATCATCAATTTCTTTTGTCATTGGTACAAACGCTACTTCTTCTGTCTCGATCGTATCTCCGATCTCGTAATTATGTCCTTTTTCTTCCAGTGCCATTACCTCATTAGAGATTGTTTCATCTAGATCTTCTTCCATGATCTCCTCAGATTTTCCTTCACACTGCTGAATGCTGACATTCATTCCATTGACTTCAAAACTGTGATCAGAGGCTTTGGTCGTGATCTTCTGTTTGATTGCAAATCCTCCTGCTACAGATAAGCAGATTCCTACAATGGCTAAAAACTTTTTGTTAAAAATAATTTTTCTCATGGTTCTATCCCTCCTTGAATGCTGGCATTTTAGTCAGATATAGTATACCCTATTTTATAGATAAATTGCGAGCTATTTTTTTCTTAATTTTTTCTTTCCAAAAAATATTCCCTTTACCTGATAGAAAAGATTTTGTTTTTGTGTCTTCTCTTTTGGAGCAAGTCTTTTTGCTTCATTTAAAAAGTGGATCTGTGAATTCATATTATCTTCACGTTTTTTCTTAGTTGTATATTCTCCGTTGGAAAGCAGTACCTGTGCCTGAATGTTATCCTGCTTCATCACATTGATCATCTTCAGGATTCTTTGTTTTAACCTTGGATCATAGATCGGTGCTGCGACTTCAACTCTTCTTCTTGTATTCCTTGTCATCATATCCGCAGATGAAATATAAATCTCTGTATCATCTCCAACTCCAAATGCATAAATCCTTGAATGTTCCAGAAATCTTCCGACAATGCTTTCTACACGGATATTCTCTGTCTTCCCTGGGATTCCAGGACGAATACAGCAAATTCCACGAATCAGCAGAAATATCGGAACTCCTGCATTTGACGCCTTCGACAACTCATCGATGATCTTACGATCTGTTAAAGAGTTCATTTTCATAAAAATCCCACATGGCTGAAAACTTTCTGCTTTCATTTTTTCACGTTCGATCCTTTTTATGATCCCATCCTGAAGACTTGATGGTGCCACAAGAAGATGTTCATACGTTCCTTGAAGATTAAATGTTGCCATATTGTGAAAGAAAACAGATGCATCATGTCCAATTTCTTCGGATGCTGTCATAAGGCTTAAATCTGTATATAATTTCGATGTACTTTCATTATAATTTCCTGTTCCGATCTGTGTGATGTAATAAATTCCACGACTATTTTTCTTCGTGATCAGACAAACTTTAGAATGAACTTTGTAATCTTCCATTCCATACATAACCTTACAACCAGCTTCTTCTAAGATTTCAGAATAATTGATGTTATTTTCTTCATCAAATCTTGCCCTAAGTTCCATCAATACAAGAACTTCTTTTCCATTTTCCGCTGCCTCACATAGATATTTGACGATCCTTGCCTGCCTTGCCAAACGATAAATGGTGATCTTGATAGAAAGAGTTTCTTTATCCTTTGCACTTTCTTTCAATAATTCAATAAATGTATCCATGCTGTCAAATGGAAAGGATAATAATTTATCTTCCTCAAGAATCTGTTTTGTCACACTGACTCCTGGAATAAAATCTCTGTTTAACTCTGGTACAAATGGACGATAGCATCCATTTTTTCTCTCTTCTTTTGACACTTTATCTGTCAGCTTGTAAACATATTTTAAATCCAACGGCGCCTGGCTTTTAAAGATGTCCTGTTCTGAAATATTTAAACGTTCTGAGAGGTATTTTTTAATCTCTTTATGACGATTGCCCTCAATTTCTAAGCGAACTGGTTTTAATCTGGCCCTCATCTTAATGATCTTCTTCATATGTGTACGATAATCATCCGTTGATTCATAAATCTCATCATCTGGATTGATATCAGCACTTCTTGTAATACATAAAACTGCCTTTTCTTCTACCGTATAATTCTCAAATAATTCATCGCAGAAATATAAAATAATGTCTTCTAAAAGTACATAGCTTCTTCCTTCCCCCGGCAGAAAGATCATACGCTCCACATCCTTTGGAAGTCCAATGATCCCAAAAGAAATCTTTTCTTTCTTCTTTAAGATCAACCCAATCTGCAATATTTTATTTGGGATATGAGGAAATGGATGCTGTTTCCCGATCACGATCGGAGAAAGTATTGGCAGTATCATCGCCTCATAATATGCTTTTAATTTTTTCTTTTCCTCTTTCTCCAGTTCCTCGATCTGACAGCGTTTGATCTTCTTATCTGCTAATTCTCTGGATACTTTTGCAAAGATCTGATCTCTTAATTCATACAGTGGTCTGACATGTTTTGCAATCTCATCTAACTGTTCTTCTGGTGTCAGATCCGAACGGATATCTCTGTGATTATCATGGATCAGACTCATTTCATGAATGCTGCCCACTCTGACCATAAAAAATTCATCCAGATTGTTCGTAAATATCTCTAAAAATTTCAAACGTTCAAAAATAGGAACGTTCTTTTTATCTGCTTCTCTTAAAACGCGTTCATTAAACTTCAACCAGGATAACTCCCGGTCCTGTGTATAAGAAAAATCATAGTTTTTGTTCATCATCCTGCCCTCCATCATTCATTCTATTTCCTATGAAAAAATCCGGAGAGATATTGATATTCCCCCGGATTCTCATTCTTATTAATATGCGAATTTCTCTGCAAAATATGCTTTCAGATCTTCAATCTTAACACGTTCCTGTTCCATTGTGTCACGGTCACGAACTGTAACAGCTCCGTCTTCTAAAGAATCGAAATCGAATGTTACACAGTAAGGTGTTCCGATCTCATCCTGTCTTCTATAACGTTTACCAATATTACCACGTTCGTCGAATTCACAGTTATATTCTTTCGCTAATTCTTCGTAAACCTTCATAGCACCATCGCTTAACTTCTTAGACAATGGTAAGATACCGATCTTAACAGGTGCTAATGCTGGATGGAAATGAAGAACTGTTCTTGTATCTCCGCCTTCTAATTCTTCTTCATCATATGCAGAGCATAAGAATGCAAGTGTTACACGGTCTGCTCCAAGAGAAGGTTCGATCACATATGGGATGTAACGTTCTTTGTTCACATCATCAAAATATGTTAAATCTTCACCAGATGTATTCTGATGCTGAGTTAAGTCATAATCTGTACGGTCTGCGATACCCCATAATTCACCCCATCCGATAGGTTCAGAGAAGTGGTATTCGATATCACTTGTACCATTTGAGTAGTGTGCTAATTCTTCAGGATCATGAGCACGTAAACGAATATTTTCTTCATTAATACCTAAATCCTTTAAGAATTGAACACAGTTTTTACAATAGTATTCAAACCAATCTAAATCGGTTCCTGGTTTACAGAAGAATTCAAGTTCCATTTGTTCAAATTCACGAGTACGGAAAATGAAATTTCCTGGTGTGATTTCGTTACGGAAACTCTTACCAATTTGTCCAATACCGAATGGTAATTTTTTACGCATTGTTCTTTGTACGTTTTTGAAGTTGACAAAGATACCTTGTGCTGTTTCTGGACGTAAATAGATTGTACTTTTCGCATCTTCTAATACACCTTGGAATGTTTTGAACATCAAGTTAAATTGACGAATATTTGTGAAGTTTTTAGCGCCACATTTTGGACATGTGATTTCATGTTCAGCAATATAGTTTTCCATATCTTCATTTGACATACCACCACAGTTTACTGTGTGATTACTAGCTTCTTCAATCAATTGATCCGCTCTAAAACGGCTCTTACATTCTTTACAATCCATTAAAGGATCACTAAATCCTCCAACGTGACCACTAGCTACCCATACATTTGGGTTCATTAAGATGGCACTTTGTAAACCTACGTTGTGTTCACTTTCCTGGATGAAACGTTTCCACCAAGCATTTTTAATATTGTTCTTTAATTCAATGCCTAAAGGACCAAAATCCCAAGTATTTGCCAAACCACCATAGATTTCTGAACCTTGGTAAACAAAACCAGAGGTTTTCATGTGATTTACTACATCATTGAATGTCTTTTCGTTCATGTTATTTACCTCATTTCTTTTATGTATACAGACAAAAGGATACACTTTCATATTATATCCTATTTATCAATAAATTTCTAGACTAAATCCAAAGACACACATAAAGAAAAAGCCACGATTTCTCATGGCCTGTTTTTAATCCCCCACTTAAAAATAGGTTGTCTTATTTTCATATGTTTTGTACCACAACACTAGTGCATCACTCGATACAGTATCGCTTTCTTGTACTTTTCGAGTCTTTTATAATCCGTTTTTGTTGGTTCTTTGATTCTTGTGATATAAAGATCTGCAGCCTTTACCTTTTTAGCTAACTTTGATGTAGATACTCTAGATATATATTCAAAATAAGATTCATCTTTTCTATGCGTTAATGTGATTACGCCATCTACGATTTCATTTGAAAACATATTTCTTAATTCGTCCACAGTAACACTTGTATCTTCTAATACATCACGCAAATACGCAACGGTCTTTTCTATATCTGTATCCATGTAGGATACAGTATATAATCTTTTCCTGCTTTATCAACTTGACCTGCATGTGCTTTTTGTGCGACTTGAAGTGCTAATTTTTGAAACATCACTTTAAGCCTCTTATACTTTCTAAAAAACGAATGCTTGGATAACTTTTTTGACTATGATATTCGATCCATTTAGCTAGATAGATCAAATCGTCCATGTTGAAATCAAAATGAACTTTCACATACTCTAAATTTTCTTCTTTACTCTTAAACAAAGCTCGATATTTTTTTAATGAATCCACACTCCATTTTGGATTTTGATTGTGATTGCACTTTTCACATAAAAAACCACCATCTTTTAAAGATAAAGTTTCAACTCGCATATTTTGACAATGTACACAACCATCCACAAATGGTTGTATTCCTTCTTGTTCGATGCAATATTTTAAGACAATACATGCCCAGAAATAAAAGTCATCCAGGTCTTTATCTGCTGAATTCCAACATTCCAATAATGTATGAAATAGATTTTCTTCTTTTTTCGTTTTAGAAATCAGATCTTGCAATACAAAACAACAACTGGATTTAAATAGATCTTCTTGAATGTGATAGTAATAATGAATGGTTTGTCCTTGGAGTAATAAAGGCATTTTCGTTTTATCTTCAATCATGAATTCATTATAAGAAAAAGGCTGTACAAGCCGTAAATTCTTAGAATTTTGCTTGAACAGTCCTCTTGCGTATAAAGTTAAAATGGAATCTGTAGTCAACACTTTGACCAAGCCATCTTTATCTTTATATTCACTTACACTTAATACAAGGGCTTGAATCTTAGTCTTCATCGATTTGTTCTAATTCATCTAAACCAAATTCTTTGATTTTGTTTTCATGATTACGCCAATTCTTTTCTACACGAACAAACAATTCTAAATCTACACTGCATCCAAGCATATCTTTCAATTCTTTTTGTGCATCTAAACGAATGGAACGAATCATGTTCGCTTGTTTACCAATCAAAATTCCCTTTTGCGATTCACGATCCACAACGACCATCATTTGAAGATACATACGATTGCCGCGTTTTTCTTTACGTTCTAAAATAACCGCTACACTATGAGGAATCTCCTCATGCGTTTTAAATAAGATTTTTTCACGAACGATTTCACACATCCTAAAATTGATATCATGATCCGATTTCATTTCTTCTGGAAACATAGGTTCGCCTTGGGGCAAGTATCCTTTAAATACGTGTAACAATTCGTCTAGATTATCTTTGTCCAAAGCACTAATTGGAACAATATCATTAAAGTCATATTGATTTTGCCAATACACTAAACGCTTCAACAATTGCTCTTTCGCTAACTTATCGATTTTATTCATAATCAACACAACTGGTTTATGAAGTGTTTCAATTCTTTTTAAAATGAAAGAATCTCCAGTTCCAAAAGATTGTGTACCATCCACGATCCATCCGATCACATCACAATCTTCCATGGCAGAATAGGCATTTTTATTTAAAACACGACCCAATTGTTGTTGAGGCTTATGGATACCTGGCGTATCCACAAATACATATTGACAATCTTCATGGGTTAAAATACCCGAAATATTGTTTCTTGTCGTATTTGGTTTATCTGACATGATCGCAATTTTTTCTTTTAACAATGCATTCAACAATGTTGATTTTCCAGCGTTGGGTCTTCCAACAATTGCGATAAATCCTGATTTATAATTTTCCATTTTACCTCCCATTTAAAATAATTTGGGCAAAAATACATAAAGCCCAATACAAGCCGCAAGCACACTGATAATAAAAACAGCACCA
>OMDR01001595.1_pt1 | contig 10465 bp, 5 predicted proteins | sample 1645251 | NCBI WGS metagenome assembly OMDR01 (sample SAMEA103958142, study PRJEB25191) | human gut metagenome | biome: human-associated habitat [ENVO:00009003]; feature: intestine environment [ENVO:2100002]; material: feces | place: Germany | collected 2013/2015 | reverse complement strand
ACGGCGCGTACCTTGCGGCAAAGCAGCCGGTCTATGACCGTCCGCTCAACATCTACGAGGTCCACCTCGGCTCGTGGCGGCGGCGCGAAAACGGCGATTTTTACGACTACCGCTCGCTCGCGGACGAGCTGAGCGAGTACGCCGCCGACCTCGGCTACAACTGCGTGGAGCTGATGCCCGTGACCGAGTATCCGCTCGACGACTCGTGGGGCTACCAGTGCACCGGCTACTTCGCGCCGACCTCGCGCTACGGCACGCCGCACGACTTCATGTACTTCGTGGACATGATGCACCGAAGGGGCATCTCCGTCATTCTTGACTGGGTGCCCGCGCACTTCTGCAAGGACGAGCACGGCCTCATCGACTTCGACGGCGAGCTGTGCTACGAGTACGCCGACCCAAAAAAGCGCGAGCACGCGGGCTGGGGTACGCGCGTATTCGACTACGGGCGCGGCGAGGTGAAGAGCTTCCTGCTCTCGTCCGCCGCCTACTGGCTGCGGGAATATCACCTTGACGGCCTGCGCGTGGACGCGGTGGCGTCCATGCTCTACCTCGACTACGGGCGCGAAGCGGGCGAGTGGACGCCGAACAAAAACGGCGGCCACGAGAACTTGGAGGCCATCGACTTCCTGCGCGCGCTCAACACCGCCGCCTTTGCCATTGATCCGAACGTGATGATGGTGGCGGAGGAATCGACCGCGTGGCCGCTCGTGACCTATCCGGTCTCGGACGGCGGGCTGGGCTTCAACCTCAAGTGGAACATGGGCTGGATGAACGATATGTGCCACTACCTCAAGCTCGACCCGTGGTTCCGCCAGTTCCATCATAAGGACCTCACCTTCTCGCTGATGTACGCCTTTTCCGAAAACTTTGTGCTGCCCATCTCGCACGACGAGGTGGTGTACATGAAGGGCAGTCTGCGCGGCAAGATGCCGGGCGACGAGTGGCGGCAGCTCGCGGGCGTGCGCAGCTTCATGGTCTATATGCTCACGCACCCGGGCAAGAAGCTCACCTTCATGGGCGCGGAGCTGGGCCAGTGGCACGAGTGGGATTTTGCCGGTCAGCTCGACTGGTATCTGCTCGAAAACGATGCCAACCGCAGGATGCAGGATTTCTTCCGTGCTGTCAACCGGTACTACCTGATGAATCCCGCGCTCTGGCGCATCGACTTTGACTGGGCGGGCTTTGAGTGGCTCGTCGCGGACGACAACGAGGATAACACCGTCGTCTTTGTCCGCCGCGACGGCGCGGGCGAGGAGCTGCTGGTCGCGGTCAACTTCTCGCCCAACGGCTACCGGGACTACCGCTTCGGCGTCCCGCCGCGGAAAACGTGGCGCGAGGAGCTTTCCACGGATGATACCGCGTTCGGCGGCACGGGCGAGTGGCGCAACGAAAAGCCGGTCCGAACGCAGGCGATCCCCTCGCACGGACGCGAGCAGTCTATTGCCATCACCATCCCCCCGCTCGGCGCGGTCATCCTGCGCGGCGCGGGCGAATATAAGAAACCGAAAGCGAAAAAAAGCAAGGCAAGGGAGGAATTACCGGCATGAAAAAAGAGTGCATCGCCATGCTGCTCGCCGGCGGACAGGGCAGCCGCCTTTACGTCCTGACGGAGAACATGGCAAAGCCCGCCGTCCCATTCGGCGGGAAGTTCCGCATCATCGACTTTCCCCTTTCCAACTGCGCGAACTCCGGCATCGACACCATCGGCGTGCTCACGCAGTACCGCCCGCTGGAGCTCAACCGCTACATCGGCAACGGCCAGCCCTGGGACCTTGACCGCTCGGACGGCGGCGTACACATCCTCCCGCCCTACCAGAGCGCGAAGGGCGCGACGTGGTTCAAGGGCACGGCGAACGCCATCTACCAGAACATCGGCTTCGTGGATATGTACGATCCCGACTATGTGCTCATTCTCTCCGGCGACCACATCTACAAGATGGACTACGCCGCCATGCTCGCGCACCACAAGCGTGTGCACGCCGACTGCACCATCGCCGTGATGGAGGTGCCCTGGGACGAGGCGAGCCGCTTCGGCATCATGAACGTCGACGGCGAGGACACCATCACGGAGTTTGAGGAAAAGCCGAAGCAGCCCAGGAGCAACCTTGCCTCGATGGGCATTTACGTTTTCTCGTGGAAGAAGCTGCGCGCCTACCTCATCGCGGACGAGAACGACGCGGACTCGAGCAACGACTTCGGCAAGAACATCATCCCTGCCATGCTGAATGCCGACGAGAAGATGTCCGCCTACCGCTTCGAGGGCTACTGGAAGGACGTCGGCACGCTCGATTCCCTCTGGGACGCGAACATGGATATGCTCGCGCAGGGCAGCGGGCTGAACCTGCTCGATAAGGACTGGCCCATCTACGCCCGTGCGGAGAGCGAGCCGCCCGCCTACCTCGGCGAGACGGCGGAGGTCGACCACAGTGTCGTCACCCGCGGCTCGGAGGTCGAGGGCGCGGTGCGCAATTCCGTGCTCTCGCAGCGCTGCACCGTCGCCGAGGGCGCGGAGGTGGAGTATTCCATCCTCATGCCCGGCGCGGCCGTCGAGCGCGGCGCGAGGGTCGCCTACGCCATCCTCGGCGAGAACGTCCGCGTGGGCGAGAACGCCCGCGTCGGCGCGTCGCCCGAGGCGGCGCCGCCGGAGGAATGGGGCATCACGGTCGTCGGCCCCGAGGCACAGGTCGAGGCAGGCCGCACGCTCAAGGCGAACCGGATGCTCAACCGCGAAGGAAAGGAGACGGTACGATGAACGGACTGCACGGCATTATTTTCTCCTATGAACAGGAGCCGGGACTGCGCGAGCTGGCGGAACGCCGGATGCCCGCCTCCATTCCGTTCGGCGGACGCTACCGCGTCGTCGATTTCATGCTCTCCAATCTGCACGCCGCCGGCATCACCGACGTCGGCGTGGTGCTGCACGGCAATTACCAGAGCCTGCTTGACCACATCGGCAACGGCAAGACCTGGGACATGGCGCGCAAGTACGGCGGGCTGCGTATCCTGCCGCCCTTCGCCGATACCCGCGCCTACCGCAGCGGCGAGTTCCGCGGCAAGATGGAGGCCCTTGCCGGCGTCCGCTCATATTTACAGGGGATACGGCAGGACTACGTCGTGCTCTCTGACAGTGACCTTATCATCAATCTGCCGCTCGCGGACGTGTTTGCCGCGCATCTGGAGAGCGGCGCGGACATCACCGCCGTCTGCACGGCGAACGGCGGCTTCGTGGACAACGCGACCTACCTCACGCTCGAGAGCGACGGCGCGATCGGGCAGGTCTGGTGCGCGCCGACCGCGCCGCGCGGCCACCGCTCGCTGGAGATCTACATTCTCAGCAAGCAGCTGCTGCTCACGCTCGTGGACGAGTGCTCCGCGCAGGATAAATACAGCTTCCGCCGCGACGTGCTCGCGGGCATGACCGGACGGCTGAAGCTTCAGAGCTACGTCTGGGACGGCTACGCCGCCCAGCTACGCTCCGTGCAGGAGTATTACGACCGCTCGATGGAGCTGCTGCAAGGCTCCATCCGCGCCGAGCTATTTGCCGCCGCGCGGCCCATCCTCGCCAAGGAGGACGACGAGGCGTCGAGCTATTTCGCGCCGGGCAGCCGCGTGAAGAATTCGCTCGTCGCCGACGGCTGCACCATCGAGGGCAGCGTGGAGAACTGCATCCTCTTCCCCGGCGTGACGGTGGAAAAGGGCGCGGAGCTGCGCGATTCCATTCTCTTCAAGGGCACGCGCGTGCGCGACGGCGTGACGCTCCGCTACGTCATCACCGACAAATATGTGGAGGTCCTGCCCGGGCGCACGCTCATGGGGCATGAGAGCTACCCCATCGTCATTTCCAAGGGCAGCATCGTCTGAAGCACACACGGAATAAGGAGGAAAGCTATGAACATTCTCTATGTCACATCTGAGGCCGTTCCCTTCTGCAAGACCGGCGGCCTTGCGGACGTTGCGGGCAGCCTGCCGCAGTCGCTTGCCGCGAACGGCGACCGCGTGAGCGTCATTCTGCCGCTCTACCAGAGCGTCGCGGACGCGTGGCGCGACCGGCTGCACTTTGAGCGCTACACCTATGTGCGCCTTGCCTGGCGCAGCCTGTACTGCGGGCTTTTCTCCTACGAGCGGCAGGGCGTGACGTGGTACTTCGTGGACAACGAGCAGTATTTCAAGCGTCCCGAGCTTTACGGCTATTATGACGACGGTGAGCGCTTCGCCTTCTTCTGCCGCGCGGTGACGGAGCTGCTGCCGCTGCTGCCGGAGAAGCCGGACGTCGTCCACTGCAACGACTGGCAGACCGCGCTCGTGCCCATCTACATCCGCGACGAGGCGGTGCGCGAGGAATTCTACAAGTCCGTCCGCACGGTCATCACCGTCCACAACATCGAGTATCAGGGCCGCTACGGCCGTGAGACGGTCGAGGACCTTTTCGGCCTCGACGCGGGCTGGTTCACCGGCGGCACGCTTGCCTTCGACGGCGACGTGAACCTGCTCAAGGGCGCGATCGTCACAGCGGACGCCGTGACCGCCGTCAGCCCCACCTACGCGCAGGAGCTCAAGTACGCCTACTTCGCCCACGGCCTTGAGAGCGTGATGCAGATGGTGGAGGGCAAGCTCCACGGCGTGCTCAACGGCATTGACATGGAGCGCTACGATCCCGCGAGCGACCCCAACCTGACGGCGAACTACTCGCTCCGGCGCATGGCCGGCAAGGTGAAGGACAAGGCGGCGCTGCAGCGCATGATGGGCCTTGCCGAAAGAAAGGACACGCCCGTGGTCGCGATGGTCTCGCGGCTCGTGAGCCACAAGGGACTCGACCTCGTGTGCGAGACGCTCGATTACTTCATGGAAAAGGATATGCAGCTCGTCGTGCTCGGCAAGGGCGACGGGAAGTACGAGTCCTTCTTCTCCTGGGCGCAGGCGAAGTACCCGGGCCGCGTGGCGGTGCATCTCGGCTACTCCGAGAGTCTTGCCATGCAGATCTACGCGGGCGCGGACCTGTTCCTCATGCCGTCCAAGAGCGAGCCGTGCGGCCTGAGCCAGATGATCGCCATGCGCTACGGCGCGGTGCCCATCGTGCGCGAGACCGGCGGGCTGAAGGACACCGTTCACGCCTACGAGGCGTGGAACGGCGCGGGCAATGGCTTTTCCTTTACAAATTATAACGCGGGCGATATGTGCTACGTCATCGGCGAGGCGGTGGACCTTTACCATCAGAAGCCGGAGGCCTACAAGGCTCTGCGCAAGCGCGGCATGGCCGAGGATTTCAGCTGGGCGCGCAGCGCGAAAAAATACCGCGAAATTTACGATTCCATCTGCAAATAAGGTAGGTACAAAGAAATATGGATATCACTACGACACAGGGAATGAAGCAGGCGCTTACGGATAAGCTGCGCCTGGGCTTCGGCGTGACGCCCGCGCAGGTGATGCGCGCCGCGGCGCTGGTGCTGCGCGACGTGATGACCGAGCGCGGTGTGGAGAGCCGAATGGCCACGCGCCGCGAGGAAAAGAGGAAGGTGCATTACCTTTCCATGGAATTCCTGCTGGGCCGCAGCCTGGAAAAGAACGCCTACAACCTCGGCGTGAGCGGCGTGCTGCGCGAGGCGATCGGCGAGCTGGGCTTCCGCGCGGCGGATATTTTCGAGGTCGAGCCAGACGCGGGCCTCGGCAACGGCGGCCTCGGCCGCCTCGCCGCCTGCTATCTGGATTCCATGACCACGCTTGACATCCCCGCCGCGGGCTACTCCATCTGCTATGAGCTGGGCATCTTCCGCCAGCGCATCGTGGATGGGCAGCAGGTCGAGCTGCCGGACAACTGGAAGGATATCGGCGGCGCGTGGCTGATGCCCAAGCCGCAGGAGACGGAGGAGGTGTTCTTCGGCGGCACGGTCCGCAAGTTCTGGGACAACGGACGGCTGCACGTCGTGCCCGAGGGCGCGACGAAGGTGCTCGCCGTGCCCTGCGACATGGAGATCACGGGCTACGGCACCGAGCACGTCAACCTCCTGCGCCTGTGGGACGCGAAGTCCCCAACGCCGGTGGATATGAGCCTGTTCTCGCAAGGCGAATACCTGCGCGCGAGCGAGCAGGAGGCGATGGCGGAGACCATCGCCAAGATCCTCTATCCCGAGGACAACCACTATGAGGGCAAGTCGCTGCGCCTCAAGCAGCAGTATTTCTTCGTCTCCGCCACGATGCAGTCCATCATGCGCAAGCACATCGAGGTCTACGGCACGGCGGCGAACTTCCACGAGAAGAACGTCATCCAGATCAACGACACGCACCCCGCGCTGGTCATTCCCGAGCTGATGCGCATTCTGATGGACGATGCGGGCTTCGACTGGGATACTGCGTGGAACATCACAAAAAATTCCGTCGCCTACACGAACCACACCGTGCTCGCTGAGGCGCTCGAGCGCTGGCCGCAGCAGCTCATGGAGACGCTGCTCCCGCGCGTGTGGGAGATCATCACCGAGATTGCGCACCGCTATCAAAAGCAGGTCGAGAACTTCTACCACGACCCCGCCAAGACCGCGGAGCTGGCCATCGTCTGGGATGGGCAGGTGCGCATGGCGAACCTGTGCATCGCGGGCGGCATGGCGGTCAACGGCGTTTCCGCGCTGCACTCCGACATCCTGCGCCACGACGTATTCCGCTGGCAGTACCAGATGGAGCCGGAGAAGTTCAAGAACGTCACCAACGGCATCGACCACCGCCGCTGGCTCGCGCAGATCAACCCGCGGCTCGACGGCCTGATTGCCGACGTCTGCGGCGGGCGCGGCTATCTGCTCCATCCCGAGGAGCTCAAGAAGCTCGAGGCCTTCGCCGGCGATGGCGCGGTGCTCGCGCGGCTCGACGAGATCAAGCGCGCCAACAAGCTCGACTTTGCCGCCTACGTCAAAAAGACGCAGGGCGTGGCACTCAACACCGATGCGATCTTCGACGTGCAGGTCAAGCGTCTGCATGAGTACAAGCGTCAGCTGCTCAACGCCATGCACATCATCTATCTGTACCAGAAATTGCAGGACGATCCGAGCATGGAGCTGCAGCCGCGGACCTTCCTCTTCGGCGCGAAGGCCGCACCGGGCTACGCGGTCGCCAAGCGCATCATCCACCTTATCAACTCGCTGGCGAACCAGATCAACAGCGATCCGCTGTGCAGGGGACGCCTGCAGGTTGTCTTTCTGGAGAATTACCGCGTGTCCCTCGCCGAGCATCTGATGCCCGCGAGCGAGGTCAGCCAGCAGATCTCCACCGCCGGCAAGGAGGCCAGCGGCACGGGCAACATGAAGTTCATGATGAACGGTGCGCTGACCGTCGGCACGCTCGACGGCGCGAACGTCGAGATGCACGAGGTGCTTGGCGACGAGAATATGTTCCTCTTCGGCCTGCACGCGGACGAGGTCGCGCGCTTGAAGGCGCAGGGCTACGCGCCCCAGCGGCTCTGCGAGCGCGACGACGCGCTCAAGCGCGTGGTCGATCAGCTCCGCACGGGCTTCTCCGACGGTGTGAGCTACGACGATCTCGCCCAGCGCCTGCTCCAGCGCGACGAATATATGCTCCTGCAGGACTTCGCCTCCTACTGCGCCGCCGAGCAGCGCATGGCGAAGACCTACGCCGACCGCGCGGCGTGGGACCGTATGTCGCTTCTCAACATCGCGCGCAGCGGTATCTTCGCCGCCGACCGCGCGGTCGCGCAGTACGCGGACAACATCTGGCACGTCCCGCACAAGTAAGCAAAGCGGAGGAAAGAGACGGCGGCGCCGTCTCTTTTCCGCGCTATTGACAGGCATGATATAATTTCTCTGACTGAAAATCACGAGAACAGAGGAAAACGCTATGGAATTCACACAGGGCGTGCGCTTCGACAGCCTTGGCCTGCTGCCGGAAATGACGCGCGCATTGGAAAAGAAAAACATCGAATGGTCCACCCCCGTGCAGGCGGGCTGCATCCCGCCGATGCGCGAGTGGAAGGACGTGATCGCCAAGGCCCCCACCGGCACGGGCAAGACCTTTGCCTTCGGCATTCCCATCATCGAGCACATTGACCCCGAAAGCGAGGAGGTGCAGGCGGTCATCATGGCGCCTACGCGCGAGCTTGCCATGCAGATCACGGCGGAGCTGCGCGACCTGGCCGTTTTTATGAGCGGCATCCGCGTGGTGTGCCTCTACGGCGGCGCGCCCATTGGCAAGCAGATCGACGCGCTGAAGAAAAAGCCGCAGATCGTTGTGGCGACCCCGGGCCGCCTGTCTGACCACATGAAGCGCCGCACCGTGCGGCTCGACCGGGTGCAGACCGTTGTGCTCGACGAGGCCGACCGAATGCTCGACATGGGCTTCATCCACGACGTGACCCGTATTTTGGACAAGATCCCATCCCGCCGCAACCTCGGTATGTTCTCCGCGACCATCTCGCGCGAGGTCATGGACATCAGCTGGGTCTACCAGCGCGACCCCGAGGAGATCACTGTCCGCGCGGACGAGCAGAATAAGCCCGACATCCTCCAGTACGCCGTCACGGTCGAGCAGACCGACAAGGTCGCGGCGATGGCGCGCATCATCCGGCAGGAGAAGCTGGAGCGCGTGATGGTGTTCTGCAACACCAAGGGCATGGTCGAGCGCCTGACGAAGTACCTTGAGATGGAGGGACTGGACGCCGCCTGCATCCATGGCGACATCCCGCAGAAAAAGCGTGAGCAGGTCATGGCGCGCTTCCGCCGCGGCGAGCTGCCTGTGTTCGTCGCCACCGACGTCGCCGCCCGCGGCATCGACGTGGACGACGTGGACGCGGTGTTCAACTACGACGTGCCGCAGGAGAACGAATATTACGTCCACCGTATCGGACGCACGGGCCGCGCGAAGCGTCACGGCGTCGCTTACACGCTCGTGGCGGACTACCCGAGCAAGATGCGGCTCGACGCCATCGCCAAGTTCACCGGAAACGACGTCAAGCCCGCCCACTTCGAGGGTGATACGCTGGTCGTGGACGCCAAATAATAACAATTTGTAACTTTTTGCTCCGCTCGTCTTTACAAGCGGGGCAAATTTTTATATAATCATTTAGATGTTTGCCTGTGCGGCGCGCTCCGCGCCGCGTTTTACGATAGAGAAAGAGGAGACGCTCCCGATGAAAATGCTGCGAAGATCCGTCTGTCTGCTGCTCTGTGCGGCGCTGTTTTTGACCCTGCTCGCCGGCTGCGGCAAGCAGGAGGAGCCCGCGGAGGACTTTGTGGTGAGCGCCGCGGTCTGCGGTCCGCTGGAGACGCTTGACCCGACCATGAACACCGACGTGGGGACGGAGAGCCTGCTCTCCACGCTCTTTGAGGGCCTGATGCGGATGCGCGACGACGGCGCCGGCAAGGCGGTCGCCGTGGCGGGCATCGCCAAGGAATACATCGAGGAAAAGAATTACGACGACACCGTGACCTATACGTTCACGCTGCGCTCCGCGGCCCGCTGGTCGGACGGCGAGCGCGTGACGGCGGAGGACTTCGTTTACGCCTGGCAGCGCCTGGTCGATCCCGCGACGGTGTCACCCAACGCCTCGCTTCTGAGCATGGTCGCGGGCTATGACGAGGTGCGCGAGAGCGGCGACGTGTCGCTGCTCGGCGTGAAGGCCAAGGGAGAGAGCACCTTCCTCGTGACGCTCAGCAGGCCCTGCGCCTACTTCATCACCAGCGTCTGCACGTCGCCGGCGACGGCCCCGCTGCGCCGTGATCTGGTGGAGGGGAATGCGAGTTGGGCGGCGACCGCCGACATCGTGACGAACGGCCCCTATACCGTGGGCACATGGGTAAAGGCCGCGCAGCTTCAGACGAAGAGAAACGGCGAATACTACGAGAGCAAGCTCGTCGTGCCGGACAGCATTTGCTTCCGCTTCGAGACGGACGCGCAGACGAACTACGATCAGCTTCTTGCCGGCGAGCTGGACTACACCGCGAAGCTGCCCTACGCGGCCATCGAGCAGCTGGCGGAGGATGAGACGTGGCAGCCCGCTCCGCTGGCGGAGACGGTCTGTGTGCTCTACAACCATCTGACCGACACCTTCTCCGACGCGCAGCTGCGCCGTGCCTTTGACCTTGCCATCGACCGCGCGGCGCTCGCCGAACAGCTCGGCGTGACGGCGACGGCGGCGACCGGCTGTGTGCCCGACGGCATCAGCGACGCGCCCGAGAGCGGGGAGGACTTCCGCACGGCGGGCGGCGCGCTCTGCGCGGCGAACGCCGAGGGCTATGCCGAGCGCAGCGCCGAGGCGGCGCGGCTGATGACCTCTGCCGGACACTATCAGGGCGCGGGCCTGCCGACGCTCCGCTTCCTCTTTGTGGAGGGGGAGCAGACGCGCGCGGCGGCGCTGAGTCTGTTCAATATGTGGAGGACCGCCACGGGCGTGGCGGTCGAGCTGGTGGGCGTGAGCGCCGAGGAGCTTGACGCGGCGCTCGCCGCCGGTGATTTTGACCTCGCGCTC
>OMDR01001592.1_pt1 | contig 10479 bp, 7 predicted proteins | sample 1645251 | NCBI WGS metagenome assembly OMDR01 (sample SAMEA103958142, study PRJEB25191) | human gut metagenome | biome: human-associated habitat [ENVO:00009003]; feature: intestine environment [ENVO:2100002]; material: feces | place: Germany | collected 2013/2015 | reverse complement strand
ATGTGACCCGCCGCTGCCTGCAGCTGTTCGGCGGTTACGGCTACACCCGTGACTATCCCATCGAGCGCATGATGCGTGATGCCAAGATCACCGAGATCTACGAGGGCACCAGCGAAGTGCAGATGATGGTCATTTCCGGCGCGCTGCTGAAGTAAGGGAGGCAAGAGTTACAATGAAAGCAATTGTTTGTGTAAAGCAGGTTCCTGATACCTCCGGCAAGGTGTCCGTCAAGTCCGATGGCACTCTGGACCGTGCTTCGATGGCTACCATCACCAACCCTGATGACCTGAACGCTCTGGAGGCTGCTCTGAAGCTGAAGGATGAGACCGGCTGCGAGGTCGTTGTTGTTACCATGGGTCCCCCGCCGGCAGAAGGCATGCTGCGTGAGCTGCTGGCCCGCGGTGCAGATAAGGCTGTTCTGGTCTCCGGCCGTGAGTTCGGCGGTTCCGATACCTTCGCAACCAGCCAGATCCTGGCTGCTGCCGTCAACAAGATCGGCGTTGGCCCCGAGGACGTTGTGTTCTGCGGCCGTCAGGCAATTGATGGTGATACCGCTCAGGTCGGTCCTCAGATCGCTGAGAAGCTGCACCTGCCTCAGGTCACCTATGTGGCTGACATCCAGAAGGATGGCAACACCCTGACCGTGAAGCGTATGCTGGAGGACGGCTACATGATGGTCAAGGTACAGACTCCCTGCCTGCTGACCTGCATCAAGGAGCTGAACCAGCCCCGTTACATGAGCGTGAACGGCATCTTCACCTGCTACGACAAGCCGATGGAAGTGTTCGATTACAACGCACTGAAGGACGATCCGCTGATCGAGGTCGATACCATTGGTCTGAAGGGTTCTCCGACGAACGTCTTTAAGTCCTTCACTCCTCCGCAGAAGGGCGCAGGCACCATGCTCAAGGGCGACGATACTGCCGCACAGCTGGCTGGTATCCTGGCCAAGAAGCACCTGATCTGATGAAAGGAGCATAGGATTACAATGGCTGATTTTAACGAATACAAGGGCGTATGGGTCTTCTGCGAGCAGCGCCAGGGCGCATTGATGCCCACTGATTTCGAGCTGGTGAGCGAGGCCCGCAAGCTGGCTGATGAGCTGGGCTGCGAGGTCACCGGCCTGCTGCTGGGCGACAACGTGGACGGCATTGCCAAGGAGCTGGGCGGCTATGGTGCCGATAAGGTCATGGTCTGCGACAGCCCCCTGCTGAAGGACTACACCACCGATGCATACGCTAAGGTCGTGTGCGACATGGTCAACGAGTATAAGCCCGAAGTCCTGCTGATCGGTGCAACCAACATCGGCCGCGATCTGGGCCCCCGCTGCGCAGCTCGTCTGCACACCGGCCTGACCGCTGATGCTACCCATCTGGACATCGACACTGCAAAGTACATCGATTTCCTGAAGGAGAGCTCCACCATCGATCTGTCCAAGCAGAAGTTCGATATGGAAGACCGCAACCTGAAGATGACCCGTCCCGCATTCGGCGGCCATCTGATGGCTACCATCATCTGCCCCCGCTTCCGTCCGCAGATGTCCACCGTGCGTCCCGGCGTTATGAAGAAGGCTCCCTTCGATCAGGCCAAGGCTGATGCCTGCCAGATCGTGAAGCCCGCATTCGCTCTGGCTGCTGAGGACATCAAGACCGAAGTGCTGAGCGTTGAGAAGGCCGCTGAGAAGCTGGTCGATCTGATCGGCGCAGACGTGATCGTCTCTGTTGGCCGCGGCATCAGCAAGGATGTCCAGAAGGGCATTGAGCTGGCTGAGCAGCTGGCAGCTGCTCTGGGCGGCGGCGTTGTGGGCGCTTCCCGTGCCGTCACCGATGCAGGCTGGATGACTGCTGACCATCAGGTTGGCCAGACCGGCAAGACCGTGCATCCTAAGATCTATGTTGCTCTGGGCATCTCCGGCGCTATCCAGCACACCGCTGGTATGCAGGACTCCGAGTGCATCATCGCTGTCAACAAGAATGAGGGCGCACCCATCTTCGGCGTTGCCGACTACGGCATCGTGGGCGACCTGTTCAAGGTCGTGCCCGAACTGATCAAGCAGATCGAGGCAGCAAAGGCTGCTCAGTGATCGACTGACGCGAGATCTTTTTATAGCATAGCCTGAATTGTGGGAGGGCGGCTCTTCGGAGCCGCTCTTCTTTTTATGTAAGGAATACGGCACAGCACAGATGGCCCTGAAAAGGCTGCCTGTGCTGTTTTTTGTTGCAGAAAGTACAGCCAAAGGCCGGCTGCAGCCCAGAAAAGGGCTGCGGGATGGGAGGGAAGTGGGACGGAAAAAGCGCACACAAAAGTCTGCTACACTTTGAAATATGCATATAAGCGAATAAACATACAGAAAAATACATGAAAAACACTGCAGAAAAGGTGTAGAAAAATAAAATGCAACACGTTAAGTGTGACGAAACAATCCTGAAAACGGTGAAGTGCAACACAGACGTAACAAATTTACGGTATTTTGGATGAACCTGTTGCGCTTGTGAAACGATTTCGGAACGGGAATTTTTGATTTTTTTGCATTTTCTCTCAAAAAATCGACAGAAGCCCCTTGACGATGAGATGCTATTGTGATACTCTTGTTGCACAATAGTAACACATTTGAAACGGAAGAATTGCAGATGTGTTGCAGTACGCATTCACATGAATGCAAAAAAGCTTTTATATACAAAAGCTTGCGGAGGATGTCTTATGAAAATCGAGATGCGCACCCTGAAAAATATCGCAGCAGCAGCTATGACTTTGGCTGTGGTTTTTGGTGCTGCATCTCTCAAGCCCGTTACTGCAAACGCAGCTGAGGCTTCGGTTTCTGCCTCCATCGAAGAAGAAAATTCCTACATCAGCTTTCAGGACGAAGCTTATCAGAACGAGTTCCTGTGCCGCGTAAACAACGAGCGCGCAAAGGCTGGCCTGAAGCCCGTTCAGCTGGGCGACAGCAGCCACAACAGTGCCGCTCAGGAGCGCGCTAAGGAACTGGCCTCTTCTTATTCCTACGTTCGTCCCAATGGCCAGCGCGATTTTACCATCTTCGCAGAGAATGGTATCAACGATGCGTCCGTTGGCGAAAACTACATAGCTGGCGTTTCTACCCCCGATGCAGCGGTGGATCAGTGGATGAACATTGATTTCGCACGTGAGCGCATGCTGAATGCGGATGTGACCACCATGAGTGTGGGCCACTACGAAGGCGGCGTTTACAACAACTACTGGGTGCTGATCTTCTCTTGCCCCGAAAACTCTTACACCAGCAACTACCGTCAGGAAGTTCTGAATCTGGTCAATGCCGAGCGTGCAAAGTACGGCCTGCAGCCCCTGGTCATGGGCGATGCAAAGCTCACCGCAGCTGCTCAGCAGCGCGCCGAAGAGATCGCAACCGTCAATTCTCACGTTCGTCCCAATGGTACCAAGTGGTACACTGTTCTCAGCGAGTACGGCGTGGCGGATGCCGCTGCTGGCGAGAATGCCGCATGGGGCAGCGTTTCTCCTGAAGAAGTCGTGAATGCCTGGATGAACTCCGAAGGCCATCGCGCAAACATTCTGGACCCGGAAGCCCGTGCAATGGGTGTTGGTTACTACTACAACAGCTCCAGCACTTGGGGCCATCAGTGGATCCAGCTCTTTACCAAGTAATCATCGTAATCATATGCTTTCTTCAGAAAAATCGGCTGGGCCGCAGGGCTCAGCCGATTTTTTGTTGCGCTTTTTTCTGGCAGAGGACATGCGGGCAGCAGTACAGGGAGCTGGCCTTGACACAAAAACGTATGCGGCAGTGGTTGCACAACGGACGATTTATGTTATACTTGTTTTGAATAACATGCAGGAGGAACCACAGTGGAGGATTACCGCACCATCCATGGCACGGCCACAGGAGAATACGAAGAAAAGAAGAGCCGCTTCATTGCGGCGCTGTCATTTGCGGACAGCGAGGAAGCTGCCGTTGCATTTCTGGAACAGGTGCGTGCGGCCAACCGCACCGCCCGCCACAATGTGTATGCCTACCGCCTGAGGGAAGGCAACCGGGAACGCTATTCAGATGATGGTGAACCGGCCAAGACGGCGGGCACACCAGCGCTGGAGGTGCTGCAGCACAGCGGCCTGACGGATCTGATCGTGGTGGTGACCCGTTACTTTGGCGGTGTGCTGCTGGGCACCGGCGGCTTGGTGCGTGCATACACCACGGCTACGGCCCGTGCACTGGAAAATGCCGAGGTGGTCACGGTGCGCAGCGTGGTGGAGCTGCGCGTGACGGTGGATTACTCCCTTTATGAGCGTGCATCGCTGCTGATCGATGCGGCGGGAGCAAAACAGGCCGCGCCGCAGTTCACGGATCGCGTGACCCTGTGCTGGCAGATGCCGGAACACACCGAAGGCCCGCTGCTGGAACAGCTGCGGGAGCTGACGCGCGGCTGCGCGCAGGTGACGGTATCCGACCCGTTCTACGCACCGTTCTGAACCCAGCAGCGGCAAAAATAAAAAAGCAAGCATTATTTTGCGAACCGACAGGCTTTTTCCCCCTTCGACAAAGCGGGTGTGCTACAATTGCCGCAGACGCAGCAATTGGGATCGGCTGTGCCGAAACAGAGAGGGGGAATGGCGACAAAAAGGGAGGGCGACTTTGTATGGATGTACGTCAGCGCACAGAAGAGATCGAACATATGACCTTCGCGCCGTGGGCTACCTTCAGCGACCAAAGCCGCGGCCGCATGCTGCCGGAAGAGCAGGACCCGATCCGGCCGGTGTTCCAGCGTGACCGTGACCGGGTGCTGCACTGCAAGGCGTTCCGACGGCTCAAACAAAAGACGCAGGTGTTCCTCTCGCCGGAGGGAGATCTGTACCGCACCCGACTGACCCATACGCTGGAGGTCTCGCAGATCGCGCGGACCATTGCCCGCGCCCTGCGGCTGAACGAAGATCTGACCGAAGCGATCAGCCTTGCCCATGATCTGGGCCACACGCCGTTTGGCCATGCCGGGGAGCGCGCGCTGAATGAGCTGTGCCCGGACGGCTTCAAGCACTACATGCAGAGCCTGCGTGTGGTGGACAAGCTGGAAAAGGACGGCCGGGGCCTGAACCTGACGTGGGAGGTGCGCAACGGCATCGTGACCCACACAAAGGGCACCTGGGCGGCAACGCCGGAAGGGCGCATCGTGCGCATGGCGGATCAGATCGCCTATGTGAACCATGACATTGAGGACGCGGTGCGCGCCGGTGTGCTGGACCCAGCCACCCTGCCGAAGGACTGCACCGCCGTGCTGGGCCAGACAAAATCTGCCCGCATCACCACGATGATCAACAGTATCCTTGCCAACAGCGATGGGGATGTGAAGGTGGGCGCAGAGGAAAACGAAGCCTTCCTTGCGCTGCGGGATTTCATGTACGCCACCGTGTATGTGGACAAGACCGCCAAGCGGGAAGAGCAGAAGGTGGACAAGGTGATCGGGGAACTGTACGATTACTACCTGAACCATGTGGACCGGATGTCCAACTTCTACATCCAGCTGGCTTATCAGGAGGGCAGAGAACGTGCAGTGACTGATTACATCAGTGGCATGAGCGATGAATTTGCCATCCGCACTTTTGAGGAATTGTTTGTGCCCCGGAAGTGGCATGTCCTATAAATCCGAAAGGTCGTTTGAAAGATCCATGATCCCACACGAATACATTGAAGAACTGACCCGCCGCACCGACATTGTGGAGCTGGTGGGCAGCTATGTGCAGCTCAAGCGCAAGGGACGTTTGTATGGCGGCCTGTGCCCCTTTCACAGCGAAAAAACGCCCTCATTCTACGTCTACCCGGACACCCAGAGCTTTTACTGCTTTGGCTGCGGCGCAGGCGGCGATGCCATTACCTTTACGAAAAAGATCAACAGCATCGATTACCCGGAGGCCGTTAAGCTGCTGGCAGCGCGGGCCGGTATGCCGGAGCCGCAGGAGGACGACAAAACAGGCCGGATGCGCAGCCGCATCCTCTCCATGAACAAGGAGGCGGCACGGTTTTTCCACGCCTGCCTGAACTCCACCGTGGAGGAAGCCCGTCAGGCCCGTGCCTACTGGCGGCGGCGCGGTCTGGACGACAAGACGATCGTCCGGTTTGGGCTGGGCTATGCGCCCAACGACGGACAGGCGCTGTATCAGTTCCTGCGCGATAAGGGCTACAATCAGCAGGAGCTGGATGCCAGCGGCCTGTTCAAGCGCAGTGCGTCCGGCCGCATCTACTGCCTGTTCTGGAAGCGGGTGATGACCCCCATCTTTGACCTGCGTGGCAACATCATTGCGTTTGGTGGGCGCGTGCTGGACGATTCCAAACCGAAATATGTCAACAGCCCGGAAACGCTGGTGTACCACAAATCAGAGACGGTGTTTGCGCTGCAGATCGCAAAGCGCAGCGCGGTGCGCCGGTTCGTGCTGTGCGAGGGCTACATGGACGTGATCAGTATGCATCAGGCAGGCATCGACACAGCAGTGTGCGCCTGCGGCACGGCCCTGACCCCGGAGCAGGTGCGGCTCATCAGCGAGTATGCTGACGAGGTGATCCTGAGCTACGATTCGGACGAAGCAGGCCAGAAGGCCACGCTGCGCTCGCTGGAACTGTTCCGCAACAGCCCGGTAAAGGTGGGCGTGCTGCAGATCCCCGGTGCAAAGGACCCGGACGAGTACATCAAAAAGTATGGCGCAGAGCGATTCAAGGCCCTGCTGGACGGTGTGGGCAATGCATTGGACTTCCGGCTGGGCCGTCTGCGCAGCCAGTACGATCTGGCACAGGATGCCCAGCGGCTGGAATACGTGAAGGAAGCTGTGAATATGCTGGCAGAGCGCTCCAACCCTACCGAGCAGGAAGTGTATGCGGGGCGTCTGGCTGAGGAGACCAACATCTCCAAAACAGCGATCATGACCCAGCTGGAGACCGCCGTGAAGAGGGCGGGCAGCAAGCACCGCTGGGAGAAAAAGCAGCAGGCGCTCAAGTCCGGTGAGATGAATCAGATCAACGTGCCGTATAGTGCGGGCGGCAGTCAGGCGCTGGGCATTGCCAGCGCACAGCAGCGGCTGCTGGCGGCCATACTGCGGGAGCCGCACTATATCGATCTGGTGCAGGGGCAGCTGACCGCAGAACAGTTCGTGCTGCCGCAGCAGAAGGAGCTGTTTGAAGCCATGCTGCGCTGCCGACAGGAGGGCATTGAGATCAGCCTGACCACGCTGCGCGCTTTTGTAAGCGAAGAAGCGCTGAATGAACTGAGCCATCTTGCGGCACAATACAGCGATGTGAATTGTACGCCGGATGATATCCGGCTGTATCTGGACCGCATTGCCCGGGGGATGCCCATGGCAGGCAAGGCGGCGCATATGTCCAATGAGGAACTGAGTGATTACCTCCAGTCGATGCGCGAAAAGAAGCAGGGAAATGTGCCTGTAGAAGAATGACCCCCCCGCTTTCCCCTCCGGCTGGAGCAGGAGAGGAAAGGAGCAGGAACCATGCAGAAATTGTCGCAAACGGAGGAATTGGCCAGAACATTGGCTGCGCGGGCACGCCACCATGCCCTGACACCGGAGCAGATCAGCCGTGCCATGGACGAACAGGATTACGATGTGGCGCAGCTGGACGAGCTGTATACGGCACTGGAGGGCCGCGGCGTGCACCTGACCGAAGAGGAAGCGGACCTGCCTGCGTTGGATGAAACGCAGATCGGCAGGCTGGAACATGAGCTTTCGGCAGAGGGGGTGGCGCTGGACGACCCGGTAAAGGCCTATTTGAAGGAGATCGGCCGGGTGCCGCTGCTGACGGCAGAACAGGAAACGGAGCTTGCCCGTGCCGCGCAGGCCGGGAACGAGGATGCCCGGCGGAAGCTCAGCGAAGCGAACCTGCGGCTGGTGGTGTCGGTGGCAAAGCGCTATGCAGGGCGGGGCCTGCCGTTTCTGGATCTCATTCAGGAAGGCAATCTCGGTCTGATGAAAGCGGCGGAAAAGTTTGAGCCGGAGCGCGGCTTCAAATTTTCCACCTATGCCACGTGGTGGATCCGTCAGTCCATCACCCGTGCCATTGCAGATCAGGGGAGGACCATCCGCATCCCGGTGCACCTTGTGGAGAGCATCAACCGGGTCAAAAAGACGACGGGTGACCTGCTGCGGAAAAATGGCCGGGAGCCTACCGCGGAAGAGATCGCTGTTCAGTTGGACATGGAGCCGGACCGTGTGCGGGAATTGCTGCAGCTGGCGCAGGACCCCATCAGCTTGGAAACGCCGGTGGGCGAGGAAGAGGATGCCCACCTTGAAGATTTTATTCAGGACGAGGATGCAGGCGTCCCGGTGGATGAAGCCGGGCGGCAGCTGCTGCGGCGGGAACTGTTCAGCGTGCTCAAAAGCCTGACACCGAGGGAAGAGCGGGTGATCGCACTGCGCTTCGGGCTGGAGGATGGCCGGGCGCACACGCTGGAAGAGCTGGGTAAGGAGTTCAATGTGACCCGGGAGCGGGTGCGGCAGATCGAAGCCAAGGCCCTGCGCAAGCTGCGGCATCCCAGCCGTGCAAAACGCCTGCGGGATTATCTGGATGAGTGAACGATTATAATTGCCGCCGCTTGCGCTCTGGCAATATTAGAGGAAACATTATTTTTATATTTGCAGCTCAGAAAAGCCTGCGAGCTTTTCTGAGCTGCTTTTTCACAAAAAAGGGCCGCAAGGGAAAACAGGCATATCCGACTGTAAAAGTAATACTCCAAAACACAAGGGCAAAGATAGACAAATTGCACAAGGGGATTATGAACAGGAACGTGCAAAATAAAAAAATCAAGCCCTAAAACAGCAAAACACAACACGCTGCCGGGCGTGCGAAAATGAAAGAAAAAATAAATTTGTTTTGGCAAAAATCTGAAAAATGGCTTGACAGCAAGGCTTTTAGGGTGTATACTGCATTAGTATCACATAATGGACTAGTGCGCCAAAAAGAGGAATACGCAGGCGGCGGCTGGACGGGTCAAACCGAAAAGTTTGTGAAAAACGCCGAAAGGTTCCCCTCGACGCGGGTCGAATTATGTGTGTCTGCTCAAATTTGACCCGTGTATACGACATCCCGTAGAGTATAAAAGTAAGGAGTGGTTGATTTTATGATGAAAGTCAAGCCCGTAAAGCTCGGCAAAACCGAGCGCATGAGCTTCTCCCACATCGACGAAGTCATCAGTATGCCGAACCTGATCGAGGTCCAGAAGAACTCTTATCAGTGGTTCCTGGACGAGGGCCTGAAAGAGGTCTTCCACGATATCGGCACCATTGAGGACTACACCGGCAATCTGGCACTGAGCTTTGTGGACTTCCGCCTGGATAAGGAGCCGAAGTACAGCATCAAGGAGTGCAAGGAGCGCGACGTGACCTATGCAGCACCCCTGCGCGTCACCGCCCGTCTGCTGAACAAGGAGACCGGCGAAGTGAAGGATCAGGAGATCTTCATGGGCGATTTCCCGCTGATGACCGATGCCGGCACCTTTGTGATCAACGGTGCAGAGCGTGCTATCGTCAGCCAGCTGGTGCGTTCTCCCGGCGTGTTCTACGGCGATGCCAAGGATAAGGTGGGCAACGACCTGTACAGCGCCACCATGAACCCCAACCGCGGTGCATGGCTGGAGTACGAGACCGATGCTTCCGATGTGTTCTATGTCCGTATCGATAAGAACCGCAAGCTGCCTGTCACCGTGCTGTGCCGTGCACTGGGCCTGTCCACCAACGAGGACATCCTGAACTTCTTTGGCGACGATGAGCGCATCCTCGCTACTCTGGAAAAGGATACCACCAAGAATCAGGAAGAGGGCCTGCTGGAAGTCTACCGCAAGCTGCGCCCCGGCGAGCCTCCCACGGTGGAGTCTGCTACCAGCCAGATCAACATGCTGTTCTTCGACCCGCGCCGTTATGACCTGTCTCGTTTCGGCCGTTATAAGATGAACAAGAAGCTGTCTCTGGCCCGCCGCATCACCGGTCAGGTGGCTGCTGAGAATGTGGTCGCTCCGTTGACCGGCGAGATCCTGATCGAGGCTGGTGCCAAGATCACCCGCGAGCTGGCTGAGAAGGCTGACAATGCCGGTGTGAATCTGGTCGTGCTGAAGCTCGACGATCCCATGAAGGAAGAGAGCCGGAAGGTCAAGGTCATCACCAACGGCTGTGTGGATGCACAGGGCTTCTTCTCCTTCGACGTGAAGGAGTGCGGCATCAACGAGCGCTGCTCCTTCGATGAGATCAAGAAGATCCTCGACACCACCTCTGATGTGGAAGAGCAGAAGGAGATGCTGCGCCGCAACCACGACCAGCTGATCGGCCGCACCGTTACGGTCGCCGATATTCTGGCTTCCATCAACTACCTGAACGGTCTGGGCCACAATATTGGTACCACCGATGATATCGACCATCTGGGCAACCGCCGCATCCGCAGCGTGGGCGAGCTGCTGCAGAACCAGTTCCGCATCGGCTTCTCCCGCATGGAGCGCGTCATCC
>OMDR01001590.1_pt1 | contig 10496 bp, 10 predicted proteins | sample 1645251 | NCBI WGS metagenome assembly OMDR01 (sample SAMEA103958142, study PRJEB25191) | human gut metagenome | biome: human-associated habitat [ENVO:00009003]; feature: intestine environment [ENVO:2100002]; material: feces | place: Germany | collected 2013/2015 | reverse complement strand
ACCTGTGACCCTCTGCTTGTAAGGCAGATGCTCTCCCAGCTGAGCTATGCTCCCAAGTCCTGTACTGCTCCCGATGCACAGAGCCTTTCGCCAGCTCAGTGACCTTTGCACCACAGCCAAGTGGTGTCTGCGCGGGGTTCTTCGGTCGAACCGCGGCGACATGGATTATTATATCATCCTTTGGCGGCGCTGTCAAGAGGGAAAATGCAAAAAATTTGGGTTTTTCGCAAGCGAAACGCCGCCTCCGCAGTCAAAATGTAAATTTCGCTGTTTTTCGTGGACTTTCGCGCGTGGGTATGGTATGATAGGAAGTGCAAACCTGAAGGAGGTTATTACAATGAAGCGAATCATTGCGCTGCTTCTTGCCGCGCTGCTGATGGTCTCCTGTGCGCTGGCAGATGTGGCCCTGCGCGGCTACGACGCCAAATCCGGCTATGTCTATGTCACGCTGGGGCAGTGCCCGCAGGATGCGGACGGCGGCGTCGAGCCGATTATCTGGCGTGTGCTGAGCGTTGAGGACGGCAGAGCGTATCTGCTGAGCGAATATGTGCTGGAGGCGCGCCCCATCCACAGCGATTATCAGGAGTACGCCAACAAGCCCACCAACAAGAAGAAGCCCGGCTTCAACGGTGACTTCACCCAAACCGAAATGAGCCGCTACCTCTGCGGTGATTTCGCCCAGAACTGCTTCACGGACGACGAGCGTGCCATGCTGACCCCGGATGACACGTTCGGTCTGTTTTTCCTCGCCAGCGATGCGGATTTGAAGAACAAGGCGTACGGCTTCACCAGCAATGAAAGCCGCAAGGCGTGGGGCACACCCTACGCGCTGGCGAACGGGCTGTTCAAGTACGGCAGCCAGCGCGGCGGCCATTCCCCCTATTGGACGCGCTCCCAGTCCTCCTCCGACGCCCGCCACGCGCGGTGCATCAAGTCCAAGGGCGAGTTGGGGCGCATCAACGTCATCACGCTGGACGAGGGAATGCGGCCCGCGTGCTATCTGTCTTTGAGCGCGAGCGAGATTTCCGGCGGCACGGGCACGCTGGATGATCCCTACACTTTCACCCTTATCCCGCCGACGGTGATGGAGGATTAACATGCGGAAGATAACCTGCCTGCTGCTGCTTCTCTGTCTTCTCCCCTCTTTCGCGCTGGCGGACAAGACCATCACCCTCACCTTCACTGGCGATATCACCCTTGGCGGCGAGGATTACCTGCGCACCGCCGAGGACAGCTTCTTTGCCGTCTATGACCGCGAAGGCGCGGGATACTTCCTCAAAAACTTCGCGGATTTCTTTGCCGAGGATGACCTGACCGTCGTCAATTTGGAGGGTGTGCTGACCGACAACAATGCCCTTTACCCGCGTGACAAGGGCAAAGGCGACGATGGCTACTGGTTCCGCGGGCCGACGGAGTACGCCAAGGTGCTTTCCGCCGCGAGCGTGGAAGTCGCGTCGCTGGCAAACAACCATGCGTTCGACTACGGCGCACAGGGCTTCCGCGATACAATTGCCGCCGTCGAAGCAGAAGGTCTCGGCTGGTTTGGCACATACAACAAGAACCGCGACCCCGAAACGGAAAAGTTCTACTTCTACACCAAGGACGGCGTGACCATCTGCCTGATGAGCCTGCTCTGGGACGACTACAACCCGCAAGACCCCAATGGCAACGGCGCGTATCTCCGCCAGCAGATTACGGAAATCAAGCAGTCCGGTCAGGCGGACGCGGTGATTGCCATCCTCCACGGCGGGCAGGAGTACGGCCGCCACCGTACTAAGCCGCAGACCATCTTCACCAAAATGGCGATTTCCGCCGGGGCGGATCTGGTCATCTGCCACCACGCGCACGTCGTCATGGGCATGGATGTCATCAACAACCGCAGCGCGTTCTACTCGCTGGGCAATTTCTGCTTCGGCGGCAACCGCAAGGCGTATCAGGAGAACAAGAACCGCACCCCCGCCGTGCAGGACGCCGCGCCCGCGCTGATGCTCCGCGCCGTGCTGACGTTTGATGATGGCGGCACTTACAAGGGGCAGCAAATCACCCTCTATCCCGTACAGACCACCGGCATTGACCGCGCGGCGGGCGACACCGTGCAGGTGAACAACTATCAGCCGAAGTTCATCACCGGGTCTTTGGCGGCGCATGTGCTGCACCTGATGCAGATTGACATGAACTACGATGCCAGCAAAACGCCGAAGTACAGCAATGCCGAGTCCATCAACAAGACGCTTCGGGCGCTGGTGATAGCGCGCGAAGAGGAGCTTGCGGCGATGGATTCCTCCGAGGGCAGGGAGGCGCTGACGCTCCCGTTCCTGCCGGCGGAAGCGGAATAAAGCCGCTCAACCCGCGGTAGAGTTCCGCGAAATCGCGATTTCGGGCATATCAACCGCTGGTTCGTGTGCAAAGCCTCTTTTCCGTGATAGAATGACAGCCAGAAGAGAGGTGCTTCCACATGAATCAGGAGAAAATCGGGAAGTTCATTGCATCCTGCCGAAAAGAGCAGGGCTTCACCCAAACTGTTCTTGCAGAAAAGCTGGGGATTACAGACCGTGCCGTATCCAAATGGGAAACCGGGCGAAATCTGCCGGATGCAGCCATCATGCCCGAACTGTGCGGTCTGCTGAACATTCAGCTGAGCGAGCTTTTTCACGGGGAGCGAATGACGATGGAAGCGCATCAGAAGGCTTTCGATGCATTGCTTCTGGAAATGAAGCAGCAGGAAGAAGCTGCGAATCGGCGGATTCTTCAGCTGGAAAAGTGCTTGTCTGCATAACGATTGCGGTATCGCTCACGATGATTCTTGGCGGATGCTATCTGGCGAAAGACCATCTTGCCCTCGGAATCGCCTTATTGACATTCGGCGCTGCGGTTGTTTTTGCCGTCTGCTTTGTCGGCGTGAAAATCGAGCATGACACCGGCTATTACGAATGCCCCGAATGTGGAAAACGCTATGTGCCGACCATGAAAGCCGTCGTGATGGCACTGCATCGCGGCACAGCCCGCAAGATGACGTGTCCGTTCTGCGGAAAATGCGCCTATCATCAGAAGGTGCTTGCAAGGTAATTCTATTTCCGAATGCACCTGCACCAGCTGCATGCGCCTTGGCACATGCTTATCTGGAAATAGGATAAAGGCAACACCGCCCAACTCGGCGACGCGTCGGGCGATGTTACCTAAAGTCAACAGGGTGTCAAGCGCTTTTGCTTGACACCCTGAATTTTTTTTGTAATGCTTTTCACCCATTAGCCTGCGGCGGTCACTTCATGATCATCTCTTTGTCCGACGGCAGCGGTTTCAGCGGCGCGGACGGCAGCGTCTGATACCAGTATGCGCAGGAAGTATAGTCGTCGTACCGCGGTCCAGTCCATCCCATGTTGTCCAGCGTCATGCGAAATCCGGTTTCAAAGTGGATCGGATCAGCAACGTGGAAGCGGTACAGCAGAAATCTCTGCTGACCGTTGTAAAATGCACGGTTATCACCGTAAATGGCGTACATTCCGCTGTAGAGACCGCTGTAAGTCTGATAGGATTTAATCTGCACATCATTTCCAAAGCCGTAGGAGCCGCAGAAATAATCCTCTGTGCCTGTATAGTGAATGGAAGGATATTTATCATCGTCTATGTACATTCTGGCTTCGCCTTCCACCCAGCAGGTGTTGTTTCCGTTCATTCCGGTGGCCAGGGTCACGCCCACGAACTGACCTTTTCCCTGAATGCCATCGATAATGGTGTAGGAACGCCCCTTCTGAACGGGATGCTCCTGACGGTAGGAAGCGTGGAAATATCCAATCTCGTCAGGCACCTCACAGTGACAGCCGGTGATGATATAATACAGGCTCTGATCCTTTTCGCCGCGGTTTTCCATGGTGATCCGGCAGTGCTTTTTGAAAGGCATCTCCCAGTAGCAGTTCAGTCCCCGTCCGGGAGCCACCAGGATCTGTGCGGAGTTGAGCACCGCGTATTTTCCATCCCTGTCCACAAAATTCTCATCGTATGCGGTTCCGAAAAATGCGGAAATGGGCGCTTCCACGGAAGGATATTCGCAGTTGTCCCAGTACATGCGAATCACGAAGCTGTGTCCAACGTAGCCGGTAAACCAGATGCTCTGGATCATTCCGGGACCGTCGGTGTCCACCAGCGTCACCGTCTCCCCTGCGCGAATCGCCACGGTCGGACTGAGCTTGGTGCAGTCTCCTCCTTTGGAACCGCCCGCTCTGGCGCCTGTGGGATTTTCTGCGGAGAAAGCGAAGGTCTTTGCATTGCTGATCATGCAATACGGTTTCATAGGTCTTGCCTCCCTTGTTTTAACGTATCCTTACTATTCATTTTGTGGTTCTTGACAGAACGACATTCGTTGCTGTCAGCGTTCCATCTGTCACAAAAGGATACGGAACTTCTTTCCCGTTTCCAGTCTGTTCAATCACTGTGACAATATTATAGCATCTGTACAGTGATTGCGCAAGTCCTTGAAAAACGAACATAGAAAAGAAACAACACCTGATGCCATGCTTTACTGCTCTCTTGCATATGCTTGACGCCGCTTCACTGCTGCGCGAAACGGCGTCTTTGACAGTCTGAATTGTACATCTGACAAGGGATATCATAGTTCCTTGCAAAATGCAGTCATGATAAAGAAATCGCCCGATGCGTGCGGAGCATTTCCCGCGCATCGGGCGATTCTTCTATAATGGCAGCACCGCGCAACTCGGCGGCGCGTCGGGCGGTGTTGCCTAATACTATTTCCAGATGAAAATTCGCGGCGCAAGCAGATGGCACAGTTGAATCTGGAAATAGTATAAATACCGTTATTCTTCCGGCAGCGGCGCAATCAGTTCGCGGTCGCACTTGCGGTAGAGCAGCAGACAAATCGTCAGCGAGACGATTTCCGCAATCGGGAACGCCCACCAGATGGCGTTCGGGCCGATGAGGGACAGCGCCCACGTCGCAGGCAGCAGCACAATCAGCTGGCGGCACAGGCTCATAATCAGGCTGTATGTGCCGCGGCCGACCGCCTGGAAGACCGTGCTGAGCGTAATGCCCGCCGCCGCAATCAGGAAGTGCGAGCAGATAATCCGCAGGGCGACGCAGCCTTCCGCCGTCAGCGCCTTGTCCGCCGAGGAGTCGAACGGCATCATCAGCAGGTTCGGCACAGCAAGGAACAGCAGCGCGCCGACCGCCATAATCACCAGCGCATACACCAGACACACGCGGACGCACTCGTAGACGCGCTTTTTCTTCTGCGCGCCGAAGTTGTAGCCCACAATCGGTACCATGCCGTTGCACAGCCCAAACACCGGCATAAAGACAAACGACTGGAGCTTGAAATATACGCCCAGAACGTTCACATAAATATCGCCAAAGCCTGCCAGAATCATGTTCATCAGCGTTGTGCAGACGGAGGAAATCGCCTGCATGATGGTGGACGGAATGCCAACGACGAGGATATTCTGCACCGTCTTCCAGTCGAAACGGAAGCCCTCATGCGTCAGGCGCAGTTCCCGGTTTTTCCACTGATTCAGGACGAAACCGACGGTGCAGCTCACAACCTGACCGATAACCGTCGCAATCGCCGCGCCGGCGATACCCATTTGGCAGCTGAAAATCAGAATCGGGTCAAGGATGATGTTCGTCACTGCGCCGGACAGCTGGGTAATCATCGACAGCGTTGTGTTGCCCGTCGCCTGCATCATGCGTTCAAAGCAGATGGACATGAACTGCCCCAAGCTGAGCGTGCAGACGATGCGCAGGTACAGTGTGCCCATTTCCAGCACTTCCGCCTTCGGGTTCGTCATGCCAATATACATGCGGGCGAAGAACAGCCCCACGATGACGAACAGCAGCCAGCCGATGACCTCAATCAGGATGCCGTGGCGGGCGGCGTCGCGCGCCTCATGCGGGCGCTTTTCGCCAAGCCGGCGTGAAATCAAGCTGTTGATGCCCGTACCCATGCCGGTCGAAACGGCAATCATCAGCATCTGCATCGGCATAGCGAGGTTGACCGCCGTCAGCGCATCTGGCGAATACTGCCCGACGAAAATCCCATCGACGATATTATACAGTGCCTGCACCAGCATCGACACCATAATCGGCACGGACACCGTCGGCACGAGCTTGCGCATCTCCATCGTGCCCAGCATCCGGCTGCGTTCCGTGTTCTGCTGTTCCTGTTTTTCTGACATGTTGCTTTCCTTTCCGTATTCATACTATTTCCGGATGAAAAGGCGCAAGCAAATGGCGCAGGTGAATCCAGAAATAGTATCAGTCCCCTATGAAGCCGAGAGGAAAATGCCCCTCAGCCAAAGGCTTATTGTAGCAAAATTCGCCCTGTCCGTCAAGGGAAAATCCGCATTTTCCACCGCTTTTGCAAAAAAGAAAATTCCCTTTGCCCCCATCGTGATTTCGTGTTATAATCGCCGATGAAAGCAGTTGTTTTTCCGCTTGAAGGGAGGAATCCGCATGAGCGTCAAAATGCCCAAACCCGTCAGCAAAACAGAACTCTCGCGCCTATACACACGGCTTGCCATCGACACCCATCATCGACTTGACAACAGCACCGCAGAAGGGCAAGCGCGCCTTGACCTCCTCCACCGTTTCTTTGATGCCTGTGCCAATCTTTATGGGACGATGACACTCTGGCACGCATGGGAGCTTTTTCAGCATGTTGAGCCGGAATTGACTGCCAAGAAAAAGATTCTCCGCAAGGATTTCTTTTCCTTTGCGGAAATTGTGCGCGTTGAAAAGCATGCCTATGCCATCATGCTGCTGCCTGACCTGTACGAAGAGGAGACGTCCATCAGCATTCAGGATGCCGAGCTGGTTCATAGAATGTTGATTTACCCGAACATTTGGGGCTTGAATGAGTATTACAAGCTGCTGAGCTATCAGGACGATAAGCCCTGTGTCGTTCCCGCACACGATGTGTTCTATGCGCATGCCGACCCGAATTATTTCTGGGAAACGCCAGAAGCGCGTTCTCTCCGTTTCTTTCTGGCAAACCTCCATGTCGCTCCGGACGCCAAAACCACTGCGCCCGACGGCACGCCTCTGCGCGGCAAGGCGTTGTCAGAGGTTGTATTCTGGACAAAAGATGACCACTGGGAGTATGACGATTATAAGGCGGCGTGGCGCAAAAAAGCAGTTTCCGAAGAAGCAAACAAGCCATACTTGCAGCGCATCATGGAAAAAATCCAGCGCGGGATTCTGCTGTCGTTTGTCTGCGATCAATTTTCTTACTATGTGGAGTTGCTTGAAGAAGCCGGGATTCAATTTACCAAGCCACAGTTTGAAACATTCGCGAACCGCCTCTGTGAATTGAACAATCACAGCCATCTTTGGTCAAACTGCGGCGGTCAGCCTGTTGAAATGTACGATGGGCTGGACAATGCGGAACTGGATGCGGCGGCGCTTATGAAAACCATGCAGCTTGACCCCGATGGTTATTATCGCAATCCAGTCTTATCGCGCATCACGCCGAAGAAAAATGAGGATGGACAGGACTGAACGATCCGGAAACAGTATGCGGTATCGGCGAATTTTCTCCATGACAAACGCAGGAAAGTATGCTACAATAGACGCGGTAAACACACCAATTCACTCGACAAAGGAGGTACGCCCCATGCCGCGTACCCTATCCCCTGCTGCACGTATCGAGCGCAGCATCCTCTCCGATTTCCGCAAACCGCTCTGGCGGCCGTTCGTCCGCGGTATCAAGCAGTACAAGATGATTGCTCCCGGCGACCACATCGCTGTGTGCATCTCCGGCGGCAAGGACTCCATGCTGCTGGCGAAAATGATGCAGCTGCTGCAGCGCCACACCGACATTCCCTTCGAGACGGAGTTTCTCGTCATGGATCCCGGCTACAATGCCGAAAACCGCCAGCGTATCATCGACAATGCCGCCCTGATGGAAATCCCCATCCGCATTTTTGACAGCAGCATTTTCGAGACAACGAAAATCGCCGAGCGAAATCCCTGCTACCTCTGCGCCCGGATGCGCCGCGGTTTCCTTTACGACCGTGCGCAGGAAATGGGCTGCAACAAAATCGCACTTGGGCATCACTTCAACGATGTTGTGGAGACGACCGTCATGGGGATGTTCTACGGTGCCCAGCTGCAAGCCATGCTGCCGAAGCTGCACAGCCGCAATTTTCCCGGCATGGAGCTGATTCGCCCAATGTATTGCATCCACGAGGAGGACATCTGCGCTTGGCGCGATTTCAACGCCCTGCACTTTATCGCCTGCGCCTGCCGCCTGACCGAAGAGCGCGACAAAAGCGGCGATGGCATCGGCAACTCGAAGCGCGCGGAAATCAAGCAGCTGCTGAAAACGCTTCGTGAGACGAACCCCGATGTAGAGAAGAACGTCTTCAGCGCGATTCACGCCGTCAGTCTGGACACCATGCCGGGCTGGAAAATCGGCGAAAAGGAATACAGTTTCTTGGATGACTATGACAATTGGGAAGTAACGCACCGTCCGGCGGATAAGTAAACGAATACGGGTCAAGGGAAGCACATTCTCCCGACCCGTTTTTATATAATACGACAAATGTACAAATTTCCGTTTTTTGGACAAAAATTCAGCTCCCCAATGAAGCAGATTTTTGCTGCCATCAGGGAGCTGTTTGCTTATTCCGTTACTTCCGGCGGATTCGTTACTTCCGGCACATCCGTCGGCTTCGGCACATCCGTCGGCTTCGGCACATCCGTCGGCTTCGGCACTTCCGTCGGCTTCGGCACTTCCGTCGGCTTTCGTCACTGCCGGCGCTTTCGTCGTTTCCGGGAGCTTTGTCGCTTCGGGCGCATCGGTCGCTTCCGCATCGTCGGGCTTGTCCAGCACCAGCGGTTCAAGCCCCAGCAAATCAGAAACCGTCACGAACTCGAATCCCGCGTCGCGCAGCATGGGAATCAGCGTTTTCAGGCACTCATAGTCCGCCATTCGCGCGTGATAGAGCAGAATCGAGCCGTTCTGGGTATCGCGGAACGCCTGATAAGGTTCGGTCTGCGCCACATCCCACAGGACGACCTTCTCCACGCCGTGCGCATAGAAAATCGGCAGGAAGTTCTTCTCGGAGTTCATGTAGTGCCCGAACGGCGGGCGCAGCAGCCGCAGCGGATAGTGGTAGCCCAGCACCTCGTCCACGCGCTCCTGCGACAGGCGCACCTGCGCATCCGCGCTGGACTCGGAGTATTCCAGCAATTGCGCGTGCTTCCATGTATGGCTGCCGAACTCATCGCCGTGTGCCAGCGCGTCTTCCCACAGTTCACGGTCTTCCGCGCAGAACAGCTTGCCGACGATAAACCACGTCACCGGGAAATCAAGTTCAATGCTCAATTCGTGGATTTTATACACAGCATCCATGTTCCAGCCGTCATCCACCGTAATCGCGATTTTTTTTGATTCGCGGTCGCCGTGGCGGACGACGTAATCCTCCGGAATCGCGGCAAACGCCGTCTGCTGCACCAGCATCAGGCACAGCGCCAGCGACAGCAGACGCATCATGCGTTTCATCAGCAGCCCCTCCTTATTGCGGATCAACGTAGTTCGGTTCCTGCCAGATATACCAGTCTGTGCCGTCGGTCAGCATCGTAACCGTGCCGTCGCCGGAGAAGTAGAGCGCCGCGCCCGGCATGTGGTTCTTCACCCAGCCCGCCGTCACCTTTGTGCTGAGGGCGGAGCGGTTCGGGACGAACAGCACCTGCGGCTGTGTCTGCTCCACGAAGCTGTCCGGAATCGTCGCCAACCCGTGATGAGGCGCTTTGAGGATATCGCAGCGGAGTTTTTCACCATACGTCGCGGCATACCACTGCATCGTCTCGTTGTCAATATCGCCGGTCAGGAACGCCCGCGAATCCCCAAACTGCACCATGCAGGCGGCACTGCGGTTGTTCTGCCCCGTCGGCAGGGGGCAGCGGAAAATCGTCAGCTTTGCGTTGCCCAGCGTCAATTCGTCGCCGTCGCCAATCTGCACATAGGGGATGTTCTTCGTCCCCGTCGCTTTGACCGCCTGCTGATGGTAGCCCTCTTCGTCCACATACGTCGTGGTGTTGGGCGACAGGAACGCATCCACCTGATACAAATCGGAGTACATAAGGTAGATGAAGCCGTGCAGGTGGTCATCGTCGCAATGCGTGTTGAGCAGATACTTCAGTTCCGTGATGCCATATCCATCCAGCGTCGCATACACGCGCTTGCGATAGCGTCCTTCACCGCTGTCCACCATCATGGCTTCCCCGCCGGATTGCAGCACCATCGCGTCTGAGCGGTTCGTGTCAATGCAGGTCAGACGCAGCGTATCCTTCTCCGCCCAATCCGCCGGCACATCCGCTTCGTTCTCCACCCGGTACACCTCCGCCTGCGCCGCGCCCAATCCCAGCGCCGCGCACAGCAGCATCAGCAGCAGTTTCCGTTTCATACGTTTTCCTTTCCGCAAGGGAGTTTCTCCCTTGACCCTTCCGCGCGATTCAGTTGGTGACACTTTCATGCTGTGTCCGCG
>OMDR01001586.1_pt1 | contig 10524 bp, 6 predicted proteins | sample 1645251 | NCBI WGS metagenome assembly OMDR01 (sample SAMEA103958142, study PRJEB25191) | human gut metagenome | biome: human-associated habitat [ENVO:00009003]; feature: intestine environment [ENVO:2100002]; material: feces | place: Germany | collected 2013/2015 | reverse complement strand
AGCCATTATCATCGCGGTTTTACTTCTGTGCGTCGCGGGATTTTGCGCGTATCTGCTCATTCATAACCAACAGCAAAAAGCAGAGCAAAGAGAGCTGTTTGCAACCATAGCCGAAAAGGTGGACGCAGCTGAAAGTGAGTTGGGAGATTTGGAGCAAATCAGTAATGCGGACGAGGCACAGTTGCTTGGAGTATACCGAGAGCTGCACGGTTATAACTCAGATTTTGTAGGCTGGATACGCGTGCCGGGCACAGAAATCAATTACCCGGTGATGCAGTCGCCGGATAGCCCCAATTATTATTTGCGCCGAAACTTTGAGAAAGCGTACAGCAACCTCGGCACGCCGTATTTACAGGAAAACTGCGATATACGCACGTGCGATAACTTGATAATTTACGGCCACCACATGCTTGATGGCGGGATGTTCAGCGATCTTGAGGTCTATAAAAAGAGAAAATTCTTTCAGCAGCACAAATACGTGCGCTTTGATACGTTAGACGAGCTGGGACTATATGAGGTCATGGCGGTTATCATCACAACGGCCTACCAGTCGGATAGCTTTCAATACTACAACTACGTGGAGAACAACGAGCTGATTTTTAACACATACGTACAGGAGTGTAAGCAGCGTGCCTTATATGATACGGGCATGGATGCTGAATACGGAGATAAATTAGTTACTCTATCGACGTGCGAATACAGCAGCGATAACGGCAGGCTGATCGTCGTTGCCAAAAAGATTGGAGGGATCAAAAAATGAGCAAACGTAAAAACACCATCATCATTATCTGTTTTATAATTGTGATCCTGCTCGGTGCGGGTGCAGCTGCTTACCCGTTAATTGCATCGATTAACAATGAGCACACGCAGTCGCTTGTACAGACAGAATATGCGGAAAAGCTTCAGCAACTCGACACCTCGGAAATCGATGCAGCGTTGGCGGCAGCACGGGAGTATAACAAAACAATCTCTACCGTGCAAATTGAAGATGTCGATAAAATCAAAGCCGACCTGCCGCCATACGAAGATCTCCTGAACCTTGCCAATAACGGCATTATGGGCTACATAGAAATACCGACCATTAACATAGACTTGCCTATATACCACGGCACGACCGGTACGGCGATGGAAAAGGGCGCGGGCCACATGGAAGGCACGTCGCTGCCGGTAGGCGGTATCGGCACACACGCCGTGATCTCCGCACACTCCGGCATGGCGAGCGCAAAGCTTTTTACCGACCTCGATAAGCTTGAGCTTGGAGATATGTTCTTCATCACGGTGTGCAACCAGAAATTAGCTTACGAAGTGGATAACATCGCAGTGGTGGAGCCCACAGACATTGATTTGATCCGTATTGATACGCAGCAAGATTACGTCACATTGCTCACCTGCACACCGTATGGCGTGAATACGCACAGATTGCTTGTGCGCGGCCACCGGGTGGATATGGCCGAAGAAGCCATATCGGAGGTTGAAGAAAAGGCAGTGCCGGAGGGCAGCACGTGGATAGAAAAATATGCGGAAGGGCTTGCAATCGGCCTCATAACTTCCTTTGCGGCGATGCTGTTGCTGCTGTTGATCTTGCTAATCCGCCGCAGACAAAAAAAGAAAACCGGAAACATTGCCGGTTCTGAAAGGAAGTGATAGAATGCCAAGCGCTTATATAGAGCTGATTGATAGCCTGATTTTACAGCGGCAAGCACTTAAAATATCGCAGCGCGAATTAGCTTCTGCCGCCGGAGTTTCGTGGACGGAGGTTGCACTCATGGAGCAGAAAAAGCACATGGTACAGCTCCGGGCACTGCTGCGGATAGCAGCCGCGCTAAACTGCAAACTGGTGGCCGTGAGTGTCGAATAAAAACATTGCCATATAAGGTGATTTCTGGTAGAATAAAAACGAACTGCAATATGCGGTTCGGGTGCTGCCATAAAACGGTGGACGGTTTGGCCCTCAGATGCGGATTTTCCGCACCGTGTGAGGGACGTTTCTTGAATATGAAAAATCCCTCAATCCGACACGGAGAGAGGGATGATACCATGAGTGATTTTGAAATCTTATCTTTAGTCATCATGACCGCAGGATTGATCGTTCAAATCCTCATCTACATAAAAAAGAAATGAGCCGCCCATACTTCCCAAAGTCGTCGGCTCATTTCTTTGAGTAATACTGAGGGCTAACCGTTCATCGGCAGCACTCTTTCTATCTACAAGTATAAACGACCTGTGAGGGAATGTCAAGAATGAACTGTTTCAAAAGTTATACCTTTTGATTCAATGTATATTCATGTGTCAAAAGATATACTTTTGTAGTTTTGAAATGTAGCAAAACTATTTGGTATCTTTTGGCACGTTTTTGGTTAGGGAGGTATTCAATGATTATTTTCTATGCCCGGTGTTCTACCGCAGAGCAAAACGAGGCGCGACAGCTGGGAGATGCACATGCTTGCCATGCAGAGAAAATCTACATAGATAAAGCATCCGGCAAAAACAGAGATCGTCCGCAGCTTGAAGCTATGATAAGCTTCGCCCGGGAAGGTGATAAAGTCGTCTGTTCGGATATATCCAGAATTGCACGCAACACGCGCGATCTACTTACCATTATAGACGAGCTGCAAAAGAAAGGTGTTGCTTTCCAAAGTCTGAAGGAGTCAATCGACACCTCTACCCCGCAAGGTCAATTTATGCTGACCGTATTCGGAGCATTAGCGCAGCTTGAGCGCGATTGCATCCGGCAGCGTACTGAAGAAGGGCGCCGCATTGCGATGCAGGAAGGTCGGATCACCGGGCGGCCGAAAGTGCAAGTCGACAAGAAACAGTTTCTGCAAGTCTGTGTAAAATGGCGTGCTCACGAAATTACAGCCGTAGAGGCACAGAAACTTACAGGACTTACAAGCAGCACGTTTTATCGGCATGTAAAAGAAATGAAAATTTAATTATCACTTGTTATCGAAATGATTTTATGATAGTATTAAAATAACGATAAAGATATATTCAATTTCAGACAAAAGTTGCACTTTATGCAGCTGAAATAAAATCAAAGCGAGAGGAAGTAAAATCATGAAGATGAAAAAAGCGTTTGCGTGTCTTCTGGCCGTTCTGTTGATCTGCGGTATTATGCCGACAGGTGTATTTGCGGATGAGACTTCTGACGGAGAAACCACAGACGAACCGCGTTACAAAGTGGCTATTCAGTTGACTGACTCAGAAACGGATTTCACGGACAGTAATCCGTATTACAGCCTTGAGGGCTCTGTGTACGACATTTACAAGGATGTAGACGATCCGGACAATTATCCGTATTGGGAATACGAGCCGTGCGCAACAACGCAAGCTACAGATGCAAACGGTTACTGCGAGGTTCCTGGTGGATTGCCGGGCGGAAATTATGTTGCGATTATGCGCACAAGAGCAACGGGGTATCGCTACGATCGGAATCATTACGTTTTTGGAATCACGGATAAGGATGTTCTCTTAACCGCTACAGTAAAGCCCAGTTCGATTACCATGAACATCTACAAAAACGACAGAGATTACGGCGCAGCAGCCGGTGATGCAACGCTTGGCGGCGCAGTTTATCGCGTATACTATCCGCAGGGTACAGGTGAAACCTATAGCGACATTACGACCGACGAAACCGGTTTTGCTATGGTGGAAAATATGCCTTTCGGACAAATCCGTGTGCAGGAAATCACAGCGCCGACCGGCTACAAGCTGGACCCGATTGTACACACGTATAATATCACATCCGGCGGTAATGAAGAACCTTTTGTTCTTGACAATTTCAGTCTCAGAGATGAAGTTATCAAAGGTAAGATTGCTATAAAAACGCAGTCTGACATTGCGGTGCTGTCGCTCGATACGCTTGACGCACAGGATCGCAAATTCGAGGTTTACCTTGCATCCGCCGGAAACTACAACGATGCAAAAGAAACCGAGCGTGACATCGTAACCGTCGATGAGAATGGCACGGCACTTACGAAGCTTCTCCCTTACGGCACATATACCGTGCGTGAGATCGGCGAAGACGGCGAAGTGCTGTCCGATAGCTTCAATGCTTCCATCATCGAAGATAAAACCTATGTATACACGTCCGACGGAGAGCTGGAAGAAAAGCCCGAGAGCACAGCAACACCGGCACCCACGGCAGCACCTACGGCAGCACCCACGGCAGCACCTACGGCAGCACCTACGTCAGCACCTACGGCAACACCCACGGCAGCACCCACTGCAACGCCTACGCCGACATCTTCCATGCCGAAAACCGGCAGTGACAACACGGTCGTTTATGCTGCAATCATGATCCTGATGATCTCCGCAGCGGCTATGAGTGTTATTATTTATCGTAAGCACCGCAATGTAAAATAAAATATCTCCCATACGCAGCGTAAGCAAGTGCCGATAATTCAGCACCTGCTTTTTGCATACTTGATTTGAAGAAAGTCTCGCGCTATAATTTAACTGAGGAGCTGATTTACATGAAAAAGAAAATCACAGCTATTTTAATGACAGCAGCATTGATGCTTACCATGGCGGCGTGTGCGGGCAACAGTACAGCGGATACCGGCGTTGAAAGCTCTGCATCCAGTGCAGTGAGCAGCAAGCCGGTTTCGAACACAAGCTCCACGGCCGCAAGCAGCGCCAAGCCGAGTGCATCGGCGAAGCCTACGGCTACTCCCTCTGCCGGTGCTGCGGCAACGGTCAAGCCTACCGCAACGCCGAAGCCGGAGAGTAAAACCGAAAGCAGCACGGCAGGTAAAGCGAGCGTGACGGCTACACCGAAACCGGCAGCAACCGCAAAACCGAGCAGCTCCCATACTTCTAACAGCAAGCCTTCCGGCAGTGCGGCCAGACCTACGCCCGCACCGACTGCGAAGCCGACAGCTGCACCCACCGCAGCTCCGACAGCTAAGCCTACGGCAGCTCCTACCGCAGCACCAACGGCGGTTCCCACCGCGACGCCGAAGCCCAAGGAAAAGGTCTGGGTGGTGGATACCCCGGCTCGCGAAGAAGTCGGGCACTGGGAAGACGTCTACTGGATGGGCAGCGATTGGGTCTACCGATGCAATCAGTGTGGTACAATATGCTCTACCGAGGCTGATATGTGGGATCACGAAGGTGATTTGTCCTCGTGTTGGAGCTACACCATGGTTAGCGGAGAACCGTACAAGCATTATACAGGAGAGAAATATTGGGTCGTAGATACTCCTGCGCAAGATGAAGTCGGCCATTGGGAATATAGATAAGGATCAAATAAAGTGAATATTGCAGAATGAAGCACTCGATTTTACATTGAGTGCTTTTTTACTGCTCAAATTCAAGCCGTGTCATTTTATATGCGGCTTTTTTCATATAGAAAAATCTTTGAAAGGAAGCAAAAAAATGAAAAAGAAGCTCAAAAAGTCTCTTGCGTGTCTGCTTGCAACGCTGCTGATTTTCAGCGCCGTACCGATGAGCGCTCTTGCCGATGAGGCCGATACACCCGTATCGGTTACGGTCGAAACAAACGCTGAAAAAGCAGCGCAGGACACGGAGCCGGATGCAGAACCTAAACCGGAAATCACGGCAGAACCGACCGCGACGCCGGAGGCGAGCACAACCCCCTCGGCTGAACCGACAGCAGAGCCCTCACCGGAGGCAACAGAGGAACCGACTGAATCGGAAGTCAGTGCAGAGCCGGAAGCAACGGCTGAACCCACTGCTTCCCCCACGCCAAACCCGGAGGATGAAATCAGTTTACTGGCGCTCGGCGATGAGGCAATTACGCGTTACCGCACGGTAGGCATCAACGGTAATTTCAGTTCAAATTATCTTTATGACCTTGGCGAATTTCCACTGTATGACATCTACCGAAACGGTGTAAGTTACCCGGCCTACTGTTTGCAGCACGGTAAGGGTCGTGTGAACAACGGAGCATACGTGCAAAGAGACAATTATGGCATGACTGAAGCTATGCGCCGCATTATCGCTTATGGCTACAACACGACAAACTCTCTCGGTAAAAATGATTGGTACAGCGATGCGACCGCAAAGACGATGGTCACACAGCATCTTGTTTGGCTGGCGTCCGAAGGCTATATTACCGTAGACGGGACAAACTGGTCTTGGGGTTCCGGCATCGATACCGATGTTGAGCGCATGGCAAATCTGGCGTATAACGGTTCTGTTGTACGCAGTTACTACGCAGAGCTTAAAGATCGTCTTTTGCGGTCGGAAATCGTCCCGTCCTTTGCAGGCAAAAGCAGCGACGGCAGCGATGCACAGGAAATCGCTTTGCAGCTTTTGAATGGCAAATATACGGCCACCGTTACCGATACCAACGGCGTGTTGGATTTATTTGATTTTCAAAAAGCAGGCTTTGATATTTCTCGTAACGGTAATACGCTGACAATATCTACGAGCACGCTGCCGGAGCAAGAGACCACGATTATCGGTGCAGGCTACACCGTCGGCGATAAAAACAGCATCGCCGTTTGGGAGGACAGAGACCAGCAGGTCAATATTCAGCACCAAGCAACCTGCCCGGGCACAACGCAGACCATGGCATATATCAAGATAAAGGGCGAAAAGCCGAAATATACGGTGACACTGACCAAAACCAGCGCCGATGTAAAAATCACAAACGGCAACGCAAATTATTCGCTCGAGGGCGCAGTATATTATGTCTATAAAGATGTCAATATACCGGATTATCCGTATTGGAATTATAAGCCATATGCGACCTTTACCACAGACGCGAACGGGCACGCCGAACTTAGTAAGAAGCTCGAAAACGGCAACTATGTAACAATCGAGCAGGTGGCTCCATTAGGCTACACACTGGACACATCGGTTCATAGATTCTCTGTTAATGGCAAGAGTACAGATATTTCGGTCGTGGATGACCCGAGTGCAGTTACTCTTACAGTTACAAAAAAGGATAGTGACACGAATAACAGTGTAGCTGCTGGTAACGCATCGTTGGCCGGAGCTGTGTACCGTGTATCTTATTTGCAAGACGGCAGCGAAGTACACAAGGATATTACTACTAATAGTTCGGGCCGAGCAGTTTTAAAGGGTATTCCTATTGGACAAATAAAAGTTCAAGAAATCTCATCTCCGTTGGGATACAAACTTGATCCGATAGTACATATATACAATGTTGCACCTCACGAAGTAACATCTGTTGAATTTGAACTTGAACCCGCCGACTTTACGGAAGAAGTCATGAAAGGCCAGATTGCGCTGCATAAGCAGTACGAAACGCTTGATGAACCTGCCGATGAGCAGGGCGCGGAGTTTGACGTATACCTCAAATCTGCGGGCAGCTTCGATGCAGCCAAAGAGACCGAGCGCGACCACATCACCACCGGCGCGGATGGCATGGCAACCACAAAGGATTTACCTTACGGCACATACGTCGTGCATCAAACAAAGGGCGGCAACGGTCGTCAGCTTGTAGCCGATTTTGATGTTTCAATCTCCGAGGATGGCAAGGTTTACAGCTATGATCTTGTTAATACGCAGAAAAACGCACAGCTCAAAATCGTAAAGACTTCCGAGGATGGCGTAATCGAGGGCATCAAGTTCCGCGTAACACGTATCGAGGATGGTTACAGCGCCGAGTATACGACCAATGCCGCAGGCGAAATCCTTACCGAAACACTCCCGATTTACGCGGACAAAGACGGCTCGACTAAGTATCAGTACAAAGTCGAAGAACTCGATACAAAGGAAACTTTCGGCTACCAGCTTCCCGACTCGCAGACCGTAGAACTCAGCGAAGGCGAAATTGCTTCTGTAAGCTTCCATAATGTGCCGATTGAAATCGGTACGAAGGCCACCGTTGAGGGAGAAAAAGAAGTCGATCCGCTTGATAAAGTTACGCTGACCGATACGGTATCATACACCGGTCTTGTTCCCGGTAAAGAATACAAAGTAACCGGCGTACTGATGGATAAAGAAACCGGTGAGAAGCTGCTTGTTGACGGCAAAGAAATTACAGCTGAAACTACCTTTATCGCAGAAACAAAGAATGGCAGCGTAGACGTTACATTTATCTTTGATGCAACGGGCTTGCATGGCAAAGAGATCGTCGTTTTCGAGGATTTGTACCGTGAGAACGTGCTGCTTGCTACCCATGCGGACATCAACGATGAAGGGCAGACGGTAAAGATTAAGAATCCTGAAATCGGAACAAAGGCAACAGCAGACGGCAAAAAGGAAATTGACCCGCTCGATAAGGTCACGCTGACCGATACGGTATCTTATATCGGTCTTGTTCCTGGCAAAGAGTACAAGGTAGTCGGTGTCTTGATGGACAAGCTTACCGGTGAGAAACTGCTCGTTAATGGCCAGGAAATCATCGCTGAAACTACCTTTATCGCAGAAGCTAAGAATGGCAGCGTAGACGTTACGTTTGTCTTTGATGCAACCGGCCTTCACGGTAAGGAAATCGTCGTTTTCGAGGATTTGTACCGTGAAAATATTAAAGTAGCCGCGCATGCAGACATTACGGACGATGACCAGACGATTAAGGTTAAGACCCCTGAAATCGGCACAACAGCGAGCTTTGAGGGCGAGAAGGAAATCGATCCGCTGGATAAAGTTACACTGACCGATACCGTAAGCTACAAAGACCTTACCCCCGGCAAAGAATATCGTGTAACCGGCGTTCTCATGGACAAGTCTAACGGCAAAGAACTGCTCATCAACGGCGAGAAAGTCACAGCCGAAGCTACTTTTATTGCAGAAGAAGCCTCCGGCAGCATAGATGTTACCTTTACGTTTAATGCAACCGGCCTGCACGGCAAGGAAATCGTTGTATTTGAAGATCTCTACCACGAAAAGGTGTTGCTTGCAACCCACGCCGACATCGATGATGAAGGGCAGACCGTAAGAATTCGTAACCCGAAAATCCATACGACCGCGACAGCAGACGGTAAGAAAGAAATCATTGCAGATGAGATCACAATCACCGATGTCGTAAGCTATGAAGACCTGACACCGGGCAAAGAATACAAAGTCTCTGGCATCCTCATGGACAAAGCCACGAACGATAAGCTGCTCATTGATGGTAAAGAAATCACAGCAGAAGCTACCTTTACGCCGAAAGCTCCTACCGGCGAAGTTGAGATGACGTTTACTTTCGACGCGCGTGAGCTGACAGCCGAAACTGAGGTCGTAGCTTTTGAAACGCTCTATCGTGATGACCTTGAGTTTGCGACACACGCAGATATTACAGACGGCGACCAGACCGTTAAAATCTTGCCGTTGCACGGCTCCATTAGCACGATCAAGGTCGATGCAGGAGACTCGCAGCACCGTCTTTCCGGCGCTGTGTTCGGCATCTATCGCGATGTAAACGGCGATGGTCGTTACACAGAGGGCATAGATACGTTTGTCGGCAATATGCGCGAAAAGGAAACCGGTGTGTATGAACTTGATGGTTTGCTTTACGGTAAGTTCTTAATCCATGAGAAGCAGGCTCCGTCTGGCTTCTCACAGGATAAAAACTATTACAGCTTCGAAATCACAAGAGACGGGGAAAAGGTGCAGTTTGAGGTTAAGCCCGGCAGAAATTTCCCAAACAGTGCGTTCCCGAAAACCGGCAGCAGCAACTACGGTGTTTATGCGGCGCTGCTCGCTCTTGCGGTTTCCGGCCTCGGTTTAGGTGCTGTGATTTTTCACAAAGTCAAAAAAGAAAGCAAATAAGTAAAACCGGCAATGTTGCCGGTTTTTAGCCTGCTCGTGCAGAGTGAGAAAGCCCATTACCGTTTGGTGATGGGCTTTCGTAATGCAGAGTGCCGGTCACAATCCCGGTGGGGCGCTGCAAATTTAATGTAATAGAAAGGTAAATGTTGATATGCATATTTTTGAAGAAGCAAGCCCAACGATTATAGGGCAGATGGTTACGCCTAAAAACATAGGAGACTTTTTTCTTGAATCATCGTACTACTTTTACTGCTGGGATGATCTTATGGAGTTGGAATACGGTCAGTGTGTTAGAAACAAGAAAAAATATTATTTTATCTCTGAGTTTGCTGAGGCAATTATGAAAAGAGGCTTTTTCTGCGACAAGCCTCTTTATGCGGAATTCACAGAAGAGCAAATTCAGAAGTATTTCAGCGGCGAGTATTCAGTCGGACAAATCTTTGCTCTTGTAATATCTCAAGCCCTTAATTTTACACCAGAGCAAATTGAGGTTCTGGAAGATAAAAATTTGAAATACTTGGCCGTATGGGTTCTGTACGATATGGTGTTAGGTACGGACGTGAACGATATTAAAGAAGTGCTTAATAAACCAATACCTATCGAAGAAAAGGAAAAGCAGATTCGGAACTTACACGGTAAAAGGCACTACCTGCTTATTTCCATAGAAAATTGGAAAATGGTAACAGAGTGGAACGCATGGAACAAGTGTGCAGATGACGGTACACTCAGTTGTATTAAAAATTTGCGTGGTAATTTCCTTTGTGCGGATGCAGTTATGGATGATGACTATAACCTCATTGATACAAATGAAAATAGATACTTGAGCATTTGATT
>OMDR01001584.1_pt1 | contig 10529 bp, 7 predicted proteins | sample 1645251 | NCBI WGS metagenome assembly OMDR01 (sample SAMEA103958142, study PRJEB25191) | human gut metagenome | biome: human-associated habitat [ENVO:00009003]; feature: intestine environment [ENVO:2100002]; material: feces | place: Germany | collected 2013/2015 | reverse complement strand
ACCAGATGGTGCTGGCACTGGGTCTGGCCCACAGCCAGCAGGCCATGCAGGCCGAACGTGCCGTCACCGACATGACCAACGAGCTGCTGAAAAAGAACGCCGACGCCCTCAAAATGGGTACCATCGAGACGGCCAGGGAGTCTCAGCGCGGTGTCGTGGACATCGAGACCCTGCAGCAGACCAACAAGAGCCTCATCGAGACGCTGGACGAGCTGAACAAGATCCAGAGCGAGGGCCGCGCAAAGCGTGCCGCTGCCGAGCAGGAGCTCACCCGCATCGAAGACGAGCTGAAACAGAAGATGATGGAGATCCGGAGCTGAGATGGCAAACGCAGATTTTTCCAGACAACAGAATCGACCCACCGGCGGCTTTGACGCTTCCAGCTATCGCGCCGCAGCGCCCGCCGAGGAGGAAGTGCGGCTGACGCCCTTCCAGCAGAAGCTGGCAGGCCTCGAAAAGGCCCTGCCTGCCGCGCTGAGCAGGCAGGCCGTGGCCGTGGCGCTTTGCATCGTGGTGATGCTGGCCTGCTTTTTCGGCTTTGGCGGGGCGAAGCTCCGTGCAAAGTACGACACGGTGAAGAACGGGTTCACCACTGGCGTGGCCGCAGACAGCGGTTATGCCCTGAATGAGGAATTGACCACACGGCTCAACACGGCCGCCAACATCATCACCACCGCGTCCAACACACTGGGTGCCGACAGCACCGAAGTGCAGACGGCACAGGCTGCGCTGGACTCTTTTTCCGCCTGCCTCGGGGCGGTGCAGTCCGATGGCAAGATTCACGCACCGGACTCTCTGAGTGTTTACACCGGCGGCAGGATGCATATGCTCTACCAGTCGAACGAGACGCTTGGCACAGCCATCAGCCAGCTCTACGCAAAATTGCAGGAGCAGGCCGCAGACCCCATGAAGATGGGTGCGGTGCAGGGGCAGTACAGCCAGTTCAACAGTGCGCAGACCATCATCAGCAACCTGCATTATAACGATGCGGTCCAGAGTTACCAGAAAGACGTTGGCGGCTTCCCGGCCAGCGTGCTGGGCAAGCTGTTCGGCATACAGGAGGTGGAACTTTTCGCATGAAGACGATGAAAACATTCTCCCGCCGCATTGCGGCACTGCTTCTTGTCGTGACCGTCGGCATCACGGCGCTGGCCCCGGCGGCTTCGGCTGCCAACATCCAGCTGCCCAGCCTGCCGAAAGATCAATGCGTGGTGGACGACGCCGGTGTGCTGAGCGACAGCACCACCTCGGAGCTCGAGACCCTCAACGCACAACTCTCTTCCAGCTGCGATGGCGCACAGATCGGCGTACTGACCGTGGACTACACCGGCAGCGCCACCACCGAGGACTACGCTGCTGAAGCCTTTAACACCTGGGGCATCGGCAGTTCCAGCAAGAACAACGGCGTACTCATCCTGCTGGTGATGCAGTCGGACCAGTACGCCGACGGCGACTACTATCTGACCTACGGTGACGGCTTCCGCAGCACCATGCTGGCCGATCAGGCAAGCACCCTCGTGCAGACCATGGAGGACGATTTCGCCGCCAAGAAGTACGACGCCGCCGTCCTCACCTGCGCCACCAATGTGGCCAATACCATCGCAGAGGTGTACGGGGTCACTCTGAGCGGCGGGACCATCTATTCCGACGGCTCTGACACCCAGACCACCCGGCCCTCTGTCGAGCCCGTCCCGCCCCAGAAGCACTACTCCATCTGGGAAAGCTTTATCGGCGGCATTTTCTCCATGCTTGCTTATATCATCCTGTTTATCGCAGTTTTCTTTATCTTTATCACCCCTCTCGGCCACTCCTTCGGCTGGTTCTGGGGGCCGTTTGGCTGGTTCGGCGCACGGCGTTGGCACAGAGGGCCGCGCCCTCCCCGCGGCCCTTACGATGACTTCGGCCCCGGCGGTGGTTTCTATGGCGGCCCTCGCGGCCCGAGAGGCCCCCGTGGGCCTCGTCCTCCCCGGGGCGGCGGCTTCGGTGGAAGCGGCTTTGGCGGTATGGGCGGCGGCTCCGGTTTTGGGGGAGCCGGGCGCAGCGGCGGCGGCTTCGGCGGCATGGGCGGCGGCAGCAGCCACGGCGGCGGAGCCGGACGCGGTCGCTGATATTATGACAAAAGGGAAGCCCCATCTGACGGTGGGGCTTCCCTTTTGTCTATTTGTTATTTGATGCAGCTCGAGCAGGGGCTGTAGCCAGCGGCCACAGCTTCATCATAGCTCGAGAACAAAATCTGGTTCTTCTCTGCCGGGAGGTTGGCGCAGCTGGGCAGATGGAACTTTTTGCTGTTCACATTGCCGATGTAGGCCTGCTGGGCCGTGCTGGATGCTGCCGGGTCGGTGGGGTTCAGCTCAGCGTCGGTGGCGAAGTGTTCCGTTGCCACCGTGTAGTTCTGGCCGTCACTGGAAACGGTGATCGTCCCCAGCAGGTCGGTGCGGTAGACGTCCACACCGGCGTCGCGCAGGATGCTCAGGGTCTCCTCGTGGGGGTGGCCGTACTTGTTGTTAACGCCGCAGGAGATGATGCCCATCTCGGGCAGGACAGCGTTCAGGAAGACGTAGCTGGTGGAGGTGCTGGAGCCGTGGTGGCCCACCTGTAAGACATCCACCTTGAGGTTCGCGCCGCTGTTCACGAGGTCGCGCTCGGCGTCGGCCTCCATATCACCGGTGAGCAGGAAGCTCGTCGCACCGTAGTCGATGCGCAGGACGATGGAGGTATCGTTGGTGTCATCGTACTGCGCCACAGGGCCAAGCATGGTCACAGTGGCGCTGCCCAGCGCCCACTGGGTGCCTGCGGCAGGTACTTCGACCTGTAAGTTCTGCTGCTGGGTGTACTTGACGAAATCCTTGAAGCACTTGGTGGAGGCTTCCGTCACGGGGCTGTAGACGTGGCAGGCCGGGAAATAGGCCAGCGCAGCGGCCAGACCGCCCACATGGTCTTCGTGAGCATGGGAGCAAAAGACGTATTCCAGCTGCTCGACCCCTTGACTCTGCAAGTAGGAGACTACCAGACTGCCGTCGTCCACATTGCCGCCGTCATAGAGCATGAACTGTCCGTCGCACTCCACCAGCACACTCAGCGCCTGCCCCACGTCGATGAAGTGCATCTGGAAGGCGGCGTCCTGCCCGTCGGAAGGCGTCGTTCCGGTCTGAGAAGCTGCCGGGTTCGGCATGACGTTGCCGCTGCCTCCCGGGACGATGGAAGAGGTGTCACAGCCCACGAGGCCCAGCACAAGGGCTGCGGCCAGTGCCAGCGCAGCGAGGCGGCTCATGAGCGTTTGAGCGTTCACTTTTTCTTTTTTGAAGTTTTCCACGATGTATTCTCTTTCTGTTGATTGCTTTTCGATTTATGCGCAGGAGCCGAATGGGGCGCAAAACGCGCGCCGGGGCTGGGCTGACGGCCCGCCGGATTGCGGCCTGCCGGGGCGGCGGAGCGGCTCTGCGGCTTGCCGCCCTTGCCTCTGGGCCGGACGGTGTAGGTGCCGTCGCCGTGAATGGTCACATCGGCGGCCTCGGCTCTGCGGGCCGAGCGCTGGACCGCAATGCGGCCCTCGGCGGGAACCAGCAGGGGGATGAGGTCTTCGCGGTGGGTCATTTTCAGCGCCTTGATGACCTTTTCGGCGTTGCGGGGCTCATAATACTGGAGCAGGGCGCGCTGAAGTGCCTTGCCCTCAGCGGTCTTTTCCACAAACACCGGCTTCAAAGTATAGGGGTCGAGGCCGGTGTAGAACATACAGGTGCTCACGGTGCCGGGCGTGGGATAAAAATCCTGCACCTGCTCGGGGCGCATATGGTTCTTGTAGAGGTATTCGGCCAGATAGACGGCATCCTTGAGGGTGCTGCCCGGGTGGCTGGACATGAGATACGGCACGAGGTACTGCTTTTTTCCTGCCTTCCTGCTCAGCTCGTAGAACTTATCCTTGAACTTGTTGAAGGTCTCGATCGGCGGCTTGCCCATGTAGGCGAGGGTGTTGGGGGCGCAGTGCTCCGGCGCGACTTTCAGCTGGCCGGAGACGTGGTACTCCACCAGCTCCTTAAAGAACGTGTCATCGGGGTCGGCCATCAGGTAATCGAAGCGGATGCCGCTGCGGATGAACACCTTCTTGACGCCGGGCAGTTCCCGGACGCGGCGGAGGATTTTCAGGTAATCGCTGTGGTCCACGATCATGTGGGAACAGGTGGTGGGGGCGAGGCAGTGCTTGCCGCCGTTGCACATACCCCGCAGCATCTGCTCACGGCAGGATGGGAAACGGAAGTTGGCGGTGGGGCCGCCGATGTCGTGGATGTAGCCCTTGAAATCCGGCTCGTGGGTCATCCGCTCTGCTTCGGCCACGATGCTGTCGGCGCTGCGGCTGGTGACGCGTCGGCCCTGATGCAGCTGGATGGCGCAGAAATTGCAGCCGCCGAAGCAGCCGCGGTTCTGGATGATGGAGAACTGCACCTCGCGGATGGCAGGCACACCGCCCATGGCCTCGTAGATGGGGTGGTAGCGGCGGGTGTAAGGCAGGGCGTAGACCTTATCCAGCTCCCAGCGGACAAGGGGCTTTGCGGGGATGTTCTGCACGAGATACTTCTCGCTCTGCTTCTGGACGATGATATTGCCGCTGACGACGTCCTGATTGTCCATCTGGATGCGGCAGGCTTTCGCATAAGCCACCTTATCGGAGGCGACCTTCCTGAAGCCCGCGCACTCCACATACCGCTCGGGCAGGTGGTCGAAGTCGGTCAGGTAGCAGGTGCCGTCCACATCGGTGATGCTCTCCACCGGCTCCCCTGCCGCCAGACGGCGGGCAATCTCCACGGTCTGGTGTTCCCCCATGCCGAAGCTGATGATGTCCGCGCCAGAGTCCTCGGCGATGCTGGGCAGGACGGTGTCCAGCCAGTAGTCGTAGTGGGCAAAGCGGCGGAGCGATGCTTCCAGACCGCCCAGAATGACGGGCAGGTCAGGGTATGCCTGCTTGGCAAGTCTGGTGTAGACGGTAGCGCTGCGGTCGGGCCGTGCGCCGCCCTTGCCGCCGGGCGAATACTCGTCCTCCGCGCGGGGGATCTTTGCGACGGAATAGTGACTCACCATGCTGTCCACATTGCCGCCGCCGATGAAGAAGCCGTACTTCGGCTTTCCGAACCGCTTGAAGTCCTCGCAGTCGGTGTAGCGGGGCTGGGCCAGCACACCCACCTTGTAGCCCTCGGCTTCCAGCAGGCGGCTGATGATGGCGGTGCCAAAGCTGGGGTGGTCCACATAGGCGTCGCCGCCCACCACCACGAAGTCCAGCTGGTCCCACCCCCGGGCCTCCATGTCGGCCCGGCTGATGGGGAGAAATTCGGTGTAATGTTCCATAGTTATCCTTTTTCTTTCATGATGCCCGCCCTATACAGCAGGGCTCTATTGCTTCCGAAATCAAAAATTTTATTCATCCGGCTGATTCATCTGCATTTCCAGCCACTGCTGGCGGCTGATGAGGACAGCGCGGGGCTTTGCGCCCTCGTAGGGGCCGATGATGCCCTTTTCTTCCATCTCGTCCATGATGCGGGCGGCGCGGGCATAACCCAGCTTGCAGCGGCGCTGCAGCAGGCTGGTGGACGCCTGGCCAGCGTCGATGACCACCTCCACGGCCTGCTTGAGCATCGGGTCACTGCCGCCCTCCTCGTCGGAGTCGGCAGAACTGCTGCCCTTCTTGCCGTCCTGGATGGCGTGTTTTTCCATGGCCTCTATCATGGCTTCGTCGTACTGGACGGTGGCGCTCTTCTTGATGAAGTCCAGCACACGGCTGATCTCCTCATCCCGCACGAAGGTACCCTGGATACGGGTGGGCTTGGGTGCGCCCACGGGCATGAAGAGCATATCGCCCATGCCCAGCAGCTTTTCGGCACCGGCACCGTCGAGGATGGTGCGGCTGTCCACCTGACTGGACACGGCGAAGGCGATGCGGCTGGGGATGTTGGCCTTGATGAGGCCGGTGATGACGTCCACGCTGGGGCGCTGGGTCGCCACGATGAGGTGCATACCGGCGGCGCGGGCCTTCTGGGCGATGCGGCAGATGGAGTCCTCCACATCCTTGCCGACCACCATCATCAAATCGGCCAGCTCGTCGATGATGATGGCGATGTAGGGCATCTTCTCGAGGTTCGGGTCCGCTGCCGCCAGCTTATTGAAGGACTTGATGTCGCGGACGTTGTTCTCCGCGAAGAGGTGGTAGCGGCGCTCCATCTCCTGCACTGCGCCGCCCAGTGCGCCGGCCGCCTTGCGGGGCTCGGTGACGACGGGCATCAGCAGGTGGGGGATGCCGTTGTACTCAGCCAGCTCGACGACCTTGGGGTCGATGAGCAGGAGCTTGACGTCCTCGGGGCTGGAGCGGAACAGCAGGCTCATGATGATGCTGTTGACACAGACCGATTTACCGCTGCCGGTGCTGCCCGCGATGAGCAGATGGGGCATCTTGCACAGGTCGGCCACCTGGGCCACACCGGCGATGTCCTTGCCCAGCGCAATGCCCATCGGCGAGGTCATCCGCAAAAAGCTCTGGCTCTCGAAGACGCTGCGGATGTAGACCGGCGTTTTCTTATGGTTCGGCACCTCGATGCCCACGGCAGGCTTGCCGGGGATGGGTGCCTCCATGCGGACATCGGCCACCGCCAGGTTCAGGGCGATGTCGTCCGCCAGCGAAGTGATGCGGCTTATCTTGACGCCCGCCATGGGCTGGACTTCATACCGGGTGACCGACGGGCCGCGGGAAATATCCAGCACACGGGTGCGGACGCCGAAACTTTCCAGCGTGTCCACCAGCTTCTGGGCGTTGGCTTTCAGTTCGTCTTCTGCGCCGGAGTCGCTTTCCTCCGGGGCGCGCTCGAACAGCTCGATGGACGGGTACTGATACTGGAAGCTCTCCTCCGTCTCCGTCTCTTCGGCGGGGGCGTTCGCGGCCTGCTCCTCGGAGACAGCAGGCTTTTCCATGGCGGCTGCCACCAGCGTGTTGAGGTCTTTTTCCTCCACCGGGTCGCTGGTGATGCTGATCCAGCCGTCCTCATCCGGCTCAGAGCGGAACGCCACAGCATTCTCGGCGCTGACCGGCTGCGGGGCCGGTTCCGGAGTCGGGGTCAAATCATAGAGCGGGATGCCGAAGGAGAGCGGCGGCTCAGGCGCGGGCTGCTGTTCCGGCTCTTCTGCCGGGGCAGCGGGCATGACGGTAGGTGTCACCGTCGGCTCGGGCTGGGCCGTGAAGAAGTCCTCGGCGGCGGTATCCACAGCGTCCGGGACGATGGGCGTCACGGTGGGGCGGATGGGCGCACGGCGGAGCGGGTCCATGCCGAAGGTGCCTCCGGGGCCGAGGATGATGGGCTCGATGGGCTCACTGCCGCCCTCGGTGACAGTGATATGGTCAGGGCCTAAATCAATATCAAAGGGCGCACGGGGCCGGGATTTTTCCACCTGTACGGGGGCAGGCTCGGGCTGAGGCGGGGTCTGCGCTTCCGGTGCGGGCGCAGGGGCAGGCTCTGCCTGTTCGCCGCCCTGCATCACCTGATGGCCCCAGTGGAAGACGCCAGCCAGCCAGCCGGGAGGCTGGATATGGAAGGCGGGCGCGGCAGGCTCTTCGCCGCCGCAGCAGTCCCCGCCTTCGCCCACTTCGTCTTCCGGCAGGTCGTCGTCATAGGCCTCATATTCCTCCGCCTCGGCCTCCTCGGCGGCGCGTTCTGCCAGACGCTCGGCCCGGCGGGCGGCATTCTGCTCGTGGACGGCAAGGCCCTTTTCGTGGACGCTGCCGCCCACGTTGCAGAGCCACTGCCAGCACTCGGCGGGCGTAACGTCAAAAATGTACAGGCTGGCGCAGGCCGCCAGCGCCGCCATGACCAGATTGGCGGCGGGTCTGCCGCAGAGCAGCAGGAGCGTCCCGCCCAGCACAGCGCCCAGCGCACCGCCCGAGAGCCATGCGCTCATACCATTATGATAACAGGCGGCAGTCATCTGCGCGGCGGTCTGGTCGGTGGGGATGTCAGAAAAGACGATGACCGTGCCGCTGGCGAAGATGAGCCCCAGCGCCAGCTTTGCGATGTGGGGCAGAAGGTCTTCGCCCCGGGTGTAGAGGATGGCCAGATAGCACAGCGCTGCGCCCAGCACGAAGCTTCCGCAGCCGAACACGCCGAACAGGACATCGTGCATCGTGCGCCAGGCCGAGCTGCCCGGCACGAAAGCCAGCGCCATGAGCACCAGCCCCGCAAACAGGGTGATAAGCCCCGCGGGCATCCGGTCCTGTGTCCGGTTCTTGCGGCGCGAGGCTGTGCTGCGCCCGGAGGTCTTGCGTTTTCTCTTTGCCATGTTTCCTAAAACCCGTTCCTTATTTTATATCATGAAGCAGGGCGCGCTCAGGGCGGCTCTGTCGGTGACGATGGAAGAATTTCGATACTACTCGATTCTTTCATTGTACCACGGGGAAAGTCAAATGGCAATTTATTTCCCCTCGATTTCTCGGTAGAGCCATGCCAGCGCATCCGACAGCCCGCCCAGCTCATCGATGAGCTTTTCCCGCACGGCTTTTCGGCCATCCAGCACGGTGCCCACGTCCATGACCAGCTCGCCCGTGCGCATCATCAGCTCAGTATAGCGCTTCTCCGAGATGCCGCTGTGGGACGCCACGAAGCCGGTGATGCGCTCCTGCATCTGCTCGAACCAGCGCATGGTCTGGGGCACGCCCAGTATCATGCCGGAATGGCGGACGGGGTGGACCGTCATGGTGGCGGTAGGCACGATGAAGCTCCGCTGGGCGCTGACGGCCAGCGGGATGCCGATGGAGTGGCCCCCTCCCAGCACCACCGCCGCACTGGGCTTGGAGATGCTGGCGATGAGCTCCGCCAGCGCAAGCCCCGCCTCCACATCCCCGCCCACGGTGTTGAGCAGGACCAGCAGGCCCTCGATGGCGGGGTCCTCCTGCACGGCCACCAGCTGGGGGATGACGTGCTCATACTTGGTGGTCTTCTGGCCCTGGGGCGCTTCCACATGGCCCTCCACCTGCCCGATGACCGTCAGGCAGTGGATGGCGTGAGCTCCCCGGGTGCGGTAAACGCTGCCCATATCCTCGATCTGCTCTTTTTCCAGCCGCTGCTGCTCCACGGGGATGTTCTTCTCTTCCTGTGACATTCTGCGCATCCTCCTTTTTGCTTCATTTCAGCTTGTCCGGCATTCCTGCCGGTTATACTTCGGTAAAGATTTCTTTTCTTTCTCAAAAAAATGTGCCAAATGGTTTGACATTCTCTCTTCGCGCTGTATACTTTATACTAGAGATAAGATTGTCAAATATGTATCATTATTGTACAAGAAAGTACAAATCTTTTGCCGGAGCACCCTGCCGCTGCGCACTTCTCCCCGGCAATGCTGCGGATAAAAAGAAAGGAGACCCCCTATGAACACTCCCGGCAAAGCTTCTCTGCCCGTCATCAAGCGCCTGCCCAAATACTATCGCTACCTGCGCACCCTGAAAAACGATGGCATCACCAGCATCTCGTCCCGTGAGCTGGCCGCCCAGATGGGTACCACTGCCTCTCAGGTGCGGCAGGACTTCAACTGCATTGGCGACGTGAATGGCCGTCAGGGCATCGGCTACTCGGTGGAGAACCTGCTGAGCATCCTTGAGCATCTGCTCTTTGGCAACGGCGACCTCCTGCCCACCATCCTCATCGGCTGCGGCCGTCTGGGCAAGGCTGTGAGCCGCTTCATCACCACCGACACCAACGGCTACAAACTCATCGCCGCCTTCGACAACGCCCCCGACGAGGTGGGCAAAGAGATCAACGGCATCCAGATTTTACACATTGATGAGCTGGAAGCTTTCTGCGCCGAGCACCACCCCGAGGTGGCTGTGCTCTGTCTGCCCCGCAGCGGCGCAGAGGAGATCAGCGGCCGTCTGGTGGCTCTGGGCATTCAGGGCTTCTGGAACTTCTCCCACTACGATCTGTCTGTCTCCTACCCCGACGTGGTGGTGGAGAACGTCCACCTCGGCGACAGCCTGATGAGCCTGGGCTACCGGCTGCGCAATCAGGACTGAGCAGATACTATCGATAATACAGGCCCTCTCCGTCAGGCTTTGGCTGAGAGCGTCCTTTCATGAGGAGACTTTTTCGACATGGCAAAGCTTTATTTCCGTTACGGCGCAATGAACAGCGGCAAGAGCACCGCGCTGATGCAGGTGGCCCACAACTACGAGGAGCAGGGGATGCGGGTGCTCATCCTCAAGCCGAAGATGGACACCAAGGGCAGCGGCGACCTCGTGAGCCGTCTGGGCGTCCGCCGCCCTGCCGACCTGCTGGTGCCGCCGGATATGGACCTGGTGGAGGCCGTCCGGGCCGCCAGCAGCGAGGGCCGGCCTCTGGCCTGTGTGCTCTGTGACGAGAGCCAGTTCCTCACTGCCGAGCAGGCCGAGCAGCTGTTTATGGTGACGGTAGAGCTGAACATCCCCGTCATCTGCTACGGCCTGCGCTCCGACTTCTCCCTCAAGGGCTTCCCCGGCTCCACCCGGCTTCTGGAGCTGGCCCACACCATCG
>OMDR01001582.1_pt1 | contig 10540 bp, 10 predicted proteins | sample 1645251 | NCBI WGS metagenome assembly OMDR01 (sample SAMEA103958142, study PRJEB25191) | human gut metagenome | biome: human-associated habitat [ENVO:00009003]; feature: intestine environment [ENVO:2100002]; material: feces | place: Germany | collected 2013/2015 | reverse complement strand
CGCCCTGCGTGAAAAATATACGGGCATCGCCCTGGACAAGGCCGAGCGGCTCGAAGGGCTGGCGAGCGTGCCGGTCTCCTCGCAGTTCAACGTCTTCCGCCTGCGCGACAAGTACGTGCTGCTGACGCAGAACAAGCGTTACAACAGCGGCGAGATCTACACCTTCACGTCGGACAGCCCCGCGGGACCGTGGCGCAATAAGCAGCTGATCTACAGGATTCCCGCCATGGAGAACAGGAAACTGTTCACCTACAACGCCATGGCGCACCCCCAGTTCGAAAAGGACGGCATGATCCTCGTCAGCTACAACGTCAATACCGAGGAGTTCTCACAACAGTTCAGCGACGTCAGCACCTACCGGCCCCGTTTCTTCTGGATCGGAATCGACCGGATATTGAACAGCAAGCGATAACCACAAAAAACAGAAACCATGAAAAAATACGCATTGATACTCACGTGCGCGGCGGCCTGCGCGGCGCTCACGGGTTGCGAGGATGTCTCGGACCGCATGTCGTCCGACTACCCGAGCACCTACGACATAAAATACGGCATCCGCCAGGTCCTCCAGTACGACCCTATGAACATCAACGGAATCGACGTGGCGGAGAAGTTCGACTTCTTCGGCACGCTGCGCTTCACGATCCACGTCAAGGACAACCGGATGGCCAGCCTCGAGTTTTCGAACGGCGACGTGCCCTTCTCGCCCTACGCCTTCGAGATTCCCTCGGGCGAGGTCGAATGCTACCTGGACACCGAGGCGCTGCCCAACGAGCTGCGGATCAAGGGGACGGACAACGTCGTCGCCTACTTCCAGAACGGCGAGTTCTCGGTCCCGTTCCAGCTCGACTGCGAGGAGCTCAACTACAAGTACACTTTCAAGGAGATTGTCGAATAATTTAACCCGGAACGCGTTATGAAACCTCTGAACAGATTCAAATATTGGATAATGACCGCCGTCGCGTTGCCGCTCATCGGCATCGGCTGCATGGAGATCGTGGAGATCATCCATCCCGAGGATGCGAAGGTGAACAGCGACATAGACATTTCGGTGAAGATCAAGTTCACGGCCGAGACCGACCACCGCTCGGAGATCGCCTTCGCGATTCTCGCGCCGAAGGCCTGGAACATCCGGGAGAACGCCTCGCTGACGCTGACCACCGAAGGGTACGTCAATCAGGGATTCGCCGAGGTCGTGGACGAGCAGATGACGCCGATCCCCGAGGGCGCCATCGAGCCCGGCACGGGCCTGCCCTGGCCGGACGCCTACCAGAGCCAGATCGGCCTGATGGGCAACACCGGCCCGATGGAATGGGTGATCTTCCAGTCGAAGACGTCGTTCGACGTGAACGACCAGCGCGAAAACGGCAAGGAACCGATCGTCGGCACGGTGAAAATCCGCCTCAAGACCGGCCCGCAGGCCATCAAATGCTTCATGGGCTACGGCTGGTGCAGCCTGAACAAGGGCTTCGACGTGGGCGGCGACGACGGCAAGGGCAGCAACCGGCGCTACAAGGAGAACGAGAAGTCGAAGGTGCTGACCGTGACGGGCGGCGACCTGCCGATGCTCGACTACACGGTGGAGAGCCTGGTATCGACCGTCCCGTCGGTATTCGGCTACGGCGACATCTTCTCGGTGAAGTTCTCCGCCGTATCCGGCTCGACGGAGACCGCCCTGAACGGCCAGGAGAAGGTCTATCTCTGGGGCAAGGCCGTGTACGACGGCGGCAAGGAGGTGATCGTCGATGAAATCAGCGACAAGACCCTCATGGAGAAGATCAGCGAAACGGCCTACCAGAAATACATCTACCCGCGGCACTTCTTCGGCCTGCCGGCCGACGCCGAGATCGAAGCCACCTACTTCCACTTCACCAACGAGGACCGGAGCATCGTCGTGACGGACCCTGCCTCGGGCGAGGACTTCCTCGTCTCGGAGACCGTGGAATAATCCCCACCCCACACGACCGAAGGGACCGGCCGGGAAATACCCGGGCACGGTCCCTTCGGCCGTTTTTCGGGCGTTCTCCTCATCATGACGCCCTGACCGATCCGGGAATCGTTCCGGAACGAACGGCCGGTTCCGTCCGGCGCAGCCGCACAATCGTACAACCGAAACCGGCCCGAATTTTCCCGATTCGAACACGCGGCGCAATTCACCCCCCCCGCCTCGCGCCCCGCCCGGGCCGCAGTACCGTCCCGCCCCGGTCCGCCGTCGCTCCGATCCGCCGGATTTCCGCAGCCTGCCATTCGATTTTTCCTCCGGTCCCACACGGACATTCCGCAGACCGGGCACCGAACGCCGCATCGTCTTTCCCCGCAAACCAGCCCCGTCATCGTCCGGCGCGATCGGTCCTGAAGAACAATAAATGCGTCCTGCATCAATTTTTTATTCTAAAATTTGGATAATATCTACAATATTCGCTATATTTGAAATACGAACATACCCGAAAGTATGTTTGGCTGTTCAATCAAACGAAACTACCAAAGCAACTCACCCACAAAGAACAGCCAGGGACGTATTATGCACGGTTCTTGGCTATTTGTGGGAGTATTGGTAGTACTCGTTTGAAAGTCAGGAATCCGTGCATGTCCTTGGAACCATTTGAAACCGAATGAGGATATGCCGAATGGAAACGATTCGAATGCAGGCGGGAAAACGCTCTCCAAGCCCCTGACCGGTCACCGGACAGATTCCGGATAAAGTTTCGTCGTTTTCGGAGTTTTCGGACGGATTGTCCCCTCAAAGCGCAATGCCCGGCATCCATGATTCGCCCCGGAATTTTTCCGGAGCCGTCCGGATATCCGTCGCTCTGCGGGACCGTACGCTCCCCGCTTATCCATTTCGACCCTCGAGACTGCGGCGCAGCAGCCTCATACACACACCCTGCGGATCCGCGACGGAGAAGAATTCGTCGTACAGTGACGCAACACACACGCAGGAGGGGCCGTCCGGTTCGTGCCGGCGGCCCCGTTTTTTCGGCCGAAACCGCAGTCTCCATGTCCCGTGTTCCCGAATCATCCCGAATATGCCCACCCGCGCAAACCGGAATCCAACGAACCGGCCGACAGCAAAGAAAAAGGCCCGACGGTCTTCGACCGTCAAGCCTTTCCATCAGTCGGGGTGACTGGATTCGAACCAGCGACCACACGCCCCCCAGAATTAAATTTTACTTTTTCCGATAAATTTAACGAACTACATTTCAACGTATTTGCATATATTTCAATGAGTTTCGATTTATCATTATCGGGAGTTGTTGCGATTTCGCGTGTTCCACCTGTGTTCCACGCGCCGTCCTCCTACCCGATCAAAATTGAAAAGTGAATCCCCGACATCCGAAAATGCCGGGGATTATTCATTCGGACAACCGACCCAAAATTCCTATTTCAGATCGCGGGCCTTGATGCGCACGACCTTTCCGTCACGCACGACAACCAGTTCGCCGTCCTCCTTCTTGGTCTTTTCAATCAGACGCTTTTGGGCAAGCAAAATGCCTGCATCGATTTTCTCCTGCATTTGCTTAATCTCAATCTCGCTCATAGTCTACGATCTTTTGATAAGATAACGGATCGACAATCTCTTTTATTTCATCCTTGACACCCCAAGCAACCTTGTGAATACCATCGGCAGCACTATTATCATAGATTGTCCAATAGTCACAAATCGGGGTATAGAGGGTCGTTAAATTCCTGATGCCGTTCGCATAACGTCGCCGAATCACATCCGACGGAATATTGTGCCCGCCCTCGCTTACTCGTGTCGCAACACGCTCGATGGCCTGTTCGGGTGTCGGCAACCAAAAGTAGAGCAACGTGACAAAGTAGCCTTTCGCCTGCGTCCGCTCCACGAATTTCACATAGGAGCGGGTCGCCAACGTCGTTTCAAACGCAAAATCTTCGCCTTCGGACAAAAGATCGTCCATTCGTTGCAGCATCAGCCGTCCTGCCTCGATCGCCACGCTTTCGGGATTGAACGGCGAAAGTCCTTTTGCAATCTCGTCGGCATTAACGAACTCTTTACATCCCAACATTTCGGGTAACACAGTATAGGATGCAGTCGTTTTCCCTGCACCGTTGCAACCCGCTATGATATAGAGTTTCGGCATACTTCGTAACAAAGGTACGCACAAGCCGCACATAAAAGCAAATTTTATTTGCGTTTTGTCGAGGCGGAGTACCTTCGACAAAGTCAAAGGTAACTATTTCAGCCGATTTAGGGCCAAATACCAATCTATAAAAATCACATTATACCGAGCAGCGACATTAAAAATCCGGATTTTTCCCATATAATTTATTTATCCACATGGCAAATAATCGGTCGGTTACAGAAAAAACCTTGTTAATCTCGGTGATAAGATCCTTTTCGAGTAGTTTCTTTGCGGCCGACTGTACCGAACTGGCCGAAGTAAGACTGTGCCGTTTGATGAAATCGGCAGATGTAATACGCTCGGCTTCGCCCTCCTTGGCGATGGCATAAAGCAACTCCTTCTGCTTTTCAGGAACGTTCGACAAAATCTCCCGGAAAATCGTATCGTTCGAAGCAATCATATTATCGATGGCAGCCCGGATCGTCTCCAACGTACATTCGTCGCCTTCGGGCGTATCGGCAAACGATTCGTTGAAGGTCTTTTGGATATAGTAGGTGTGCCCCTGAAAAAGTGCATAAACCTTTTCCACATCGATGGCGGCTATCGAACGGTTGCGCCGCTCGAAATGCCCGACGATAAACGGAATGTAAATCTCCGCAGGAATGGCTTTCAGCTCCAACATGTCGGCACTGTGGTAGAACGGCCGGGCGGCTGATGCAAACATCTCCTGCATCATGTGACGTTCACTCCCGGCAAAGATAAAATGGCTGTTCTCCGACCTTTGGATGTGAGTCCGCAACAAAGCCTCTATATTCTTCTCCGGATATTTGGCAATTTGCTGGAACTCGTCAATCGCTACGATGCAAGGCTTGTCCGCATGAGCCAAATATTGGAAAATCTCATCGAGCGTATATTCGGGCCGCTCGATATCTCCCAACTCCACATTGAAAGTGGGAAGATTGGTGATGGGGTCGAACCCAAATTTCCCGCTGATGGACTTAATCGTCTGAATGAAAAGAGTCGCCATTTTACGACTGCGAGGCAGGAGTGTTTCATAAATCTCCCGGCCGAGCAGATAGGTAAATTCGCGGAGGCTCGACGTATGCAGAATATCGATGAAAAAAGCGTAGTACTCCTTACCGATCTCCGGCTTGTCGTAACAGAACTGAATCAGCCCTGTTTTACCCATACGGCGCGGTGAAATGACAACCAAATTATTGCCATTGGTAATCGACTTGACAAGCCGGGCTGACTCGCTTACCCGATCGCAAAAATACTCCGGAGCGATCTTTCCGGTCACGATGAATGGATTTATAATCTTCGCCATAGGAATATCATTTTTTGCAAAAATAATTATTTTATTCAAATTATGCAAATCGAATAATTATTTAAGCGCCCCCTCACCGACATAAAAGCCAATTTTATCCACAAATTGCAATTATTTTCATCCAAAATCAAAATTGACACATCCGAATTATTCAGATTCAACGGCAAACTCAGAACACATAACTATCTGTATTTATTGCGATTAAACAACGTCCAATTTCAAAATTCAAGATACGAAATTTTAAAATACTTGGAATCCCTTAATTGCCGTTTTATTTTTGCAATGCCACGTGCGAGTTATTCTGTAATCGTATAATTGGAATCGATAATCCCGCGTATACGATTAGTGCTGAGATAGTTTGTTGCCATTCTATTGCAAGTAACTCATGGCTCGTAACGCAATGTCGGTGGCGCAATCATCTTTTTATTAACACGAATGCAGATAGAATGGCACATTCCATCCGATTTCCCCGTCGTCACGACAAGGCCGACCGCAACGGCCGTTATGCGGTCAGACTGTGTATCACCAAGAACAAGCGGCGCAAATACATCGCGCTCGACCTCTACGCCGATCCCGCATATTGGGACGAGGCCGGTGAGCAATTCATCATCCTGCGCAACCTGAAAGGAGCCGAGCAGAAAGCCGAGAATAAACAACGCGAGGCCGACAATGCGCTGCTGGCGAAGTACAAGGTCCGCGCCCGCGAGATCGTCGAACGTTTCGAAATCGAAGGCATCGACTGGACGCTGAACCAGTTCGAGGACGCCTTTCTGAATACCTCCAAACAAGGCAAGTTCAACGCCTATTTCACCGACCGTATCGCGGAACTGCACGCGACGGGGCATATCGGGAACTCACAGACTTACAAGCAGACGCAGGATATGTTGAGAAGCTATGACCGGAGGCTGGATCAGCGTCTCTTCTCCGACATCGACCTGCGTTATGTCCGAGGATTCGATATGTTTCTTCAAAAGCGGGGCTGTTGCGGCAATACGCGCAAATTCTATTTCAAAGCGTTGCGGGCCATTCTGAACCGGGCCAATGCGGAGGGTGTCGGCTCAGCGGCGACCTATCCGTTCGGACGAGGCGGGTTCGAAGAGGCGACCGCCAAACGCTACCTGCCTGCCACCGAGCTGTCGAAACTCAAAAGCACCACGGCCAGCAATCCGCAATGCGAATACGCCCGCAAACTGTTTCTCTTCTCCTACTATTGTTACGGCATTTCGTTCATCGACATGGCGATGCTCACGGCCGCCCATATCAAACAGATGGAGGACGGCAACTATATCGTCTACAAGCGGCAGAAGATCAAGCGGCAGAAAGGCGTCAAACCGATTTCGATCAAGATCACGCCCGCGATCCGGCAACTGATCGGGAGCCTGCAAGCCGCCTCGCCGACCGTTGACGATTTCCTGCTGCCGATCGTCACCCGCTCCGGCTATACGGGCGAGCGGCTCTACATGCACATTCGAGCCCGTTACAGCAAGTACCAGAAATACCTGCGCCTGCTCGCCGAGGAACTCGGAATCGATTTCCACCTGACGAGCTACGTCTCCCGCCATACGGCAGCCATGACCTTGCAGCGCAACCACATCCCGCGCGAGGTGATTTCACAGATGCTCGGCCATGCCGATTTGGAAACCACGAACGTCTACCTCGACAGCTTCGACAACGGCGTGATCAACGAGGCAGCGAAAGTTCTCTAACAGCCGCCGCGGTTTAATTCTGCTCGTCTTTTTACGCTATTAGCACAAATATACAACTCAAAATAAGCTACAATGAAAATTCCTTTCAGCTACCAAACCTTTTCAGCATTACTCCCGAATGAAACGACCGCCATTGCCTACTATACAGAACGGCACTCGACCTATTGTCCCGGCTGCAACATCCGGCTTACACGACCTTTGAGGAGAAGAAATCCGCTGCTGTTGCGTTGCCCTCAATGCGGGAAAACCGTCTCCGTTTTCACGGGGACTGTCTTTCAAGGGACACGGGCAGACCTCCGATACTGGCTCTATACCGGCATGCTGTTTTATTTCTGCAAGAGTCATTTCCCCCAGTTCCAGCTACCTCATCTGTTGTCCATAAAATCCATAAAGCAGGAGGTCGGAGCCACCTCGGATCAGACCATGCGCCGGATATACACGACCCTCAGGCAGCTTTTCGATAGCACGGATGAGGACGACATAAATTTTCGAAACCTCATATTCCAACCCCTCTATTTACGCGCCCAGCAACACCGACCATTCTCATTGACCTATACGGGCTGTAATCGTTCATTAAATTCATTATTTTCATTAAGTACCCCTGCGGAATAGCATTCTCACAGGGGTGCTTTCATTTTAGACCCTATGTATATTCCATTATCATATTTCAGTATTGAAACTCATATAAAATAATATCGATTATGACAAAATTCACAGACGACACCCCGATCGCAATGCTGACCGTGGGACAACTGAAAGAGATTCTCGGCATCGACCGAATCTTGGGTAACCTTACTGCGAATCAAGCTCCGGCCGAGCAAGTAATGACCATCGAGGAGGTCGTGCGCCTGACCGGATACAGCAAGGCGACGATCTACAAATTTACAAGCGAACGAAAGATCCCGTTTCGCAAGCCGGAGCATGGCGGAAGGCGGCTCTACTTTCAGCGTGAGGAGATTCTCGACTGGTTGCAAAGTGAATCACACCCGACGATCGAACAATACTGTAATAACCATATTAAACACTAAACAATCAAAGTTATGAAACCAAATCAAAATTTAGACCCGTTGGCGGCATTGAACAATGTAACGGAAGAAGAATTGAGCGCAATTCAGGAAGAGAGAGGCTGCGAAGCCGCGAAAGAGGAAACCGAGAGAGGGCTTTGTATTCCTCATCTCATTTTACGAAGCTATCGAACTTATGCCTGGACGTCTTCAGCATAAAGCTTATAAAGTTTTAACGCGTTATGCGCTATACGGTGAAATGCCCCCAAAAGGAACTCCGACCCGAATCATGCAATCTTTCGTGGGGTGGAAACGACTGATCGATGCCAGCTCCAAGAAATACGATAAAGCGATCGGGGATCGGTTCGCAGGAAAGACAGAGAGTAAAATCAAACGATGACACGCGCCATTCAAGTGCCGAATCGAAATGTCTGACAACTGAACAATAAGCAGACAGAAAGTGTACAGGAACTCAAAATGTAAAATGTTTATTATATGAAAGATAGCAAAAATTTATCACAACAAATCTTAAATACGAACAAAAGTAATTCCAATAACTCATGCTCAAAATTTATGACAAACACCGTCGTTCGGATTCCAGCGGGGATCCCATCGCCTAAAGTATCTCTTTTCGAGAACATGACCTCGGTCGTTCCAATCAAGGAAATATCTCTCTGGGAATTTTTATTAAGCTCGGATTACCAAGACATCGTGCATATTTATCGAGAAACGCAGGATCCGGCGGTCCGCAAAGAGATAAAGAAGTTCCGCCTCCCTTGTGTGACCGTTTCCGGGATATTCGATACACGAGCCCGAAAAAGGCTCGTGCATCGGCATAGCCATTACATCTGCGTAGACATTGACGGCAAGGATAATCCCGGGGTCAAGGGAAGATGGCCACGCGCTAAAGAGTTATTAGCTGAAAAGTTCAGTAGCCTGTGCTACGCGGGGCTATCCGTCGGAGGTAACGGACTATGTCTTGTTTTCCGGATCGCATATCCAGAAAGGCATCGGGCACAGTATTTTGCACTCATAAACGAAATCCGGACAAAAATCCATTTGTACGCAGATTCAACTTGCTGCGATGTCATCCGTCTGCGTGTCGCAAGCTATGATCCCGAACCGTTCTTTAATCCGAATGCCATACCGTATCTGAACCTCATAAACAAAGACTACGGAGTACCCTGCAAAAACGACAGGTCGGCCTCCATGGATGTAGATACCAAAATGAGAGCATATGCGTGTATAAAGATAATATCAGACCGACAAATAGACATCACATGCGGCTATAAAGTATGGAGGGCTATCGGGCAGGCACTTGCCAACGAGTTCGGACCGGAAGAAGGGCGACGGCTATTCCACTTGGTGAGCCAATGGCACTCCGATTACTACCCGACTGAATGCGACCGGTTATTCGACTGGTGCATAGCCAACCATGACTTTATAAACATCAGCACGTTTTTCCACTATTGTCGGGAATACAATATTACATTCAAATAACCGTCTCAGAATACGTTTACGGGGATCGACTGATAGTCGATCCCTTTTTCGTAAAGGTCAATATGTGGAGTTTACCTTAAACATAGCAGAAGGTCAATATTGATTTTTCAGAATATTTCGCTCAAATTTGTACGACAATGCCCCGACTGAGTGTTGCACTAAGCAAAACATTTTTTTACCTTTGTAGGGCCACGAGAGTGGCGTACATATAGTAAAAGTGTTCGCTTTTATTCCGTGTAGGGAAATCTGGTAAATTTAATATACAACTATTTAACCATTTGCAAATGAGTAGTTTATAAATTTTGTTTCTGAAACAAGAAACAAATCAGGAACAAAAATGGTTTTTTAGGTAAATCCTCGTTTTTTTGTTTGCATTACTTTTCATTCCTTTCACTTGCTTGCAATCAAAGCACCAATCCAAGCTATTACTATGCTTTCTCATCCTGATTCAATATATGTTTTTTCATATATCCAGGAATTCGCAGCGAAAAGAGAAAAGTATTGTTTTCAATGATCGATATCAATATGTGCAAAGTTAAAAATAATCATCCAAGCAATCAAATATTTGTCTATTTTTAGTTTACTTTAGTTTAGCATATATATAGGCTAATGGACTAAACTAAACTGTTTTTGCTCACTCTGCCACTCCCTTTTTAGACAGCAGAAAGTGGACTCCCTTTGACTCCGTCCTTTCTCTTTTCGCTGCAATATATTCCTTTATAAGTTTACGAGTAAATATTTGTCCCTATAAGCATTCGACTTCGGGCTATTTGATGAATTGTGCCGCAAAGGTATTTGTCATGTCTTTCTTGTATGCAAGGTATCCTTGAGGTTCACAACAAAATCTCCACCTTAGCGGTAGTATTTGGTCGTGAAACCTTGCATAAAGAGCCATGACACCTTATGAAGCGACATAATTAA
>OMDR01001580.1_pt1 | contig 10561 bp, 8 predicted proteins | sample 1645251 | NCBI WGS metagenome assembly OMDR01 (sample SAMEA103958142, study PRJEB25191) | human gut metagenome | biome: human-associated habitat [ENVO:00009003]; feature: intestine environment [ENVO:2100002]; material: feces | place: Germany | collected 2013/2015 | reverse complement strand
CTAATGAGTGCCTAATTTCAGGTGTTAATTCATTCTATCAATGTAAGGGACATTTTCTGGCCGAAATATGGAGAAACCATGGAGCACCTTTACTTTTGGAATATGAAGCAAAAGAGAAAGAAGGTTATTTATTTTGCCCTCTTTTGGACCCTCAAATAAAAGCATTTACGAAGATTGCAGCAGTTTCTTCTGATTTTTATATAAGTTATATTAATGCTCAGTCTTTTTTGAATAATTATGAGGAGACTGTTACTCGTAAATATAATTTGGTTGATGATAGTAATCCGGTATTAATGAATATATATGTGAAATAAAAAAATACATTTTTTAGCGTTGTTTTGACCTATGATAAATGAGAAAGGTCAGTAGAGAACATGAACAGGAAATACTAAGTAAATGAGGATTAATTTATGCTTAAGAAGCTTTGTATATATATTCCATCTATCCTTGTTTTGTTATTTGTGTTAGAATGGCAATATGCAAGAAAGTATTTATTCTACGAAAAAAAAACTATGCTCCCTTTAGAAGTTGCTTTACAGGCGGCAGGTGGAAATAAAAAAGAACTTCAAAAAGTACTTCACTATTATAAGAAGAATCCTATTGATAGTCTAAAATATAAAGCAGCTTGTTTTTTAATAGAGAATATGCCTTTTTACATTTATTCTAGTGGAGAACAATTAGAGAATTATAAGTCTTATTATGCTTGGCTAAAAGTACGTAAGGGTAAAACTGCGCAACAAGTTTCGGATTCAGTCAAGAAAGTCTTTGGTGCAATGAAAGAACCTAAAAAGAAACGCGATATTATGGAAATGGATTCTGCATATTTGTGCCATAATATTGATTGGGCATTTAAAGTTTGGCAGGAGCAACCGTGGGGAAAGAATATTTCGTTTGAAACATTTTGTGAGTACTTATTGCCTTACCGAATAGGGGATGAACCGTTAACTTATTGGCGTGAGATATATTATAAGAAATACAATTCATTGTTAGATTCATTGCGGATGTCTGACACCTTGGATAAAGAAGATCCATTAGTGGCAGCCAGATATTTAATGGCGAGATTGCCGGATAAAAAGACATTCTTTACTTCTATAACTCCCTTTTCTTTCGGACATATCGGACCTGAATTTGTACAATATAAAGTCGGTAGTTGTAGAGAATTGGCAGATTTTGAGATTTACTTATTTCGTGCTTTAGGTATTCCTTGTGCAATCGACTACTTACCTGCACGTAATGATACGAATTTCGGGCATCTTTGGACAATAGTATGGGATAAAAACGGAGAAGGATATATGTCCGACTTTATGACATTTTTGACACGTGTTCGCAAATGTGCTTTGTATCGGCAGGGAGGAACTGCCAAGATATATAGATATACATTTAGTGTAAACAGAGAGTTACATGAACAGATGTCACAATATGGAGAGAAGGTACATCCATTTTGGCATATTCCTAAGTTTAAGGATGTAACTTTTGATTATGCGTATTCATACCAAAAGAATCTGGTCATTCCTTTGGAAAAGCAGTATAAAGAGAAAAGGAGTGGGAGGATTGCTTATTTATGTGCCAGTAATAGAGATCGTTGGATTCCGGTTGATTGGACAGAATACGATGCCGGTCATTTGGCTTTTCGATATGTTCGTAAAGGGGCAGTTTTAAGAGTTGCCACTTATGAAAAAGGATCATTACATTTCTTGACTGATCCTTTTTATCTGGATAAAGAAACTAATGCCCCTCACTATTATTCCGTCGGGAAAAAGACGCAAGATATGGTTTTGTATGCTAAGTTTAATCTTAAAGAAGAAAGTAGTTTTAGAAACAGAATGATAGGGGGTGTTTTTACCGGAAGCAATCATTCGGATTTTTCGGATGCCTGTCTGTTGCATCAGATAGTGGATACACCTAAGGTAAGCTATCAGGTAGCCTATCCACAATCCCGGAAGAGATACCGGTATATACGTTATACTTCGACCCCCGAAAAAACACTTCAACTGGCGGAATTACAGCTTTTCCGAAAAGTGGATGATCAAGAGAAAATAACGGCTAAGGTCATCGATGGCAGTAATGCTTTTATTGCAGATGACCGGTTTGATCGTTTTAAAGTGAATGACGGTGATGGATTAACCTTTTTTCTTACGAAAGAGAAGGGAGCATTCGTTACACTTGATTTAGGTAAGCCGGAAAAGATTGAAAAAATAGTCTATATGCCTCGTAACGATGATAACTTCATTCGGTTAGGGGATCAGTATGAACTGTTTTATCAGGATGGATTTCGTGGTTGGATTTCTTTAGGCAGGCAAGTAGCCTCAGAATTAACATTGCACTATGACAATATACCCCAAAATTCAGTACTTTGGCTTCGGAATTTATCAAGAGGGAGAGAAGAAACCGTATTTCGAAACGAGGACGGTCGGCAGGTTTTCTTTGTAAAGTGGTAAAAACAGGAAAGAAACAGATCAAAAAAAGAGGAATTTCTTTTATTTATTTTGTAAAATAGACTGTAAATCGCTGAATGGTCTGATTTTGTTGTTTTTTGACCGGATATTAGCTTCCTTAATCTTATTTTTTCTCAAACTTTGTAAGGTAAATCAATGTAGAAAGTATGACTATAATGAAGTTGAGACTGGGAGTTCGTGGGATGATGTGGCTAACCTTGGTAATTATGATGTGGGGCATCATATCTTGTCGAACTCAAGAAGAGAAACGTCTTGAAGAGGTTTTATCTCTTCCGCTCGCCAATAAAGAAGAACTACAAAAAGTACTGGATCATTATAAAGATGACAGCCTGAAGTATCAGGCCGTTTGCTTTCTGATCAGGAATATGCCTTTTCATGCAGGATACGAGGGAAATGCTTTGAAGCATTATTACCAATATTTTGATATTTACGCGCAAGGAAAATTAGGACCGCACGAAGTGATTGATTCTTTAAAAGAAAATTCGTTTTCTGTTTCGCAATTAAAACGGATAGAGGATATTGCCAATATTGATTCTTCTTTACTGGTGCAGAACGTGGATTGGGCTTTTAAGGTGTGGAGAGAGCAGCCTTGGGGCAAGAATGTAAGTTTTGATAATTTTTGTGAGTTTGTTCTACCTTATCGATTGGGAGATGAACCACTTGGATTCTGGAGAGAAGATATTTATAAACGCTATAATCCAATATTAGATAGTATCCGGTTGTTGCCTCAAGCTCAGGATCCGTTGGTTGCTGCAAAGGTGTTGATGGATTCGCTTGTTGTGGAACAATCCCATTTTACCGGTCTGTTTCCCGCCGGTCCTCATTTAGGTCCTTCAGTAGTGTCATGGCGTGCGGGGAGCTGTCGCGAGTTCGCCGATTTGGTAGTGTATGTAATGCGTGCTTTGGGTATTCCTTGCGGGACGACTATATGGCGATGCGTGGAGATAATAACGTGCCGCATTTCTGGAATTTTACATTGGATAAAGATGGAAAAACGTATATTACGGAATTTCCCGATCCTAATTGGAAACGGGCTGTGAGTATGTATAATCCTAAGGCAAAGGTATACCGGAATACGTATGGCTTAAACTGGAAAGATGTAAAGAGACAACAGGGAAAAATGATGCATCCGGCGTTTCGAAAACCTCTATATCAGGATGTCTTCTGATATTTTGTGTAAGGAAGTTCACAAAGGAGATATTGTCTATTTTTGCCTTTCCACAAGGATGGATTGGGTACCTATAGCATGGACTGTTTTTGAAGAAGACTCATTGCGCTTTCAAGATACGGAAGGTAGTGTGATTGGTTGTTTGGCTACATGGAATGGAAAACGTCTTGTGATGCAGTCCGAGCCGTTTACCTATGATAAAATGTCAGGAACGATTGCTTTGCTCACTCCTCAAAGTGAAAAAGAAGATATAACCTTGTATTTTAAGTTTCCGCTGTTCTGCGACTTAGGTATCCTTCGTATGCCCGGAGGAGTTTTTGAAGGAAGTAATGATTCGCAGTTTCGCTCTGCAGATACATTGTATTATGTAAAACAATGGCCTTTCCGCTTGAACAACACTATTTTTCCGGAGAAAGAAAAGTCTTATCGCTATGTTCGGTACAAGGGGCCGAAGGGGAGTTATTGCAATATAGCAGAGATGGCTTTCTTTGAAGATACCTCGGATACGTTGGCGTTGAAAGGGCGGATCATCGGAACTCCGGGTTGTTTTCAGAAAGACGGCTCGCATGATTATTACAAAGTATATGATGGCAATCCCTATACTTATATGGATTATAAGACTCCTGATGAGGGGTGGGTCGGATTAGATTTTGGCATTCCCCACCGGATAAAGAAATTTACTTATATTCCTCGTAATTCGGATAATTTTATCCATAAAGGAGATGTATATGAATTATTCTATTGGCATGACAAGAAATGGAATTCTTTAGGTCGGCAAGTGGCAAAAGCAGATTCTTTGAATTATGTAATTCCGAAAGGGGTAGCCTTATTTTTAAAGAATCATACGCAGGGAAAGGACGAACGGATCTTTAAGAAGACCGATGGGAGACAACAGTTTTGGTAGAAGAGAATGAGGATGGTATGTCGTCATTACTAAAGCAAGAATATCTGCCGGACTCTGTCTCGGTTTATAATCAAGAGCCAGATATTTTAAAAGAGATAAATAATGAATGTTAGATGTTTTTTATGGGGGATTTTGTTTATAACTGTATCAAGTTGTATAGAATCTGATAGGATTATGCATTATGCTCAATTTGAGCATACCATAAATTTGAAATCCGATAGAATACAGGTTCCTTCGGTGTTATTGTATCCACGAAGTTTGGTTTTATGTGATAGTAATCTGGTAGTATTCAATGAAAAAATGGATACCATGTTTCAATGCTTCCATTTGCCGGATTTGACCTTTCAATATGGTTTTGGAACACAGGGGCAGGGACCGGGTGATTTTTTTCTTCCTTCTATTTCTCCTGTGGAACATAAGAAGAACGGTTTTGTCATGTTAGACGGAATTAACCTGAAACATATTAGTGTTGAGAAAGACAAAGCTATCGTACAGACTTCGACTTTAAATTATGGATTTAATTGTTTTAATGACTTGATAAGTATTTCCGATAGCAGTTATTGTTGTAATGGAGGTTTTGAGAATGAAAAAGAATTTAGGTTTCTTTATCCTGACGGAAATCATGAATCATGGGGAGAATATCCTGAAACAGAGGAACGTTTCGGATCTGTTTTGGGCAGGAATCAGGCGTATATAAAGATGACCGTCGCTAAGCCTGATAAGAGTTGTTTTGTTTCGTTCTACCAACATATACGCCGTTTCAGAATTTATGGTAAAGATGGAGAATTAAAAAGAGATGTTATTTTAGATATTCTTCCCGGGCAAGAACGTCCTGAAGTGGATGATTATTTGAGATTCATACATCCTATAAGTGTCCATGCAACGGACAGTTATATTTATACATTAAATCTAGATATGACAACAGAGGAAATTGAGAATCGGAAAACTACTCCTAACATCCAAGTATTCGATTGGGAAGGAAAGCCACTTACACAATATAAACTCGATTGTTTTATTAACACTTTTGTCGTTGATGAAGTTGCAAATAAGATTTATGGAGCTTTTGTTGAAGACGAAGATCATATTTATGTATTTAATTTACCCCGATTATGAAATGGATGATTTTGATTTTTTTGAATTTTTTGTTTTGTGCCCAACTTGTTGGGCAAGTATCACGACCCGATAGAAACCTTTTGCGTGGTGAGACGTATGTGATTGAGGTGCCGAAAGGATGGAAACGTCCTTCTGCTGTGCATTCTTGCAATGATGAACCTTTGAAACGCGTTAATGGGAAATACGAAACTACAAAGTTTATGAGAGTATATTCAAAACGTAAAGATCGTTGTGGTGCGGTATTGACCATTATGGAAATACAAAAATGTGCATCTTTTCAGGAAATATTTAAGGAAGACAGTATTTGGGCATCGACGGATACTACGCAGGTGAAGGTGATATATAAGTCTGTCAATAGTAAGAATGGGGTTAAAAAGATGGCTTTTACTTCGTATAAGGCAGAGCGTCATCCGGAAACTAACGAATTATCTGCTTTGCAAAAGGCTGAATGGTATTTGCAGGGGCGTGAAAATGTATATTATATCAGTTTTACGTCTTGCTCATTGTTTTTAGAACTGCTACCGCAGATTAAAGATATTGTGGCGTCGTTAAAGGAACTTTAAGTAAAACATTTGGTAATGTTTTTACGAATAAGATGTGTTTATAATTTAAAATGTATTATTTTTGCGAGTATAGAAAAGAATATCGCAATAAGTAGCCTTGACTAATATATGTGGAAGAAGTTGTCGCTGTATGTTTGTTTAATAACTATTTTGTGTTCTTGTCAGAAACAACGTAGTGCTTATGCACCTCCTACGTTTCCGGAAGTAAAGAAAATACATGCTCATCGTTTGTCGGACGAACTCCTGATCAGCTATCCTTTGGATATGGCTGTTAGTGAGGACTATATCTTTATATTGGCTTTGGCAGATAATGCCTGGTTGCAGGTATATGATAAGACTACAGGGCAACTGCTTGGAAGTTTTGTAACAAGAGGGCAGGGACCGGGTGAAGCGACTACTGCGAACATGTGCTATTATAATGCACGTGAAAAGAAAATTTCTGTGTATGACGAATCTTCTATGAAGTTATTGACTTATCAGTTTGATAAAGACGCTGATAATTGGGGAGCGTTGATAGAAGAACGGTCTTTTTATGATTTAGGAGGTACAGTACGCCGGGTGTGGGAACTTCGGAATGGTAGGTTTTTGGTAGATGGTCAGTTGGGAACAAAGTCGGATCAGCAAAAACGTTTTCAGATGTTGGCAGATGCAAAAGTGGTGGCTGATTACAATGATTTTCCTATAGATACTCCGAAAGAACGTTCCGTTTGGTCATCGCCAGCAATTGCGATATCTCCGGATTGTAAAAAGATGGCCGTAGGAACTTTATATGGAGGAATCCTTGAATTATTTGATTTATCACAAAACATAGAATTAAGAGCAATCCGAAAATTTTATCCTCCGGTCGTGCAATATTTATCCGGAACTATCCAAAACACAGAGGAGACTGTTTGGGGCTTTTCTGCGTTATGTGCTACAGATGAAAGGATTTATAGTGTATTTATAGGTGACAAGAATCCCAATTTATTTAATAACTTATCCGTTTTTGATTGGGATGGCCGGGAATTAATCAAATATAATACTGATTGCCTCGTTTTGAGAATTTGTGCTTCAACTCAGGAACCAAATAAACTGTATGGAATTGCTTTTTCTGAAACTCATGAATTTTATCTGGTTTCTTTTTCCTTGGGTTCTTGACAGGGGATCGAATTAAAATGTATATATATATGAAGAAAGAGGTTTGGATAAAACTGGTGAAACGAATCGGGAACTGGATTGTGAATATCTGTTTCTATTCTTGTGTGGCTTTTGTTGCCTGGATGGTATTGCAGGTGTTTTGCCTGACTTCTTTCAAAATTCCCTCCAATTCAATGGAACCGGCATTACTTTCGGGAGACAAAATACTGGTGGATAAATGGACCGGTGGGGCACGTTTGTTTAATATCTTTGCGTCATTGCGAGGCGAAGAAGTGGATATCTATCGTCTACCGGGTTTCGGATCGTTTCAGCGGGACGATGTGCTTGTTTTTAATTTCCCTTATCAGGATGGGAGCGACAGCATCGGATTTGATATAATGAAGTATTATGTGAAACGGTGTATTGCCTTGCCGGGTGATACTTTGGAAATACGTAAGGGCTATTATCATATAAAAGGAATCACAGACAGTGTGGGGAATGTGCAGGCGCAACATCGGATTGCACGTGTCAGAAGGGAAGATTCACATGGGATCGTGATGGATGCTTTTCCGTGGGACGGACGTCTGGGATGGACCATTCAGGAATTCGGACCTCTTCCGGTACCGGCCAAAGGGCAGGTGGTGAAAATAGATACATTGTCTTGTTTGCTTTACGGAAGACTGATCCACTGGGAGCAGAAGAAGAGACTGTGGCAAAAAGGAGAGGCGGTATGTCTGGGTGATAGTGCGATAACGGAATATAAGTTCACAGAGAATTACTATTTCGTATCGGGGGATAATATGGAAAATTCCAAGGATTCACGTTATTGGGGAATGTTGCCCGAATCATATATTGTAGGTAGGGCATTTACAATATGGCGGTCGGACGATCCTTTACGTGGAAAGATTCGTTGGAACCGGGTATTTAAAAGAATAAAATGATGAGAGAAAAAGTAGATTATATGCATATTATACTTCGTGGAGGACTTCTGGCAATGGTATGTGCACTGCTGTCTGTGGTATGGGTAAATGATCCGATGCTTCCGGCAGGTGAGTTGTCGGGGCAATGGCTCTATCTGGCAAAAGTTGCTATGGGAGCTGCTGTCGGTTGGGTGGTGTTGGCCTTTCTCTATTATAGAAAGGGGTATGATATGGGGGCTGATTTTTATCAGGTCGTTATTTGGAGTTTTATTGTTTTGGCTGCTTCTGAGGCTATTTATGGCTTGAGGCAGCTTTATGGTTTTACTTCTTCCCATCATTCTCTGTATTCCCTGACCGGATCTTTTTTTAATCCCGGACCATATTCCGGTTATCTGGCTATGATATTTCCTCTTTGTCTGGATCAATGGTTACGATTACGGAAAAGGGAGAATAAGAATTGGATGGAATGGACGGGATATTATGGGGCCGTGGCAGTATTGTTTCTTATACTCTGTGTGCTTCCTGCGGGAATGAGTCGTTCGGCATGGGTGGCTGCTCTTATTTCAGGTATTTGGGTATATGGAGTGCATAAATCCTGGCCGGTACGCTTGAAAAGAGTGTGGATGCGCAAAAAGACAAAGGTGCTGGCCGTCACCTCTGTGTTATGTATAGTTGTGTTGGTCGGAGGAGTCTGTTTGTTTAACCTGAAAAAAGATTCGGCCAGCGGGCGACTGTTCATGTGGAAAATCAGTAGCCGGGCCATTGCAGAGAAACCATTTACAGGCTATGGCCAAGGCAATTTTGCACTGGCATATGGGACAAGTCAGGAAGCTTATTTTGCCGAAGGGAGTTATTCGCCTCAGGAAGAATTGGTGGCAGGAAGTCCGGAATATGCTTTTAATGAATATTTGCAGATAGCACTCGAGTGGGGAATACCCGTATTGCTTTGTTGCCTGGCTTTTGCAGGATTTTGTCTACGGAGAGGTGTGGAACTGAAACGTTGGGGGCCTTGTGGCAGTGTGATCTCTTTGTTGGTATTTGCTTTTTCTTCTTATCCGATGCAATTGCCTGCTTTTGTTATTGCATTCTTGATTTTACTGATGGCTTGTATTGCAGGACGCTTTCTTGCCTGGCAACTGGCGTTTGCTTGTGTGTTGGGATTTTCCGGATACCATTGGTGGCAGGCAGATGTGCATCAAGAGTGCAAGGACTGGGCCAACTGCCGTATGTTGTATCAGGCAGGTGCTTATCAAAGTGCAAAAGAAGGCTATGAACGTTTGTATCCGAAATTAAAGGGAAGAGGGGCCTTTTTGTTTGAGTATGGGCATTGTTTGCATAAATTAAAGGAGGCGGATGCTTCGATTCTATTATTAAAAGAAGCTTCTACCCGAAGTTGCGATCCGATGATACTAAATATTATTGGTAAGAATTTTCAGGAAAAAGGAGAATATGCTCAAGCTGAAAAATGGCTTTTGCGTTCTACTCACTTATTGCCGGGAAGGATTTATCCATATTACTTGTTGGCGAAGCTGTATGCCTCGCCTGGATATTTACAGCCCGATAAATTCCATGAAATGGCGGACTTGGTCTTGACCAAGGAACCCAAAGTACAGTCGACAGCCGTACGGGAAATGAGGGATGAAATAAGGAAGTTAGTTATAGATGTAAGTAACGAAAAAATCGTAAATAACAGAAATGTAAATGATTAATATGTTTTAAATGCAAGAAAAAGTATACAATTTCTTTTGCGTTTCTGAAGATTAGCAATTATATTTGTGACTGTATGCTAATAATATGAAATACATCATATATATATGTCTTGGAAATAAGACATCAAATAAATAGAATTTGCTATGATAAACAGAATAAACGAACTACAAATAAGATTCGGGAATGAAATGCAGTTTTCCTATCCGAATCTTGACGGATTAATTGGAAGAAAAGTTTTTTGTCCACCTATACAAGTAACGTAAAAATCGTAAATTGCTAATAATTAATGGATTTAAGCTTCTGTGTTATCCGGAATTAGTCCACCATTTATTTTGAGTTTTAGAAAGTAACCAACTATATTTGCAATCATAATTAATAGAGAAAAAGTTTAATAACATTATGAAAAACCAGTATCCCTTCTATACGCTTTGTCTGGCATTGACAATGCTGACAGCTTGTTCCGGTGAGAAGAAAGAGAGTGCTTCTGAAAAAGGAGTGGAAACCGTGTTGCCCGACACGAAAAACGAGGTGTCTGTCATGACGCTCAAAAAGCAGATATTCAATCATGAATTGGTGAGTAATGGAAAAATTTCTGCCCGGGGAATGGCTGA
>OMDR01001568.1_pt1 | contig 10684 bp, 10 predicted proteins | sample 1645251 | NCBI WGS metagenome assembly OMDR01 (sample SAMEA103958142, study PRJEB25191) | human gut metagenome | biome: human-associated habitat [ENVO:00009003]; feature: intestine environment [ENVO:2100002]; material: feces | place: Germany | collected 2013/2015 | reverse complement strand
TACTTCTTATGTGAAGCATACAGTTCATGAAGAGGAGTTAAAGAAAGTATTTAACTCGCTTGGTGGAAACAACAAGAAAGCTGAAAAGCCAATCAAGAAAAAAACAAAAGTAGATTTAAATTTAAATCAGATTCATATTGAAGATAAAAAGCCAGAATGCTTAATGATTGATGGATACAATATGATTTATGATTGGCAAGATTTAAAAGATATTGCCAAAGTCAATATTGAATCTGCTCGCGATGAATTAATCAATCGAATCTCGAACTATCAAGGCTATAAACAAATCAAAGTGATTTTAGTATTTGATGGTTATCGCGTTAAAAATAATGCGGGCTCACATTTTAATCAAGGAAATCTAGATATTATTTATACAAAATACAATCAGACAGCCGATAGTTATATTGAAAAAGCTGTACATGATTTGAAAAAGAAATATGAATTATCCGTTGCGACAAGTGATGGTTTGATTCAAAATGCGATTCTTGCGAATGGTGCAAAAAGAATCTCAGCTCGTGAACTTGAGATTGCCGTAAAAAACGTAAATAAACGTGCACTTTCATACCTAAAGAAGTAGTTTATGATATAATAGCGAAAAAGATGGAGGAATTTAATTATGACAAGAAAGATTGCCATTATCGGAGCCGGCCCTGCTGGCTATACATTAGCTCAAGAGCTTGTTAAAGCAGAAAATGAGTATCAAATCGACATTTTCGATAAGGAAGCTGAAATAGGTGGAGCCATTTATACTGGTATTCCTGAATATCGTATGCCCAAAACATTCTTAGAAAAAGCCTACAATGGACTCGTTGAAGCTGGTGTTAAATTCCATTTTAATACTTTTGTAGATCAAACTATGTTTAAAGAACTACAAGCAGACTATGATTATGTGATTGTAGCCATTGGTGCTCAAATTGAAAATACTTTTGGCTTTGAAACCGGAAATGGTGTCGTTGCCGGATTAACACTACTTTATGATTTAAACATCAACCACAAACAAGCAGACTTTAAAAAATATAAAAAAGCTATTGTTTGGGGTGGAGGAAACGTTGCGATGGATTGCGCAAGATCTTTAGTTCGTATTATTGATGATGTAACTATCGTATACCGTAGATCTTTACAAGAAATGCCTGCAAGCCCTGCAGAAATCAAAGCCTGTGAAAAAGAAGGCGTTAAGATTGCTTTCTTAAACAACATCAAAGACATTTTAAAAGATGAAAATGGAAAGGTTTGCGGTGTTCAAGTTGCGAAAATGGAACTTGGAGAAATGGATGAATCTGGAAGAGCAAGCTGTCATGAAGTAAAAGACTCACTATTCACAATGGATTGTGATCTAGTTGCGATGGCTATTGGTCAAAAAGTTGATTTCACACCATTGAATAACGACCTAAAAACAACCGATACACACGCATCTACATTAGAGAATGTATTTATTATTGGAGATGCCTTTACAGGGCCAAAAACAATTGGTAGTGCTGTAATGGAAGGTAAAAAGATTGCCAAAGAAATCGAGGCTAAATACAATGAAGGAGCGAACTAATCGTTCCTTTTTCTTTGGAAAACAAAAAAGCTACCTACACCAACTCTTGCAGGGTTTGTAGGTAGTTTTTACTACATCATAATCTCTTTTCAAATCCACCATCAATTTCTTGATCCTCGCTAATTGTCACAAAGGCCTTTGGATCAATTTCATTGACAATTTTTTTGAAGTTACGAATCTCATATTTATTGACAGCACAAAATAAAATATACTGTTCTGTATCTGTATAAGCACCCTTACCCATCCAGTACGTTACACCGCGTCCTGTTCTTTCCATAATTACATTCTTCATATTTTCTTTCTTTGTAAAAATCAATACAGTCATATTGATATTTTGATAGTGGATACGATCACTAATAAAGTAAAGAATGGCCACAAAGATAATGGAATAGAGTGATGTCTGTAAATCAAAAATAAAGGCACAAATTGTAAATAAGATCGAATTAATAATAATCGATAGCTTGCCTACAGAAAAGCCTGGTTTTGTCTTCGATAAACATACACCGGCAATATCCATACCACCGCAACATCCACTACTTTGTAAAGCAAGTCCTACTCCAATACCACACATTAAGGCTCCAAAGATACAATTTGAAAGCATGTCTGGCATAATCACAAAAGATTGTTTTGGCAAAATAGATAATGTAATGGTTTGAACCACTAAACTAATGACAGTCTTTATACAAAATTCTTTATTCATAATTTTAAAGCCCATAATGAACAAAGGAATATTGATCATAAAGTTAATGATACCCACCAAATTCATATGTCCAAGACTTGGCACCATCTTTACAATAAAATACTCAATAATCTGTGCAATACCAATGGCACCACCAAAGTTGATTCCATTAGGTGTCACAAACAAATAAATCCCTAACGAAAGTAAGATACTTCCTATAATTAACTCAATATACTTTTCAATATTTTCTCTCATTCTAAAATCCTCTAAACACTAGGCATTATATCATTTTTACATATGTTTCGATAACACTTTTATCGATTGCACATCAGAAAAGGCCAGAAAATTAATTCTGACCTATGTGCTTATTTAATTTTTACGGGAAGAGTCAGAACGCTCGTGACTTTAGTCATGAGATGAATGACGTATGTAACTGGTTTTCAGCTGTTTCTATACGTGAACCATGATATAATTTATACGTAGAATGCATCGTAAAAAAGAAGGAGTTTTCGATATGTATACAGTACGCTTTCAATTGGAACTAAGTGAATCTGAGAAACGGTTTTTGTCGAAATCTTTTTTCTATGCGAATCAGATGCATAATCAGTTGGTTCGATATGCTACTAATCGTTTGAATGCTTTATTTCATGATAAAGAATATATGGGTGCACGTAAAGCTTATGGAGAAGCTGAATTTTCTAAAAAGAAAGGTTCTGAACTGTCAGCTTCTGAAAAAAAGAAGAAAAAAGAGTTGTCAAATATCATGTGTGTTAAACAAAAAGAGTATAATCTCACAAAGACTTCTTTGTGTAAGTTTGTATCCAAAGAACAAAAGAAATACAAGAACTACATCAACTCTCATCAGGCACAGGCAGAAGCTGAAGCTGTATATAAGGGAGTAGAAAAGGTTCTTTTTGAGGATGGACATCATCTTCATTATCGAAGATACAATAGTTTTGACTGTATCAAACAAAAATGTGCTGCAACAGGAGTGCGTCTTTTAAGATGGGATACCATCTGTTTTATGAAACATTACTACAAAGTTCGTGTCCCAAAGAATGAATATATCCAGAACATTATTTCATCTGTTGATTTAAAAGAAGATGTTGTTTATTCATTTTTAAAAAGAATCGAATTCAACAGTGGATTCAAATATTATGTAGTAATCACACTTCGAGGTGATACACCAAAACAAATTAAACTATCTGAAGATGGCGGACATCGTACAGGTGTGGACTTTGGAACCTCTACGATTGCGACAGTCTCAAATAACGAGGTCCATCTGGAAGAACTGGCTCCAGAATCAGCAAAATATGAAAAAGAGATCCGCCACAAGCAGAATCTGGTAGATGCCTCTATGCGAAAGCACAATCCAGAAAACTACAACAAGAATGGTACAGTCAAAAAGGGAAAACATAAATGGAAAACCACAAAACGATGTAGACGTTTAAAACGCCAAGTTCGGGTTCTCTATCGAAAACAATCTGCTTACATTAAGACTTCACATCATACCTTTATAAACAGAGTCGTTCAGAACACAAGCGAATTCATTCTGGAACCAATGAACTTCAAAGCTCTGCAGAAGAGATCAAAGAAGACAGAGCGTAAAGATGAGGTAACGGCTGTTAAACAAAAAGACGGCTCTTTGAAAATGGTATGTAAATACAAACGCAAAAAGCGTTATGGACATTCCATCAAGAACCGTTCTCCAGGTCTTATGCAGGCTGATTTAAAAACAAAAGCTACACAGTATGGAATACCATACTACGAAATAGATATTCATCAATACCGTGCTTCTCAACTTCACCATGATACTGGAGAATACATCAAGCCTACTTTAAGTGAAAGATTTAAAACGATTGAAGGACATAAAGTACAAAGAGATTTGTATTCAGCCTTTCTAATTTGTCATACGGACGATACATTGACTGCACCTGATTTTAAAACCTGCCATCTTGACTTTCCACACTTTGTCAAGATGCAGGATACATTGATTCTAAAAATGAAAAAATGTGGACACACAATGAAACACTGCTTTGGATTCTAGCTTAAAGAATCCCTCATCTAGTTCAGGTCTTAGGCGTAAGCCCTGCTGGATGTAGTATGAGTATACAAAGTACAGTCCACATGGATTGGAAATGCTCGAAAAACAAGAGCTATGCAAAGACTATATGCAAGGTCTAGAACCATGCTGAAAGCTTTGCGATGCTCCATTTCTCACATTGTGAGAAAGAGAATCTCGTCATTTTAATGATGAGAGTACGTCAATGTATCCATTGAATTAAACCATCTATATGTGGGTGTTGTATACATACCTTTTACTTTCTTATTTCTTAATCTATATACTTTTACGCCATCGGTTGGAATAAATCCACAAAGATCAGCTTGTACAATCATTGCTTGTTTAAAAGCTTGAGCACTTTGTTCTGAATTCGAAGTATACGTTCCTACATCTAGATCTGCATCCAATTGCAAATCGCTTAGACGTGGGAAGTTATCAACTGCTTTTGACTTTAATAAGTAATTCATACCTGTATCTTCAGGACTACCCTAAGAGAAGCCTACCCATCCTGCATCCCAATCACCTAAGGCATTATCATCGATAATTGTCGAAATAACAGTATTGAATTCCATTGTATTTACCTTTAATTCAACCCCGACTTCTTGCCAATCCTTTTGAAGAATTGGAATCATTGAATCCATATTGTCTTTTTCTTTGATGGATAAAAAGCGAATTGAAAGACGCTCTCCATCTTTCTCTCGAATTCCATCACTACCCACTTTCCAGCCAGCATCATCTAACAATTGTTTCGCCTTTTCAGGACTATATTCATATGTATTTAATCCATCCAATTTTTCTTTTCCCGTAACAATACTACCGCAAGTCTTACTAATAGGATTTCCAAAACTGCTTGGTACATAAGCCATGACTTCATCAGATCCATCTAATTTATAATAACTATCAATATAGGCTTGACGATCAAATCCATAAGCCAAAGCTTGTCGAACAGCTTGATCTTTACATGGACCATCAGCTGTATTCAAATATAGCCAATTTGTACGATCACCATTATAGCTATCTAGTGTCAAATCTTTGCTTTTACTCTGGATAACCGAACTATTTTTATCCGCATCTGTTACATCAGAAATGTAATCTAGGCGCAATAAATTTGGATGGGGTTAGGTGAATTTGCTCTCCAAGAATTTAAGGGGCGGCATATACCCCAAAACGGTTTATAGCTAATTTTGGGCTCGGGCAACATTTAGTTGTCCGAGTTCTTTTCAACTATTTTAATGCTTCCGTTATCCTTGTCGATTTCAAAATCAATGCCTTTTTTAAAGATCAACATACGTCTGTTTCTGAATCGTTCCCAGTTGCGATATCCATTGGCTGCTTTCGTAACTAATTTAATAATCACATTACAATTCTCTGACAGTGCATTGTTGATTCTTTTCTGTTCTACAGTAATTTCTCCTGTGTCTTTTGAAACGATACAACAGTAATTAAAGGCGTGTTTCAAAACAAAATAATCCGAGTTTCATTCATGTAATCCTGGAAGACATTTATATCTGAATGAAGAACATAAATGTACAACAACAATCTTATAATTCTATAATAACGTATATTAATCCTCTTGAAAATCAACAATTGCATAGCTACAGGTACTAAAAAAGCCCCAAAATACTTTGGAGCGAATTTTTAGCTGCCTAGCACACTGCCCTATGTAATCTTAAAGCAGATCTAAACCCCAACTATTTTTATATAGTCGTAATCTACTGTTCCTTTTTCTGCCTTAAAATAAGAATTCTTTTCTAATGAAGCACCAATGGATTTATCATATGATTTTAATACATAAGGACCTGTACCAACAGACTTTGTATTTTTCTTCTCAATCTTAGCTGTTTTTCCCTGCTTATAGTTCAATGTTTGATCTGAACATATTCCTTGTGTACCCAAAACACTTTCAGCATCGATTCTTGGCTTTTCCAAATGAAATACAACCGTATAATCGTCTGGTGTTTCAATACCCTCTAAATCTTTAGCATCTCCATCATGATATTCGGTATATCCCTTCACAAAATCCACATTGCTTGAATACAATCCAGTTTAGCTAGGATCAGCCATAACGCTAAATGTATCTTTAACATCTTTTGATGTTAATTTAGATCCATCACTAAATTTAATACCCTTCTTTAACTTGAATGTCAAAGTTGTACCATCTTCAGAAATCAGTGGTAATTCACTAGCCAAATCACATACAAGATTCTGATCTTTATCATACTTCAACAAACCTTGGTAGACCAACGATACTACACTATTATCATTTAGTGTACGATAATATAAAGGTGAAAAATCACCATTCATTTCTGAAGACAATCCAACTGTCAACGTTTGTCCTTGATTCGAACTATTGCTTGTGGAACATCCCGCAAGCACAAATGCCATACACATGGCCACTACACTTCGTTTTGCCATTACTTTCCCTCCAAACATTTGTGTACGATCCATTATGCATCATTTTCATGTTGTTTCATGTGTTTTATAAATGTTTTCATTTGTTGTTAGTATTAGTTAATACCACGCTTTATATAAAGTGTTTTTTAATATGTAAGTAATTATTTTATTTTCAGAAAGCACTTGCATTTATTGTTTGTTTAGAGCATAATACTATGTAAATTGAGAAAAGGAGTATTTTTATGAGTAAAATTTTTGTACACGCTAAAACAATGATAGATGGTGTGAGCGATACACCTAAATTTGATCAATTGATCACTTGTGAAGACGGAAAAATCACAGCCATTGAACCTTATCATACAATCAATGAAGATGTAGTCGAGGCAAATGTTGTAACGCCAGGCTTTTTTAATTGTCATGTTCATATTATGGAACCTGTTGGTTTTGGAACGGATAAAGAATTTACTTTTATTGAAAAAACATTCTATACACAAAAACACTTAGAGGATTATATCAATAGTGGCGTTACTTTTATTCGTGTTGTAGGAACCGAAAACGATTACGATATGGATATTCGTGATTGTGTAGATGCAGGCCTTGTTAAAGGTCCACACATGTTATGTGCTGGACGTTGCATCTGTATGACAGGAGGCCATGGCTGGCAAGGTGGTATTGAAGCCGATGGTGTCGATGAATGTAGAAAAGCGGCTAGAACTCTACTTAAAAAAGGCGTCGATTTAATTAAAGTTATGGCAACAGGTGGCGTTATGACAAAAGGTGTAGAACCTGGAAGTGCTCAATTAACACAAGAAGAAATGGCAGCCATTATTGAAGAGGCTCATAAAGCAGGAAGAAAAACGGCTACTCACGCACAAGGAACGCAAGGTATCAAAAATGCATTATATGCCGGTATTGATTCCATTGAACATGGAATTTTCTTAGATCAAGAATGCATTGATTACATGAAAGAACACGGTACATATTTGGTTCCTACATTAGTTGCCCCTCAATGCATCGTTGAAAAAGGTGTAGAAGCTGGTATTGCCGATTACATGGTCAAAAAAGCTATTTATGTTAAAGATGCTCATGTTGAAAGCTTTAAAAAAGCTTATGCACAAGGCGTTAAAATTGCTTTGGGTACAGATGGTGGAACTCCATTCAACTACCACAACAACACAGCCTATGAATTTGAATTAATGGAAAAATACGGTGTGAATCGTATGGATATTTTAAAAATTGCGACACACAATTCAGCAGACTGCTTAGGTGTTTTAGATGATTATGGAACACTTGAAGTTGGTAAAAATGCAGATTTAGTTTGTTTAAAAGAAAATCCTTTGGATGCAATTTCAAACGTTCGAAAGATTGATAAAGTCATTAAAGACGGTGCTGTTGTAGTCGAAAAATAATCATATTTACTTTGTTTAGGGATGATTCGATTCATCCCTTTTTTTTCAATAGAAAAGGGCCATATCCACTATGACCCAACACTATCTTTCATTTGATAATACAAATGACAAATTGCCATGACAGGATGATACACTAACATTCTAGGCCCTGAAAAGCGCATGACCTTTCGAATCTGTTCCCTTTTATCCTTCTTGTAACAATGCACTTTGCATTGCGAACAAAACGTCTTTGTTTCCATGAACGGACATTTTTTAATACGCATTCTTGCGTATTCATACAAAGCCAAGCATTCTGGACACAATTCTTTTTCTTTATGATTTTTTCTACAATACAAATGAATCATTTCGTACACTGTACGCATTTCTTTTTCACGTTTATTCATTAGCTAACTCGATTGGATTCCATATGAATTACACGATCACAATGCGATAGCGTCGATTCTCGATGTGACACAAAAACAATCGTTTTATCCTTTCTCGATTTATAAATAGCTTTCAAAATGATTCCTTCATTTAAACTATCCAAATTACTAGTAGGTTCATCCAATAACACAAGTTTAGAATCATGTAAAAACATACGCGCCAGACCAATCCTTTGTCTTTCTCCACCCGATAAAGAACTTCCAAGCTCTTCAACCAATGTTTTATATCCATTTGGCAAAGATTGAATATACTCATGAATATTTGCTTTTTTACAAGCCAATTGAATCTCTTCGATTGTCGCATCTTGCTTAGCAACTCTTAAATTATTTTCAATCGTATCATGGAAAAGAATCGTTTCCTGTGTTACATAACCTTCATTTTTTCTTAAATTTGAAGTATTTAACTTCTTAATATCAATCCCATCCACTAAAATATTTCCGCCTGATACATCCCAAAAACGCATCAACAATTTTAATAAAGTACTCTTTCCGCTGCCACTCTTGCCTTGAATTCCAATCACTTCATTTTCTTGGATATTTAAATTCATATCCTTTAAGATTTGTTCTTTGTCATACGCAAAGTCTACATGTATCATATCCATACTGTTAAATTGAGCTTCATCTCCATTCGTCACTTCTTCAGCCATAGGTATTTCATCCAAAAGAGAAATAACTCTTTGTCCAGCTCCAATCGTTTGCGATAATGTAGATTCTAAATTCGCAAGTGCAATGACAGGTCCAAAAGAAGAAATTTGAAGAACACTCGATACAATCATGGATTCCATTGAACTATTCAAAAATACATGAATCAAACATAAACCTAATGATAATAAGACCACGCATGCGTTCGTTAATGAAATTGTCTTTGCCTGAAAATGTTTCAGTTCCTTTTCGCGTGTAGCCAAAATAGAAGTTCTCTCATTCAAGCCCAATAAACGACGATCCGTATCCATATACTGCATACTTTCCTTCAAGCCACGCATGCTTTCTAATACATAACTATTTAGATTGGCAGCTTCTTTTCGATATTCTACACCAATATGTCTTGATTGTTTTGAAATGTAAATTGGTAAAACTATACCCACTAAAACATAGGCTAAAAGCGAATAGATTCCATAGATCCAGCCATATTGCATTTGAATAATAATACAAACGAAGCTTGTGACAAACGCAATACAAATAGGAGAAATGGTATGTGCATAAAACACTTCCAACAATTCAATATCGGAAGTAATCAAAGAAATTAAACTTCCTTTATCTTTTACTTCTAATTTTGCAGGGCACAACTTTCTTAATGTCCCAAACACCTGATCACGAATTCGAGCGAGTAATTTAAACGCAATATAATGATTGCAAGCCTGTTCTGCATAGCGCAAGATTCCTCTTAAGAGTGCACACACAAATAATAAAATCACAATCGTATGAAAACTAAATAGAGAATCCTTCACAAGTGCCATGCTTGAAAGTACAGGAATAAAGATTGCACATAAAAAGCCGGCCACTCCCATTAAAATGGCACAAATCATAAATCCTGTTAAAGGAAATACAAGTTTGACTAAACGCGAAAATATTTGAATTGTACTCATACTAGGCACCATATCTTTCTAGTTCTTCTTGCGTATTAAACAACTCACAATAAACTCCGTTTTGTTGAATCAGTTCTTCATGATTTCCACTCTCAACAATATTTCCATCTTTCAAGCAATAAATTTGATCCGCATTTACTAGATTTGCCAGGCGATGCGAGATACAAAGCACTAGCTTTTCTTTTGACAACTTATATAAAACTTCCATTATTTTATTTTCACTCTCCACATCAATATTACTAGTGGCTTCATCTACAATATAGATTGGTGAATCCTTTAATAAAGCTCTAGCCAAAACTAAACGTTGTCTTTGTCCTCCAGACAAATTTTTACCACCCTCTAATACACGCATATTAAGTCCGCCTTGTTCATTCACAAAATCAAGGATACCTACCCTTTCTAAAACGGCATTCATCTCTTTTTCTGATACTTCTTTAGCCATAACCAAATTATCTCTAAGACTACCACTAAATAAGTAGCTTTCTAAAGAAACTGACGTTATATATGGATAGATATTTATATCTTTGATTTCATAGCCAGATAACTTTAATTCACCACTATAATTTGTATATTGTCCCATCAACAAAGAGGC
>OMDR01001564.1_pt1 | contig 10712 bp, 7 predicted proteins | sample 1645251 | NCBI WGS metagenome assembly OMDR01 (sample SAMEA103958142, study PRJEB25191) | human gut metagenome | biome: human-associated habitat [ENVO:00009003]; feature: intestine environment [ENVO:2100002]; material: feces | place: Germany | collected 2013/2015 | reverse complement strand
TCCACGGCGTCCGTTACGTTTTCGGAAACGGTTTTTAGCGTTTTCATCTCGTCATTTGTAAAGCGGGAGAGTACCCAGTCCGCAAGGTCCCAACCTTCGGGCTTACTGCCTACACCGATCTTCATGCGCGGGAACAGGTCGCTGCCGCTCAGATAAATGATGTTCTTCATGCCGTTGTGCCCGCCTGCACTGCCCTTTAAGCGGATGCGCGTGCGCCCAACGTCAAGCGAAATGTCGTCGAATACAATCAGCGTGCGCTCCGGCGGAATATGAAAGAAGTTCATCGCTTCCGTTACGGACTGTCCGCTCAAATTCATAAAGGTGGAGGGCTTTAAAAGCACGGCGCTCTGTCCCGCAATGGTGCCCTTGCCGTAAAGGCCCTTGAATTTCACGCGGCGCACCTCAATGTTAAAGTGCTCCGCGATGGCGTCCAGCATTAAAAAACCGGCGTTGTGGCGTGTCATCTCATATTTCGGGCCCGGGTTGCCGAGTCCCACGATCAGCCAGTCCGCGCCGCCCGAAGTTTGATCGTTTTTAGAAAAAAGCTTCATGGAATGTTCCTTTTTACATCAATGTTTTTGTCTTCTTTTTCGCACCGCCCGTTTTCGGGGATGCCGAAAGGCACGCAGAAGCCGCACAGCCGCCGAAAGGGGGAGACCCTTCGCCGCTGCGCGTTTCTCTGCGTGTGTGTGTTTGCGGGCATGCCCGCTTTTCAAATATATTATATTATGCCACCCGCAAAAGGGTTTTGCAAGCCTATTTTGTCCGAAAACGCGGGAAAACCCGCCTTAAAAAATCGTTTTGCGGCGCAAAAATCTGTCTAAAAGAAAAATTCTGCGAAAAATTTCCGAAAACAGACGATTTCTCGAAAAAAGGTATGGAAATTCGCAAATATATTTGGTATAATAGAGTGCGGCGAAACAGTGAATAAGTTTTTTACGCTTTTTTCGCCGGGAAAATCAGTTAATACTCGGTTTAACCGTGTAAATTTTCAAGGAGGTAGTTTCCAATGAGCAAAAAGTATGTCTATTTGTTCACAGAAGGCAACGCGAGCATGCGCGAGCTTCTCGGCGGTAAGGGCGCAAACCTTGCTGAGATGACGAACCTCGGCCTGCCCGTTCCGCAGGGCTTCACCATTTCCACCGAAGCCTGCACCCAGTATTACGAAGACGGCCGCCGCATCAACGATGAGATCCAGGCTGAAATTATGGAGTACATTGAAAAGATGGAGCAGATCACCGGCAAGAAGTTCGGCGATCAGGAGAACCCGCTTCTCGTTTCCGTCCGTTCCGGTGCACGCGCATCCATGCCTGGCATGATGGATACCATCCTCAACCTCGGCCTCAACGAGGACGTTGTTGAAGTTATGGCTAAGAAGTCCGGCAACCCGCGTTGGGCTTATGACTGCTACAGAAGATTTATCCAGATGTATTCCGACGTCGTTATGGAAGTCGGCAAGAAGTACTTCGAGCAGCTCATCGACGCGATGAAGGCTAAGAAGGGCGTAACGCAGGACGTTGAGCTGACCGCTGACGACCTGAAGGAGCTCGCAAATCAGTTTAAGGCTGAGTATAAGGAAAAGATCGGCGAGGACTTCCCGTACGATCCGAAGGAACAGCTCATGGGCGCTATCAAGGCTGTTTTCCGTTCCTGGGACAACCCGCGTGCAAACGTCTACCGCCGCGACAACGATATCCCATATTCCTGGGGTACAGCTGTTAACGTACAGATGATGGCATTCGGCAACATGGGCGAGACCTCCGGCACCGGCGTTGCGTTTACCCGTAACCCGTCCACCGGCGAAAAGGTTCTCACCGGTGAGTTCCTCATGAACGCACAGGGCGAAGACGTTGTTGCAGGTGTCCGCACCCCGCAGCACATCGACCAGCTCAAGGAAGTCATGCCGGAAGTTTACGAGCAGTTCGTAGGCATCTGCAACACCCTTGAAAATCATTACAGAGACATGCAGGACATGGAGTTCACCATCGAGGACAAGCACCTCTACATGCTCCAGACCCGTAACGGCAAGAGAACGCCGGCTGCTGCTCTGAAGATCGCTTGCGACCTCATCGACGAAGGCATGATCGACGAGAAGCAGGCTGTTCTCATGATCGAGCCGAGAAACCTCGACGCTCTGCTGCACCCGCAGTTCGACGTTAAGGCTCTTAAGGCTGCTACCCCGGTCGCTAAGGCTCTGGCTGCATCTCCCGGTGCTGCTTGCGGCAAGATCGTCTTCACCGCTGAAGATGCAAAGGTTTGGAACGAGAAGGGCGAAAAGGTCGTCCTCGTTCGCCTTGAGACCTCCCCGGAGGACATCGAAGGCATGAAGGCTGCACAGGGCATCCTCACCGTTCGCGGCGGCATGACCTCCCACGCAGCTGTTGTTGCGCGTGGCATGGGCACCTGCTGTGTTTCCGGTTGCTCCGCTATCACCATGGATGAAGAGAACAAGAAGTTCGAGCTCGCCGGTAAGACCTACCACGAGGGCGACTGCATCTCCATCGATGGTTCCACCGGCAACATCTACGACGGCCTCATCCCGACCGTTCCGGCTTCCGTCAATTCCGGCGACTTCGGCCGCATTATGGGTCTCGCGGACAAGTTCCGTCAGATGAAGGTTCGTACGAATGCCGATACCCCGCAGAACGCTATCGATGCAAAGCGCCTCGGCGCAGAAGGCATCGGCCTCTGCCGTACCGAGCACATGTTCTTCGATCCGGACAGAATCGCAGCTATCCGCGAGATGATCTGCGCTGACACCGTCGAAGGCAGAAAGACTGCTCTTGCTAAGCTCGAGCCGATGCAGCAGGGCGACTTTGAGAAGCTCTACGAGACCATGGAAGGCGAGCCGGTTAACATCCGTTTCCTCGATCCGCCGCTGCATGAGTTCGTTCCGACTGAAGAAGCTGACATCGAGCTGCTGGCTAAGTCCACCGGCAAGACTGTCGAGCAGGTTAAGGCAATCATCGCCGGCCTCCACGAGTTCAACCCGATGATGGGTCACCGTGGCTGCCGTCTGGCTGTCACCTATCCGGAAATCGCAGAGATGCAGACCTCCGCAGTTATCAAGGCTGCGCTGAATGTCTCCGCTAAGCATCCGGATTGGAACATCGTTCCGGAAATCATGATCCCGCTCGTTGGCGAAGTCAAGGAGCTGGCATATGTTAAGAGTGTTGTCACTGCAACGGCTGATAAGCTCATCGCAGAGGCAGGCTCTTCCATGACTTACAAGGTCGGCACCATGATCGAGATCCCGAGAGCTGCTCTGACGGCTGACGAGATCGCGAAGGAAGCAGAGTACTTCTCCTTCGGTACGAACGACCTTACTCAGATGACCTTCGGCTTCAGCCGTGACGACGCAGGCAAGTTCCTCGGCGCTTACTATGATAAGAAGATCTACGAGAACGATCCGTTCGCAAAGCTCGACCAGGTCGGCGTAGGCAAGCTCGTTAAGATGGCTTGCGAGCTCGGCAAGTCCACCCGCCCGGACATCAAGCTTGGTATCTGCGGCGAGCACGGCGGCGACCCGACTTCCGTCGAGTCCTGCTCTCCATTCCGTGTACCGATCGCTCGTCTTGCTGCGGCTCAGGCTGCTATCCGCAATCCGCGCCAGTAAAAAGTTGACGCAGTAGCGTAGGCAAAACAACCGATATAAATACGGTCACACAGTCCTTTTGGATTGTGTGACCGTTATTTTTTTTGCCCATTTTCAGCTGAATACACCGTAAATCAAGCCGCTGGTTTCACTATGAATCAGCGGCTTCTTTGATTTCCTCATCGGTGAACATAAAACTTCTTACTTATCCTCTTTCTCTTAATCTTCCGGTCTATCGCAGAGTTCACCGCTCTGCGAAATTTTCGAACCACGGTTTGTAAGGCCACGGTTCTTTTGGTTTGAAAAACGCGTCATCACAGGCATAAATCATTATATAAAAACCGCACATTCCCTGTCGAATGTGCGGAATATAAAGACAGCCCCGATGCGTTCTGAAATGCCCCCAAAAAGTCTGGAAAGGGAGACACCGGAGAAATTCGGTGTTTTTCGCATTTTTCGGGAAAATTGTGTAAAGTTTTCTTTACTTCTCTGAGTTAAAGTAGTATACTAATACGTATATATTCGAAAAGTGCGGCAGTTTGGCTTTTGGGGTATAGCAGGTATTTTACGGAGGAGTGTATAGGACTATGGAGAAAAAAACAAGCAATTTTTCCGGACAGCTCGGCTTTGTGCTGGCGGCGGCCGGCAGCGCGGTGGGCGTGGGCAATTTGTGGCGCTTTCCGTACCTTGCGGCAAAGGACGGCGGCGGACTGTTCCTCATCATTTATCTGGTGTTGGTGCTGACGTTCGGCTTTACGCTGCTGACTTCCGACATTGCGATTGGCAGAAAGACGCAGAAAAGTGCCATCGGCGCATATGAGGAGATGCACCCGAAGTGGAAGTTCCTTGGTGTGCTGACGTTTTTGGTTCCGGTGCTCATCATGACGTATTACGCGGTCATCGGCGGCTGGATCACGAAGTACGCGTGCGTGTATCTGACGGGGCAGGCTTCGAGCGCGGCGCAGGACGACTACTTTACGTCGTTTATCACGTCGCCGGTGTCGCCTGTGGTGTTCGGCCTGCTGTTTATGGCGGTGACAGCGTTCATTGTGTATAAGGGCGTTGAGGGCGGCATTGAGAAGGTATCGAAATTCATGATGCCGGTGCTGCTGGTTCTTGTTGTTATTATTGCGATTTACTCGCTGACGTTAAAGCACGAGGACGCGGACGGCAACGTGCGCACGGGTTTACAGGGCTTCCTCTACTACATCACCCCGCACTTTGAGGGGCTGACCGTGGAGCGCTTTTTGCAGATTTTGCTCGATGCAATGAGCCAGCTGTTCTTCTCGCTGAGCGTTTCGATGGGCATTATGATCACCTACGGCTCGTATGTGAAGCCGGAGGTTGACCTCAACAAATCCGTTTCGCAGATCGAGTTTTTCGACACCGGCGTGGCGCTGCTTGCAGGCGTGATGATCATTCCGGCGGTATTCGTGTTCTCCGGCACGGACGGCATGGGCGTAGGCCCGAGCTTGATGTTTGTGTCTTTGCCTAAGGTGTTTGATGCGATGGGCCCGGCGGGCACGGTGGTCGGTGTGCTGTTCTTCATCTCCGCAATTTTTGCGACGCTGACCTCCTGCATTTCGGTTTTGGAGTCTATCGTTGCGAACTGTATGGAGATCTTCCACACGGACAGAAAGAAGACGACGCTTGTGCTGGCGCTGATTTACCTCGCAGCTTCCGCGGTGATCGCGCTCGGGTACAGCGTGTTCTACTTCAACGTGACGCTGCCGAACGGCTCGAGCGCACAGCTTCTGGACATTATGGACTATGTCAGCAACAGCGTTATGATGCCGTTGATCGCGCTGCTTTCCACCATTTTGATCGGCTGGGTGAAATCGCCGAAATATGTGGCGGACGAGATGGAGCGCGGAGGGTATAAGTTCCGCCGCAAGCGTATGTATTACGTGATGATCCGCTACGTAGCGCCTGTGATGATGCTGGTGCTGTTCTTACAGTCTACGGGCTTGCTTTCGATGATATTTAAGTAAATTTATCGGTGAATTTCCGCGAGAGCGGTTTAAGGCAGTGCCGTGCGGAGTTTTGCGGCGTTGCTTTGCTATTTTAAAAATGAAAGGTGATACTTATGAAATTTCCCGAAATGCTGACCGGTGTGCAGCACATCGGCGTGCCGACGAACGATTTGGAAAAGACCGTTGCGTTTTACGAGACCATCGGTTTTCAGCCGGTTTTAGAGACCGTAAACGAGGCGGCGAACGAGCGCGTGACATTTTTGCAGCTCAAAAATTTAGTCATTGAGACGTATGAGAACCACGCGGCGGTGGGGAATCCCGGCGCCATCGACCACATTGCGCTCGACACGACGGATGTTGAAGCGGCGTTCGCAGCGGCGAAGGAAGCGGGGCTTACGATGCTCGACGACGAGATTCACGGGCTGCCGTTTTGGGCGAACGGCGTGAAGTTTTTCACCGTGGAAGGTCCGAACGGTGAAAAAGTGGAGTTCTGTCAGAAATTGTAAGCGATAATTAGAATATAGAATTTAGGCGGCTGAACTGCGTTTTCGGATGCGGTTCGGCCGCCTTTTTTGCTGCCCGAAGGGGCCGGATTTCGGGGAGATACAAGCGTTGCAAGCAAAGTGCAAGTTTACTGCAAAAGATTTGCAAAAATCGAGACAGGGCAGGGTGAGTCTGGTATAATTGGGGCAGAAAGGGGCGGTGTGGCCGCCAAAGGAGTGTATGGAAATGAAAAAACTGATTTTAGTGACTTTGGTGCTTTGCATGGCGTTATCGGCATGCACGAAGGCGGAAGTGGGGAAAGCGCCGACTGCGGAGAGCGCGGCGGCTTCTTCCGTGGAAAGCACCGCGAGCGGCGGGAAGAGTGCGGCGAGTGAAGTCTCATTGCCGGAAAAGCCGAAGACGGCGGCGCATGTGACGAAGACGTTATCCTCCGGCGTTGTGGTGGACGCAGACGTGACTATGCCGGAATCGATGCAGAAAACGGAGCTGCCGGAGATGAAGGGCACGGGGCACGAGGTGGCGCACGAGGGGCTAAGCGAGGTGTTTTTCGGTGGGGCAGAGGTGGAATCGACCGTGACAGAAATAGCGGATAACGGTTATTTTTCTTCTAACACGATGCTCGAGCTTTGGCAAGTGGGAGACACGGTGCTGTCGGCTGTAGGCACGACAGTGGCGTACTCAAACGGACGAGAGGTGACGGCGATGCACCTCTTTTCGGAATACGCGAGCTCTTTGCCGTTCGGCGACAACCGCGCCGTGTATTTGACAGGGAAGAACCTCGACTTTGCGACGATAGACGAAGTGAAAGAAAAAATGCGTGCATATATTGACGCGCTGGGGGTCTCTGTTTTGGAGCCGACCTGCTACACGATGGACTATGACACGATGCGGGACGTGTATGACGGGCGCACGGCGCTTGAGACGTATGACGCGGACTTTGACTTTGTGATGGAGCCGACGAAGGAAGACGAGCAGTATGTGCTGGAATACCCGCTTGCGGTGAACGGCATGCCGTTTGGCAGCTTTGACGGCGGCAGTTACAGCGGGGACGCGTGGGCGACGGGGACCTCGGTGAAGGTGTTTTACGGCGCAGAGGGGCTGAATATGCTTGCGATGCCGTATGCGCTGGACGTGACGGACGCGGGCACGCCGCAGCCGGTGCTGACATTAGACGAAGCGATACAGAAACTGGAGGAAAAGTTTGACTCCATGATCGTGGAGGGCGAATGGCGCGTAGACGAAATTGAGATGGCGTACATTGCCGTGCCGATAGAGGGCACGAACGACGCGAGGCTGCTGCCGGTGTGGCGCTTTCAGACGGAGCACACGATGGAATACGCCGGAAAGGACGACCCGAGCCAAACGACGACGCTGACGGACAGGGGCGACATTTTGTTTAACGCGCTTGACGGCACGGAACTTTTTAAAAATAACGGTTCGATTTAGGAGGTGTTTTTGTGAAACGGTTTGCGGTGGTTTTACTTTCTGTGCTTTTGGTGCTGCTGCCCGGCTGCACGAAGCCGGTGACGGAAAGCGGTGTGCAGAGTACGGAAAGCGGAACGGCGGAGAGCACAGCGGAAGCTTTGAGCAGTACTGAGAGCGGGGCGGAGAATACTGCCGAAAAGGCAGAGCATATTACGCAGACGTTATCCTCCGGCGTGATGGTGGACACAGGTGTGTATGTGCCGGAATCAATGCAGCAGCAAAATTTGCCGGAGATGCAAGGTACGGGGCAGGAAATAGACTTTGAGAAAATAAAAGAGATTTTCTGTGCGGGTAAGAAAATTACGGAAGAAACTGAGGGTTCATACCCGCCGGATATGCCCGGTGCGTTGACGGAAGCAGAAAAGCATTTGTCTACGGAAGACGGCTGTGGCAATTCTTTTTTTTACACGGCAGCACGTGATACACAGGATACATCAAATTTAGAACTGTACAAAACCGGCAAAGACCTCGACTTTGCGACCATTGCGGAAGCGGATGAGGAGATACGGAAAGTGGCGGAAGAGCTCGGGATTTCGGTTGGAGACAGCGTGTGCTATACCATTGACACGAGCTCGATGCCGCACTATATTTTCCAATACGATCTGCTTGTGAACGGTATGCCACTCGGCAAATTTGACGGCGGCAGTTACAGCGATAACGTATTTACACCGGGTACATATTTGACGGCGGTGTTGGACGAAGACGGCATTCGGCACTTTGACGTATCGTATGTATTGAAAGAGACGGAGACGGGCGACGCGCAGCGTGTTCTGACACTTGACGAGGCGCTCGATAAAGTAGACGAGAAGTATAACTCCATCATTATGGAGGGGGATTACTATATCAACGATATTCAAATGGCATATATGCCGATCAAGACGGATGATGCGGGGATCGTGCGGTTAATCCCAGTTTGGTATTTTCAGACTACGCATCAAATCTTGCTGCCGGATAAATCCGGTACGGGAGAGATCATGCTGCCGCAGGACGGGTATATCCTGATAAACGCGTTAGACGGCACGGAGCTTTTACACGAGAACGGAGATATATGAGGTGTGTATGCGTATATTTTTGAATGTTCTGAAAAATGACTTTGCGCGTACAGTGTGCTCGAAAGCGTTTGTGTTTGCCGCGTTGGGGTTGACTGCCACGACGTTTTTGACCGGCATGGAGGAGCTTTCTTATATGCAGTCGGAAAATGATTTGATCTACATTTACGGGATCTTTCAGTACCTTGATTTTCAGCTTTTATATTTGCTGTTTGCGGCAATACCCGGGGCGGCGCTGTTCTGCGCGGACTGGGAGAACCGATTCATTCGTTTTTCGGCGCAGCGGTGCTCGAAGCGCATATACGGCGTATCGAAAGGCATTGCGTGCTTTGTTTCGGCGGTGCTGGTGGTCGTCGTTTCCGAGTGGCTTGACCTCATGATCTTACGGCTTTGGGGCTTTCCGGCGGTGAATTTGGAAAGTACTATTCAAGCATTGGGTGCGTTTGACGTGATTGGGTATTCCGAGCGGGTGTACCTCTATTTTGCGGCAGTGATTTTCATTAAGGCGTGCTGCGCAGGAGCGTTTGCGGAATTTGCGCTGTGGCTTTCGACGAAGATCACGAACGTATTCGTGACACTGGCGGCACCGATGCTGGCGTATTACGTTTTGAATACGCTGATGATGTGGCTGCGTATGCCGAGCAAATTTTACCCCGGTATGCTCTCTAAGGGGCTTTCGGTGTTCGGCGGCGCAGGGACGACGACGCTTGTGACGTGCGGGATCTTTGCGGCGTTCGGCGCGGTGTTCCTTGTTCTATTTACGCGCTCTTGCAGAAGGAGGCTTGAAAATGGGTAAGGTTTTCGCTTGCTTTTCGATTGCGCTGCACAACTTTAAAAAATGGGCGGTGAACCCGCGGCTGTACATTTTGCTGTTGATGGAGGTCTTGTATTTGCACTCGCGGCTTTCGCCGGTGGGCGAGCTGTGCGTGCGGACGGGATATAAGGTCACGCCGTATCTGCTGCCATTTTTGCTGGATGAGGGCAGCGCGGTGATGATGCTGTTCCTCGGTGTGGTGCTGCTGTTTTGCGATGCGCCGTTTATTGAGGACGAGCAGCCGTATATTATGCTGCGGAGCGGGCGGCGGATATGGTTCATCGGGCAAATGCTGTATATCGTGGTGGCGTCTGTGCTGTATTTAATTGTGCTGTATTTCATAAGTGTTCTTGTGCTGCTGCCGCATATCGAATGGAGCGCGGAATGGGGCAAGCTGCTTTCAACGTTTTCGCAGACATCGGCAGCGGGGCAGAACGGCATCAGCATTCCGTTTGCACGCGTTATCACGGCGCGATTTGATCCGATCCCGGCGGTGTTGCGGTGTGTGGTGAACGGGAGCTTGGTCGCCATTGTGCTCGGTATGCTGATGTTCTTCGTGAACCTGAATATTTCCCGCACGGCGGGCGGCATCTGCGGTACGGCGCTCGTGCTGTGGAACATGGTGACGTATAAGACGGCGTACTGGTTTGTGAATGTCTCGCCAGTCTCATGGGTGAACCTTTCCCGTGTAGATTATGATGGCAGCTCGATATACCCAAGCCTTACGTATATTTTGTTGGCACTGTTGGCTTTGTTTGCGGCTTTATCGGCGGCTTCGTGGGTGACGCTGCGCAGGCGGAACATTGACGTGCTGAAATCGGTGTGAAAGGAGTCTTTATGGAAACTTGTATTGAAGTGCAGAACGTGGTGAAGCGTTTTCGCGACCAAGTGGTTTTGAAGAACATATCGATCTCGTTTGAAAAGGGGCAGATACACGGCATCGTAGGGCGCAACGGCTCCGGCAAAACGGTGCTTTTTAAGTGCATCTGCGGTCTGATGCACCCAGAGGAGGGCGTGATCCTCGTGAACGGCGCGTGGGACGTGACGTGGACATGCCGGAGGACATTGGAGCCATTATTGAAGCGCCGGGCTTTCTGCCGAATTACAGCGGGTACAAGAATCTGCGCTTTTTGGCGAACATACGGCGGAAGATTGGCAAGGAAGAGATTTTGAGTGTGCTGAAGACGGTGGGGCTTGACCCCGAAAGCCGCAAGCATGTGGGAAAATACTCGCTCGGCATGCGGCAGCGCCTCGGCATTGCGCAGGCAATCATGGAAGACCCGGAGATCCTC
>OMDR01001553.1_pt1 | contig 10779 bp, 8 predicted proteins | sample 1645251 | NCBI WGS metagenome assembly OMDR01 (sample SAMEA103958142, study PRJEB25191) | human gut metagenome | biome: human-associated habitat [ENVO:00009003]; feature: intestine environment [ENVO:2100002]; material: feces | place: Germany | collected 2013/2015 | reverse complement strand
CCACATCCGCGTGATCGCCGCCGCCTGCCGCAACATCTACGAACGCCGCGCCGAAATCACCACCGGCTACCGCATCACGTTCGAGGCGCCGATCCTGCGGCACTTCACCGTGGAGCTGGACAAAATCTGACGCCCTGAATCCGGCGGTCAGACGGCCGCCGAATCGCCGGCTCTTCCGTAAAGAAGCCCCGGCGCAAAACACGCCTTATGCCGCAAACAACGCTGCAACACTCCGGTTGCAGCGTTGTTTCTACCGTAAAAACCATATGGCTTCCACCTCCGAGCAGGCTTCTGCCAGCCAAGCCCCGCACCGTCTCCGTTCCGACTGTCCGGCTCCGTCTCACTCCTCCTCGCTCCATGCCACTCTGCATCCCATTCCGCTCCACCCTATCCCTTCCCGCCTCATCCTGCACCTCCGGCCCATTCCCTCCCGCGCACCTTTCCGCCCCCTCTCCCTGTTCCTTCCCGCAGCGCGCGGCTCAACCCGCTCCTCCCCGTTCACTCCCGTTCCGTCATTCACCCGGCTACGCCCACCGAAATTATTCATCGAAAAAGCAGAAAAATGCGCCGATTTTTTTGTTTTTTCATTTCCTCGCCCTATATTTGTCCTACAAATAAGATTATTCTATTCAATACCTACCCATTCATTACCGACAGGACTAACTAATACTCAATAATCATGTTCAAACTATCCGGACTCATTCCCGCCGTCTTCACGCCGTTCGACAAAACGGGCGCAATCAATTTTTCGCAAATCCAGCCCTACGCCGACAAACTCATCGCCGAAGGGGCCTACGGCGTCTTCGTCTGCGGCTCGACGGGCGAATGCACCTCGATGACCGTCGCCGAGCGCAAGAGCGTGCTCGAAGCGTGGACCAAAGCCGTAGCAGGCCGTATCCTCATCATCGCCCACGTGGGCGGCACCTGTCAGGCCGACTGCATCGAACTGGCCCGCCATGCCGCCGGACTGGGGGTAGACGCCGTAGGCGCCGTCGCCCCGTTCTACCTCAAACCCGGCTCGGTCGAAGAACTGGTGGCCTTCTACAAACCCATCGCCGCCGCATGCGCTCCGCTGCCCTTCTACGCCTACCACATTCCCTCGATGACGGGCATCAACCTGCCGATGATCGACTTCCTGAAGAAAGGCTCGAAAGAGATTCCCAACCTGAACGGCATCAAGTTCACGTCGAACAACTTCATGGAGATGATCGAATGCATCCGTTTCGACGGCGGCCGCTTCGACATCCTCAACGGGTTCGACGAAATGCTGCTCTGCGGCATGGCCGTCGGCGCGCGCGGCGGCGTGCTCCGCACCTACCAAAACATCTACGACGCCTTCATGGCCGGCGACCTCGAACAGGCCCGCGCGGCGCAGCAGGAGTCGGTGGACATCGTGCACGTGATCATCAACCACGGCGGCGGCATCCGCGGCGGCAAAGCCATCATGAAACTCGTCGGCATCGACTGCGGCGACTGCCGTCTGCCCCTCGCCCCCTACACCGAGGCCGAAATAGCCCGGCTGGACGAAGAACTCCGGGCGATCGGTTTCAAAAAGTAGCCCGCATACAGAGCTGACAATCAACACGCACGGCTCTCCGGCAGATTCCGTTCCGGCGGTCGGTTCGTCCGGCCGGTCCGGAACGGAATAAAACATGCACTACCCGCTCCGTACAAAACATACGGCGGCAACCGCTTCAGCAGGGGGCCTCTTACGCCCCGACAAAAGACAACGATATTCGTATTATGTTTACGACAACCACATACAGATGGAAGGACCGAAACTGGACAACCGCAACACCACGCTCGTAGACAGCGTCGAGGAGAGCCTGATCCGCTTTTTCAAGGAGCAGGGACTTCGTCCGGGCAGCAGCATCCCCAACGAAGCCGAACTTGCGGCCTCGCTGGGCGTCGGACGCCCGGTGCTGCGCGAAGCGCTGAGCCGCTTCAAGATGACCGGCATGATCGTCTCGCGCACCAAGAAAGGCATGGTGCTGGGCGAACCGTCGCTGCTCGGCGGCATGAAGCGGTGCATCAATCCGCTGCTGATGAACGAATCGACGCTGCGCGACATCCTCGAATTCCGCGTGGCGCTCGAAATCGGCATCAGCGACAACATCTTCCGCAACCTCACCGACGCCGACGTCGCCGAGCTGAAGGAGATCGTCGAGATGAGTCAGGTCATCGGCAACAACAAATACGCTCCGGTCAGCGAACACCGCTTCCACACCAAACTCTACGAAATCACGGGCAACCACATCATCACCGAGTTTCAGGACATCATCTACCCGGCGCTGGACTTCGTCAAGGAGCAGTCCCGCGACTTTTTCGAGCCGATCGAGCGGGAGCTGAGCGAAAACAGCGAACCGGTGACCCACCGCCACCTGCTGGACTTCATCAAGCGCGGCGATCTGGAGGGTTACAAACACGCTATCGTCGAACACTTCAGGCTCTACACGATCTACCTCGAACGCCACAAGCGGTAAACGCCCGGCGCGGCATTCCTCCGTACACAAACCGCCCCGGCCCGTTCCCCAATAAAAAAGCGAACCCTGAAGGAGTTCGCTTTTTTTCATCCGTCCACCTGCCGGCACCATCGCCGGCGCGGCGAATCCGTCCCGGCGCTAACACCGAAACCACAGTCCCCTGCCTGCGGACGCTCCGCAAAGCGGGGACCGGCCGTTACCGGATGCCGTACTTCTTCAGAATCTTCACGATCCGCGGCTGAATGGCATTGGCCCAGCGCCAATAGCCCAGATCGTCGGGATGCGTGCCGTCGAGCGAGGTGATATGATCGGTCCCGGTCAAGTCGGGTTCATCGACGAAATAGATGTCGTCATAGACCTTGGCCGCCTCTTCGAAGACCGTCCGGGCCGCCCGGCGCTTCTCCTCCTCGCGCGCCCGCTCCTTGAGATCGAAATTGGCCCGTTCGCGGTAAATCGTCTGCAGGAAGATCAGCGGAACGGCGGGATGCGCTTTCCGGATCGCCGCGACGAACGGCAGGAACCGTTCGCGGATCATCTCCGGCCCCGGATTCGAGAAGGCGTCCACGACGATCGCATCGCAGGCGTTGTCGCCGATGATTTGGGCGAAAGATTGCTGGAGTTTCGAATTTCCGGAGACGCCCAGACTGATGAACTGCAGTCCCGTGTTGCGCTGCATGATCATCGGATAAGACATGCCCGGCCGTCCGGTGCTCGTGCCGTGCGTGAAACTCGACCCGAAAATAATGATCCGATGACGGAAAGGATTGGCCGAAGCCTCGATCCGCGCCCCCTCGTCGATTCCGATCTCGATGCGGCCCAGCTCGCTGAAAAGCGGCAGGTAGAGCAGGCACTCCTTTTCGCTGTCGTCCATATTGCGGACCAGCACCAGCTCCGCGTCCTCATTCTTCGGAGCGTTCGACCCGGCGTACAGCCATCCGCCGTCCTTGCGGATGTAGAGGTCGTACCCGGTCTGGGAAACCCCCGTCGTACTATGGCGGACCATGCTGTAATTGAGATAGTGCGTCCGCACGGCGATCTGCGACGAATTGGTGCGAAACACCAGCGCCATACCGGCCGGCATGCGCAGCAGGTTCGCTTCGGCCTGCGTAAGGTCGTACTTGTCCGTATCGACCCGGTGATAGCGGTTTTCCGTCGGACCGAGCTTATTGACCAGTCCGAGCTGCTCCGCATCCACGAATTTCAACTGCGCCGAAGCCCCCGCAGCGGAGAGAAGCAGCGCCAGCAAAGAAAAAACAAAACGTTTCATAAAAATCCTCTATTTTTTAAAGTTCCGATCGAATCAATCCCGCTTCCCGAACTCTCCGGCCGCAATGCCCGTCACCCCTTTCTGGTTCCTGAGCACCCGGTGCAGCGCCCGCGACATCCGCCGCTCGACGGAGCCGAACCGCGGCTCCCCGGCCAGATTCCGCCGCTCCGGTCCGCCCGGCGACATATCGTACAACTCGCACTCCGCCACGCGCCCCGTCAGATCGACCCACTCCGTATAGGTCCATCTCCGGTCACGAACGGTATAGCCCATGTAACGCCGCTTCTTAAGGCTCGTAAGCGCAGGATAAGGACGCTGAAACTGACTGACGGCATAGCGTTTGCGCATGCTCCGCCCGTCGAGCAGCGGCCGCAGGCTCCGCCCCGAAACGCCATAACGGTCCTCGATGCCGCACAGGTCGAGCAGCGTGGGATAGACGTCCAGAAACTCCACGACCTCCTCCACCTCCCGGTGACGCGGCCGTCCCGCCGGCTTTATCACCAGCGGCGCACGGCATGCGGCTTCATAAACGGTCGATTTGCACCACAGCTCCTGTTCGCCCAGATGATAGCCGTGATCGCCCCAGAGGACGATCAGCGTATCGTCGTAAAGCCCCAGCTCCTTCAGCCGGTCCAAGATCGCCCCTATATTGTCGTCGGTAAACGAAACGCATGCGTAATAGGCCCTGCGCAGCTCCGCCTCCTGCTCCGCAGAGAGCGGCATGAGGTCCGGAATGTCGGTGTACCCGCGCAGCTCCTCGCTGTTGTGACAGGCGATCTCAGGCGCATTTTCGGGACGCGCCCGGAGCGTGTCCGCCAAAGCGAAATCCCGGCCGGCATAGAGTTCCCGGTAACGTTCGGGGGCGCAGAAGGGCAGATGAGGTTTCAGGAAACCCACGGCGAGGAAAAACGGCTCGTCCGAACGGCTCAGCTCTTCGAGCCGGGCGAGCGCCTCGTTGCGGATCTTCACGTCGAAATAGAGACTGTCCGGCACATCCGCGAACTCCACGGCCCGCGCCTTCTTTCCCGTCTTGTTGACCGCCAGCTGATACTCCTCGTTGCGCGAATACTCGTACAGCGACGGACGCTCGCTCCACGAACGCTCGTCCAGACTGTTTTTCGTGCCGTGGAAAATCTTGCCCACGCCCCGCGTTTCGTATCCCGCCTCGCGGAAAGCCTGCGGCAAAGTCACCACGTCCGGCACCTTGGCCCGCATCCATGTATTGAGTTCCGTCACCCCCACCTCTTCGGGCCGCAGTCCCGTCAGCAGCGACGCACGCGTCGGGCCGCTGACCGCCTGCTGGCAGTAAGCGCGCCGGAAAACCGCCCCGTCGGCCGCCAGCGCGTCGATATGGGGCGTCCGCGCCACCCGATCGCCGTAACAGCCCAGCGCGGGCTTCATGTCGTCCACGGCGATGAACAGCACGTTTTTGGGCCGCACCTTGTTCCGGGCCGCAGCGTCGGCTCCCGACACGAGCAGCAATCCCAGCAAACCGTATTTCCGCTTCATAATCGTTCCGAAGATCAGTTTTCCAGCACGCGGTCCACCACCAGCTGCCGGAATTCGGGCGACAACATGGCGAAATAGGCCGTGAATCCCGTCACGCGCACCACCAGATCGGGGTATTTCGACGGATCGGCGTGCGCCGCGAGAATCGTCTCGCGGTCCATGATATTGGCGTTGATGAGCGTACCGCCCATCTCGAAATGCGCCTTGATGATCCCTTCGATCAGCGCAATGCACTCCGCGCCGGCCAAAGAGGGATCAAGCTCCCACTGCATCGGCGCCGTATTTCCGTAACCGGGCTGTATCTCGGCGACGGCCGTCGCCAGCGAAAGCGACGCATCGTCCACGGCGAACCCCGCGCAGGGATTCGCTCCGTGCGAAATGGGCGTTCCGGCCCGCCGGCCGTTGGGAGTCGCCCCCACATGGAGTCCGAACCCGACGGTATTGGCCCACGAGAAGAAACCGGGAATGAACGTCCGTCGGCCGAGGTCTCGCCCCGCACGGCCGCCGTGAACTCGTCGCGGACGGCAAGCGCCCACTTGCGACCCAGCGAATCGGCCTGCCCGTAACGCTGGCTGCGGCCCAGCAGCGTCCGGTATTTCGTCCCCTCCTCACACTGGAAGTCGCTGTCAAGCAGCCGGTCCATCTCCTGCCACGTCAGCCTGCCTTCCCGCTCGATGCGCTGTTCCAGCGCGGCGAACGAATCGGCCACCACGGCCAGCCCGGCGCCGTCGATCGCAAGGTTGTAATATTCCGCGCCGCCGTCCGAGACGTCGCGGCCCTTCTCGATCGGGCCGTGGCTCAGCAGGTTGAGCAGCAGCTCCGGCTCGTTGAATTTCTGATATTTCAGGTGATGGCGGATTCCCTCGGCCGCCGTCCGCACCGCTTCCCGAAGATGCGACGCGAACGAACGCCACAACCGCTCCGTAGTCCGCCCGGCGTCGGCTTTCGACTCGTCGTAGGCCACTTCGAAGACTTTGGCCAGATTCACCTTCACCAAGTCGTTCATCGTATACTCCAGTCCCGGCAGCGACATCCAGTTGCACCCCACGGCGATACGCCGGCGCGCCAGCCGTTCGTCGAATCCGTTGCGCATGAATCCGGCCACCAGCGCCTTGTCGCCCGAAAAACGGGGCCAGCCGTTGCGGTACTTCACCAGACACTCGACGCCGTAGCGCAGCAGCTTCGGATCGAGACCGTCATGCACGCGGATCGTGATATTGAGCGACGAATCGACCTTGCAGGCCGCATCCAGAATCAGGAACGAGATCGCCGAAGTCTGGTCCTTCCCGTCGGCATCGGGACCTCCCAGCTGCCAGTAGACGGGGTCGTTTATCAGCAGGCAGGCCAGATAGTAGACCGCCTCGGCGTCGGTGATGCGTCCCGCCGCGATGTCCCGCTCGTAGAACGGCCGCAGCAGCGCGTCGATCTGCCCGCCGGCGCCGTCCCGGTTGTAGGTCCGCGACGCCAGATGAAACCACACGATCCACTGGCAGGCTTCCCGCAGGGTCTGCGGCGCCCCCTCGACGATGTTTTCATTGGTCCGGGCCATCTCCAGCAGGTTCTGCCGGCGGCGTTCGTCGCGCTCTTCGGCGGCCAGCCGCCGGGCTTCGTCGATATGGCGGCGAATCCACCCCTGAATGCTCCGGATCGCCCGCTCGTGCAGGTCGTAGAAGTGCTGCTGTTCGGCCGTGCCGTTGACTGCCCGATAGCGGGCGATCTTGTCGAGCAGTCCTCCCCAGCCCAGCCGAAGCCCCATCTCGTAATCGGGGGCGAAGTGGGCGTCGTCGCCGATGCCGTGTATGATGTCGTAACGTTCGATCCGCTCGCGCAGATGATCGTAGGGATAATCCGGATTCCACTTGTTGGGGCGCATCTTCGACATGAAATAGCACCAGCGCCCCGCCAGCGCGTCGTCGGGATCGACGTAGACCTGATGGACATCCATCAGGCTGCAAAAATTCCCGGTCCATGCGTCGAACCCGTAGAACGAGCCGTCCGCATGGTTCGGAATAATCCGCCACACCCCTTCCCGCGGGACGATCCTGCCGTAGTCGTCCTCGTCCAGAATGCCCTCCTTTTCGATCTTCTCCTTGGTCTGCCGCAACTTTTTCGCTTTCAGCCGGGCAAGTTCGCCGTCGTAATTCGCATGTGCTTCCATAAGCATCATTTCGTTATCTTAAGTATTGATTTTGCAAAACTCCGCAGCGTCTCGAACCGCTCTTTCGAAAGTTCGCGCGCTCCGGCCAAAGGATTCTCCATGCCGCACGCCGCGAATTTGTCGAATCCGAGCGTATGAAAACGCAGCAGTTCATACCCCAGCAGCCGCTCCTCGAAGGGCAGCAGCATGCGGCAGATATTTCCGATCTCGGTCTCGTTGTCGTTCACACCGGGTACGACCGGCGTGCGGACGACCACTTTCGCACCGCTCCCGACCAGCCGTCCGAGATTCTCCCGGATACGCTCGTTGCCGACGCCGGTCATCTCGCGGTGAAGCGCCCCGTCGAAGATTTTGAAGTCGCACATCCACTCGTCCACCAGCGGGAGCAGCCGCTCCACGCACTTCCATTCGGCCAGCAGATTGCTCTCGACGGCCGTCGCGATCCCCGCCTCCCGGCACAATGCGAAAAACTCGGCCACGAACTCCGGCTGCAACAGCGGCTCACCGCCCGAAACCGTCACGCCGCCGCCCGTCTGCCGGAAGAAAGGCAGGTCGCGCGCCACGCGCCGCAGCGTTTCGCGCGCCTCGATGCGCTCCCCGACCAGCGACAGCGCACCCGAAGGACACGCCCCGACGCAGTCGCCGCAGACCGTACAGCTCCTGCGGTCGATCCGGATACCCTCCGCCGTCAGGCTAAGGGCCGACGAGGGGCACGCTTCCAGACACGAGCCGCACCCGATGCACCGTCCCGCCGTCTGCTGCAGCTGCACGCCGCCGCTCCACGTCTCCGGGTTGTGACACCAGCGGCAGCGCATGCCGCACCCTTTCAGGAAGAGGGTCGAACGGATGCCCGCACCGTCGTGCACGGACATCCGCTGAATGGTCGTGATCGTCCCTTCCATTATTTTCCGCGTCCGAAAACGAAACTCGAAAGATAACCGATCAGGAAGCACGAAGCCAGCCCGATAAATCCGTAGAGCAGGAACGAAACGTTCGAATAGCTGTTGACGATCAGCAGGATGACGATGCTGCCGACAAATCCGGCGAAGGCGCTCCGCGTGCCGATCCGCTCGGTGAAGATACCCATCATGAACAGGCCGCCCAGACCGCTGGTCAGCAGACCGAGGAAAAAGTTGAACTGATCCCACAGCGAAGCGATGTCGAACGTGGCGAGCAGAATGGCCATCAGCAGTCCCAGACCGCCCACGACGATGCCCGACAGCCGGGCGAAGCCCATCGCCTGTTTGTCGGTCGCGCCTTTTCGGAAGCGGCGGTAGAAATCCTCGGTCAGCACCGTCGCCGTGGAGTTGATATTGGCCGAGAGGGTGGACATCGCCGCCGAGAAGATCGCCGCGATCAGCAGTCCCGCGATGCCTACCGGCAGGCGGCACATGATGAAATGCGGGAATATCGAGTCCGTATTGGACATCCCGACGCTGAGCAGTTCGGGCTGCTGCTTGAAGAAGACGTAGAGCGCCGTGCCGATCATGAAGAAGATCACGGCGATCGGAATGCTCAGGAATCCGTTGAGCCACAGCCCCTTTTTCGTACCGGCCGTATCCTTGACCGTGATGTAGCGCTGGATCACCGACTGATCGCTCGTGTAAGCCAGCAGCTGATTGGCCAGACCGCCCACCAGCGTCACCCAGAAGACCGGCTGCGTCAGGTCGAAAGCGAAATTCAGAATATTGAACTTGTCGTCGGTCACGGCGACGTCGACCATGCCCGAAAATCCGCCCTCGATGCCGCTGATCAGGTACACGAGCGACACGAGCGCGCCTCCCACGAGAATCACGCCCTGCACGACGTCGGCCCAGACGACCGCTTCGATGCCGCCCATCGTACAATAGGCAATGGTCACAAGGCCCATCAGCAGGATGCAGGTATAGACGTCGATTCCGGTCACGGCGTTCAGCGCCAGCGACGGCAGGAAGAGCACGATGGCTATTCGGGCGAACATGAAGAAGCAGAAGAACACCGAAGCCAGATAGCGCACCGGCGAACTGAACCGCTGTTCCAGATACTGATAGGCCGAAGCCACGTTGAGTTTACGGAAGAAAGGCAGGTAGTAGTGGATGACGATCGGCACGATCATCAGAATGGTCATGTTGAACATGAACATGCCCCAGTCGGCGCCGTAGGCCTTCGCCGGAATCGAGATGAAGGTGATCGCGCTGAGCGCCGTGGCGAAGATGCTGATGCCTGCCGCCCACCAAGGTATTTTCGCCCCGCCCTTGAAGAACTGGTCGGTCGTATTGTTCTTGCGGACGAAATAGACGCCGATGCCCATCATGACCAGCAGGTAGGCGATAATCACGGAGTAGTTGCCCCAGCCGAATTCCGCCGTCTCGCGAATCGTCACGACCTGCACGTCGGGCGTACGCACGCCGGGACGTATCTCGCCCGACGGAATGACGATTCCGCCGCCCGCGACCACGGCCGTCGATACAACCGGGAAGCCCATCCGGGCCTCTCCGAGCGACACCCACGTATTGGTAATGGCGTGATAGGCCAGCAGTTCTTTCGAAAATCCCTCATGCCCCGTGAACGCTTCGCGCAGCTCTCCGCGCAGGCTCTCCGCTTCCTGAGGCGTCGCCGCCGATCGCCCGTTCGAGCGCGGCGCGGCGCAGCAGCTCCCGGCCGTCGTCGCCGCCGAACACCAGCACATGGCCCGATCCGTAAGGCACCGCAGCGGCATACATCACCACCGCAGGCTTGCCGCCGACCGTCACGTCGCCCTTGGCCTGCCATTTGTCATGCACCGGCAGGTACTCCCAGACGTCGGAACACAACTGCAGCTCCCCGTCCTTCTCGTGACGGCCGCCGATCAGGTACATGGCATTTTCGCGTCCGTTGTGCTGGGCCGCAAAAGCCGGTCCCGCCGAACGCACCGCACCGGGACACGCCGCGAGTTCGGTCCATTTTCCGCTCACGGGCGAGAAACGCCAGAAAGCGTTGGCGCCGTCCGTCACGCCGTGAATGTAAATCTCATCCTTATAAGCCAGTGCGGCCGCGGGACGGAAACCCGCCGGCAGCTCTCCCGCCGCATCGACGCGCACCGAATTTCCGACGGGCGTCAGCGCATAGACCGCGCGCGACTCCCCTTGGGCAGTCAGCCCGCCGAAACAGTAGAGGCTGCGGCCTGCCGCGGCGGCGCAGCCGTGGGCGATACCCGCGGGCAGCTTCGCATCGACCGCCAGCTCGCATTTGCAGGCGTCGCCGGAGGGCGTAAGCAGGTAAATCGCATCTTCGAACTGCTTCGCGCCGCCGTCCCACGGCGCGCCCTGCGCGAAGTTCGAGCCGCCGGCCACGACGATCCGGTCGCCGATCCCGCCGATGAAAGCGCCCGCCACGCCGGGATT
>OMDR01001537.1_pt1 | contig 10881 bp, 10 predicted proteins | sample 1645251 | NCBI WGS metagenome assembly OMDR01 (sample SAMEA103958142, study PRJEB25191) | human gut metagenome | biome: human-associated habitat [ENVO:00009003]; feature: intestine environment [ENVO:2100002]; material: feces | place: Germany | collected 2013/2015 | reverse complement strand
GTCACCAACCCCAAGATCCTCAAGGAAGGGATTGAGCGCGGCATCGCCAATTCAATTCTGGTGAAGGTCAATCAGATCGGCACGCTTTCGGAGACGTTCGAAGCCGTCAATATGGCCAAGTGCGCGGCTTACACGGCCGTCATTTCGCACCGCTCCGGCGAAACGGAAGACAGCACGATCGCGGATATCGCCGTGGGTCTCAATGCGGGTCAGATCAAGACCGGCTCGATGAGCCGCTCGGACCGCATGGCTAAGTACAACCAGCTGCTGCGCATTGAAGAGCACCTTGCCGGTGCCGCCGTCTATCCGGGCCGCACCGCATTCAAGGCGCTGCGCGGCTGAAGGGCATAAAACCTGCCGGAGCCCGTTTATAACGGGTTCGGCAGCAAAGATCCTTGCCGCGCTGCATATTTAAGGCTCGGGAAGACCTTCCATCACCGGACAGCTATCTACAATAGAGAGCTGTCCGGTTTGTTTTTTTCGAACTGCAAAATCAGCAGTCACTGTCTCCACGCCGCTATGGTCCGCTTATTCATCTGCATTCTGCTTCTCGGCATCGGCGCCGCGCAGTACCAGCTGTGGCTTGGGCGGGCAAGTTGGAGTAGACTGTCTGAGTTGAGAGTGATACTCAATACGCAGCGCGAGGGGAATGAATCGCTTCGCCGAACCAATGAAGCGCTGCAGGCCGAATTCAATTCGCTCGCCAACAATCAAGATGCCATTGAAGAGCGCGCCCGCCGCGAGCTCAATATGGTCAAGCCCAATGAAATTCTCTTCCGCATTGAGACGACGGAAGAAGCGGCACGCAAATCCGATGCAGCAGCATCTATGCCGGACGTCGACGCTCCGGACATTGCCGTAGGGGCTAAACCGACCTTTACGCCTAAGAAGTCGGATCTTTATTCCGCGCCCAAGAACCAGCGTGCGCCGAAGGCTCGGGATCGACGTCAGTAGATTGACGCCCCGGGCAAAACAAACGGCGCGGAGCCATCCCCGCGCCGTTGGTGAGCATTCTTAGTCTCAGAAAGAACGAACGTTATGCCTTCTGCGTCTGCACGCCCGGCGTGAAGAGCGCTGCGGCGTCGATGGCGTCGTAGTGCGCTTTGGCGCCGCAGAAGCGGCAGGCGACGTCAAGAGCGCCTTTTTCCCGGATGATGGCGTCGACTTCTTCGCGGCCGAGTGAACGTACCAGATCGTCGAAGCGGGCTTTAGAGCACGTGCAGGCAAAGTGCGGCGCCGCTTCGTGCGTGACGAACGGAGACTCTTCCCAGAAGAGCCGGCGGTTGATGTCTTCGGGTGAGAGCGTAAGCAGTTCGGCGCTCTTCACCGTACCGGCAAACATCGTGAGCCGCTGCCAGCCTTCCGGGTCATAGTCAGCGGGGAGTTTTCCGCCTTCGGCGGGCATTTTCTGCAGGAATACGCCGCCCGCCGTCTTGTCGTCGGCAGCCAGCACGAGCTTCGTGTCCACCTGCTCGGAATGGCGAAAGTAGTTTTCAAGCGCTTGGGCAAGCGTGTCGCCTTCGAGCGCCACAACGCCTTGATACGGCGCCTCATCGGCCGGGCGATGAGCTCTGTCGAGAATGAAGGCGCAGCGGCCGGAGACATTGACGAGATCTTTGAGCTTGGCGTTGGGGTCGAGCTTTGCCGGATCCGTGCCGGCCGCAAGTTCCACCATCACGCGGAAGGCATAGCCGGGGCGTACTTCCGCCAAGGCACGGCGAACGGGACCGTCGCCCTCAATTTGCAGGGCAATTGTCCCGTCAAATTGCAGCGCGCCTGCAGTGAGAAGCGCTGCGGCGGCCATTTCGCCCGCGAGGCGGCGGGCCGCAACGGGAAGGTTTTGATTGACGACGGCCTGTTCAAGGGCGTCGCCTAATACAACCGTTTCACCGCGCACATTTGCGCGCGGGAACAGCAGTTTTTGGAGAGCATCCATGACAATGACGAAACCTATTAATGAAAAACCTGAGGTTCAGTATTTTAGCGGTGCGGCTAAATCGATAAACTTTTTAGACCGCAACGCAACTGCCTCAATTGAGGCAAAACGTGTCCAGTCTTTCAAGAGCTTTGTCGTGACTATTGATCTGCATATGCATTCCAACGCGTCGGACGGAATTCTTCCGCCTGCAGAAGTTGTTCGTCTTTGTGCCGGCAACGGCGTAAAGCTGATGAGCCTCACCGATCACGACACGATGAAAGGCATTGAGGAGGCTCGTGCAGAAGCCGAACGCCTTGGCATCGCATTCGTGCCCGGCATTGAAATTTCCACGCGCTGGGGACAAAAATCGATTCATGTGGCGGCCTATAACCTCAATCCGAATACGGAAGCCTTCAAGGCTTTCTTCAAAGGCGTTGACAAAAAACGCATTGAGCGCGGGGAACGGATGGGAAAACTCCTTGCGGCCTGCGGCTGCAAGGGGGCCTTTGAAGGCGCAATGGCGCTCGCCGTTCATCCGGGATCGCTTTCCCGTACGCACTTTGCACAGTGGCTTCTGGATGCCGGCTATGTGGAGAATTACGCCCAAGCCTTCGATAAGTACCTCAAGCCCGGCAAGCCCGGTTACGTGCAGATTGAATGGCCGGAAATCCGCGACGCCGTGCGTTTTGTGAAAAGTGAGGGCGGCACGGCTTCTCTCGCTCACCCCGGGCGTTACAACCTCAAAGAAGGATGGATGATTGACGAACTGCTGACGGCCTTTCAGGGAGCCGGCGGAGAGGCGATTGAAGTGGCCTCGGGTTCGCAGACCCGCGATGATGATGCGCTCTTTGCGGCCAAGGCAAAGCAGTACGGGTTCCTCGCGAGCACAGGGTCAGACTGGCATTCGCCTCGCTCGCCCCGTCCGACCCCGGGCAGTCAGCCGCAGGTGCCGGCAGATCTGACGCCGATTTGGACGAAGTTCGGCTTCCCAAAAGATTTCTGCGGTCAGCATTGATCGTAGCTGCACCTCTCCCAGCGGCGAATATAAAGCTGCCCCCGAAGCAGTGAGAAATACTTCGAGGACAGCAGGAAGATTGGTGTATCAAGCCTTAATTTTGATGGGCTGTGACTTCCAGACCCGCGATGTGTCCAAAGACCAATAGGTCGGTGAGCGCATTGCGTCCGAGGCGATTGCCGCCGTGGATGCCGCCGGTGATTTCACCTGCGGCGTAGAGCCCCGGAATCGGGTTGCCTTTGTCGTCAAGCACCTGCGTTTTTTCGTTGATGCGCAGACCGCCCATCGTGTGATGGATAGTGGTCGTGAGCGGAACGGCATAAAAGGGTGCCTTTGTCACAGGCATGCCAATCAGAATCTTCGGAACCGAAAGCCCTTTAGTGTCCTGAGCTGCTGCGGCAGTGTTGTAGGCCTTCATGGTCTGGGCGAAGCCCTTTTCGTCAATGCCGGCGGCTTTGGCCAGATCTTCGAGGGTATCGGCTTTATAGGCATAGCCGTGCGAGAGGGCAATCTGCATCAGATCGTCACGCACTTTCTTTTGGTTGATGGTTTCCTGATCGAAGATCGAGTAGACCACCTGACCGGGCTGCTCAAGGATGCCGTGAGAAATTTCATCGCGCCGGCCCGTTTCATCCACAAAGCGCAGTCCGAGCTTATTCACGTAGGGCGTATCCTGCGGACGGCCGGCAATGGCGGATTCGAGTTCGCCGTTTTTCGGATTGCCGTGCGGATGGATCTGAATCCACTGCATGCCTTCGAGCGCTGCGCCGGCCTTGACGGCAGCTTCAAGCACTTCGCCCGTCGTGCCGGGCTGGTTCGAAGTCGCAATAACGGAGATGTTGTTGTACTTCTTCACCATCTGGAGATTGGCGCCGTAGCCTCCGGCGGCGAGGATGACATTTTTACCCGAGAAGATGTGCGGCGCACCCTTCACATCAACGGCTTTCACGCCGGTCACTCGGCCCGACGGATCGCGTTCGATCTCGGTCACCTTCATGGAGGTGTAGATCGTGCTGCCCGCGGCTTTCACTTTTTTCGCGAGAGGAGCGATGTAGGCATCGTAAGTAGAGATCGGCGTTTTGCCGTCAGCCTGACGCGGCCACTGTCCGCGGGGGTAGAGGCCGCCGATGCCCACATCAATCCAGTGACGCGGGACGTGGAACCACGTCATGTCAGACTGTGATTCCAGCCAATTCATGGCGGCTGTGGCGTTTTGGGTCATTGTCAGAACAAGCTTCGGGTCGCTGTGGCAGTCACCGCCCTCGATCGTCTGCAGCGCAAAGAGTTCGGGCGAGTCGAAGATGTACTTTTTGCCGGCGGCATCATGCGCGGCAAGCTGCTTTTTCACCGTTTCCTGAAGGTCGGCTACGGCCTTGCTGCAAGGCTTCATCGAGGTGTACTTCGTCACGATGTCGCGAACGGCCTGCGTCATGTCAAGAAGCTTCTCGGGATTAGGATCCATGGCGGACATGTTGCCTTCGGAACGGGCGGTGTTGCCGCCCAGCATGGCCATCTTCTCGAGGACGATCACCTTGGCGCCGCGCTCGACGGCGGTGGCTGCAGCCACCATGCCGGCTCCGCCGCCGCCCACAATGATGACATCAGCTTGTGTTTCCAGCGGCAGCGCTTTGTCTGAAGACTTGGCCTCGGTTTTCTTTTTAAAGAAAGACGCGTCGGCGCCGGCCTGCTTAAGCGCTTCGCTGACGACCTTGATGATGGCGTTGGAAGTCATCGTTGCGCCGCTCACGACATCCACCGAACTGGTTTGTTGGGCGACTATCGCGGCAGGGAGCGCTTCAACAGCAAGCGACCCGATGCCCGGCGTTTCCTGCTGACGGACGACTTTGACGGATTCGATGCGGTCGGCGGAAACCTGCACTTCTACGGCAAGTTCACCGTTGCGGGCGGGCACAGCGGCCGAGTAGACGCCAGGCGTCATCGCTGCGGCGGAAGCGGCTGCAAAAGTAAGAAGAACGGCGGCTGCCGCGGCGGAGAGTACGGGTTCAGAAGGATGAATCATTGGCCGAATTTCCATAAAACGTGGAATTGCTCTAAAGAAGTCGGACAAATTCTAGGGATAGCGCTGTCTTCGGAAAATGAGGTAATTTACGTGTTTGGATGTCAGATTTCGGAGCCAATCAATGTCGGAACCGGTTCTTAGTCGGAAACGCCAAGACGCTCAGGATGCCGTCGAGACGCTCGAGACGTTCGACAAGCATGGTCTGCCGGCCTTTGTCCGCGGCGTGGATGCTGAAGCGCTCTATTTTTTTCTGGCGCTTTTCCGTACCGGAACGCTTCCTCGTGCGGCCGAGCAGCTCGGCATCTCGAGCGCCAACCGCATGCTCGCGAAGCTCCGCACCTATTGGGACGATCCGCTTTTTGTGAGAAGCGGGTTTCTGATGCAGCCGACCACAGCTGCCAAACGCCGTTATGACAAGGTGCTTTCCTTCATGCATGTGCTTGAGGATCTGCGGCGCGACGACGAATTGGATCCAAGAACCCTTTCGCGCACGGTTCGCACGGCCTGCTACGACAATGCATTTGCGCTCTGCATTGCCTCGATTTTTGCTGACTTTACGGCCCGCATGCCGCATGTGCGGCTGCGCGCCACGCAGGCCGACGAACATCTCTTTGATTATCTGCGTGAGGATCTGCTCGATCTGGTGTTCTTTGCCCGGCAGGGACTCCACCCTGATATTCATTCTGCGGCGCTCCTCACCACGCCGTACGTCTGTCTGGTGCGGCGCGGACATCCTCTCTCTGAACGTGCTGCGGCTTTGGGGCCCCTTGAACGCGAAGATCTTGAAGCCTTCCCGCAGGTACTCATCAATGCCCAGCCCGACCGCTACCGTGCTCCCAACAGTCCCGGCAACGGCTGGTTTAATCCCAAAAATCCAGACCGCATCGCACTGGTGACGCCCTTCTTTCTCGCGGCATCACTTTGTCTGGAAGAGACGGACTGCTACGCGATTGTACCCAAGGCAACGGCCGAACTCGCACTCGACCCGCGGCGCACAGCCATGCTTACGCTTTCCGATGCCGCGCCAAAACTCACCGTTCGATTGGGCTGGCACGAGCGTACGCACGCCGATCCGGGATCGCAGCTGATCCGCGCGCAGCTCTTGGCGCTGATTCAAAAGCGCTTTGGGCGGCCGGCAGGAGAGTAGCTATGCTGCATTCGCTATGGATTCTTGCGGCCACTTTTTTTACGGTGCTCACCTATGTGTTCGTGAAGTGGGTGCCGCCGCAGTACGAAATTTGGGACATTTTCTTCGTCCGTTCCTGCTACATGGCTTTTTTTGCCGTTCTGATGGCGGCGGGTGCTAAGACGCCGCTCAAAACAAAGATCCCGAAGGCGCATATCGGCCGAGCGATATGCGGCATGCTCGCTTTGCTGATCAACATCGTGACCGTACAGCATCTGCAGATCGGCACGGCTGAGACGCTTTTTTACACCATGCCGCTTTTCGTTTCGCTCTTTGTGATCATTGAAAAGATGCGTCTTGGCGAGCGCACCGACTGGGTGCTGGTCGGTTCGGTGCTTTGCGGTTTTGCGGGCATCTGCATGGTGCTGCAGCCTTCCTGCGGAAGCCATGAACTGCCCTATGCCGTGCTGGCTGTGCTTTCGGCGATTTTGGCGGCAGGTTCAGCGATGTTCTTGAAGCGTCTCGGCGCGGCGGGCGAACCGATTTTCCGCACAGTCTTTTGGTTTTCTGCGGCAAGTCTGGTCATTTCAGCTGTGGCGGAGGTGTTCTTGAGCAGAGCCTCTATGAAGGACCTTTTTACGGACCCCATGCTTTTTGCCGTGGGCATCTGCACGATGGGCGCTCAGCTCGCGCAGACATTAGGATGGGGACGCGGCCGGCCGCTGCTTTGCGCCTGTCTGCAGTTTTCCGCCATTTTGTTTGCCGTCTTTTTCGGCTGGCTCTTTTTTGACGAGAAACTCGAGTCTTTCGCCACGGTCGGCATCGTGATCATCATCGCTGCTGAGCTCGCCGCTGCTGTTATCGGTTTGCGCAGCCGAGCGCGTCGCGGTTCATCAGCGTGAACAATCTAATGAAAAACGCCGCAGACGGCATTGGTCTGCGGCGTAGATGACCAGCATGTCAGAACGCTAGTGAGAATGCTTTTTTACATAAAGAATGATGCCGAACAAAATGACCGGCATAGCAACCCCTGTGACTAATGTCGCAATCCAAACAGTCATTTCATATACCTTTCACGCAAGTAGACGACAGCAAATGCTGAAATAAGCAGCACGCTGCCAATAAACCACCCTAACAGCACACCGTTAAAAAGCCCAACAGCCATTGAGGCAACCGACAAATTCACCAGCCAGGCTCGCATCGTCTCGGCGTACGGTTTTAAATTATTCAAACTGAATTGCATTAATACCTCTTGAACCCATTATACAAAAGGTTAATTCCCCTCAGACTTATCGCTTCGAGAGAAGAAGAATCGCTGGGATTGCAATGATGACGAGTCAGCTATGCTAATGCTTGGCTTGAAATGACTCCCTGAAACTCTCCGCGAATATGTGGATCAGTTAGCCGGTGCTGGAGCCCAACGAAAAACGCCGCAGACGGCATTGGTCTGCGGCGTTGCGGATCACCAGCATTGGGACTTTTCAGCAGTCTGAATGCTTGAGGCCGAAATTTTTAGAATCGGTCGAGACCGCGTTCCTTGAGCTGATCCATTTCGTCGAGATTGACGGGAGGCGTCTTCTTGCGGCGCAGGCGGAGCTTCAGACGGCTGAAACGGCGGCCCTTGCGTGGCGAGGGTTCGAGCGAGAAAGGTTCTCCGCCGCTCGGCGAAAGCGCCCCGTATTCGGGGGTTTCGCCCAGCATGAACTTCGTGTCGTAATCCTTCAGAACTTTGGCGACAAGGCCCGAGAGCGCAAGCAGAGCGATCACGTTCGGGATCACCATGATGCCGTTGAAGAAGTCGGCAAGTTCCCAAACCAGCGTTACGTGGAGGAAGGAGCCGAGCATCAGGAAGCACAGAACAAGCACGCGGTAGCTCTGCACCCAGCGCAGACCGAGGAGATACTTGACGTTTTGTTCGCCGAAGAAGTACCAGCCGACGATCGTCGTAAAGGCGAAGAAAAAGAGGCAGATCGCAACGAAGCCCGGACCGATGTCGCCCAGACCGGCTGTAAAGGCGGCCTGCGTGAGGACGATGCCGGTGCTCTTGCCGTCAAGCACGCCAGTCGTGAGAATGACGAGTGCGGTCATGTTGAGCACAATGAAGGTGTCAAAGAATAGGCCGACATAAGCCACTAGGCCCTGTTCGCACGGGTGCTTAACCTGTGCGAGTGCATGTGCGTGCGGGGTGGAGCCCATGCCCGCCTCGTTGGAGAACAGACCTCTGGCAACGCCGTAGCGAATGGCTTCCTTCAGACTCGCGCCAATGATGCCGCCCGTCGCTGCAGACGGATCGAATGCGCCGACGATGATCTCCTTGAAAGCAGGCAGAATCATGTCGTAGTTGCTGAAGATGATGGTGAGAGAGCCGAGGATGTACACCACAGCCATGAGCGGCACCATTTTTTCGGCAAAGCTTGCGATACGGCGCACGCCGCCAATGAAGATGAAGCCGGCAATGGCAAAGACGAAAATGCCGGTAGCCCACTGCGGAATTTCAAAGGCTTTATGGAAGCCGTCGGCAATAGAGTTGGCCTGAACCATGTTGCCGATGAAGCCGAGCGCGATGATGATCGAGACGGCAAAGAACGCAGCCAGGGGCTTGTTGTTGAGGCCGCGGCTGATATAGAAGGCCGGGCCGCCCATAATTTGGCCGTGTGCGTCACGGGCACGGAATACCTGAGCGAGCGTAGCCTCAGCAAAGATCGTAGCCATGCCGAAGAATGCGGCAAGCCACATCCAGAAGATGGCGCCGGGACCGCCCATGGCAATGGCTGTGGCAACGCCGGCGAGGTTGCCGGTGCCGACCTGTGCGGAAATCGCAGTGGCGAGCGACTGGAAGGAACTCATACCGTCCTTGCCCGCTTTGTCGCCAAAGAGTGTGATGCCGCCGAAGACCTTGCGGAAGGCTTGTCCGAAGCGGCGGATCTGAATGAAACGCAGCTTGATGGTGAGATAAATGCCAGTGCCCACCAGAAGCGGGATTAGGCAGTACATGCCCCAGAGCAGTCCGTTGACACTCTGAACGAGCTGGGTAAAGTCGTCCATTTCCATGGGCGATTCCTCCTACAGGAGCGATGGTCGAAGAAAGCAATACCCACGGGTTGCGCCCGTCTGAGAGATTGGGGGCATATCCGCTGTGCCGACATGCAGAGGCATTCTTGGCTGGATATCTCATGCGGCCGACCGCCGCTCTGGTTTTATTGATAATTGGCGCCGGCTCCCAGTTGCAGCCGGATCTTTGATTGTAGGTGGAGGTGCAGATGTGTTTTCTCTTTGAATATCCCCTGAATAGGCGAGGGATATATTGCCTAGAAAAGTGAAAAATAGGCAATTTGGGGCGCTCTCCCAATCTGCTCTCAGACGTGTATGATGCGGTTTTCTCCACAAATCTTGGCTGATCTCATGGCTGCCCGCATCATTAAAATTCTTATTTGGCTCTGCCTTGCCGCCTGTGCTTTCTGGATCATCAATGCTGTCGTAAGCATGATCTGGTATGTCTTGCGATAAGGAAAGCCTTATTCGGTGAAGTCTTCGGGAAGGAGCAGCATCGCGCCTCCGCGCTCGGCAGCCCTGAGCTTCTTAGCTGCTTTTCGCAGCAGTTTGTCCCGAGTGATGAGCGCCGTGCTGCCGACGCCGCAGATATTGGCTGCGGCTTTCGTGAGGATGAGAAACTTCTGATCCTCGGGGTCTCGGCAGCGCACATTTTCAGAGTCAAGCGCCTGAGCAGCCTCTGTGAGCATGTCTTTTGAGGGCATGCGTATGAGTTTTCCCCAGCGTTCGAGCATGGTGAGTGCACGCGCGGCCGCTTCTGCTTCGAGCATTTGTTTGACCGGACGAGCGGCGACCCCCGCAAGTTCCAAGAGCGTTTCATGGGAAGCTGCCGGCACGATCCGCCCAGCTTTGAGTGCGCAGCCCAGCGGCGAATCCGATTCGCTCTCATCCCGCCAGAGCGTGCATTCAAGAACGACGTGCGTGTCAAGGATGACAATGCGTTCTGCGGAGCTGCGAAGGAGCGGCGCCGCAGAGGCTTCGATCCGCTTGACGGCGGCGTAAAGCTCGGGAGGAAACATGGTGCGGGTGAGGGGTGCGGAACGTCAAAAGAAGGAAAAGGCTTCGGCCGTATCGGTCGAAGCCTTTGGAAGGCGAAGCGAGAGGACTCCAGTCTCGGAGTCTTTCGTCGTCAGTCCTCAGCCGAGGAGCGCCGCTACGTGAGCGCGTTCGCTTTCAAGCTCCGCGACGGACTTGGCGATCGTCGCGCGGGCAAAGTCAGAGAGTTCAAGTCCCTGAACAATTTCCCAGCGGCCGTCCTTCGTCGTGCAGGGGAAACCGAAGAGAAGCCCCTCGGGAATGCCGTAGGAACCGTCGGAGGGAACCCCCATCGTTACCCAGCGGTCCCCCGAACCGAGGACCCAGTCACGGATGTGGTCAATGGCGGCGGAAGCGGCAGAGGCCGCTGAACTTGCGCCGCGCGCTTCAATGATGGCTGAGCCGCGCTTGGCGACGATCGGGGTCATCGTTTCCTGATAGTAGCCGCGGTCGACGAGTTCGAGCGCAGGGCGTCCCTTGATGAGCGCATGCTCGAGATCCGGGAACATCGCCGGGGAGTGGTTGCCCCAAACGGCAGCGTGCGTGATGTCGTTTACCGACACCTTGGCCTGCGTTGCCGTCTGAGCCATCAGGCGGTTCTGATCAAGACGCAGCATGGAGGTGAAGTTTTCGGGCTTGAGGTCCGGAGCGCTCTTCATGGCGATCCAGGCATTGGTATTGCAGGGGTTGCCGACCACGAGCACCTTGCAGTCGCG
>OMDR01001535.1_pt1 | contig 10889 bp, 12 predicted proteins | sample 1645251 | NCBI WGS metagenome assembly OMDR01 (sample SAMEA103958142, study PRJEB25191) | human gut metagenome | biome: human-associated habitat [ENVO:00009003]; feature: intestine environment [ENVO:2100002]; material: feces | place: Germany | collected 2013/2015 | reverse complement strand
GCTTTTGAAAAAGGCTTTGCCTATTTTCGAGAGTGTCTGTTGCAGGCGTAGGGTGCGCTTCAGCGCTATGTTCAAAGAAAAGTTTGGATGCTTTTTGGAATTTGCTCATTCATAGTTATATATGATGAAAATGAACCTCGCGCTGTTCGGCGAAACCTGTCAGCACGCCCTCGAACCCAATCAAAGCAATCGCAAGATGACCTTGACGGTCAAGGAGCTTGCGGAAGAACTCAACATCAGTCGCAACACCGCCTATCAGTTGGCTGACCAGAAGGATTTCCCGTCTTTCCGGATTGGTCGGCGACTGCTCATCAACCGCACCATGCTTCAAGAATGGCTGAATCAGAACTCTCTGCCGCAGCTATGCCCCACCTAATCAATACATGAAGCACGAAAAACATCAATACAGCATTCAATTCATCTTGCATTTCCCGCACAGGAGGCGTAAAATAGCAGTGTGTACCTTGACAACTGCAACACGATGCGTACTCCTGTACTCCTTCTGAGTCGGATTGAGGCAGGAGGAAATATGTCAAAAACAACAAACATTCGCCAGCGCAAGAATGGTCTGTGGGAAGGTCGTTATCGTCTGAACGGCAAGCAATGCGCTGTGTACGGACAGACGAAGGCCGAGGCAAAAGCGAAGTTAGCCGCCCGAATGACGGAAGTTGAGCAGGGCATCTGCATTGAGCGAACCGACTTGACCTTGGAGGAATGGGGCTGGGAATGGCTCAAAACCTTCAAGGAAGGGAAAATTCGTCATTCGACAATGGACAACTACGAAAGTGATTTCCGTATGCACGTTGTACCCTACATCGGTCACATCAAGCTGAAAGACCTCACGACACTGCACATTCAGCGCACCTATACAAAAGCGCAGCAGAACGGCTTGTCGCCCAAGAGCATCCGCAACATCCACGGACTGGTGCATGGGATGCTTGCCAAGGCGCAAAGTTTGGACATGGTTCGCAAGAACGTGTCCGAGGATTGCGAACTCCCCGTGCTGGAAAAAACCGAGATGCACACACTCTCCGATGTAGAACTACGGCGCTTTCTGGAAATCGCCAAGGATGATCCGTTCTATTTGATGTACTATGTGGACTTCTTCACGGGTCTGCGGGAGAGCGAACTGATTGGTCTGACGTGGGATTGCATTGATTTTGCGAAGGGGACTGTCCGTGTGTACCGTCAGTTTGTGCGCATTGCTTCTGGGCCTGACAAGGGCAAAATGATGTTCACTTCGCTGAAAAACCACAAAGAGCGCACGATTCATCCCGCGCCATCTGTGATGGACGCATTGAGGCAAGCCAAAGAAAAGCAGAACCGGCAGCGTCTGCTCGCAGGTTCATCATGGGACAATGTGTACGACATGGTTTTCACTCGTGACAACGGCATGTTCATCCGTTTCAAGACACTGTATGTCCACTTCAAGGCACTGGTCAGCAGGCTCAACCGTCCGGAGGTTCGCTTCCACGACATTCGCCACACCTACGCCACCCTCGCTATTCAAAGCGAAATTGACTTCAAGACGCTTTCCTTGTCACTCGGACATGCAACCGTCGCCTTCACGCTCGACACCTACGGACACGTCAGCAACCATATGTCGCAAAACGCAGCAGCCAAGATGGAAAAATTCATTTGCTCGCTGTAAAAAGCGCAGACTCACGCGCATAGCGGTTTTTCGTGGGTACGGAAAAGAAAGCGTTTGTGGGTATGGTGTGGGTATACAGCAGCACTAAAAAAGCCGAAACCCTTGCATCTCCAAGGATTTCGGCTCGTGGAGCATTCCTCCCCGCAGTCGAACATTTTTACATCATTGCCGGTCATCTATTTGGAATGGTTGCCACGATAGACCAAGCGAAAAAAGCAAATTTCTGCTCGCAATTGCAAAAGCAATGAGGAGAACAAATCAAATCATAACCAAAAGCATTTTTTGCTATATACCAGAATTGCTATGGCGCAAAAGCATGTTGCAGTGTATAATATCAGTTGCTGCCCCTACACATTGAAGAAAGAAGGAATCACCATGATTTGCCCGAAGCGCTACAAGACGAAGAACGTCGCCGTCACGATGTGTACCTGCCAGCAATGCGCGTACACTTGGAAGGCGTAAGAAAAAGCCGGGACTGCAAGGGGAAATTCTCCTTCGCAATCCCGGCTTTTCTTATGTCTGCCTGATTCTTTTGCCTATTGGCAGTGTTCAATTTTTGCTGCGGCGGGATGGGCGGTTAGCAATCTCGAAAAGTCCGTATCAAGCCGCAGCGCTTCGATTTTGCTGTTCAGAATGTCAAGAAATGTGACATCTTGCGTAATTAACTCGAATTCGCGAATGGAAAAATCCACGAGGACAAACCGTTTTTCTACATCTTCCCTGCTCAGATAGAACTTGCGAATCAACCCTTGTGCATCATTCCATCCTTTCCCTGTAACGCCATGATAAGAGAACAGGATGCCCAGACGATATGCAGTTGTCTGCATTAAGCAGGCAAACTTTCCGACGTAAGTAACGCCGACCTTCTTGCCATAGTTTTTGCATTCACCCAAAAACGAGGGATAATTGAGAATCAAGTTTCGGCTTTGTAGATATTTCCCCATAGATGTCGCTTCGCACACAATGTCAATTTCATTTGTGCCTGTCCGAACGTTTTGTTTGACTTCAAACAAGTTTCCGGAGTATTTAAGAAGCATCCGAACCAACATTTCCAATGCTTCACCTTTTTCCTTTGCAGTTGCGTTGCCGCCATTAAGCCCTTTTACGCAATCAAGCTGCTTGGAATACTCCGCTATTTGTTCTTCTGTCATTCGGCAAACGTTCTCGTTGCGCAGTTTGGAATCATCAACACTATCCAGTACACGAACAGCAGTATACAAATCCATGTTACCTGACATCGTGAATCACCTGAAAAATAATTCGGCTATTTTCTATCGCAGAAAATTCCGTTTCACAGCGTTCGCAGATAATGTAGTCAGGAATTTGATTAAAGACTTCCACTTTCAGCGCTGAATAGCCGCAGCAAGGGCACACCATTTCATAATAAGACTTCAAGAAGCCCTCTTTCTCCATGTCGTGCATAATCCGATAACTGGTGCCAAGTGGACATCTAAATTTCTGGACTAACACAGCCGGATAGAGCCATTGTCCCTTCTTATAATGCAGAAAAAAATCTTCTATGGAAGTACGCAAGGTCTTGTCGTCTACATAATTAGCAATCACACGGTCTATTGGCGCTAATGTGTTCAATGACACGATCCATCCTCTCCCTTCCAATTAGAACAGCGTTATAGTAATGCTGGATTAGACCAAACCCGTTGTTGCCATAGTTGAAAGTGAATTTGGCCCGCACGGATCTTGTCTTGATTTCGTTCGGCCATAACAGTTCAATCCACGGGAATTCGGACATTTCACTTTTTTCATAGACGAACTGATTCAAAGCATCCTCCAATGCAGGCACTTTTTCGAGGTCTGCATGATACTCCTGAATCAGCGATTTCAATTCCCCGATAAACGGCAGAACCCACTCCTCGTTATCGCCGACTTCTAAGACGGCGCGGCCGCCCGAAGCCATATTCATGTATTCTGCTATCAGTTTTACCTCATCGTTGGCAGTCTCTTTCATGAAGTTCATTTCAAGAGGCACCAATTCTACTGCCAATTTTTCTTTGAGATACGCCCGTATCTTCTGAACAAGTTTTGAATAAAATCCTTGCTGTGTCTGGAAATACTGCTTTAACACATCAAAGCGCATTTCAATCAGCTGATGTTTCTGATGAAGCACCACAAGCACCGGGTATTTCAAAAGCATCTCTTCTCCGCTCTGCGGGTGAACAGCTGAAAAAACGAAGCAGAACTTCAGCATAACCTGTTCTTCCAGCTCACGGCGCACCGGAAGCGGTTCAGGTGCGTCATAACCGACAGTTCGTTCGCTTTCGTTTTGCTCGGCTTCCAGCGTTGGAATACCTTCCACCGCATGTTTAACCGTTTCAAAGTCATCCGCTGTGAAAACGGCTGAATAGCGATAATCTTTTTCGTATTCCCAATCTTCAAAGAGGCAGATTGCTTTTTCACTTTCAGTTAAACATCTTGCAATTTGCTCTTCTAACTTCAAGTCAGTCACATTAACGGCCGGACGCGCGTCGAACATGTCAACTTGCTGCACACCGTCGCAAGAAATCTTGTTCTTGGCAAACATTTCCCCAATGTGCTCTTTCAGCTTTGAATTATACAGCTGAACCGTTCCAACAAGACATTGCTTATAGTTGCTTAACTGCATAGACAACTCGCCTCCTTCTTTATCATCCCACCTGCATTATAGCATTATCCAGAGTGACTGTCCAGCATAAACGGGAATTACAACGCAATTTTAATATTACGCTGTAATTCCTAAACAAATGTGAAACACCCGTGCTAAAACCACATCAGAAAAAGAGCCGGGACAGCCGCAGAGGATTTCTCCCTCCACCGCAATCCCGGCTTTTCTTATGTCTCCTGATGCTCGTGCAGCGCTTCCCGAATCTCGTCAATCCGGCTGAACGCGGTCTGCACATTGTTCTCCAACTGGAACGTCCGCTCGACGACGGAATTGTGCTTCTCCACCTTGCGCTCCAGCTGCTCCAAGCGGTAGGACAGCAGGGCGATTGTCTTGCTGTTGGCGAAGTAGCTGCCTGCCAGCGTGCCAATCAGAGAAATTGCCGCAACAATGATAGTATCCATCATCCTTTGTTCCTTCTTTCGCGTATTTATCCGAGAATGAACGAAATATCAATTGGCAGCCATGTATTAGCCACCGCGTCTGACCATGTATTGCCGAGCCTGTACCGAGCAAAGTGGACAAGTCCGGCAGCCGTGACGCTGCAGAGGCACACCGTCCGCGCCCTCAATGTCAATCTTTTTGCTTTTCACGGTGGGTACGCCGATTTCTTTTGTGGTGAGAATCAATTGCAAATCGTCATATGTGTGAAGATTCCCGAAGGTGATGCCCTTCATGACGATTCCTCCCACATGGTAAATGGGAGTGGAAAGCCCCTCCCGGTTGTTCATTAGATTTCCTTGAAGTGTTGAATAATCTCGTCCTGCGTCATGACGCCGCTCCACAACTCAAAGACAGGAATTTCAACGTTTCCTTGACGGAAAGGCTGTCCGCCAGCGTGCCCAGCAGGGAAATCACGGCGACGATGATGGTGTCAAGGCTCATGCGTGCTGCCTCCTTTCGTCATGGCAGGGCGCTTGCCGCCGCGGCTGCAATCGCGCTTTCCAAGCTGCTGATTGTGAGGTTAATGTCACGCTGATATGCTGTCTCTACCGCCGCGCCGCCGCTCACGCTGATGACGGTCGTCGGGGCATAGGTAGTCAGCGCCTTGTAGGCTGCGACTTCGTCCGCAGAAATGTCGGTTTCCACCGGTGTAGCAAGCGCAGCCCAAATAAAAACGTCATTCTCGTCCAAAAACTGCTCGAAGTCAGAAACGGTCGTTGTACCATTTTCCGCGTAAGCGAAACCGATGATATTGCTGCTGCTGGTAGCAATGCCGCCTACGGTTTCACTGTTGATGGCAGCACTGAAATGCGTGCAGAGCACTCCTGCCGTATTGATTCTGTCGAACATGCAAAAATAGCGGTCAACATTGTTTCCAGCCTTCGCCCAGTTCATCGAGGATGTCAGCTTGATTTTGGTGATGCGCTGCAAATACACCCCGCGCGCCAAATCCACCTCGTCGCAGACCCACTGCTGCCCGTTCTCATCCGTGTAATTGCCGCCGGAGGAAACCGGGATGCCCGGCAGCGCATTCGGCGTTTGCAGCGTCAGCGTCTGCTCGATGTACGGTGCATAAATCGCATCGCCCAGCGCAATAGCAACCTGCGTGCCGACCGCCACTGCTGACTTTTCAAAGTTCAGGCAAAAATACCCGCACTTTGCCGGTGTGCGGAAACTCTCGCCGACGCTGATTGCTCCGAGTGGCTGCTGCGTTTCATCGTAGAAGCATCCACCGCCGCAGGCGTGGCTGACGTGATATGCCACGCCAGGCACGCATGGCTGAAGTCCGGTAATCCAGTAGCTGCCGTTGGCGACAATGCCGTAATTCGCGGAAGCAACATCAAAATTCTGGTATTGTCCATCTTGAAAAAGCGACGGATTCAGCAGATTTTCTCCTGTCAGGCGGATGGTTATTGTCCCGCTGCCGCCAGCGCTGGCAATCGGTACGGGCGCGGTCGGGGTCGGCGTCCCGTCCTGCGTGCTTTTGCCAAAGATACGCAACCCGAGCAGGGGAGCTGCGAACGCATTCGGCAGCACAGCCGCCGCGCCGGACACGCTGCCGGTCAGGAGGTTCTGCCGTGTCGTCAGGTGAGCAACATCCGCCGCGACCACTTCGACAGCTTCCGCTGCCGCGCTGCCTGCTTCCTGTGCGGAGGCTGCCGCCGCGGATGCCGCCCCTTGCGCTTCTTCTGCTGCGTTCGTTGCCGCCGTGACGCTGCTTTCTGCTGCTTGTGCGGATTTCCGTGCGCTGTCTGCGTATGCTTTTGCGTTTGCGTCCATGCCCTCGATGCTGCTGGCGATGGCTTCCCGCACGTCGCGCCCGTAAACCGCCTCCCGGATCTTGCGGATGTTCGCCGATATGTCCTTGATGCTCATGCCTGTTTTGCCTCCTCCTGCGGCTGATTCACCGTCTTTTGCAGCGCCTGAATGCAAGCCAACAGCGCGTTCAGGTTGCTTTCGCCGCGCACCTCCACCGTGGACAGCGCGGCAATGATGGCTTGCACGGTTTTTCTGCTGATTTCGATGGTATCCATAGGCTTCCCCTCCTTATTCCGACGCGCCCGCGCCAAGATAGCTGATTTCCTTCGTGCTGTAATGCCCGCCCGCGAAAACCTGCACGTTCGTTAGCACGTTGATGGTGTTCTCGCCGCCCTCCGGCGTCGCGTAGGTGATGGTCTGTGACGTTTTGGAGACGCGCAGGGCGTCGCTGATGCCCGTAACGACCGTTTGCTTCTGCCATCCGACGGTGCTCTTACCGAGGATGAGCACGTTGGCGGTTAATGCGTCCACCGAAGCGATACCTGCACTCAAGGTGCCGGTGTTCAGTATGCCAACGTCCACCGTTAGACCTTTCAGCCATGTAACATCCGCTTTCATGGCGGACAGCTCCGTTGCCGTCACATACCCTTCCAAATCAATGCAGTTCGCGCTAATCTTGACCGCGCCCGCCGTCTGGTTGATGGTGGAGACAAGGTCGTCTTTGCTGACTTTCGAGGTCAGTTCCCCGGTAACGCTGTTCAATGTGAGCTGCACGGTGTTGATGGCTTTCGTGTTGTCGTCCACCTTCGTCGTGTAGGCATCAATCACGCCGTCAAACAGCAGCAGGTGCGTGTTCTGATCGCTGACAATCTGCCGCAGGTACTCCACCGACGAATCGACGACCTCCACCGCTTTGCTCGTCGCGGCGGTGGTGCTTGCCATGCCCGTTTCCGGTGTGCCGAACGTGTACTCGGACTGGTCGGGGTTCACGAGGTCGAGGGAAATCGCCGTGCAGGTGTATTCCGCGTCAATGCCGTGGGGAGGGGAGACGACGCGCACCTTGTCGCCGACGCGGAACGATTCCGCATTCACATCCAACAGGTGCAGGTCTACCGCGCTGATGGTGATGGTGATTTTCTCTTTCAGGCGCTTTTGCAGGTTCTCCTTCGCCATGTCCAGCAGGGTACTTGCGTCCTTCGTGTCGAACTCCGTCACGCCCCAGATGCGCCCGTAGAGGGTAATTCCGGCGGCGTCCTCGATGTAGTCCTTGCCGCCATTGGCGCTCGCGATGGTGATCTGGCTGTCCCCCTGCCCGGCGTAGGGAATCAGGCACGTCACGACCTCCAACGCGGAGACGTACTCGGACAAGTCCAGCAGATTTTCCCCGAAGCGGATGACTTGCCCGCAGGACGTGCCGCTCTCCTTCGTCCAGTCCAGATAGCGCACGTCGCCTTCGTGGCGGACGCGCAGGAAGCCGCCGTGGATGTCAATCAGGTTGCCGCTGATTTCGTCCCAGGTGTTGCCGTAGCCCGTGTTTTCCACGCTGGATAGCGTCTCAATGTCCACGTTGCCGATTTGGAACTGCTGCGCCTCGCTGACGGCCTCGTTGTGCCGCGTCAGGTACAGGCGGAACAGCCCTGCCGCCGTGCCGTCGTAATCCGCCAGCTTGTACGGGTGCAGAACGCTGTCTACGAGGTACGTTAGTTCCCCTTCGCAAGTGACAGTCTTCTGGCGGTAGAAGTCGGTTTCGGTTTCCAGCACGCGCCAGATGATTTCGTCATCCTGCCGGACGTCAATCCGCGTCCGCATTTTGTGCAGCGCGCTGTACATCGGGTGTTCCGGCAGCAGCACGAACGTGAGCGTTCCGGCGGCGTTGCACTGCGTTTCCAGCATGGGGGAGAGGACGGAAAGTTCCTCGTCCCCCGGCGAATACAGCAATGCGTCGTCCGCATAGATGGTGTACATTTACAGCCTCCCTCCTCGGTAGTCGATGGATACCGTGCCATTCCCGGTGAAGGTCAGCACGTTGTCGCCCTCGGTGATGCAAATGCCGCTGATGCGGTTGCTGCCCGCCGTCAGCGCGTACTCCTTGCTGCCGAATGCCGCGGTCATCGCCGTGCTGGCCGTGATGGTCGGGATGCACGGCCGCCTTGTGCCGGGAATCGTCAGCGTCAGCGTGCCGTCCACCGGCAGCGCCTTGTAGTCGCGGATGATGCCCGTCTCGAAGTTGAAGGTGTCCCACAGCCAGTCATCCAGCGAACCCGTGATTTCCAGCTTGTACGGGTCGCAGACGGCTTTCAGGCTGATGGTGGCGGTCTTGCGGTCGCTCTCCAGCGCGTTCACGGTCACGCGCCCGATATAGTAATAGTCGGGATCTTCGTCGAGGATGATTTGCACCCGCTGCCCGTGCAGGGTGTCCAGTATTTCGGAATACAGCGCATCCCAGCGGTTCCGCGCGTCAATGACGATGAACTCCGCCGAGAAATCCCGTGTCTGATAGCCCACGCGCCCGGTCAGCGCTTCGGACAGGTCAAGCGCGCCGTCCAGCCCCGGCACATCCACATAGTTTGTGCGCACCTTCGGCGGCGCGATGGTCGGGCGCGTTTTCGGCAGCAAGCCCCAATCGCGGTAGGTGTGCTTGCCGCCCAGCGTTACCCCGTAAATCATGCGTTCCGCCCCTTTCGCAGTGCCATCCGCCCCAGACGCTTGTCCATCTTGCCCGCGGTTGCGCCGACAAGCACGCCCGTATCCAGCACAATCTGCTGCTGATTCATGCCGCTGAAGCCGTTTTGCAGGGCAACAAGCATCTGGTCGAGCTTGCGCTCCATGCTTGCGCCCACGACCTCACCCACCGCGCTTTTGACGTATCCTTGCAATACGCTGATGGGCGCGACGGCTTCGGCTCCGGCCTCGCCGACGAGGTGATAGCCGCTGTGCGTATCAAAGAGGGTGGGCTTTGAGAAGATGGCGCCGTCGGCGTGGGCGGAAGGTGCGCCGATGTAGGTGTTGGAGTACTTTGGCTGACCGAGTGGCGTTGCGCCGTTCAAGGTGAGCCATGCGTTCGTGTTGTTCCACAGGTTTTCCTGCCCCAACTTGTTCACCATATCAACGGTAGCTTGGTCGGCAGGCGTGCCGTCAAGGTTGGTCACGCCATTCGTGCGGTCGTTAAGCATATCTCTGAGGCTGCCTTGGAGCGTGTTTTTTATCCCGTTGCTTGTTAACGAGAACCCGACCGTCAGGTGCAAGCCTTTGATGACATTGTTCCACCATGTCTGAATATCTCTCGCCATGAGGTTGGCTTTCCGCCCGATGCCGCGGAAGTCAATGCAGCAGTATTCGCCCACGGCAGTCACAACACCGTCCCACCACTTCTGGACGTTCTCTTTTGCCTTGGAAAGCTCCTCTTTCGTCGGCTTTTCGTCGCTTGTCCCGAACACGAGCCGCAGGAATACTCCGGCAGTTGACACGAAGGTATTCCACGAATCCGTGATGGTCTTCGCCACGTCCGGCCAGTCGGGCAAATCAACGCCGAACACGCCCTTGAAAATGCCCTGAATCAGCGGATAGGCGCTATTCTCCCACGCCCACTTAATCGCGCTGCCGATGCCCTGCATAATCGTCGGTAGATTCGTCACGATGGATTTCAGCCCGCTGCCAATCGCCGTTCCCAGCCCCTTGAAGTCAATCTTGCCGATGAGGCTCTTGACCGTCTTCAGCAGCGACGGGAACAGCTTCTTGAGCGCGCCGCCGATTTGCTTGACGACGTTCGGCAGCACGTCAATGATGCTGCCCAGCAAGTCCGGCAGCACGTCCGCCAGCCCGGTAATGAGCGTCGTTGCCGCCTCCACCATGCCTGGCAGGATGGTGTTGATGATGCCCGGAAGCTGCGGGCCAAGCGTGGAGACAAGCGTCTGCACCGCCTGCACGAGGCGCGGCGCCATCGTCTGCAAGCGCGGGACGATGTTGCCCACCGCCGTCATTACGCTGTTCGTCAGGTTGCCGACAAGCTGGTCAATGTCCTGATTGCCATCCGCCAAGCCGGAGAGCAGGTTCGCCCACGCCGCCTTGACCGAGCCGATAGAGCCGGAAATGGTCGTCGAGGCTTCCTTCGCGGTCGTCCCGGCAATATTCTGGCTTTCCTGAATGACGTGGATTGCATCGACCACATCAGCGTAGGAACTGATGTCATACTCAATGCCGGAAATGGCGGTTGCATCCGCAAGCAGACGCTCCATTTCTTCCTTCGTGCCGCCGTAGCCCAGCTTGAGGTTGTCCAGCATCGTGTAGTTCTGCTTGCTGAACCCCTTATACGCGTTCTGAATATCCTCCATGTTGGTACCGAAGGTGTTCGCGTTGTCCGCCATGTCGGTGATGGCAAGG
>OMDR01001523.1_pt1 | contig 10982 bp, 8 predicted proteins | sample 1645251 | NCBI WGS metagenome assembly OMDR01 (sample SAMEA103958142, study PRJEB25191) | human gut metagenome | biome: human-associated habitat [ENVO:00009003]; feature: intestine environment [ENVO:2100002]; material: feces | place: Germany | collected 2013/2015 | reverse complement strand
CCGTAGACGGCGCGACGCTGCGGGTCCGCGGCGGGGAATTCCGCATCACGGCTGCGAACAACTCGCCGGAGAACATCTACATACAGCGCATTACGCTCAACGGCGAAGCGTACCGGAAATATTACATCGATTACGCGGAGATCGCCGCAGGCGGGGAACTCCGCTTCGAAATGGGTCCCGAACCCGCAGACTGGACAAAACAGCAACCCCTATGAAACGACTTTTACTGCTGACGGCGTGCGCGGCCGCCGCGGCATGCAGCGCCGACTGGCGCGACGCAAGCCTTCCGCCGCAGAAACGGGCCGAACTGCTGACGGCCGAGATGACGCTCGACGAGAAGATCGGACAGCTGACGTCGCCTTACGGCTGGGAGATGTACGAACGGCACGGCGACTCGGTCCGTCTGACCGACGCTTTCCGCGAAGCGGTGCAAAACAGCCATATCGGCATGTTATGGGGTGCGTTCCGCGCCGATCCGTGGACGCAGAAAGACCTGCGGACGGGGCTGACCCCGCAGCTGGCGGCGCGGCTGGCCAACCGAATGCAGCGCTACGCCGTGCAGCACTCGCGGCTGGGCATTCCCCTCTTCCTCGCCGAGGAAGCCCCCCACGGCCACATGGCCATCGGGGCCACGACATTCCCCACGGCGCCGGGACAGGCTTCGACATGGAACCCGGAGCTGATCGAACGCATGGGCAAGGTCATCGCCGCCGAAATCCGCCTGCAGGGCGGACATATCTGTTACGGTCCCGTGCTGGACATCGTGCGCGACCCGCGCTGGTCGCGCACCGAAGAGAGCTACGGCGAGGACCGTTACCTGACGGCGCGCATCGGTGAAGCCTATGTCCGCGGCACGGGTTCCGGCGACCTCTCACAACCGCGGCACGCCCTCTCGACGCTCAAGCACTTCATCGCCTACGGCGCATCGGAGGGCGGCCAGAACGGCGGAAGCAACCTGCTGGGCGAACGCGAACTGCGCGAGACCTACCTGCCGCCGTTCGAAGCGGCCGTAAAGGCCGGAGCGCGCTCGGTGATGACGGCCTACAACTCGGTGGACGGCATTCCCTGCACGGCCAACCGCCGCATGCTGACCGACATCCTGCGCGGCGAATGGGGCTTCGACGGCTTCGTGGTCTCCGACCTGCTGAGCATCGAAGGGCTGCACGAGACGCACGGCGTGGCCGGAAGCGTCCGGGAAGCCGCCGTGCAGGCATTGCGGGCGGGCGTGGACGCAGACCTGAAGGGCGGCGCCTTCGCCTCACTCCGCGAGGCCGCGGAAGCGGGCGACGTCGCCGAAGCGGAGATCGACCGGGCCGTGGAGCGCGTGCTGGCCCTGAAGTTCGAAATGGGACTGTTCGAGAACCCCTATATCGACGAAACTGCCGCCGCAGAGGTCGGATGCGCCGCCCACTCGGAGCTGGCGCTCGAAGCGGCCCGGCAGTCGGTGACGCTGCTCGAAAACCGCAGCGGCACCCTGCCGCTCGATCCCCGGCGCCTGCGGCGGGTAGCCGTCATCGGTCCCAACGCCGACAACATCTACAACCAGTTAGGAGATTATACGGCCCAGCAGACAACGGCGAACACCGTCCGGAACGGGCTGGAAAAACTGCTGGGGCGCGACCGCGTCGTCTACAGCCGCGGCTGTACGGTGCGCGGCGGCGATCGGTCGGAAATCGCGGCGGCCGTCTCCACGGCCCGCGGCGCAGATGCGGCGGTCGTGGTCATCGGCGGATCGAGCGCCCGCGACTTCGACACGGAATTCCTGCAAACGGGCGCGGCCAAAGCCGCGCACGACGAGGTGCGCGACATGGAGTGCGGCGAAGGTTTCGACCGAGCGACGCTCGCGCTGCTGGGAGGGCAGGAAGAGCTGCTGCGGCGCATAAAGGCGACGGGAACGCCGCTTATCGTGGTCTGCATCGCAGGCCGTCCGCTCGACCTGAGCCGGGCCGCCGAACAGGCCGACGCCCTGCTGATGGCGTGGTATCCGGGCGCACGGGGCGGCGACGCCGTCGCCGAGACGATCTTGGGCCGCAACAACCCCGCGGGCCGTCTGCCCATCACCATTCCCCGCGCCGAAGGGCAAATTCCCGTCTACTACAACAAAAAACGGCCTGCGAACCACGACTACACCGATCTCACGGCCGCGCCGTTCTATCCGTTCGGTTACGGGCTGAGTTACTCGACATTCGAATACGGCGGCCTCGAAGCGCGGCAGAGCGGCGACAACGTCCTCGAAGTCAGCTGCCGCATACGCAACACCTCGGACCGCGAAGGCGACGAAGTCGTACAGCTCTACATCTCGGACATGGTCGCCTCAACGGTACGCCCGCCCAGACAGCTCGGCGGCTTCCGGCGCATCCGGCTCGCACCGGGCGAACAACGGCAGGTAAGCTTTACGCTCGGAGACGAAGCGCTGGCGCTTATCGACCCGCAGGGCCGCCGCGTGGTGGAAAAGGGCGACTTCGTCATCGCCGTCGGCTCGTCGTCGCAAGATATCCGCCTGCAAACAACCGTAACACTCGAATAACGTCATGAAACACTTTGCATACCTGCTTCCGGTCTGCTGCCTGCTCTTCGCGGCCTGCCGGAAAGACTCCCCCGCCACCGAAATCATCCCGGCGCCCCTTTGCGTAAAAGCGGGACAGGGAACGTTCGACCTCGGCGGCGGCATCCGCATCGCCCCGGCCGACCCGCTGCTCCGCCCGGCGGCCGACTACCTCGCACAACTGCTCCGGGAGGAAAACGTCGCGGCGGCTCAGGACGCCGGGAACGCCAATCTTTCGCTCGAACTCGATCCCCGGCTGCCGCAGCAGGGCTACACCCTGAAAATCACCCCGGCGCGGATCGAACTGCGCGGCGGCTCCTGCGAGGGCGTCGTTTCGGCGGCGGCATCGCTGCGCCAGCTCCTATGGGCCGGAAAGGGATCGCTGCCGGCGCTCGAAATCGACGACGCCCCGCGCTTCGCATGGCGCGGCTTCATGCTCGACGTCGCGCGCCACTTCTTCACCAAGGAGGAGGTCATGTCGCTGACGGACCGGCTGGCCTGCTACAAGTTCAACCGCCTGCACCTGCACTTGACCGACGACCAAGGATGGCGGATCGAAATCAAACGCTACCCGCTCCTGACCCGGCGCGGGGCATGGCGCACTCCGAACAAACACGACAGCGTCTGCCTGCGGCGCGCGGCCGACGAGCGCGATCCGAAATTCCTCCTCCCGGAGAAAAACATACGCCGCGAACAGGGCGGAATCCGCTACGGAGGTTACTACACGCAGGACGACATCCGCGAGATAGTCGCTTACGCGGCACAGCGCGGCATCGAGGTCATTCCCGAAATCGACCTGCCGGGGCACTCGCTGGCGGCCATCGGCTGTTATCCGCAGCTGGCGTGCGACGGCCGCGGCGGGTGGGGCAAACACTTTTCGACACCGCTCTGCATCGGCCGCGACAGCACGATCGCATTCTGCAAAAACGTGCTGACAGAGCTGTTCGATCTCTTTCCGTCGCAATACGTCCATATCGGAGGCGACGAAGTGGAGCGCACGCCGTGGGAGACGTGCCCGGACTGCCAGCAGCGCATCCGGGCCGAGAAGCTGGAAGGCGCAGGCGAACTGCAAGCATGGTTCACCCGTGAAACGGAGCAGTTTCTGGCGGCTGGGACGAGATCACCGAAGACGGGCTGACCCCGCAGAGCGCGGTGATGTGGTGGCGCAGCTGGATGCCCTCCACCCTGACCGCGGCGCTCCAGAACGGACACCGCGTCATTGAGTCGCCTTCGGAATTTCTCTACCTCAACGGCGAACTCGACCGCAACACGCTCGGCAAGGTTTACGGCTGGGAACCCCTTCCGGAATCCCTGCGGGCATGGGAAGAGGGCCTGCTCGGCATTCAGGCCAACATGTGGACCGAGGATGTCCCGACGGCCGACGCGGCGGGCGAGCGGCTCTTCCCGCGGCTGCTGGCCGTGGCCGAGACGGCATGGAGCGCTCCGGAGAAGCGGGACTTCGCCGATTTCCGGCGCCGTCTCCCCCTGCACCTGCGTCAGTTGGAACGCGCAGGCTGGAACTACCGGCTCGACGACGTCGAGGGCGTCTGCGACGACAACGTCTTCATCGGCGCCGCTACGGTGCGCCTGCTGCCGCCCGAATCGGCCGAACTGTACTACACGCTCGACGGAACGGTTCCCGACACCGCGTCGCAACGCTACACCGCGCCGTTCAGCATCACCGACAGCTGCACGCTCACGCTGCGCTGCTACAACCGACGCGGCGTCGCGGCAGAGATTCGCCGGGCCTCGTTCCGCCCCACGCGCTACGCCGAACCGAGCGCCGATGCCGGGAACCTGCAAAACGGACTGCTGGTGCGCTGGTACGATTACGACGGCGACAACTGCGCGGATATCGACGAAGCGCCCCTGCAGGCGAATTTCATCACCGACAGCGTCGTTATTCCCGACGGCGTGACGGGCAACATCGGATTGATCTGCGACGGCTATATCGACATTCCGGCCGACGGCATCTATTCGTTTTACACCTATTCCGACGACGGAAGCACGCTCGCCATCGACGGGCGAACGGTCGTCGACAACGACGGCCTGCACTCCCGTACCGAACGCAGCGGACAGGCCGCCCTGCGGCGCGGCGTGCACTCCTTCTCGCTGCGCTACTTCGACACCAACGGCGGCGTACTGGAGGCCGGAATCATCGACTCCGAAGGCCGGCGCATCCCGTTTTCGAGCCGGATGCTGAAACACTGAGACAAAACCGCTTCCCGAAACCGCACGCACGGACACGCTCCCTAACGGCCGCAAAGGGCAACCGATCCGCACGGCAGGCAGTCCCGCAGAGACGGCTGCTTACCCTCCGGAAAATGCAATTCACCCGCGCTGCAATGTGTTGCAGCGCGGGTGAAATCGTAAAATCAGAACTCGTCAGACAGCCTCTTGGCATTCCGGCCCCGGATTCAGTCATCTTTTTTCGCCGGACTTCGAGCCGTTCGCGGACTTCTCACGCTCCTCGCGGGCCTTCATCACCTCCTTGCGGGATTCGAATTTCTCGCGGCCCGACAACACGCGCTCCTCGTAGCGGCGCTGCTGGAATCGGCCGACCCAGTCGGGCGCAAGCACGATCGCCACATAGAATCCGGCCTGCATCATGCAATAGAATGCGATCTGAAGCCACAAACTGCCGTCAAGCATGCCGTCGAGCAGCCAATGGCCGGGCAGCGGAAAGAAGCAGAACAGCACCAGCAGCAGGGCCGTGTCCAGCCGCTCGCTGCGCGACCAGCCCAGACGCCGCCAATAGATGAGGATGAAGAGCAGGTTGAGGCACAGCATCCAAGTGACCAGCATGCGCGGCGAAAGCGCCGCCGTTTCGGGCCTGAACAGCACGGTCCAAAGCCCCGGCACTACAGGAAGCAGCACCTGCATGCACAACAATAGAATTTTCCGACGTTTGGTTTTCATAGGCGCACAAAAATCGGCAGGTCTCCGCCTGCACGAAAAGACACCCTTAAATATATGAAAAAATACGGAACGGCACAAACATTCGGTTCTTTTTCTGCAAACTGCGACGGCAGGCAGCTCCGGTTCCAGCCGGGAAATATCCGGAAGCGGACGGGATACCTGAAGCTGCGCAGGACAACCGGTATCGGACGAGACAACAAGAGCCGGCCGGGAATAACAGGCAACCGGCCGGGAACAACAGGCACCGCACCGGAATATCCGAAACCTATGAGAACACAAGTCCCGGCGACCGAAAAGGCCGCCGGGACCATAGAATGTCCGTAAAGGTTAAGTCACTGAATCCCGGACATTGCCCGTGCGTTGCACGCACGGGAGGATAATTCCGGAATACGGAGCGCCGGACGCCGCCGAAGCCTATCCCAGCTTCATCACGTCGTCGATACCCATATCCTTATAAGTGGTCGCCAGCTCCTCGCTGCGGTCCGAAATGACCAGCAGTTTGTCGCCCAGCAGCAGTTCGGTCTTGCCCTGCGGCACGAAATACTCGCCGTTGCGGCAGACCATCATCACCAGCGTATTTTCCGGCAGCGTGATGTCCTTGAGCATGTGCCCGCTTTCGAGCATCGTCTCATTGACCTCCACCTCCGTAAGGGCCGACTTCATATCCTGATGCATATCGACGCTGAAGGCCGATTCACGCTCTTCGTAAGCCAGCCCCAGCAGGTTGGCCATGCCACTCACGGTGGTGCCCTGCACCAGCAGCGAAATGATCGTGCCGAGGAATACGACGTTGAACAGCAGTCCCGCGTTCTCCACATGCGCCATTAGGGGATAGATGGCGAAGAGAATCGGCACGGCGCCGCGCAGTCCCACCCACGACACGTAGAGCCGCGCCTTGGTGGTGAACTTGCGGAACGGGGCCATGCAGATGAAGACCGTCAGCGGGCGCGCCACCAGAATCATGAACGCCCCCACCAGTCCGCCCAGAATCAGCACACGGGGTTCGAGCAGTTCGTTGCTGTTGACGAACAGACCCAGCGTGAGGAACATCACGATCTGCATGAGCCACGTAAAACCGTCGAAGAAGACCGTCAGCGGACGTTTCTGCTGCAACTTGTAGTTTCCGACGACCAGCCCCGAAAGGTAGACGGCCAGATAGCCGTTGCCCTTGATCAGGTCGGTGAAGGCGAACGAGAAAAAGATGAACGCCAGCAGCAACACCGAGTAGAGCGAATGGTTAGCGAGGTTGATGCGGTTGATCGTCCAGACGGCCAGACGGCCGATCAGGTACCCCGACAGGGCGCCGACGATCATCTGCACGACGAAAAACACCACGCTCATACCCATCCCCACGCTGCCCGAACTGTGCGACACCACGCTGATGAGCAGAATGGTCATCATATAGGCCATCGGGTCGTTCGAGCCGCTCTCCAGCTCCAGCAGGGGCCGCAGGTTCTGCTTCAACCCCTGCTTCTTGCTTCGCAGGATCGAGAAAACCGAAGCCGAGTCGGTCGAGGACATCGTGGAGGCGAGCAGCAGCGCCAGTACGAACGGCATCTCGATCCCCAGCCACGGAGCCACCAGCCACACGAACGAGGCCAATATGAATGCCGTCATGACCACCCCCGCCGTAGCCAGCACGACGCCGGGTCCGATGATGGGTTTTATCTCCGAAAACTTCGTGTCCATACCTCCCGTGAAGAGGATGATGCACAAAGCGATCATACCGACGAACTGGGTCATCTCGACCGAACGGAACGAGATGAAATTCAAGCCGAACAGCATGCCGACTCCGAGGAAAAGCAACAGCGCGGGTGCGCCGAAACGATACGCGACCTTACCCGCTATCACCGCCACGAAGAGCAGCAACGCACCTACCAATACTACATTTTCACCACTGATGTCTATCATTCCTTAATCTTTTTCTTTCAGGCCTGCGCTTTGCCGACGGCCTTCGGTTGCGTTTTGTCCGCGATCTTCAGCTCCGTCAGCGGCTTGTACTCCAGATCCGCATATTCGAAAGCCTGCATGGCGGCGAAGCGGTTGCCGGGCGTGCGGTAGAGGGCCACCGTCAGCGCCGGAACCTGCGCACGTTTCATGCCGAGCAGACGCTCCGCATCTCCGTCCGAGACGGCCTGCATCACGTCGCTGCGGATGCCGCGGTCGAAATAAAGCTCCTCGTAAAGCAGGAAACAACGCTCCTCCCGGTGGAAAGGCGCCCCGCCCGAACCGAACATCTGGGCCGCAGCCATAATCATGCCTGCCACTACCAGAATTCCGCCGATGAACACGATCGACGAACGCAGGTTGTTCGTGAGGTCGGCACCATACATGTTATTCACTACGATCATCGCTGCGCCGGCGACAAACAGCACGGCGGGCAGCAGTTGGAACTTGCGGCGTTTCACCACAATGTTTCCCGGCAAGGCGTACAGCGCCTCGCAGATTTTATTCTTATCCATATCCTTTTCATTATCAAACGTTAGTATTTTATCAGAGAAACCGGCAAAATACACACGCTAAATAATGAGCCGGCGCAGACGGTAGACATAGTAATCCACCGCATGCAGACCGACGGACAGGTCAGAAGATTTGAATTCCGAGGTTGCTTTCGCGCTTCCCCTCGCGTGCCGGTCCGCGGCCGGACCGGATTCGGCATGACCGCCGCGCTGGAAGACCGGAGCGGCCGGAGCGGGCGACACCTCTCCAAGCACGCGGGGCAGGTTCAGGTCGGCGTTGTATTCGCGCTCGCAAAGCCACACGGCGTCGGAGGCGCGATCGACCGAAAGCGTGACGGAGACATGCCCTGCGTCATGCGCAAGCGTCCGACCGCCGCCCCCGCAAAAGAGCAGACAGCCGAAAAGGCCCAACAGTATGACGATAATTTTACGCATGCCCGATTCGGTCGGCGGCAGGAGACAGAGACGGCGCAGGCCGCATACAGGCCGCATCGGATCGCCGCAGGCGAAACCGCTCTGTCCGAGCCGGAATTTACTTCGGCAAAGTTAACAATTTCCGCGGAATATCCCACTCCGGCCGGGCAAAAAGAACTTATTGCGGGATAAAAATGTACGTAATCGTCCCCTGCTGGCGCGCAGGGGCCGACTGGTCGATATTGAAGCGCGAAACCCGCGCCGCACGCAGGGCCGATTCGCGCATGCACTCGTCGCCGCCGCTCTGCACACGGGCGTTGACCACCTCGCCCGCACGGTTGACCGTGATTTCGACGACCACGTCGCCCCCGCCCTCGCAGCGGTAGGCCGGGATATTGAGGCTGCGCGAGGTGCGCACCGGATCGGTCAGCGAAAAGGAGACCGTCACGCGGCCCTTGACCTTGCGGTCCTGACGCTCCTCGTCCTTCCCCGCGCCGTTGCGCTCGCGGATGGCCCGCTCTTCGGCCAGCCCCTGCTCGTAGGCTTCGCGGTTGGCCTGCATGCGCCGCTCGGCTTCGGCCGCGGCGTCGTTCAGCGCCGCGGCGTTGGTGCCGCGGTCATCGCGGAGTTTCTCGTTCAGGGCGTTTTCGTTGGAGACCTGATTCTGAACGCTTTTCCAGTCTATCGGGTCCTGCTGCTGCCGCTCGCGGACCTGCTGTTCGAGCCGGTCGCGCTCCTTCTCCAGTTCGGCCAGCGTCTGCAGGTCGATAAACATTCCCTGCGTGTGGGGCCTGCGGCCGACGACGATCTTCGGCACAAGATAGGCTATAATGGTCACGCACAAGCCGATGCGGTGGTCGTAGGCCCACACGCCGGCATCCTCTTTGCGGTTGTCGAACGGCAATTTGAGACGCGGACGGCGCACCGTCTTGGGTTTATTGTCGGGTATATTCTCTGCCATCGGAGGTTGTCATAATTTTGAGCAAAAATAGCGTTTTTTAACGATTTTTTCATATCTTTGGGCGCAAATATTCAGAAACACTGCTTATGTCGACAAAACAACAAACGCTGAAGGCCCCGATCTCTTTCTCCGGCAAGGGCCTCCATACGGGTGTCAAAGTGACCATGACCGTGAACCCCGCCGATGCGGACACCGGAATCGTATTCCGCCGCACGGACATCGAGGGTCAACCCATAATTCCCGCCTTGTGCGACAACGTCGTAGACACTTCGCGCGGTACGACCATCGAATCCGGCGGTCACCGCGTAAGCACGATCGAACACATCATGTCGGCGCTCTGGACGCTGGGCGTGGACAACGCCGTAATCGACATCGACGCGGGCGAAACCCCGATCATGGACGGTTCGGCCTGCGCCTATGCCAAGGCCATCACCGAAGTCGGCATCACCGACCAGCCGGCCGAGCGCAAGTTCTACCACGTGACCGAAAAGATGGTCTACACGATCCCCGAAAAGGGCGTGGCGATCATCCTCTACCCCGACGACGAATTCTCCGTCTCGCTGCACGTGGACTACAACTCGAAGGTGATCGGCAACCAGTACGCCACCTTCAACCCCGGCGACAACTTCGCCGACAAAATCGCCCCGTGCCGCACGTTCGTCTTCCTGCACGAGCTGGAGCCGCTGATGAAGATGAACCTCATCAAGGGCGGCGATCTGGACAACGCCATCGTCGTGGTCGAGAACCCCGTTCCGGACGAGCAGCTGGAGCACCTCAAGAAGATCTTCAACAAGCCCGACATCGAGATCAACGCAGGTTACCTGAACAACCTCGAACTGCGCTGCAACAACGAACTGGCGCGCCACAAACTGCTCGACCTGCTGGGCGACTTCGCGCTGCTGGGCGTGCGCATCAAGGGCCGCGTATGGGCCACCCGCCCGGGCCACTTCGCCAACACGGAGTTCATGAAACAGCTCAAGCACGCCATCCGCAAGGCCGGCGAGAAACCCCGCTTCACCTACGACTGCCGCAAGCCGGCGCTCTACGACATCAACGCCATCCGCCACATGCTGCCCCACCGCCCGCCGTTCCTGCTCGTGGACCGCATCTTCCACCGCGACGACACGGACGTGGCGGGCATCAAGAACGTGACAATGAACGAGCCGTTCTTCGTGGGCCACTTCCCCGAGGAGCCGGTCATGCCGGGCGTGCTCATCGTCGAGGCCATGGCGCAGTGCAGCGGCATCCTAGTCCTGGGCGGCGTTCCCGACCCGGAGAACTACTCGACCTACTTCATGAAGATCGACGGCGTGAAGTTCAAGCGCAAGGTCGTCCCGGGCGACACGCTGCAATTCGAAATTCACCTGCTGGAACCCATCCGCCGCGGCGTGGCCGTGGTCGAGGGCAAAGCCTTCGTCGGCGAGTCGCTCGCCTGCGAGGCGATCATGATGGCGCAGGTCGTCAAGAACAAAAAGTAGCGCGGCGATGATAAGCAAACTTGCCTACGTCCACCCCGAAGCCAGGCTCGGGGCCGACGTGACGGTGGAACCGTTCGCCTGCATCGCAGCCGACGTCGTGATCGGCGACGGCTGCTGGATCGGTCCCGGCGCCGTGATCCACGACGGAGCGCGCCTCGGCCGCTGCTGCAAGGTCCACACGGCCGCCTCGGTGTCGTGTCTGCCGC
>OMDR01001521.1_pt1 | contig 10988 bp, 8 predicted proteins | sample 1645251 | NCBI WGS metagenome assembly OMDR01 (sample SAMEA103958142, study PRJEB25191) | human gut metagenome | biome: human-associated habitat [ENVO:00009003]; feature: intestine environment [ENVO:2100002]; material: feces | place: Germany | collected 2013/2015 | reverse complement strand
AGCTGCCGCACCTCGCTCGCCGTATCGGCACTTAGAATTATGCGGTATTGCCTTACGAAAGAACGCAGGACTTTAGCCTGCTAAATTCTCTATTTGTGTAATTTGTTGTTTTTGTGTTGACAAAGGCAAAAAATTGCGGTACAATCAACCACATAGCTAAATCAAATGTGTCGAAGGAAAGTTAGTAACGGCTTTTGCCGCCCCCAGAGAGCTGCCGGTTGGTGCAAGGCAGCGGGCAGGTACGCCGCGAACTGGTTCCCGAGCAGTTCTGCCGAAAGCAATGTGAATAGGCGGTTCCGGGGGTGCCCGTTACAGCACAGGGCTTTGTTGGAAGCCTGTTGAGTGGGTATAGTACTATACCAATAAGAGTGGTACCGCAGAGAGCTTTACGCCTTTGTCTCTTGTGAAAACGGAAGCCGTTTGGCATTCCGTGCTACAAGCGGCAGGGGCTTTTTTGTTACTCAAACGCGTTGGATAGAGGCTGCCGCTTAAGAAACGGAAAGGAGTTTTTTCAATGATTCTGAATGGTTCGCAGATTTTTGTCGAAGTGCTCGCGGAGCAGGGGGTCGATACAATTTTTGGCTATCCCGGCGGCGCAGTTCTGAACCTGTACGACGAACTATATAAAAACTCTGACCGCATCCGCCATATCCTGACCGCCCACGAGCAGGGCGCTTCCCATGCGGCAGACGGTTACGCCCGCGCAACGGGCCGCACCGGTGTGGTGCTGGCCACCAGCGGTCCGGGCGCCACCAACCTGGTCACCGGCATCGCCACCGCTTATATGGACAGCGTGCCGATGGTTGCCTTTACCGGAAACGTTGCCACCAGCCTGCTGGGCCGGGACAGCTTCCAGGAAGCTTACATTGAGGGCATCACGATGCCCATCACCAAGCACAACTTCACCGTGCGCAAGGTCGAAGACCTGGCCGACACCATGCGGGCAGCCTTCCGCATTGCACAGTCCGGCCGTAAGGGCCCCGTGCTGGTGGATATTCCCAAGGATGTCACCGCGAACTCCTGCGAGTTCACCCACAAAGAGCCGGAGCTGATCCGAACCGTGACCCGCTATAATGAGGAAGAGGTCAAGGAAGCCGCACGGCTCATCAATGAATCGGAACGCCCGATCGTCTACTTTGGCGGCGGCGTGCGCAGCGCGGCGGGCTGCCAGCCCCTGCGTGACCTGCTGGAAAAGACCGGTATGCCCGCCACCCACACCCTGATGGCCGCCGGCGTGCTGGGCTATGGCGAGCCGCACAACCTGGGTATGCTGGGAATGCACGGCTGCTATGCCGCAAACAAGGCTATTTCGGAAGCTGATCTGGTCATTGCCGTTGGCGCCCGCTTCTCGGACCGTGTGGCGCTGAACCCGAATAAGTTTGCCAGCAAGGCAAAAATCATCCAGATCGATATTGACCCCAGTGAACTGGGCAAGAATGTGGATGTGGATCTGGCACTGGCAGGCGATGCTTCCTATATCCTGCAAGCCATCCTGCCGTATGTCGAAAAGACCGAACATAAGATCTGGATGGAGCAGATCCGTGAATGGCAGCGCAATGACTACCACCCGAAGGACAGCTTCACCGAGCTGAAACCCCACCAGATCATCAACGAGATCTGTGAGCAGGCCGGCCCCGAGGCCGTGTATGTAACGGATGTCGGCCAGCACCAGATGTGGGCTGCCCAGTACCTGCACCACACCAAGAGCCGCGGCTTTTTGACCAGCGGCGGCCTGGGCACCATGGGCTTTGGCTACGGCGCGGCCATTGGCGCACAGGTTGCCCTGGGCAATGACCACCGCGTGATCATGCTGACCGGCGACGGTTCCTTCCACATGAACCTGAACGAAGGCTGCACCGCCGTCAGCTATGAACTGCCCATCATCACCGTTATTTTTGATAACCAGGTGCTTGGCATGGTGCGCCAGTGGCAGACCAGCTTTTACGGCAAGCGCTATTCCAACACCGATCCCCAGCGCCGCACCGACTTTGTAAAGCTGGCTGAAGCGTTTGGCGCAAAGGGGTATCGTGCTACCAATATTGCCGAGTTCAAGGCAGCGTTCGCCGACGCCATGAAGCAGAAAGGTCCTTCCTGGATCGACTGCCGCATCGGCAAGGATGAAAAGGTTCTGCCGATGATCCCCGGCGGCGGCGATATCAACGATATCATCATGGAGTAAGGAGGAAGCACGCAATGCAGCAAAATCAAAATCCGAACAAAGTTGCCGCAACAGCGGCACCCCGGCGGGTCATCAGTCTGCTGGTGGATAACCATAACGGTGTTTTGGCGCGCGTGTCCAGCTTGTTCTGCCGCCGCGGATTCAACATTGACAGCCTGACGGTTTCCGCCACCAACGACCCGGCGGTCAGCCGCATTACCGTTACCCTGCATGGCGACGATGCCGCCATCAGCCAGCTGATTTTACAGACCGAGCGGCTGGAAGTGACCCGCCAGGTATTTGAACTGACCCCGGATAAGAGCCTGCAGCGGGAACTGCTGCTGCTGAAAGTGGCCTGCAATACCGCCGAGCGTGCCGAAATGCGGGAAATCGCTGCGATCTATAAATCCAAGATCATTGATCTTTCGCCGGACTCTATGGTGTTTGAACTGACCGGCCGCCCGGAAAAGATCAACGCCTTCCTGAAAATGTTCAGCGGATACGATATCCTGGAACTGTGCCGCACCGGCATTACCGCGCTGGAGCGCGGCGGCAAGCATCCCCACATGCAAAAGCCCCCGCAGGAAGTACGCGCCGCTCAGCTGCCGCTGCCCGGCACCCACTGCCCGCAGGACGAAGAATAAAGCAGCTTTTGCGGTTCAACGAACTTGCATTTGGCCCGCAGCCCTTTCAGGAATCCCCGGCGGCGGGTTGAAGATAGATACGTTTTTATTTTTACAAACCATACAAACAAAACAAAGGAGAAATTATCATGGCAATCAAAAAGTATTATGATTCCGACTGCAACCTCGGCGTGCTCGACGGCAAGACCGTTGCTGTTATCGGCTTTGGCTCCCAGGGCCATGCCCATTCCGAAAACCTGGCTGAAAGCGGCGTGAATGTTGTTGTCGGCCTGCGCAAGGGCTCTGCCCACTGGGAAAAGGCATCCGAGTTTGCTGCAACCCATGAAAACTTTAAGGTGATGGAAGTTGAAGAGGCTGCCAAGGCCGGCGATGTTGTTATGATGCTGGTTCCCGATGAACTGTGCGCTGACATCTACAACAGCCAGGTTGCCCCCTACATGACCGAGGGCAAGGCACTGGCTTTTGCACACGGCTTCAACATCCATTTCAAGACCATTGTTGCCCCGAAAAATGTTGACGTTATCATGATCGCTCCCAAGGGCCCCGGCCACATTGTCCGCCGCCTGTACACGGAAGGCGAAGGCTGCCCGTCCCTGATCTGCGTAGAGCAGGATTACACCGGAAAGGCAAAGGAGATCGCCCTGGCATACGCTTCTGGCATCGGTGCCGGCCGTGCAGGCATCCTGGAGACCACCTTCAAGGAGGAAACCGAGACCGACCTGTTCGGCGAGCAGGCTGTGCTCTGCGGCGGCGTTTGCGAGCTGATCCATGCTGGCTTTGACACCCTGGTGGAAGCTGGCTACGCACCGGAAATGGCTTACTTCGAGACCTGCCACGAGATGAAGCTGATCGTTGACCTGATCAACGAGGGCGGCTTTGACAAGATGCGCTACTCCATCTCCAACACCGCTGAATACGGCGACTACCGCACCGGCAAGCGCCTGATCACCGAGGAAACCCGCAAGGAGATGAAGAAGGTCCTGACCGAGATCCAGGATGGCACCTTCGCTTCCGAGTTCCTGACCGAGATGAGCCCCAACGGCGGCCGCAAGGTCCACTTCCTCGCTCAGCGCCGCATGGAGGCCGAGCACCCCATCGAGAAGGTGGGCGCAGAGCTGCGCGGCATGATGAGCTGGCTGAAGAAGTAAGCCCTCTCAGTCGCTGACGCGCCAAGGTCGGGTTGCGGCTCCCAGCATCTGCTTCGCTCTCGCTCGCATCCTGCTGGCCGCTGCCCCAACAGTTCCTCCCTGTTTCCGCCACTGGCGGCGGTCGTCGCCGTTGCTCCCAAGGGGAGAGCCACTGGCGTGTCGGTAAAGCCCACGCTGGACGATTTGAGTTTATTTGGATGTAAAGCGCCGGGCGCTGTTCTCGCACTCAGCTGCATGGATACTTGCTCTTTTATCAGGAGCGAATTAAGTTTGATGTCGCTGAAGAATGAGAGCGGAGCCCGGCATTTTGTGATAGAGGCAAAAGCCTGCCCGGCCTGCCAATGGCTCCCCCTCTGGGGGAGCTGGCAGCGCCAGCAGGCGATGCCTGAGAGGGTATAACATGAGAAGTGACAATGTGACAAAAGGCTCGGAGCGCGCGCCCAACCGAAGCCTGTTTTACGCCCTGGGCTACACCCCGGAAGAGCTGGACCGCCCCCTCATCGGTGTGGTGAGCGCCTACAGCGAGATCGTCCCCGGCCACATGAATCTGGATAAGATCGCCGACGCCGTCAAGGCAGGCGTCCAGATGGCAGGCGGCACCCCCATCCTCATCCCGGCCATCGGCGTCTGCGACGGCATCGCCATGGGCCATGTGGGCATGAAGTACAGCCTCGCCTCCCGCGAGCTCATCTGCGACAGCGTGGAGACCATGCTGATGGCTCATCAGCTGGACGGTCTGGTGCTGGTGCCTAACTGCGATAAGATCGTTCCCGGCATGGTCATGGCCGCTGTCCGCATGGATGTGCCTGCCGTGGTCTGCTCCGGCGGCCCCATGCTGGCCGGTACCTACGGCGGCGAGGAAGTCAGCCTTTCCAAGATGTTCGAGGCCGTGGGCGCCTATAAGGCCGGTATGATCACCGACGAGCAGCTGGAAGACTGCACCTGCAACTGCTGCCCCAGCTGCGGCAGCTGCTCCGGCATGTACACCGCCAACAGCATGAACTGCCTGTGCGAGGCCATCGGCATCGCACTGCCCGGCAACGGCACCATCCCCGCCGTCTACTCCAAGCGCCTGCTGCTGGCAAAGCACGCCGGTATGGCCGTCATGGATATGGTGAAGAAGGGGATCACCGCCCGCCAGATCATCAACGAGCGCTCCATCCGCAACGCTCTGACCTGCGATATGGCGCTGGGCTGCTCCACCAATACCGTTCTGCACCTGCTGGCCATCGCCTATGAGGCCGGTGTGCCCATCGACCTGAAGCTTTTCAATGAGATCAGCGCCAAGACCCCGAACCTCTGCCATCTGGCCCCCGCAGGCCCCACTCACATGCCCGACCTCTACGCCGCCGGCGGCATCCCCGCCGTGCAGGCAGAGCTGGCCAAGAAGGGCCTGCTGGACCTCGATGTCCCCACCGTCACCGGCAAGACCCTCGGCGAGAACATCAAGGGCGCTCACATCCTGAACGACAAGGCCATCCGTCCCATCGATGATCCCTATTCTCAGACCGGCGGCCTGCAGATCTTGTGGGGCAACATCGCCCCCGATGGCTGCGTCGTCAAGCGCAGCGCCGTGGCCCCCGAGATGCAGGAGCACTCCGGCCCGGCCCGCGTCTTCAACAGCGAGGAAACGGCCATCGCCGCCATCTATGCGGGCAAGATCGTCCCGGGCGACGTGGTGGTCATCCGCTACGAAGGCCCCAAGGGAGGCCCCGGTATGCGTGAGATGCTCAACCCCACCTCCGCTCTGGCCGGCATGAAGCTGGACAAGACCGTGGCCCTCATCACCGATGGCCGCTTCTCCGGCGCTTCCCGCGGCGCTGCCATTGGCCACGTCAGCCCGGAGGCCGCTTCCGGCGGCCCCATTGGCCTTGTTGAGGAGGGCGATACCATCCACATCGACATCCCCAACGCCAGCATCACGCTGGAAGTGCCCGATGAGGTGCTGGCCCAGCGCAAGGCAAAGTATGTCGCTCCCGAGCCCAACATCAAGACCGGTTGGCTGAGCCGCTACGCCCGCATGGTCACCAGCGCAAACCTCGGCGCAGTGCTGAAGTAAGATAACAAAAAGAACAGGAGCTGCATCCTTTCGGGACGCAGCTCCTGTTCTTTTTGGTGAGTCCAAATGGAATCTTTGCATTTCCACTTTCAGTATATGCGAAATTCAAAAAAAGTCAAGCTTACCGCAAGAAAATTACATTTTACGCCCCAAGCTGAAACTCAAATGTATACCCATCCTCGCCGTAGTGCTCATTGCCGACCCAGAGAACAGACCGATCGGTCAAATCGTAGACCACGCTGTGGATGGTGTTGGTGTTGGAGTCGTCGTTGTTCCAGGTGCGGCGGCCCACCGAGGCCAGCAGGTCCATGGCAGCGTTCTTGTCGGCTACGACGCCGTTGGGCTGGCGCAGGGCAGCAGCAAGGTGCTCGTAGCGGTCGAGGCCCTTCATCTCGACGGCAGTGCCGTCGTAGTAGCCGGAGGTCTTGATAAAGTTGGTCACCACCTGCCAGTCGGAGGAATCGGAGAGGGCGTCGGTGTCGTTCCAGAGGACGTTCAGCTGACGCTGAGAGCCGTCGGCGTCGTGGTCGGCATCAGCACCCACCCACTCGAGGATGGCGCTGCGGCCGGTGGAGTCGGCCACCATGTAGTGGAAGCAGCTGCTTGCCGAGTCGTGAAGGTCGTACTGCTCAGCCAGCGCCACGGCGTCCTCCACCGAGTCGGCGTAGTCGAGGATGAGCCGGAGCAGGGTGGTGGAGGTGAGGTCGGGCTTGTCGGTCTGGGTGTCGGTGGGGGTGCCTTTGCCCTCGCCCTGATAGGACATGAAGATGCCGCAGGCCACACCGGCGTCGTTGACGCCGTCCAGCGGCACATAGGGGGCCGCGAGGGTCAGGATCTTCTGGCCGAGGCTCTCTACGTCCTTGTCCTTGTCGAGGCCGAGGAAGCTCAGGTCGATGGTGGAGTAGGAGGCGTGACGACCCTTACCGGGGTTCGTGTAGACGATGGCGGTGTTGGTGGCCGAGAAGTCGTAGTTGCGGCCAAAGACCCGGTCGCCGCTCTGGGTGTCTGCGGTAAAGGCCGAGCAGGCAATGGTGCTGGTCTTGATGTTCATGGGGATGATGCCCTTGGTGATGCTCTGGGTGATGAAGGAGATGAGCTCAGAGTCAGTGGATGCGCCGCCCCGGGCCAGGAAATCGTCAAAGTAGTAGCCGCCCGAGACGTTGAGCTGGTAAACTGCACCGTCGCGGTGGGCTTCGTCGCGGTCGGAGAGCTTTTTGAGGGACGAGAGGGTGGCCAGCTCGTTGTGCCAGAGGGCGAACACGGCAACGGCCAGTGCGATGACCAGCGCCGCCAGCACGCAGGCGAGGCGCTTGAGGACTTTGGAGAGAGAATGATGCTTCATGGGACCTCCTGAAAAAGTCAAAAGAATATAGATAAAATACTTGAATATTCTATCACGACTTCTGTCGTGTTACAAGACTTTTGGAGATTTGGCCGGAAAAATAAAAACAGGCGCTGAAGGACAGCGCCTGTTCTGAGAAAGACTTAACCAAACAGTTTTTTCGTATTGTGCATATACACCGACAGCACCAGCCCCACGCAGATATACAGCATGAGCACCGAGCTGCCGCCCGCCGAGTAGAAGGGCAGGGTGACGCCGATGACCGGCAGGAGGCGGAGGTTCATGCCGACGTTGACGAATATCTGGGCCATGAACGCGCCGCCGATGCCAGCGCAGATGAAGGAGCCCAGCATATCCTCGCTGCACGCTCCGGTGGCGAAGGTCTTGATGATGATGGCCAGCAGCACGCCCAGCACCACGCAGCAGCCCACGAAGCCTGCCGCGTTGCCGATCCAGCTGAAGATGAAGTCATTGTGGGCGTTGGGGACGCTGTAGTAGCGGCCGCCGAAGAAGCCGTTGCCGAAGATGCCGCCCGAGCCGATGGCGATCTCGCCCCGCTGCTGCTGGTAGACAATGTTCTTCCAGATCGTCTCGCTGGGCGCCCAGCCCGTCTCGTTGTTGGGGTCGATGACCGCAAGGATGCGATACCACTGGTAGCCCTTGCCGATCTTGTCGCTGAAGAAGGCGAAGGCCGCCGCTGCCGCCGCTGCGAGGGCAGAGAAGGCCCCGATGATATACTTCCAGCTCAGCCCGGCGGCAAAGAGCATACAGCAGCCGATGATGCCGTAGATGATGGCCGTACCGTCGTCACCCTGGATGTGGATGATGCCGATCGGCACGAAGAGATGGAGCAGCAGCTTGCCCAGCTCTTTCGGCTCGTTGAGGCGGCTGCGGACATTGTTCAGATGCATGGCGAAGGTGAGGATGAAGCTTATCTTTGCCAGCTCGGTAGGCTGGAAGGTGAAGCCGCCCAGCTTGTACCAGGAATAGTTGTCGGTGTCGCCCGCGTTGTAGCCGATGGTCAGCGGGCCGATGGTCACGTTGCGGATGACCAGCGTGGGCAGCACGAGGCCCCATGTGAGCACCACATGGACGGGCCAGACATTGACGAGGCTGCGGTAGTCGATGTTGGACAGAAGGATGGCCACCAGGATGCCGATGGCCGCTGCGCCCGCCTGCACCACGGCCCGGCGGTAGTCGCCGATGCCGGTGAGCTGGCCGGTGAGCTCATCCACGGCAAAGCCGCTGCCCTGTTTCGCCGCCCACGACGACAGCGCCAGCACCGCCATCGCGCTGCTGAACAGGCAGAGCAGCAGGTACATCTTGTCTGTCCGTTTCCAATATCGTTGAATGCTTTCCAAAAAAGCACCACCTTTCTGTATCCTTGGGAAGCCGTTTTCTAAGCGCTGCACTCCGCCTGAGCGGTCTTTTTGTCCGCATACTGCGTTGCTTTCCCTTGCAATCCACCAAGGATTGCTGCGGGAAACCGCCTTGTCTGCGGGCAAAAATCCTCGCCATTCGGCGCACCCCGCTTACGAAAACAGCTTCCTCGAAACCCCGCCTCACAGCCGGGCATGATCCCCCAATATACCTTATTATACAGCAGGGGAGAGAGGCGCGCAAGATGGACGGTTGTGACAGCTTTGCAAAATCGGCGCAGAACGCTTGACAAAGGCCGATATGCCCTCTAAAATGAAACGTACCGGGGCGGTAAATGGCCGGTCCCCGGCGTTCTTGGAGGAACAGTTTTTACATGAAGGAACAACGCCATCGAATTTTGTGCGCGGTCTGCGCACTGGCACTGGTGCTGACGGCTGTGCTGGCTCCCGCCGCATGGGCGGCAGACGGAGCGGGCGAGGTGCAGGATACGGCAAAGCCCACCCTCACCACGGACGATGCCGCCGAGATGCAGCAGGCAGACGCCGCTGTGACGGCCCTGACCGGCAGCGGCGAATACGAGCAGATGTCCCGGGAAGAACGGCTCACCGCGGCCCTTGCGGAGCTGGATGAGCTGGCCCGGAAGGGGCTGGTGCGCCGGGGCTCCATCCGCACCGACGAGGAGAACGGGATCGTCAGCTTTACCTACCGCTGCGGCGTGCTGGGCGGCATCCTGCTCACTCTGCCCGACGAGCTGGACGAGATGACCTTTGACGCCGGAGACAACAGCCTGCGCGCTCCGAGGGACATGGCTCAATGCACTCCCCGCACCGCCGAGATGCCCCTGACCGACGATGTCCGGCAGGCTGCGGAGGCCCGGCAGTACCGGGAGAACGCTCTGCCTGAGACGATCGGCCGTGCCGCTATTTATTATGCCTTCGATAATACGGTGAACAGCTCCCGCTTTCCGTATTATTCTTATATGCAGGGCTTCTGGGAAGGCATGGGCCTGCGCACGACGATGAACACCCGGGTGACCCTGTCGGACCTGCGCCGGATGAACAAATACGATCTGTGCATCCTGAGCGCCCACGGTGCCTACTATACTTACAGCTACGGTACGTTCCGGAAGCACACCCGGACCGAGCCCATCATCCTGCTGACAGAAGCGTCCACGCTGTATAAAGACATCATCTACGGCTTTGACCTGCTGGCTCACCGCATCATCAAGCTCAACGGCCTTTACTGCGTCACGGCGGATTTCTTCCGCAATGCGTACCGCTCGGGCCAGCTCAGCAATACCATCATCTACTCCGAGACCTGTGAGTTCCTGGGCGTCACGAACAGCGTGGATGAGTCGATGGCCGAAGCGCTGCTGGCGGGCGGCGCACGGACTGTGCTGGGCTATGTGAACAACGTCTACACGGTCTACTCCCGCAGTATGCTCTGGGATACTGTCAACCATCTTGCGATGGGACAGACCATCGGCAGGGCGCTGGCCCACGCGAAGGACACCTACGGCGAGAACGACATCATCTGGTATACGGAGCAGGGCGGACGCCGCCCCCACGCCGCCGCAGCGTGTCTGGTGCTCTACGGAGACGAGAACGCCCGGCTGAATGTGCCGGAAAACTTCTCGCTCGAGGAACGCGCGGAGGCCGCGGAAGATATGCTGGCCGATGTGCTCGAAAGCGCGGCCTGAGCGTTGCACTTTTGACAGAAATAGTTTATACTAAGGGACGGCAGAACAGGACGGCAGGACTCTGCCGTCCCTTTTTTATAGAAACGCATATGAGGTAGGATACCCATGTCTGAATTTATCACCCACTCCCGCGAGGAGACGGTGGCACTGGGGGCGCAGGTAGCGCAGCATCTTGCGCCCGGGGCGCTCATCGCCTTTACCGGCGGGCTTGGCGCGGGCAAGACGGCCTTCTGCGAGGGCATTGCCAGAGGTCTCGGCTGCACCGACCCGGTCAGCAGCCCGACCTTCGCCATCGTGAACTATTACCGCGGGCCGCGGCCCTTCGCGCACTTTGATTTATACCGCATCTCCACGGAGAACGATTTGTGCGCGGCAGGGTTCTACGACTATCTGGATGAGGGCGCTGTGGTGGCGGCAGAGTGGAGCGAGAACTTCGCCGACCTGCTGGCGCTGGAAGACCCCATCCACATCAACATCGAGCGGGTGGACGACACCACCCGCCGCATCACCATCGAGGGGGTGGAAGTATGAACATCTTAGCCGTGGATACGGCGGGCA
>OMDR01001504.1_pt1 | contig 11078 bp, 5 predicted proteins | sample 1645251 | NCBI WGS metagenome assembly OMDR01 (sample SAMEA103958142, study PRJEB25191) | human gut metagenome | biome: human-associated habitat [ENVO:00009003]; feature: intestine environment [ENVO:2100002]; material: feces | place: Germany | collected 2013/2015 | reverse complement strand
GCGCGTGACGGTGATCGACGACGCCGGGCGCGTCACCTTCGACAATTCGGCCGGCAGCCTTCCGGAAACCAACCACCTCGACCGCCCCGAAGTCGCCGAAGCCCTCGCCCGCGGCACGGGATTCACGATCCGCCGCCATTCGGAGAGCACCGACCTCTACTATTTCTATTCGGCCATGTCCGACGGCGGGGTCGTCGTCCGCTCGGCTGTGCCCTATTCGATAACGCTCCGCGAAGTGCTGGCCGCAGACCGCGAATTTCTGTGGTTCATGCTGGGCGTCACGCTGCTGATGAGCGTGGCGGCCTACTTCACGACCCGCCGGCTGGGACACAACATCACGCGGCTGAGAGATTTCGCCCAGCGTGCCGAACGGGGCGAGCGGATCGACGAGCAGGCGGTCTTTCCGCACGACGAACTGGGCGACATATCGAGCCATATCATCCGGCTGTACGCCCGTCTGCAGCGCACCACGGCCGACCGCGACCGCGAACATGCGCTGGCGCTGCACGAACAGCAGGAAAAGATCCGCATCAAGAAACAACTCACGAACAACATCAACCACGAACTGAAAACGCCCGTGGCGGCGATTCAGGGGTATCTGGAAACCCTGCTGGACAATCCGGGGCTTGGAGCGGAGAAGCGCACGGCGTTCCTCGAAAAGAGCTGCGCGCAGGTGGCGCGGCTGCGCAGTCTGCTCGCCGACATCTCGACCGTCACGCGCATGGACGAGGCGAGCCAGCTGATCCTCAGGGAGCGCGTCGTGCTGAACGACATCGTGGACGAAATCCGCGCCGACATGCAGCTCCGGCCCGAAGGGCAGCGGCTGCGCGTGAACTGCGACTTCCCCTACCCGCTCGAAATGGAGGGCAGCCCTTCGCTGCTGGGTTCGGTGTTCCGCAACCTCGCGGACAACGCCGCGGCCTATTCGGGCGGACGCGACATTTTCATCCGCCTGCTGGACGACTCGCCGGAGCAGTACACGCTGCAGTTCTCCGACAACGGCATCGGCGTGGAAGAAGAACACCTGCCCCACATTTTCGAACGCTTCTACCGCATCGACAAGGGGCGTTCGCGCAAGCTGGGCGGCACGGGGCTGGGGCTTGCGATCGTCAAAAACGCCGTGATAATGCACGGCGGCACGATCTCGGTCCGCAACTCGGAGCGCGGCGGACTGGAATTCACCTTCACCCTGCGCAAACATTCATAGAGCCGCAACCCGTCCGTAACACGTTTGTAACATCCGTTTCGTTCCTTTGCACCGGAAAGACCGGCCCGCACCGCAGGGCGGCGATCTCCGCCCAAGACGGCGGGCGAAAGCCTCCTCCGGAAAACGGATGCAGGGCCGGACGAAAACACACGGCGGAGCGCCAAAACGGAACCGCCGAAAACAAACGACAAACGACCATATGAGTCCTCTATTCACAAGCATCGTCATCGTCATGGGCCTGCTGGCCGTGATGGGCATCGTCGTGGGCGTGGCCAACGACGCGGTCAACTTTCTCAACTCGGCCCTCGGATCGAAAGCCGCACCGCGCCGCGTCATCCTCTGGATCGCCGCCGCCGGCATCCTCGTCGGCACGCTCACGTCGAGCGGCATGATGGAGGTGGCGCGCAGCGGCGTCTTCTATCCCGGACAATTCTCCTTCCCGGAGATCATGATGCTCTTTCTGGGCATGATGCTGGGCAACATCCTGCTGCTGGACATTTACAACACCCTCGGACTGCCCACCTCGACCACCGTGTCGATGGTATTCGGACTGCTGGGCGCGGGAGTCGCCGCGGCGCTCTACCACATCTGGGGCGATCCGGCCGCTTCGGTTTCGGACCTCTCGCAGTACATCAACACCGGAAAGGCAATGGCCATCATCGCGGCCATCCTGCTCTCGGTGGCGCTGGCGTTCGCCGCAGGGTCGCTCTTCATGTACGTTTCGCGGCTCATCTTCTCGTTCCGCTACGCAAAGGCGTTCCGCCGCTGGGGCGCCGTATGGTGCGGCATCTCGCTGGCGGGAATCCTCTACTTCGCGCTGTTCAAGGGGCTGAAAAGTTCGGGGCTGATTCCGACTTCGGTCGGGGAGTACGTCGGCGAGCACGTGCTCGTAACGCTGCTCGTCTTCTGGGCCGGAGCGTCGGTGGTGCTCTGGATTTTCCAGCGCATGCGGCTCAACATCATGCGCATCACCATCCTCACAGGCACCTTCGCGCTGGCGCTGGCCTTCGCAGGCAACGATCTGGTGAACTTCATCGGCGTGCCGCTGGCCAGCTACGACGCATGGCAGATCGCCCGCGAAACGGGCAGCGAGTCGATCATGATGGGCGAACTGGCCAATCCGGCGCGCGCCAACTTCCTGCTGCTGTTGCTGTCGGGCGCGGTGATGGTCCTGACGCTCTTCTTCTCGAAAAAATCGCGCCACGTCACCGAGACCGAACTTTCGCTCGCCTCGCAGCACGAGGGCGACGAGCGGTTCGGCTCGACCTTCGTATCGCGCAGTCTGGTACGCGCCTCGCTCGCGCTCAACACCATGTGGACGGGGCTGATTCCCGACCGCATGCAGAAAATCATCGACCGACGCTTCGAACCGCTGCCCGCCGAAGAGCGTTCGTCGGCGCCCTACGACATGATCCGCGCCGTCGTAAACCTCACGGCCGCCTCGATCCTGATCGCCATAGGCACCTCCTACAAACTGCCGCTCTCGACCACCTACGTGGTCTTCATGGTGGCTATGGGTTCATCGCTCGCCGACCGGACGTGGGGCCGCGAAAGCGCCGTATACCGCATCACGGGCGTCATGGCCGTCATTTCGGGGTGGTTCATCACCGCGCTCGGCGGATTCCTGATCGCCCTCTGCGTGACGCTGCTGCTGCTCTGGGGCGGCTGGATCGCCGTCACGGCGCTCGTCGCTCTCTGCGCATGGCTGCTCATCCGCAGCCACCGCACCAAGCCGGAGGAGAAAGCCGCCGCGGAGGAACTGCCGGTAATCAAGGCCGAGACCCCGGACGAAGTGCTCTGCGTCTGCATCGGCGAAGTATGCACGACGATGGAGCAGGTGACGCGCATTTACAACCGGACGCTGGTCGCCGTTTTCAAGGAGAACCGCAAGGTGCTCAAGGAGATGGTGCAGTCGTCGAACAGGCTCTTCGAAGAGGCCCGCGACCGCAAGTACGGCATCATGCCCACGCTGCGCCGCCTGCAGCAGTGCGACATCGACACCGGGCACTTCTACGTGCAGGTGGTGGATTACCTCTCGGAGGTGACCAAGGCGCTGATCCACATCACCCGTCCTGCGTTCGGACACATCGACAACAACCACGAGTCGAAGGAGCAGATCGTGGATCTGATGCGCGTAAACGATCAGGTGGAGGCGATTTTCGACAAAATCAACGACATGCTCCGCACGAAGGACTTTTCGGATCTGGACATGGTGCTCGAAATGCGCGACAAGCTCTTTGACACCATCGTCGAGGCGATCAAGAACCAGCTGCGCCGCATCAACGGCGACCCGGCGGCCAGCACGCGGGCCAGTGTACTCTATCTGACGATCCTCAACGAAACCAAGACGATGATCCTGCAGGCCCGCAACCTGCTCAAGTCGCAGCACTACTTCCTCGAAAGCAGAAAATAGGCGCGGCAGAAGACAGGCCTGCGGAGAATTCCGGACCGGACGAACGGAAGACAGCGGCCGGAAAACACCGGATAGGAAACACAGAACGGGAAACACCGCACAGAAAACACCTCACATAAAACACCACACATAAAACACCACACGAAAAACAGCGGTCGGGAAACACCGCACGGCCGCCAAAACAAAGACCGCCGCCCCACGAAAGGGCGGCGGTCTTCTTCCTATATCCGCGTGCTATTTGACATCCTTCACGCAGCGGACGGGGCAGGCCCACGCCTTGGTCAGTTCGGCCTCGGTTTTGATGGCGGAGACGCTGTAAGTCAGCGCATAGCCGTTCCGGCCGGCCGACGATGCGCTCCAGCAGTAGCCCGAAGTACCCGCTTCCGCGCCGCCGCCCGAACCCGACGCCGACATGATATTGATATAGCCGGCCGCAGGATAGTAGCCGTTGCCTTCGGCAAAAACGCATCCGGTACGCTCCGCATCCCACACGCCGTTCAGATCGGCCCATGCGGAAGCCGCTCCCGCACCCGAAACGGGCACGCGCCACCCCTCAGGGCACGGGTCGAAGACGCCTTTCGTACCGTCGGCGTTGCTCCAGCGGTAGGCTTCGCCGCCGACATCCGGCGACAGCCAGTCCTGCGTTCCGGAAATACCCACAATATAGCGGTAAGGCTGCTGGACCGAAGCCACGAGATTCTCGGAGGGAACCTTCGTCGAAGCAAGCCCTTTGAGCGTCATGAACTTTCCGATACCGTCGTTCGACCAGCCGGCGTTGGCATTGAGGAACATCATCCACGTATAGGGACCTTGGAACGGGTCCTTGCGGCCCCACTGGTAGAAACATCCGGCGCTCTGCGGCCCCTTCACGAGCGAAGTGGCGCCCAGATTGCGGTCCATGAAGACGTTGCCGCCGACGGTCTGCAGCCCTGCGGGCTGCGAGGGATCGTACTCGGTGGCCCAGATATGCCAGCTCCAGTAGCAGTTGCCGTCGCCGTCGTACACGCCCACGACAAGGCTGCCTTCGACATCGGGATTCAGGACGACTTCGATTGCGGCGTTGATGCCCGATCCGGTCATCGTGACCTTGTCGTTGGTCGAGAACAGGATGGTTTCGTCTTCATCGAAACGCTCCTGCCATACGATGCGGGCGGTCAGGTCGTTGGGAATGCTGAACGAGCCTTCCTGAAGCATCGGGATATTGTGCCATGCGGCATAGGCCTTGGCAACGGGAATCGTCACCGTCGAACCCGGACGGGCGATATAGGAGTTGGGAAGCGCGAGGAATTCGGCGTCGTCGGTCTCGACTTCGGGATTGGAATCGCCGCCGTTCCAGTCGGCGATGTCGCCCGTGACGACCGAAATGCCGTCCACGTCGACCGTAATTTCGATCTCGTGGATCTTGCCGCCCACGAAAAGATAGTCGTCGGGCATCGTCCATGTGTAGGTGCGTCCCAGCAGGGGAGCCTCCACCGTGAAGACGCGGCCCTGCTGCGCGGCGCCGGTGGTCGGCAGAACGATCGCCTCGTAGCTGACGCCCTCGGTGACGGCGCGCGCCGTCACGGCACCGGGAACGCCCGTATTGCCGATCCTGCCGCTGTTCAGGGCGAAGAAGCCCTCGTTGTAGACGCCGTCGATGGTGACGACAACCCCGGCAAGGTCGTCGGCCGAGATGCCTCCGCCCTGCTTGACGGCGATTTCGACCTTCGACAGCACGTGTTCGAAGGTGAACTTCACGTCGGGCGCGGCGGCCGTGACCCCGGTCGCATTGTCGCTCCACAGAAGGTCGATCGCCGCGGGATCGGTCTGGTCGTTCAGGACGACGGGATAGAGGTAGCCGTCGATCTTACCCGCATCGCCGCTCAGGCTGCTCTGCTTGTAAGGGTGATAGGCGACGAAATCGAAAGTGCCGCTGCCGGGAATGACGATTTTCGCATCCGCGGCCGACAGCCGTCCGTTGGGTTCGCAGGTATAGCGCACGTTGTCCGCCGTGCCCGCATCGCCGCCGAGCATATAGATGCCGACGGCATCGCCGTTGGTCCAAGTGTCGCCGGCGGCACGGGTGTAAGGGGTGATTTCGGCCGAGAAGTTCGCCTCGACGCCAGTCGCTCCTCCGCCCTTTTCGTTATCGTCGTCGCTGCAGCCGGCGGCCGTAAGCGCGGCGGCGGCCAGAAGCGCATAAAACGTCGTATGGATGGAACCTGTATATTTCATGGTGATTATCTTTTTAAAGCGTGAGACATCGAATTACTGCACTTTGACGCAGCGCACCGACAAAACGGTATGACGGTACTGGAGGTAGCTGGTCTGAGAATGCTGGTTGTCGAAGTTGTACCCGTAGGCGCACTCCTCCTGCGAAATGCCGGGGCTCAGGTTTTCACCGGGAGTCGCCGCCCAATAGTAGCCGAACAGGCCCAGATAGCTCTGGCCGCTGGATTCGAGCAGACCGGCCGCGGGCCAGTAGCCCAGATCCTCCCAGATCACTCCGTTGAGCCACGGGATGCCGGCAGTAACACAATTGTACCACGGCGACAAGGTTCCGAAACCGGACACGGGAACCCGCCATCCGCGGGGACAGGGATCGAACTCGGTTTTCGAGCCGTCGGCGGCGCACCAGCGGTTCTGCCCCTGTTTTTTCTCGGTAGCATACCAGTCGTAGGGAAGGCCGAGGCCCTTGATGAGCGCCAGCGGCTCGTTGATCGAAGCCACGAGGTTGTCGCGGATCACGGCCGAATTGGCCTTGGTCGAGAAACCGACCTTGACGCCCACGCCGTTCCACACGGGACGCGTAGCGATGTCCTCCCATTTCGCAGGACACGGAACCGGGTCCTTGCGGCCCCACTGATACTGGAGTCCCAGCGCATCGATATTGCCGTATTCGGCGTTCATCGCACCGAGGTTGCGGTCCATGAAGGTCCGGCCGTTCTTCGATTTCTGCACTTCGGGAGCATTGGGATCGTAATCGGTGATCCAAAGGTGCCAGCTCCAGCGGATCTCACCGCCGATCTCCAGCGCGAGCACCGCATTGCCGCAGGTCCGGGGCGTGGTGCGCACCTGAATAACGGCTTTCGAGCCGCTGCCCAGCACGGTGATCTGATCGTCGTTGAGCAGATAGCGCACGTCCTCCCAGACTACGCGGGCGCCCATGGCTCCCAGCATGCCGGTGCCGGCGCCCGCCAGCACTTCGTTCTTCTCCCAGACGCCGAAAGCTTTGCAAACGGGAATGTAGAGCGTCTCGCCCGGCGATACGACGTAACAGTTGGGGAGCAGTTCGGGATTTGCGAAAGCGGGCGTAACCAGCAGTTTGCGGACCTGACCGGCGGCCAGCGAGGTTTTGCCCGGATGCGTGTAGTCGAAAGCCGCGAAGCCGTTGCCCCCGACCTTCAGCAGGGCCTTGTCTTCGGCGATCTCCTGCGCCGGCAGGTAGGCGCGGAAAGCGTTGCCGCAGCGCGTCATCGCCACCGAAGCCGTCTTGGCGTCCACGGACTGCATTTCGGCATCTTGGGCCGCGGCCGCCAGCGAGAACACCGCTTTCGTGCGCACGTTCTGCACCGTCACGGCGTAATCGGTCAGTTTGTCGGCGTCCGCGACGAAGGCTTCGGCCAGCGCCAGTTTATGACGGAATACGAGTCTGATCTCGCCGTCGCGCTCGCTGAATCCCGCCGTGCGGGCCGTCATGAAGTCGGCTTCGGCAACCGAAGCGTCGTAGACGAGCGCCGTAGGATCGGCATTTTCAGCATAGGGATAATAGGCATAGAGGTCCATGACCTGCCCCTGCTCCATGTAATAGGATTTGGAGCCTTCCTCACGCCACGAACCGTCGGCCTGACGGACGAATTTGGCATTCTGAATATAGTTGCCCGAAGCGGCCGGATAGGCCTGCGTCTCGGCATCGGAGCGGATCACGGCGAAGAGGCCGATGGCGTCCCCCTCCACGAAGCGGGAAGCGTAAGCGACGTCCGTCTCGCTCTTGGTCCGGACCATATCCGCCGGCTTGGCGGTCAGACGGATCGCGGCGCGCGCAGGCGCGGGGTCGGCGGTCGGCTCCTTCTGGCAGGAGACGACCGAAGCGGCGCAGAAGAACAAGGCCGCAGTCAGCAAGAATCGACTGCTGAATAGTAAAGTTTTTTTCATATGAACAGCATTTAAAGGAATACGTCGGGATTCGGCGGCGGCACCGCCTGCGCAAAACAGGCATCCGCCAAGCAAAACAACCAAAGGATACGCACCGCCGCACCGGGCAGGCGCCCCTCACTAACCTATTGACAAAAGTAAAAGAAGCCGGACGATTTATGAAACGCTCTTTTTCGGAATTCGTAAAAATTGACAAATTCCGAAAAAAAACAAACCCCGAAAAACGGGGTTGCGTTCAGAGCTGGTGCTCGCGGTGGAGTTTGAGCAGTTTCTCGCGGTACTTAGACGGCGGCATGCCGATCGCGCTCTGGAACGAAGTGTAGAAGGTTTGCAGATGGTTGTAGCCGAGCGTCTGGGCAAGCGCCTTGAGCGGCGTATCGTCGTCGACGTCGGAAAGCCGCCGCACGGCCTCGTCGATGCGGTAGCTGTTGACGTAGCTGCTGAAGGTCTTTCCGGCCTGCTGGTTGATCGCACGGGAGATATAGGTGCGGTTGGTGTCGAGCCGCTCGGCGAGCCGTTCGATGGTCAGGTCGTTCTGGCGGTAGACGCCTTCGGTCTGCATCAGGTACTCGATCCGGGCGAAGAGTTCGGCGTCGCGCACGGCGTGGTCGTCACGGTCGGGCGACGGCTTTTCGGTCTGCGGGGAGGTAGGGCCGGGGGGGGGCATGGCCGGCTGCGCGGCCTTTTTCTCCTTTTTCAGGAATTCGTACTGCTGCCGGACGATCTGCTTGTACATCTTGTCCTTGCGCCGGTAGAGGATATAGACCACCGTCGAGATGCCGACGGCGAAGAGCAGCAGCAACAGCAGCAGCTGGAATCGGCGCTGCTGGCGGATGAGGTCGATTTCGCTCTTGCGCAGCATGTTCTCCTGCCGTTCGGCGTCGTACCTGACCCGCAGTTCGTTGATCGAACGCTCCCGCTCGACGTTGAAGATGCTGTCCGCCTGACTATGGTAGCTCTTGAAATAGTCCAGCGCCTCGCGGTAGCGGCCCAGCGCGGTCTCGGCCTCGGAGATACGCAGGTAAAGCTTATAGCGGTGCACGGCGTTGTTGCTCCGCTCCGAGAGTTCGATGCCCTGCCGGAGCACCGGAATCGCACGGGCGTACTCGCCCCGGTCGTTCAGGTAGGTTCCGTAGCTGAGGTAGGTCATCACGGCGGCGGTCACGACCTTTTGGTCGATGTGGTCGAGCGCCATCAGGTAATAGCGTTCGGCGCCCGCATCGTCGCCCTGCGCATGGAGGATATTGGCGTAGAGGCTGTAAAGCTCGGTGTGGTAGCCGAATTTATCGGTGTCGGGAAGCGTCCGGAGGATGTATTCCAAAGCCCGGTTCTGATCGCCGAGCATGTAGTGCATGTAGGCGCTGATGACCGCACCGCCGAAAGCGAGGTAGTCGTAACCCCACTCGGTGCCCAGCCGGTAGACCTCCTCGGCGTATTTCAGGCCCGCGGGGTCGTTGCGCATGTAGTACGTATTGGCAAGATTGCACTGCGCCACCAGATAGAAGCGGTTCAGCGAGGCGCTGCGGGCGTACTTCATCGCTTCGAGGAAATACTCGATACCGCCGAAATAGTTCGTTTCGATGCTGACGGCATAGATTCCCAGCGCATTGTAAATCCGGCACAAGGCCACCGGGTCTTCGCACTGCCGCCCGCGGATCAAAGCCCGGTCGAGGTATATGCGGGTCGAGTCGCTGCCCTCGGCGAGCAGGTAGGACTGTCCGGAAAAGAGGTCGGCGTACATCAGCGCACGCTCGTCGTCGTGTGCGGCCCCGGCCCTGCGGAGACGCGAGACGTAGGGATGAATCGCGGCGAATTCGCTCCGCATGGTGTATTGGGAGCAGATTTCGACCAGCAGGTCTATGTCCTCAGGGTCCCGTTCCAGCCGTTCCAGCAGCACCGGCAGCGTATCGGCCTGAATCACCGCGGCATGCGAAGCCGCACCCTCCTGCGCGCGGACGGCAGGAAGTCCGAGAGACACGACGGCGGCCAATATGAACAAACGTCTGAGCATCGCTGAAGATCGGGAAACGGGCCGGACCGGAGTGCCGGCGCACACCGTTTTCACTCCGCTAAATTAATAAAAAAACCCGAAACCGACGGAAATGCGCCTTTTTAATCCGAAAAGGCACTTCCGGAAAGCGGGCGAAAAACGGAGAGGGAAATTCCGAGCCCTTTCATTTGCAGGAACCGCACATCTCCGCATGCCTGTCCGGCCGCACCGCACTGTCCGCGTCCGGCCACGCGCCTGCGGTTCCCGGTATGCCGGGGTTTTGCGGCGGAATGTCCTCCGGCCCGTGAAACGGAAATGTAACGGGGCCGTCATTTCAAAGTAACGACGGCCCCGTATATTTGCAGTGTGAAAACCGGACGAGGTTTTCCAAGTTGGTTTTAGGTTACATAAGTAGGTTAGTGGGAGATGCAGCGACGCGAGGTCGCGGCATCTTCGTTATTACGGCTATTTCTCCATGTCGTGCAGGTGGATTTCGAGGGCGCGGACCGAAATCTGGATTTCCCAGATCGACACGCCCAGCGAACCGATCAGCAGCAGCAACGCCGCGCCGAAGACATAGGCCGAAAGGACGAAAAATCCGACATACAGCAGGAACATCGTCACCACGCAGAGAAAAAGGCTCGAAACGCCCAGAATCTGCATCGTGCGCGTGAGGTGCAGGCGGCGGCGCAGGTTGTCGATCTGCGCGCGGGTGACTTTCGAGGGGTGCTGGAGGTGCTGCTCCTTGAGCGTGCGCACCAGCTGGGCGTACGACAGAAAACGGTTGGTGTAGGCCAGCAGAATCAGCGAGACGGCCGAAAAGAGCAGTGCGGGGGTCGTAAGAGTCAGTTCTTCCATGACGAATCGGTTTTGCGGAATTACGGTCGCCGTTTCCTGCCGCTTCGGGTCCGCGGCCGCAGAGCGTTCAGGCAGGGCCGAAGCGGCATCATGCCGGGCACGCATCTCTGCGGGCACTTAGCGGGGTGCATCTTAGCGGGTGCGGCGCCAGAAACACGGGACGGCTTCCGGGACAAAGGTACGAAATATTCCGGTCAATGCGCCCGGTCCGACAAAACAGTGAGCGTTCGCCCCGGCAAAACGGCGTGCATCCACCCCGCAAAACAGCGAAGGTCCTGTCGGGCAAAACAGCGTGCATCCGTCCCGGCAAACCAGCAAAGGTCCGCAACATACACCCGCCCCGGAAAAACAGCATACACCCGTCCCGGCAAAACTGCGGCGGGACCCGAAGGCAAGATGCGCGTTCGAGACCTCCGGGCCGTATTCCGCCGCATCGGTCGCACATATCGCCCCGCCGGAATCTGCGGCGGCACCGG
>OMDR01001498.1_pt1 | contig 11101 bp, 9 predicted proteins | sample 1645251 | NCBI WGS metagenome assembly OMDR01 (sample SAMEA103958142, study PRJEB25191) | human gut metagenome | biome: human-associated habitat [ENVO:00009003]; feature: intestine environment [ENVO:2100002]; material: feces | place: Germany | collected 2013/2015 | reverse complement strand
CGGCAGGCGGTTCACGCTCTCGTTCTCGGCGCGCAGCCTGCTCGACGAGGGGCAGGAGATCACGGCGCAGGGCGACGGATTCGTGCGCCGGGTCATCACGCGGCAGCCGTGGTGCGCCCGCAGCTATCAGATCGGAATCACCTGCAACTTCAAGTCAGGCAAGGCCTTCCGAAAAAAATCCGTGGAGGCGGGAGCCTCCGAGGACAAAGGACGCATGTAACGGCGCGCGGCCCGAAACGGAAAGCGGTCCGGCTCCGGAGAGCGGACCGCTTTTTCATTTCGCCCCGTGCCGCAGGCGCGGCAGCGGCAGACGGCGCAGCCAGGCGAGTGTCCAGTGCGGCAGGCGAGGCCGCGAAAGCCAGTGCGCGAGGTGCGTCGCGGCGGTCGGGATGCGGAGCGACTTGCCGGCGATGATGAGCGTCACGGCGGCAAGAATCAGCGCTACACCCGTGAGAATGCGCGGCGTGAGCCGTTCGCCGAAGACCAACACGCCGAAAAAGAGCGCCGTGACGGGTTCCAGCGCCCCGAGAATCGCCGTGGGCGTGGAGCCGATGCGGCGGATGGCGCCGGCCATCGTGACGAGCGAGACGATCGTGGGAAACAGCGCCAGCGAGACGGCATTGATCCAAAGCAGCGGCGAAGGGATCATCTGCAAACCGGCGACGCCCCGCAGACGGACCAGATAGACGCTCAGGCCGAAGAGCAGCGAATAGAAAGTCAGCTTCTCGGTCGAAAGGTCGCGCAGCGAAGAGCGATTGACCCCCACGATATAAACGGCGTAGCAGAGCGACGAGAGGAAGACCAGCGCAACGCCCGCAAGGCTCAGCGTGGCTCCGTCGCCGCCCTTGTAGAGCAGCGCGATGCCGCCCAGAGCCAGCAGAATCGAAAGCACGGTGGAGGCGGTGACCCGCTCGCCGAAGCAGGCCGACATGATGACGGCCACCATCACGGGGTAGAGGAACAGGATCGTCGAGGCGATGCCCGCGTCCATGTAGTTGTAGCTGGCGAACAGGCACAGCGACGAGAAGGAAAAAAGCAGTCCCATGACCGCCAGCGGCAGGATGTCGCGCCGTGTGAGCGCGAAGGACTGCCGCCGGAAGATCATCAGCGAACCGAGCATGACGACAGCCAGCAGATAGCGGTAGAAAAGGACCGAATCCGGACCCAGCCCCGCCCCGTAGAGGGGCAGCGCGAAGAGCGGATTGAGTCCGTAACTGGCGGCGGCCACGGCGCCCAGTACGTAGCCGCGGGTCTTTTCGCCGGGCATCTCAGAACTTCACCTCGGGAGCCGCGTCGGTCCCTTCGGCCGACTCGAAATAGGGCTTCTGCGCGAAGCCGAACAGCCCGGCGACCAGATTGGCCGGGAAGCGGCGCACGGCGACGTTGTAATGCCGCGCGGCATCGTTGAACTCCTTGCGCGCCACGGCGATACGGTTCTCCGTACCTTCGATCTGGGCTTGCAGCTCCAGGAAATTCTGATTGGCCTTCAGGTCGGGATAACTCTCCGCCACGGCGATAAGCCGCCCCAGGGCCGAACGCACCCCGGCCTGCGCCTCCTGGAACTCGGCCAGCTTCGCGGGTGTCAGCTCGCCGGCCGAAAGGCTGATCGAGGCGGCGCGGGCTCGCGCATCGGTCACGGCGCCGAGCGTCTCCGACTCGTGGGCGGCATAGCCCTTTACCGTATTGACCAGATTGGGAATGAGGTCGGAACGGCGCTGGTACTGCGTCTCCACGTTCGACCAGGCGCTGTTGAGCCCCTCCTCCTTCGTGACGAAGCCGTTGTAGGTGGCGTAAAAGAAAATCGCGACGACGGCGACGAGGCCGATCCAAATCCACTTTTTCATATTGTCTTGCTTTTTACCTTATTATACATTTGCCGATTCCGAAAACTCCCCGCACGGCCGTCACCACTTCGATCCGGCGCCGCCGCCCCCGAACGATCCGCCGCCGAAACCGCCGCCGAGGCTCCCGCCTCCGCCCAGTCCGCCGAAGCCGCCTCCGCCGATAATCATACCGCCGCCCGAACCGCCGCCGAAGCCGTTGCCGCGCGACTGGCGGGAACGCCGCGTCACCACGGCGCCGCAGTGACGGCAGACGTAGGTGTACTCCACCTCGCGGTAGGAGGGCGTCGTCCCGAGCACCCGCTGCGAGTCGCACTGCAACGCGAACCTGCGGCAGCGGGGACAACGGCGCGAAAGGTAGTGGACGGCCAGTCCCGCAGCCAGCGGCAGAAAGACGAAGCCGGCGACGATCAGCAGAATCGCCCCAAGCGAAAGTCCTTCCTCCTCCCCCAGGTCGGGATCGCCTCCTTCGAGCAGTTGCGCCGCGGCCTCCACGCCTGCGACCATGCCCGCGTCGTAATTCCCCTCCCGGAAAGCAGGAAGCATGTATCTGAGCTGGATGCGCTTGCAGAGGGCGTCGGGCAGCACGCCCTCGACCCCGCCGCCCGTGACGAAGCGGATCTCGCGCAGGTCTTTCACCAGCAGGATGCCCAGCCCGTTGTCGCTCTCCGCACCGCCCACGCCCCAGCGACCGAACAGCTCGACGGCGAAGGAGAACGTGTCGCCGCCGGCAATGTCGTCCACGGCGACGACGGCCACCTGGGCCAGCCCCCGCTCGCGGAGCGAGGCGCACACGGCGTCGATGCGCGCCACGGCCTCCGGGGAGAGAATCCCGTCGGGATTTGAGACGTAGCGGCGGCGGTCGGCGCGCTGGACATGGGGAATCTCCTCCACGCGGTAGGTCCCGGCGGCGGCAGGAACCGCGGCCGCCAGAAAGAGCAGGCAGAAAAGCAGCGATCGTTTCATCGGGGGCAAAGATACGAAAAATCCGCAGAACCGCTACCGGGTCAGAATCCGGTAGCTCCACGGTCCCATCGGCTCCACGACGTGCCCCCGCAGTTCGCTGGGGCAGCCCGTCAGGGCGTCGGTGTACATGCCGGCGTAGATGCCCGTATAGTAATCGGCATGGATCACATAGGGCGAGAGGTTCATGACCGCGACGACGCGGTTGCCCTCCGCCTCGCGGACCGCAATCATCAGGCAGTCCTCGGCGTTGTTGCGTATCTCGATCATCTCGCCGCCCCGTTCGCCCGATGCGAGCGCCGGATTGGCGTGCCGGAGCGCCGTCAGACGGCGGTAGAACTCCGAAAAGGGATTGGAGCCGTAGGCGGGAAGCGGGTCGCGGTCGAAGAAGGCGAACGAATGGTCGTAGCCCACCTCCTGCCCGGTATAGATCAGCGGCAGGCCGCCCGGAACGACGAAGGTGAACGCCGCCATGATGCCCCGCGCGGCCCCCATGCGGGCGAACTCCGAGCCGTTCCACGAATTCTCGTCGTGGTTCGAGGTGAAGGCCAGCCGCATGGCCGAGCGGGGATAGCGGCCGCGGTCGGCGCGGAGCCAGTCGCGCAGCGCCGTGACCCGCACGCGCTGCTGCGCCACGTCGTTGAGCAGGTGATGCATCTCCCACCCGTAGCAGGCGTCGAACACGCCGTCGTCGAAGAGGTTCCGCTGTTCGGCCTCGGCCAGCAGGAACAGGTCGGGCTTCACGCGGCGCAGGCGCGCGGCGGCGTACTGCCAGAACCCGATCGGCACGAGCATCGCCATATCGCAGCGGAAGCCGTCCACGGCGTGCCGCGCGATCCAGAACTCCATGGCCGCGGTCTGGGCCTCCCATACGTCGCGGTTCGCATAGTCGAGCTTGGCCGTATCGGTCCAGTCCCACGGCACGGCGGGCGCTCCCGAAGCGTCGCGCTCGTACCACGAAGCGGGCTTCTCGGTCACCCAGCGGGCGTCGCGCGCCGTATGGTTGGCGATCCAGTCCAGCAGCACCTTCATACCCAGCCGGTGCGCCTCGGCGACGAAGGCGTCGAAATCCTCCATCGTCCCCAGACAGGGATCGACCGCACAATAGTCGCGGACCGAATAATAGGAGCCGAGCGAGCCTTTGCGCCCCTCGACGCCGATCGGATAGACGGGCATCAGCCACACGGCGTCGATGCCCATGTCGCGCAGGAAGCCCAGTTTCGCGGCCGCGGCGCGCAGCGTGCCTTCGGCCGTCAGCTGGCGCACGTTCATTTCATAGAGCACGGCCTGATAACTCCATTCGGGATGTAACATTTCCATAGCTTGAATAAATCGGTTTTCGGGGTGTCAAATGTACGTTTTTTTCCGGACAAACGCTCCGCCCGGACCAAAAACAGCCATAATTCGACGGAAATAGCTGACGCAGGGCGCATTTATTTCATGGAAAATTCTTACCTTTGCGCACGATTATAAAAACGCCTTAATCAAATATGAAACATTTACGTCTCCTTATGCCGGTCATACTGACGGCTCTACTCGTCACGTCATGCGCCTCGCAAAAGCGTGCATGGTACCTGCAGGATGCCCAGCCGTTCACGCCCGAACAGATCGCCGAGAACGGCCAGATACGCATCAAGCCCCTCGACAGGCTGACGATCGTCGTCAACAGCAAGGACCCCGAACTGGCCGTGCCGTTCAACTCGTCGTCGTCGCTGAGCTCCCTGACCGGAGCCACCAATTACGGAAGCGCCACCAACCAGTCGCTGCAGATCCGCACGGTGGATGAGAACGGACTGCTCGAAATGCCCGTGATCGGAAAGATCGAGTGCAAGGGCAAGACCCGGAGCGAACTGGCGCAGGCCATAGCCGACAAGATCGTCGAGGGCGGGTATATAAACGACCCCACGGTAAACGTGCAGTTCGCGGACATGAAGATTTCGGTAATCGGCGAGGTGGCACGTCCGGGACATTACGACGTCACGCGCGACAAACTCTCGATCTTCGACGCGCTGGCCATGGCCGGAGACCTGACGATCTACGGTATCCGCACCGACGTGGCCGTGGCCCGCGAAGTGGACGGAGTGCGCACCATCGAGTACCTCGACCTCACGTCGAAGGAGCTGTTCAACTCCCCCGCGTTCTACATCCAGCAGAACGACGTGATCTACGTCAAGCCCAACAAATACAAGGCGCAGACCGGTGAAATCAGCCAGAACCGAAACTTCTACCTTTCGCTCGCAAGTACGGCTATTTCCGTGGCAACGCTTATTGTAACACTTACCAAGGTAAAGTAAGTCATGACAGAACAGAACATCAATCCGCATCTGCTGAACGAAGAGTCCGAAAACACGAACGGCATCACGCTCCACGACCTGATTCAGATGGTTCTGGCCAACTGGTACTGGTTCGCGCTCTCGGCGATCATCTGTCTGGGAACGGCCTATTACTATCTGGCAAGCACCCCGAAAATATACAGCCGGACGGCGACCATCCTCGTGAAGGACAGCCGCAAGGGCGGCGACACGGATCTGGGCGCGTTCAGCGATCTGGTGGGATTCCAGAACCGCCGCAACGTAGACAACGAGGTCTACATCCTCCAGTCGCACCGGCTGATGTCGGAGGTGGTCAAGCGCCTCCACCTGACGGTCAACTACTCGGTGCGGGAAGGGCTGCGCACGGCGGACCTGTACGGCCGTTCGCCGATCGAAGTCGATTTCATCAACGACAACTCCAAGCAGAAGCTTTCGCTGGAGGTCACCCCGCTCAGAAACGGCAAGATCGAGCTGACGGACTTCGAGGACAAGTTCGTGACGCGGCAGGAGACCAAGCGGGTCATTCTGGCCGAATACGGCGATACGGTCGCCACGCCCGTCGGGCAGGTGGTCGTGCACAAGACCCTGTTCATGGACTCGACCTATCTGAAAAAACCCATCACCGTAATCAAGAATTCGCTCGCGGCGACGACCAACGCCTACCGCGCCGCCGTGAAGAGCGACGTGGCCAACAAGCAGGCCTCGATCGTGACGATCTCGATGAACAATTCGGTGCCGCGCCGCGCCGAGGACGTGATCAACACGCTGATCGCCGTCTATGAGGAAGACGCCATCGCCGACAAGCGCCAGCTGTCGGTGGTGACGGCCGACTTCATCAAGGAGCGCATGCAGGTAATCGGCCGCGAGCTGGGAGACGTGGACCGCGACATCGAGGACATCAAGAAGAGCAACAAGATGATCGACATCACCTCGGAGGCGACCCGCACCATCACCGAGAGCACGCGCTACAAGGCCGAAAGCCTGACGATCGAGAATCAGATAAGCGTCGCCGACTTCATCCGCGAATACCTCAACGACCCGTCGCATGCGGGCGACCTGATCCCGATGGTGGCCTCGATGACCAACAACGGCATCGTCGCGCAGATATCGGAATACAACGAGGCCATCCTGCGGCGCGAGAAGCTGCTGGAAAACAGCTCGGAGCGCAGTCCGGTCATTCAGGACCTAGACAACGGGCTGGCCGCCGTGCGCCGCTCGATCATCGCCTCGCTCAACTCGCATATTTCGACGCTGGAGATACAGCTCGAAACCATGCGCAAGGAGGAGGCGCAGGTCAACCGCCGCATCTCGACCATGCCTTCGCAGGAGAAGGTCATGCTCGACATCATGCGTCAGCAGAAAATCAAGGAGGAGCTGTTCCTCTACCTGCTCAACAAGCAGGAGGAGACGCAGCTCAACTACGCCGTAGCCGAGAGCAACTCGCGCACGATCGACATGGCGTACGGAAGCGCGCGCCCCGTATCGCCCCGCTCGACGATCATCCTCGGCATCAGCCTGCTGGCAGGTCTGGCCATTCCGTTCGGCATACTCTACCTGATCGGCATGCTCGACACGACCATCCGCGGCCGCAAGGACGTGGAGGAGAACCTCAGCGCACCGTTCCTCGGCGACATACCCTTCCTCGAAGGGGACAACAAGGGCGGCGTGGTGGTCCGGGAAACCGGACGCGACGCGCTGTCGGAGGCGTTCCGCATCCTGCGCTCGAACATGACGTTCATGAACGTCTCGTCGGGCAAGGAGATCAAGTGCGTGCTCTTCACCTCGTCGGACCCCCATGCGGGCAAGACGTTCGTGGCGATGAATCTGGCAATGACGCTGGCCATGGCGGGCAAACGGGTCGTGCTGATAGACCTCGACCTGCGCCGTCACGCGCTCACGACGCACTTGGGACGCAGCAACAGCAAGAACGGCATGTCCGGTTATCTGGCCGGAACGATCACCGACATCGACCAGCTGGTGACGAACATGGGCTTCCACGAGAACCTCGACGTGATCTGCGCCGGCATACAGCCGCCCAACCCCACCGAGATGCTGCTCTCGAACCGGCTCGACAAGCTGGTAGAGCAGCTGAAGGAGCGTTACGACTTCGTATTCATTGACAGCACGCCGGCCATGTCGGTAGCCGATGCGGTGATTACGGACCGTCTGGCCGACCTCTGTATCTATATCGTGCGCGAAGGCGTGCTCGACCGTCGTCAGCTGCCCGACATCGAACGGCTCTACCGCGAGAAGAAGTTCCATAACATGTGCATCGTGCTCAACGGCACACGCACACGCCGCCACGGCTACGGGTACGGATACGGCTATGGTTACGGGTATGGATACGGTTACGGATACGGCTATGGCGACGACCATCAGGAGGTAAGCTACCGCAAGCGGATCAAACTTTTCTTCAGCAAACTCGCACGTAAAGTAAAGAAATAATATGGCTATACACAATGCATTGATCGCCGTGGATTTCGACGGCACGGTGGTAACGCACGCCTACCCCGAAATCGGGGACGATGCAGGCGCGGTTGCCGTACTCAAAGAACTCACCGACAACGGATGCCGGCTGATACTCTACACGATGCGTTCGGGCGCACTGCTCGACAAGGCAGTCAAGTGGTTCAGGGACCGGGAGATTCCGCTCTACGCCATCAACGAAAACCCCTCGCAGCAGCGCTGGACTTCGTCGCCGAAGATTCATGCGGACCTCTATATCGATGACAGCAACTTGGGCTGTCCGATCCGGTTCGTGGACGGCGTGAAACGGCCGGTGGCGGACTGGACCAAGATCAGGGAACAGCTGGTACGGGAGGGATTTCTGGACTGACCGGCCGCCCGCAGGTTGTTAGACGGCTGCGCAACAGGTTCCCAACAGTTGTTAACCAAAGATAAAAACAGGACTTTTCGGAGTCCTGTTTTTATTTTGCGCTACGGGTGAAAAATGCAGAGGCCCTGCTCTACCCTGCCGGAACGGAATGGCGCCGGAAGTCGGAAAAACAATAGGACAATGCGGAGCAAAAGATAAGGGGCGGCTTTCGGGCCGCCCCTTATTATAACACCGGGAACTAAGCCCAGAGATTGCGGGGGTATTTGCCCTCGGCGATCATCTTCTCGATCGAGGCCATCAGCGCGGGTTTGTCCTCCTTGTAGGTGACGCCGTGCCACTGGGCCGCCGAACGGAGCACGCGCAGGGACGCCGCGCCCTCGCCGATGAGTTTGTTGACCATCGTCGGGATGTAGAACTCCGATTTGAGGTTCTCGCGGTTCTCGGCGAGCCACGTCTTGAAATACTCCTTCGAATAGGCGAAGAAGTCGGGCGTGAAGCCGAAGAGGTTCATCGAAACGGGCGTGTCCTCGGCAAGCTCCTCGTCGGCGCCGCCGTCGTGGAAGAGGATTCGGCCGTCGGGCATGCGCTCGATCTGCGTACGCTCGACCATCGACGTCAGGTTGCCGTCGGCATCCACGCCGCAGACGCCGCGCGATACGGTGCCGTTGTCCGAAAGGGTCCGGTTCAGGTCGTATGCGACCATGCAGTAGCGGTTTTTGCTGTCACCGAGCTGCGAAAGGTAGTCGCCGATGGTCTGGTAGGCTTCGGCGCCGTAGAAGTCGTCGGCGTTGATGACGGCGAAAGGCTCGTGCACGGCGTCGGCGGCCATCATCACGGCATGGTTCGTACCCCACGGCTTGACGCGGCCTTCGGGAACCGAAGCGCCTTCGGGCAGATAGTCCAGCTCCTGAAAGACGAATTCGACGGCGATGCGGCCGCCGAAACGCTCGGCCGAAAAGACCTCGCGGAACTCCTTCTCGAAGGAGTGGCGAATGACGAATACGACCTTGCCGAAACCGGCGCGGATCGCGTCGTAAACCGAATAATCGATAATGGCCTCGTTATTGGGGCCGACCCCGTCCATCTGCTTGAGCGAGCCGTAGCGCGAACCCATGCCTGCGGCGAGGACCAGTAATGTAGGTTTTACCATACTTTTTATCTGTTTTTGGCGTTAAAATCAAAACGATTACAAAGTTAAAAAATTCACCGCGTTCCGCAAAGGTTTTCTATGAAATTGGTTATCTTTGCATGAATAATGCAATGGTTTGATGAAATTTTTGAAGAACATACGGGCATGGCAGCGCAACTTTTTCCGCAAACGCCGCTTCAACATGCTCAACGCTACGGACAACAGCGAAGAGTGGCACATGCACCTCTCGCCGGCCAGCATTTTCGCAGCATTCGTTTCATTCGCACTGCTGCTCTTTATCCTCATCCTCACGCTGGTGGCGTACAGCCCCGTGCTGGAATTCCTGCCGGGCTACCGCACCGAAGCCGACCGCTCGCGCGAAAGTCTGGTGCAGAACATCATCCGGCTGGACTCGATGGAGCGCATGATGAACGACATGCTCACCTACAACCAGAACATAGCCCTGATCATGGAGGGCAAGACGCCCGTGGCGCGGGTGCTCGCCAATTCGGACAGCACGCGGGCCACGAAGGTGCTGGTGATGCCCTCGCCCGAAGATTCGGTGCTCAGGGCGCAGATGGAGGGCGACGGCGAGTACGCCGTCACGGGCCGCAGCGGCGGCTCGCGGCGCTCGGTGCGTGAAGCGATCGAGCTGGCGACGCCCGTCGAAGGAATCATCACCGACCGGTTCGACATCCGCAACGGCAACTTCGGCATACGTATTGCGGCGGCGGCCAGCGACCGCATAGCGGCCGTGGACAACGGGACGGTGGTGCTGAGCCTCTGGACCCCCGAAACAGGCTACATGGTCGAACTGCAGCACGCCGGGAATCTGCTGTCGGTCTACAAGGGACTCTCGCAGTCGCTGGTGACCAAAGGGCAGACCATCCGTGCGGGCGAGCTGATCGGCTACAACGCCGAAGCCGAGCAGGGCGAGGTGAGACTCTTCGAATTCGAACTCTGGAACAACGGCAAGCCCGTCGATCCCGAAGGATATATCGTCTTCCAATAGATCCGCATGAAACAACGATTGGCAATACTGGGTTCGACCGGTTCGATCGGCGTGCAGACGCTCGACATCGTACGCGAGAACCCCGATTTTTTCGAAGTGCGCGTGCTGACGGCCAACAGCAACTGGCAGCGGCTGGCGGCGCAGGCGCGGGAATTCGACGCAGACACGGCGGTCATCGCCGACAAACGATATTACACCCGGCTGCGTGACGCGCTGGAGGACACCGACGTCAAGGTTTACGCCGGAGAAGAGGCCGTGGCGCAGGTCGCGGCGGGCGGCGACACCGACGTAGCAGTCAATGCGCTGGTCGGCTACGCGGGGCTGGCGCCCACGGTGGCCGCACTCGGAGCGGGCAAGAAACTCGCGCTGGCGAACAAGGAATCGCTCGTCGTGGGCGGCGAATACGTGATGCGGCTGGCGGCCGAGAAACGTGCGCCGATCCTGCCGATCGACTCGGAGCACTCGGCGATTTTCCAGTGTCTGACGGGCGAACAGTCCCCCGTGCGGCGGCTGATAATCACCTGCAGCGGCGGCGCGCTGCGTGACCTGAAGCGCGAAGAGCTGGCCGGAGTGACGGCCGAGCAGGCGCTGCGCCATCCCCAGTGGGAGATGGGCGCGAAGATCACGATCGACTCCTCGACGCTGGTCAACAAGGGTTTCGAGGTGATCGAAGCCCACTGGCTGTTCGGCACGCCGGCCGAGAAAATCTCGGTGGTGCTGCATCCGCAGTCGATCGTCCATTCGATGGTCGAATTCGAGGACGGGGCGATCAAGGCCCAGCTCGGAACGCCCGACATGCGCATGCCGATCAGCCTCGCGCTGATGTATCCCCGACGGGCGAACCGTCCCGGCGAGCGGTTCGACTTCCTGAAGCATCCGCAGCTGACATTCGCCGAGGTGGACCGGGTGAAATACCCGGCGCTGGACATCGCCTACGACTGTCTGCGGCGGCGCGGCACGGCGGCCTGCACGATGAACGGCGCCAACGAAGTGGCCGTCGCGGCGTTT
>OMDR01001490.1_pt1 | contig 11192 bp, 8 predicted proteins | sample 1645251 | NCBI WGS metagenome assembly OMDR01 (sample SAMEA103958142, study PRJEB25191) | human gut metagenome | biome: human-associated habitat [ENVO:00009003]; feature: intestine environment [ENVO:2100002]; material: feces | place: Germany | collected 2013/2015 | reverse complement strand
AGAGGTAAGTTTCGTTCACGCTCGCCACCATCGGATCGTCTTCAACAATCATCACGCGGATCACTTCTTTCTCCTTATTCGGGTCCCGCAGCCTGCATCACAATCTTAAGCACGGTGCCGGCAGGGTAATTGCTTTCGATTTCGATGGAGCCGTTATAGGCGTGCACGGCCCGGGCAACGAGATAAAGACCGTAGCCGTGGCCTTCGCCCTTGGTGGTGACGCCCTTGCGGAAGTACTGCATTGGGTCGCCCTTAAAGCCGCACCCGGAGTCGGACACTTCGACGGACCAGATTGGCTGGCCGCTCGTGATGCGGATGCGCACGCACCGTTCTTCGGATTCGTTCACGGCATCCATGGCGTTGTCGAGGAGGTTCCCGACGACGGAGAGCAGGGCCTGGCGGAACGGAGCGTCAGGGATTTCGTCGGCATGGGAATCGGGCTCCACGTCGAGTTCAATGCCGAGTTCAGCTGCGCGGGCAACCTTGCTCTGGAGGAACGCCGCGAGCACTTGATCCTTGATCAGGCGGGCAATGCGGCCGTTATGCACTTCATCGGCAATGCGCAGCTCTTCGACGTAGCGCTCGAGCTCGGGGTACTGCTGGTTCTTCACGAGTCCGTTGATGACGTGCAGCGTGTTGCGGTAGTTGTGGGCCCGAACCCGCAAGGCTTCGATCCACTTTTTGGCGCCAGTCAGCTCTTCGGCAAGCTCCATCATGTCGCTTAAATCCCGGAAGGTTGCGACGGCGCCCATGACCTTTCCCCTCACGACGAGCGGAACGCGGTTGGTGATGATCACGACGCCGCCGAGATTCTGTTCGGCATCGTTTTCCGCGCGTCCGGTGCGCACCACCTCTAAGAGGCGCGTGTGCGGGATGGCCTTGTCCACGGGTTGTCCGAGCACATCCGAAGGGAGATGGGCCTTGGCGAGGATCTCGCGCGCTTGGTCGTTGACGACCTGGAGCCGCCCGGCCGCATCGATGACGAGCACGCCTTCGCGCACGGACTTTAGTACCGTGCTGCTGATGGTGTTTTGCAGCGCAATCTCTTCGGGTTCCATGCCGAGGAGCGTTTTCTTGAGCTTTCTCGAGAAGATGATGATGGCGAGAAAGCCCACGAGGAACACGAGGGAGATGCCGCCCAGCATCTTCGTCATGCGGGCCTCGGTGAGCGTTTTGGCATTGGCCGTCGTAATGCCGGTGACGACAGCGCCTACCTGCCGGCCGTCATGAAAGATCGGCGTGAAGGCGCGGATGGACTCGCCGAGGGTGCCGATCGAAACGGAGATGTACTCCTCCCCGCGCAAAGCGCCGCTCTCATCAGCCCCCTGGATGTGCAGACCAATCTTCGCGGGATTGGGGTGCGAAAGGCGCTTGCCGTGGTTGTCAAAAATGACAATGAATTCCACGCCGGTAGCGAGCCGCACCTGCTCGGAGTAACGCTGGATGCCCTCGAGTCCTTCCTGAGTGAGCGGCGAACGCGCCATCCAGTCCTGCAGCTTTGAATTGGAGGCAACAAGCCGAGAGATCGCCTGAGCGCGGTTCGAGACGTCTTCATGCACAAAGTCGCCCTCGTAGACCTGAATGAATTTCAGGATGACGAGAAGCATCAGGCACAACAATGCTGCCGTTAATGCAAGAAGTTTTGTTTGCAGGCGCATTTAATATTCAAGAGACCGGACAGTGTTTATTGAAGGGCCGGTATTCCTGTCAAAAGTGTTTTCATAATTGTCTGACACTGATTTACGAGCGCAGACAGGGCAAATTTAATTGTATCTTTGCAGTCTGAATGTGAGGGTGTTTGGTAATTAAAGTAACCTGAAAAATCAAAAGATTTGCGCAGATAATGAAATGAAGTTAAACCTCCGCAAAGCGGGTGCGCTATGGAAGAGATCCGGAAAATACAAGCTGCTAATCCTTCAGAGTGGGAGAAGGTGACGGCATTTCTTCGAGAACGAGATCTGCCGGTGCGGCGCGAATATGCGGATGCGTGCTTCGGCGCTTTTATCGGCGGCCGGCTCGTCGGCACGGTCATTCTGTCGGGCAGTGTTGTGCGCAATACCGCGGTCGACCCCGAAATGCGTCACAAAGGGATTGTCGAGAAGCTCTTTACCGCGGTGATCGAAGAGGCGCGCGAGCGCGGCATCTTTTACCTGCAGCTCTTTACGAAGTCTCAAAATGCCGAAGCTTTCAGCGGCGCGGGCTTTCGGCTCGTGGAGAATGTTCCGCCCTACGCGTGCCTTCTGGAATTCGGCAGCTGTTCGCCCCAGAAGTGGATCCGGCGCATCTGCGCGGGCGGCGTGAACCCGAATGCGCGGTCTTCGGCTGTTATTGTTAATGCCAATCCATTTACGCTCGGGCACAAGGCTTTGATTGAGCTCGCGGCGCGCGATGCTGAGCAGTGCATCGTTTTTGTCGTTGAGGAAAACCAGTCGGTCTTTCCGTTTGACGTCAGACTCGCTCTCGTGCGCGCAGGCACTGCCGATCTGCCCAATGTCCGCGTGGTGCCTAGCGGCCCGTACATTATTTCTGCCGGGACCTTTCCCTCCTATTTCCTAAAGAAAAACGAGCGGCTGCCGGCTCAAACGCATCTTGACGGAACCATCTTTGCGCATCTGCTTGCCCCGGGGTTCGGCATCACCAAGCGCTTCGTCGGGACGGAGCCGACGGACCCGGTCACCCGCGCATATAACGAAGCGTTGAAAGACGTCTTCAAAAAGTACGCGCTCGAACTCGTGGAAGTGCCGCGCATTGAAGACGGAGTCGGCGCGATTTCTGCCTCAAGGGTGCGTGCGGCCTGGACGGCCGGCCGAATGGACGAGGTTGAGGAGTGGGTGCCCGCGTCGACCCTCGCCTATCTCAAGTCTCCTGAAGGGACCGCATTGTGTGAAGCGCTCCGCAGGGAGGCGTCATGAGCGCGGTGAGGCATTGCTATTCGCCCGACGCCCCTCAGACGGAGCGCCTTGCCGCCTATCTCGAAGAGAAGGAGGCGCGCGTCGAGCGCCGGGAGGCCTTTGCGCGGCGTCACTCGGGCGACACGGTGGTTCAGCTTGCGCTCAATATTCCCGGCCGAATCAAGGATTCCGCGCTGCTGCGGCGGCTGCTGGCAAGCGGCATGTCTGAGTTTGCCCTGCAGTTTCCGCAGTTCACCGAGTGCGCGCTCATCAATGCTTCAGCGGGTCCTTCGGCACTCTTCGCGGCAGCTGAGACGCCGCAGAGCGTCAAGGAGAAGACCGCTCAGCTCGAGGCCCTCCATCCGTGGTCAAGGCTTTTTGACTTTGATGTCTATGATGCCGGCGGCAAGACGGTCTCTCTGGCTTCACGTCACGGGATGGGCCGCACATGCTTTGTCTGCAGCCGGCCGGCAGCGCTTTGCATGCGGGAAAAAAGCCATTCAGCCGAAGATGTCGCGCAAAGCGTGACCGATCGGCTGGCACGATTCGCGGCGTATGAAACCGCCTTCACCGTGTCTGCGGCCGCCCGTCGTGCGGGCGCACTGGCGCTGCGTGCGGCACTTTATGAGGTTGGACTCCAGCCTAAGCCCGGTTTAGTGGATCCTGCACACTCGGGCTCCCACGAGGACATGGACTTCTTCACGTTCCAGAGAAGCGCCGCGGCGATTTCATCCTTTTTTCCGCGGTTCTTCGCGGCGGGCGAACTCATTGCCGATGACCCGGCATTTCTGCTCGCGGTGCTGAGGCTCATCGGACTCGAAGCCGAGGAAGCCATGTATGAAGCGACGGGCCATATCAACACGCATAAAGGGCTCATTTTTTCACTCGGCCTTGTCCTCGGCGCGGCAGGTGAGGTGAGCGCAGCGCAGCGCGAAGCATTCGATGAGCTCGATGAAAAGACCTTCATCAAAAACGTTTTGGATAAGACCGCTGAGCTCGGAAGACTCACGCTCGCGGATTTCACCGGAAGGCCCTCTGAAGAAACACCGGGTATGCGTGCGCATCGTGACTATGGACTCACGGGCATTCGCGGTGAAGCCGCGGCGGGCTTTCCGGCCATTAAGACGCCGCTCCTCGCGCTCTGCAGTCTGCCGGAGGCGGATCTGGATGCCCGCAGACTGCTTGAGGCGCTCTTTGAAATCATGAGCGAACTCGACGATACGACATTGGTGCGTCGGGGCGGTATTGAGGCGCTTGCGGCAGTGAAGCGCTGTGCTCGTGATTTGCTCCAGTCCGGCGCTTTGCGCCAAGCCTCGTGGCGTGATGCTGTCCATACAGTTGACCGCCAGTTCGTCGCCAGACGTCTGTCGCCGGGGGGCGCAGCAGACTGCCTGTCGGTGATGCTCTTCCTCATCTGGCTCGCGCGGGAGCAGTGAAGGCTAATTGGCGTTCGCAGCACTTCATCGAAGCTGCTCGATGGACTGAAACGCCAGCAAATGAGGGGCGCAGTTAGTTAAGCGTCATGCCATTCGCAGCCGATTGCTCGAGATGAATTGGAAACGAAAACGTAGTATATGTGGTGTATATATTAAACGTAATACGAACTTACATTATTTGATTTCCTTTAAAAACAATATATTGGCGCCGTAACGGAAAAAGACTGGATTGCGGAGAGTACAGGGTCAAAGCCATGATTATTGCGGTCCGCAAACCCATCAGGGTTGCATGAATCATCGAAAAACATTTTGTTTTCTGAATGTCAGACAGATTTTGACGAAGCTTCGTGCAGGGATTACGCAGCGCTTTGCTGCCTTTAGGCAATTGCGCCATTTTTTTTGATTTAAACCTCTTCAAATGAAAAAACACTTGCTGCACTCTCCGTTCTTGGAGCTTTCGCCGGTTCATCCTTGGCTGCTGATGTCACCCTTTATGGTGTTATTGATACCGGTTTGGTTTATCAGCATGCAGATGCCGATCTGCCGGATGTCGATACGGTTGACACCTTCCAGATGAAGTCCGGCGTGACCGCCGGTTCCCGATTTGGCCTGAAGGGTACGGAAGACCTCGGCAATGGGCTTAAGATCGGCTTCGTTCTTGAAAACGGTTTCGCTTCGGACACGGGGAGCTTCACGCAGAATAACCGCCTTTTTGGCCGTGAGGCCCAGCTTAACTTGTCCGGCGCTTTCGGCACCGTCGCCTTCGGCCGGATGGGCAGTCTCGCGAGCGGCAACGGCACCTTCGGGCTTCTCGGCAGTCTGTCGCCTTTCGGGACCTCCTGGGGCGAGTATGCGGCTAATGCCAGCACCGTGATGAGCGGTTTTGACCGCTATGACAACACGGTTACCTACGCAACGCCGGCCTTTGCGGGCTTTAAGGCTTATGCCCAGTATTCGTTTGATACCGACAGCAAGGATGACTACGACGGTGCAGGCCTGCATGGTGTGGAAGGGAAGTCGTCCGTCGACCGCTATTACGCGATTGGGCTCACTTATGCCAACGGCCCCCTTAACCTTGCTGCCGTTGTTGACCAAACGAACTTTTCAACGACAAAATGGAACGGCGTGGACTGGGGCAATCCGGTCGATGCGCTGACAGTGACAGTAGGCGGCAATTACGATTTCCAGGTTGTCAAGCTCTATGCCGGGGCTCAGTATTTTGACCATGCAGACTTGAACAGCATCGACAATATTTTTTCGAAAGATTTTGCGCTGTCTCCCGCACAAACTGAACGTTTCCAGGTAAAGGGTTATGGTCTCACGATCGGCGCGGATATCCCGGCGGCAGGGGGTACCTTCAAGGTGGCAACTTCCTATCTGGACGGCACGATTGACACGGTGAACGGCTGGGATATGGCAACCGCAATCGGAGCAACTTTCGGCGAAATTGATATTTCCCGTTGGAACACATCTGCAGGGTACCTTTATTCGCTCAGCAAACGTACTTCGCTCTACGGCGTCGCTTCTTACTCATATCAGACGGTGAAAGGGCAGAAAGATTTCAATGGGTATTCCCTCGATGTTGCCCCGACGGTCATTGAAGTCGCCGCCGGTATTGTGCATAAGTTCTAAGCGCTGATTGTTCTTTCAGGCATTTGAGAACGACTGAAGCCCCAGCAGGTGACCCCTGCCGGGGCTTCAGCATCATTGCTTATAGGCGAATGAATAAGCTCATCCATCCAACTTATTCAAAAAAAACGCTTATCGTCCCTCTCAGAGGGCCTTCAGCTGTGCCGAAAGCGCTTGGGCATGTTTTCTGGCGTTGGCAAGATAGTTTTCTTTGTCATTTTGTGCGGCAGGAACGGAGTATCCGTACGAAACGACAGGTTCGGCAAAAATCATGCTGCAGGCCTTGGCGGTGACGGCGAGCGGCGTGAGGAGCTCAAATACCGTGTGGCCGGTAAAGCCGTCGCGTTGGTAGGCCGCCTCCGGAGCGCCGGCGGTGATCGAAAGCAGCACGGTTTTGCCCGAAAGCTTCGCGCCTGAACCATAGGCAAATCCGTGAAGCAGCACCTCGTCAATCCAGGTCTTCAGGAGCCCCGGTACCGAGTACCAGTTAAACGGAAATTGAAGCACGATGACGTCGGCTTTCACGAGCGCTTCCTGCTCTGGGACAGGGTCAAAATGGCCGTCCTTCACGAGTGAAGCGAGTTCGCGGAATTGGGCCTGCGGAAACGCGGTTCTGAGGCTCTCCAGAATGGTTTTGTTGGCGAGTGACGCCGAGGGATTGGGATGGCCGGATACAACCAGAATGTTCTTCATGATCAAAATTCCTTCTGCGGGGGCGGTCATTTCTTGGAAACACCGCTGTGAGTATTGATATATAGTTCGACATCGAACATTGATGAATGAATACTAATCCTGCCGAACCGCATGAAGCGTTATTAGCAAAGCCCAAAACGTATCCAAAGATTGCTAAGGGTGAACCCTTAGAAGGCTGAGTCTGGTCAAAACCAATGAATTCAAATGCCGCAGAGGACCGAAAGCCCATTGGAAGGCAGAAAAGGTTGGATAAACTTCCCCTGAAACGCGGGTAAACCCGCGTATGCGAAAAAAAGTATCCATAAATGCTCTCAAGCCGATAGAACCGGCTGGCTCAGAACGACATGACCCGCCTCAGTTTTCGGTTTGCAAAACGAAAAAGCACTGCTTGGTGCCGTTGGGCGCTGCGCTTTGTCTGCTGTATTCTCGCGGCTGCTGTGTCGGTCGATATCCCAGCAGAAGAGAGGGGAACCGGGGCCGTCGTTTCGCTGGACCATTCTGCGGCCGACTTGAAGGTGCCTCCTGATGCGGGAGTCATTCCTGTGCCGGGGACAGATCCGATACGCATTGCGGTCATTACATTTGCACTGCCGCGCGACAATCTGCTTATTGCCGAAGCGACGAAGCTTGCGCTGGCGCCGCTCTTTCCTAATCGCGGCATCAAACTGATTTTCTGTACGTTCGAAGAGTTCGACCGTATTGTTTTGAGCCGCGGAGCCGAGTTTATTCTCGGCACTTCCGGCGCGGTCACACGGCTTTCAACCTTTGGCCTTCGTCCGCTCGCCACGCTGGTTTCCAAGGGCGGCCCGGATCCCAACCGCAATGAAGGATCGGCGGTGATTGTTCGTGAGGATCACAGGGAATTTCAAACCTTAGGCGACTTGAAAGGGCGCACGATTGCGGCGAGCAACGCGCTTTCCTTCCCGGGCTGGCAAATTGTGCTCGGTGAAGTCGCAAAGTTCGGCATCAATCCCAACGAGTTTTTTGGGAAAACAATCTTCACGGGCGACGCTCGGTCGATTTCGGATATTGTGAAGCTCGTATTGGATGAAAAAGCGGATGCGGGCGTCCTGCGGCTCTGTGCGTACGAGCAGTTTATTGAGCGCCACCCCGAAGCCGTCGGCGAGCTTCGTATTCTGGATCGACGAGACAATGTGGACGTGGCTTGTGTGCACTCCACGGACCTTTATCCGGGCTTCACCATGGCCGTAACGGAGCTGATCTCGCCCGAGGCCGCGCGGCGCGCGACGCTTGCGCTCCTGTCGATGCCGCCCACCGAGCGCGGTGCCCGCTGGACGATTCCGACGAACTACAAGTCCGTGGACGCGCTGCTTGAAGCGATTCGCGTGGGACCGTCCGAGAAGCTCCGGGCGACGATGCTCAATGAACTGATTGACGACTATCTCACCTGGATGCTTGTCATTGCGCTTCTGATTCTCGGGCTCCTCTTCCATGGCTGGCGGGCAGAAGTGCTTGCGCGCCGCCAGGGTGAGCGCATTCGCGAATTGATGGAGCAGAAGATGGCGCAGGCCTCTCGCCTGGCATCCATGCAGCGTGCAGCATCGCTCACGCAGATCTCAAGCATTTTTGCTCACGAACTGCGCCAGCCCCTTACATCGGCATCGCCCGCCAAATTCGCCGAGGTTCGGCCGATCCGGACCGCATGGCCAAAATCGCTGACCGGATTGCCGACGAAACCCAGCGGGCGAGTGAGATTGTCGAGCGTGTGCGCGCCTATGCCAAAGGCCGCAGACTGGAGCGATCCGTTCTGTCAGCGGCCGATGTGATGCAGAGCGCCGTGCGCCTCTGGCGCGGACAATCCATGCGGGACTTTCCGCTCTGGGTGCTGGTGCCTAAAAGTGCTGCCCATATTTCTGCCAACGCCTTCGAATTGGAGCTTGTCTTCGTCAACTTACTGAAGAATGCCGCCGAGGCCGCTCAGGCCGCCTGGGCCGCCGACAAGTCCAGCGGCAAGCCCCAACCGGTTAATCTCACGAAGGCCCCGGAGGTTCTCGTGGGCTCCGGACCCTTGGTCGCCTTTACCGCTGAAGTCATCGGCAGCAGCGTGGTATTCATGGTGGCCGACAGCGGCAAACCCCTTTCCGACGAAGAACTCGTGCGCATTGAGGCGGGTTCGAGTCAGCCGCAGGCCGGATCGAGTCAAAAATCTAACGGTCTGGGGCTCGGCCTTGCTATCGTCCGATCGATCGTTGAGGCCTGCTTCGGCGCCATTACTTTTGGGCGAACGGGTCTTAATCCTCGCTTGACCGGACTCGCCGTGCGCGTGGCGCTGCCGCTTGTCAGCACATCACAATCCGGCAGAGCCCAAACGGATAATTCCATTCCCGTGCCTCATGAGCCGGCCGCAGAGTCGGCACAGTCTCTTCCAAAGGATCCAAAGGACCCCAGCAAATGACCGCCGCTCCTATTATCCGCATTGTCGACGACGATCCCAATATTCACGATGCATTGGCCTACGTCCTTGAAAACGAAGGCTTTATCGTGCGGCACTATGAGAGTGCAGAGTCCTTTCTCATCAACGATCGTCCGGAAGATCCCGGGTGCGCGATTCTCGACGTTCGCATGGGGGAAATGTCCGGCATTGTTTTGCATGACCGGATGAAAAAGCTCGGTTCAAAGCTGCCCTGCATTTTTTGTTCAGCGCATGGCGACGTCGACATGGCGGTGGATGCCATTGAAGCCGGCGCCGTCACTTTTCTCTCTAAGCCCGTGCGGACGGAAAAACTGCTCGCTGCAATTGAGCGGGCCCTGACGATTGCTCAGTCCCTGGCTTCAGGGGAGACCGAGCAGACGCTTGACAGCACGCCGGCGAGCGAGGATTCATCTGCCGATGAAGCCGTTCGTCAGGCGGCGCTCACTGAAGCGGCCCGTACGGCCTTTCTTTCACTATCCGACCGAGAGCGCCAGGCGGCGCTTCTTGCCGCGTCGGGACTCACCAACCGGCAAATTGCTGAACGCCTTGAAATAGCTGTGCGGACCGTTGAATTTCATCGGGCCGGTTCGATGCGCAAACTCGGATGCCATTCCGCCGCTGAGCTCAAGGCCAAGCTCGCGCCAGTGCCTGAAGCAAGAGAGGCCTTTGAATAAATATCTGGGGTTTGTCCCAAAGTCTGAAACGATTTATCACAAATTTGAGTTGCCTAGAAATTCTGCAGTAGACAATAAATTCTTATTTATATTGGTTTGTTAAATCGATTTTTTTATTCATTATGAGTGATGCAAAGCTTGACTTTTCAATAAGCAAGATTAAACTTTCAGCATCATTTTTATAGGAGACGAGCGGTGGACGAACACCCGAGTCCTTTGTTGATTATTTATTCAGGCTGCTTCAGAGAAACACTTTCTCTGCGCTGCCTGCCGACACTATCAACGATCAATACGGCGGGCAGCGATCTTCAATTTGACGATTGCTACCCAAAATCAATTCAAAGTTGGAGCAGATCGTCATGTTCACCTATATCCAACAGCTCTTTCCCCCTTCGCGGATCTGATCTGCGCGAGGCGGCTTCCCTTTGCTGCGCTGCGTCTTTTTGACCAGAGCAGGCGGGCAGGGCTGATTTTGCCCGGAAATTTCGAAATAGATGCGCTCACCGCATGCTGTATGGGGAGACCTTGTTCGGCAGGATTCGCTGGCGTGAACCTCTGACTGCGGTGTTTTGGGTCTGGTCGAGCCGATTCAGTTCGGTGCCTTTCGTTCGTCCGGTGAATATCGAGAGCCGCCGCAATTTCGTTCATAGAAAAACTTTGAATGCATTTTCTTAGTGTAGGGGGATTTTTGGTCCAAAAAATGGACGCGTTCTGATCATTTTTAATGGTCAGTACGACAATTTTCAAAAAAAACTTCTGACCTCAAATATTACGGTTTCTCATTGACTGAGGAAGGCGTCTTCACCGCTAAAGAATGGTGAACGGCAGTCACAAATGAAATGAAGACATATGGCGATGGGCTGGAGAACCATCGGCCGTCTGACGGAGCTGCGCCTCAGGCGCAGCAGTGAAACCCTGACCGCTCACTGCGTCGGGAGCGCTTTAAGCGACAAGCAGCGCAGCGGTCAACCCAAATCCAAGAGGTGTGTCATGACCGACATGACCAAAAAGAACCGGCTCCTCGGCCGGAATGCTGCGGAAAACGGGAAGCAGCGCAAAACCAGAATTTTCGCGGTTGAACGGGCAGCCCATCAAACACTCGATGTGGTGCTTGCCTGGCTGAGCGCGACGCCTGCCGGGCTTAGTGCCGAAGAAGCCAAAAAGCGTCTTGACATTTACGGCCGCAATGAGGTCGCTCAGGAAAAGGCGCCGCCGGTTTACCGCCAGCTTTTAGGCGCCTACAACAGCCCCTTCATTTACGTGCTGCTCGTGCTCGTTGCGATCAGCTGCTTCACGGATGTTTGGCTCCCGATCGCGCAGGGCGAAGAAGCTGAACCGGCCGGTATCGTCATCATGTCAACGATGATTATCTTGAGTGGTCTGCTTCGCTTTTGGCAGGAATTCCGCACGAATAAGGCCGCTCAGGCGCTGAAGT
>OMDR01001486.1_pt1 | contig 11210 bp, 9 predicted proteins | sample 1645251 | NCBI WGS metagenome assembly OMDR01 (sample SAMEA103958142, study PRJEB25191) | human gut metagenome | biome: human-associated habitat [ENVO:00009003]; feature: intestine environment [ENVO:2100002]; material: feces | place: Germany | collected 2013/2015 | reverse complement strand
GGGAGCTACTTTTAGAAATTTATTGTAGTTCTCCCGCGTCATGCCTATGTCAATATCATCATCCCAGGGGAGAATCGCCTGGTCGTAGAGTGCACCGATTGCCGTGCCACCAATCACAAAATAGGGAATGTTGTGCTTCTGACACACCCGGATGGTTTCTCCCAATATGTCGTAGAGTTCGGCATGTAATAAATCAAGCTCTTCGGCTGTATATTTCTTGTTCATCGGAAATGGTTAATGCACGTTGTGCTACAAAAGTAGTAATTATATTGCTAAGTTACTATAACTTTCCTTGCATAAATTCGGTGGCCACTTGTCCGCGTCCCGGTATGGGAAGGACGGATGCTTGCGGAAAGTCCTTGAGCAGACAGTCTGCCGGATTGATGTCCGGATAGAATTTCTTCAATAGGAACAGGCTGGGGCCGGTGGTGATGCTTCCTATAAAGACGGAGGCGTCCATCAATATCTGTATCGAGGAAAGGAAACGTGCCATTTGTCTTTGTTTCAGCTCTTTGGTGGTCTGCGTGAAAGCGCTGTTGACGTATCCTTTTTCGTCGGGGCTGCAAAGGGTGTACCAGTGTATGTCCGGGGCAAGGGTTTGTACTTGTTCGAAAAGGCGGTAATCGTCCGTTAATACAAAGACGTCGCGTAGGGCGGTCTTTTCTTTAATAAGCCGTATGTAATGTTCCGGTGGAAGCAGGTTGGTTTCGGTGATCTTGTCTCCTCCCCGTATCTGGCATCCTGCGTATTGGGGTGGAAGTTGCAGGTCGGCGGCACATTGGCGACATTCCTGTGCGGTGGTGTCGTTGAGTTTCCAAGTGATTTCCGTCAGTTTTTGGAAGGTATGGAGATAGTCGCCGTCTATTCCCAGTTCGGGAATATGGAAGTGCTGATTGGGGTTGAATGTCAGTTGAAAGTTGAGCAAGACCGGTTTGCCGTATGTGAAAAAGGCAATCGTTTTTCCGATGATGTTCTTACAGGTTACTTTCAGTTTCCATTTCAGTAACTTCGTCTTAGGCAGCTTTTTGTCTTTCATCAATGCCTGCCAGGAGGGGAGGCGATGGGTGTTATAAGTGTGATGAAACGGTTCGTGCACTTGCTCGCAGAAGGGGGCGAAACAATCTTCCCAACCTTTTTCCCATCCGAAGTTGGCGTCGTCGGAGTAAAGCTTGAACTGTATTTTGTGTTGCAGGCAATAGAGCATTGCATGGAGCATATAGGTATATTCGGTAAAGAATCCGGCGTCTATACCTATGTGATAGATCATCGTCTTTTTGAAAGAACGATTTAGAAGGTGGTATTTGGTGGCAAGATCATTGGGGTTCATGTGTCTTCTTTTTGATGAAATACTGGATGCTTTCTTTAAAGGTGACCGAACGGCTGCCCCACATGGCGGCTACGTAGAGTGCTGCTGCGAGCACTATCTTGCTTGCCAAGCGGAGATAAATATTCTCGATGGAACGGGTGGAATAATAGGTGATTGCCATTACCGTAGCTGCAATGACAGCATAAGGAAGAATGTCTATCAGTGCATGGCGCAGCTTTAGTCCGATTTCCTGCCATACGAAGTAGTGCCACGTCAGTAGCCACAGTATATTGGTGGATACATAGACGGCGAGCATGGCATAGATACCGTGTGAGTGGACTAACAGAACGCCTGACAGTAGAATTATGCCGAGCGCTATGGTGTTCCACATATAGATGCGGGATTTCCCTTTGCTGATGATGAGCTGCTGATAGAGGTATGCGATGGGAGCAAAGGCTCCGCTGATACACAGTATTTGCATGATTAATATGCTGGAATACCACTTGTCGGTGATGGTGATGATAATCAGCTCTTCCGATACGATTCCCAATCCCAACATGGCGGGAAACGAGACAAAAGCGGTGAAACGCAGCATTTTGCGAAATACCCGTTTTTGCCGTTCAAGGTCGTCGGACACTTTGGTGAGTACCGGTTGCGCTACTCCGTTTATCATGCCAGAGATGAAGAGTTGGCCCATGCCGCACCATTTATTGGCTTGGTTGTAATATCCTACTTCTTTTTCGCTGTAGAATTTACCCAGTATCACGGAAAACAGATTGTTATTGATGTGATTGAATACATTGGTAACCAGTAGTTTCCCACTGAATCCGAACATTTCCTTAATCGGGGTGAAGTTGAACTGCAAGCTCGGTCGCCAACGGGTGAAATGCCAGTAACAGGCTGTGTTGATGGTTACGTAAACGATGCTTTGCGTAGCAATTCCCCAATAAGAGAAACCAAAGTAGGCAAGAGTGACTCCGGTGATTCCGGACACGGTGAGTCCGATAACCGAAGACAATGCCCGCTGTTTGACCATCAGATTACGCAGGAGATAGGCACTGTGGGATATTCCCAGACTGGCAATGAAGAAGCCGATAAAAGAATAACGTGCCAGTGGTGTCAGTTCGGGAGTATCGTAAAAGTCAGCGATAAGCGGTGCACAGAGGAATAACAGCAGGTACAGCGACAGACTGATGGCCGCGTTGAACCAGAATACGGCATTGTAATCATTGTGCGTCACTTCTTTCTTATTAACAAGGGCAGCTGTGAAACCACTTTCCTGTATCGAACTGGCAATGAGGGAGAAGATGGCTAACATTCCCACCATTCCATAATCTGACGGAGTGAGTAACCGCGCGAGGAATATTCCGAAAAGCAGGTTTAGCAACTGCTGTATGCCGTTGCTGAATCCTCCCCAAAATAGTCCTTTGGCTGTCTTTTCTTTTAGTGACTGATTCTCGCTCATGTTATTTGCAAAGAATACATGAAAAGGCTATGCGTGATGATAGCTTTTCATGTATTCCCTATTCTAGTTTTATTATTTTACTTCGCTGCCCGGCTTCACTTCACGTCCCGGCATGATAACTGCCAGACTGCCGTCGTTGTTTTCGGCACTAAGAATCATGCCTTCGCTGACGATTCCTTTCAGTTTGCGCGGAGCGAGATTAGCGATGAAGCAAACTTGTTTGCCTACCAGCTCTTCCGGTTGATAATGCTTGGCAATACCTGATACGATGGTACGTGTCTCCAGTCCGTCATCGATTTTGAATTGCAGCAATTTATCCGCTTTCGGAACTTTTTGACATTCGAGAATGGTACCTACACGGATATCCAGTTTCGTGAAGTCGTCGAATTCGATGTTTGGGCGGATAGGATTAGCTTTGTAGTTGGCTTCTTCGTTTGTCTTCTTTGTATCGAGCAGCTTTTGTACCTGTGCTTCGATAGTAGCGTCTTCGATCTTCTCGAACAATAACTCCGGTTTGTTTAACTGATGGCCTACAGGAAGCAGGTTATCTTTTCCCAGTTCAGACCATTCGAAAGTGTCCATATTCAGCATTTTGCGGAGTTTTTCCGAGCTGAACGGCAGGAACGGGTCGAAGGCGATGGCAAGGTTGGCAACCAGTTGCAGGGAAATGTTGAGGATGGTTCCTACACGTTCCATATCTGTCTTAGCCAGTTTCCACGGTTCGGTGTCGGCCAGGTATTTGTTGCCGATACGTGCCAGGTTCATGGCTTCTTTCTGTGCGTCGCGGAATTTGAATACGTCGAGCAGTTTTTCCACTTCCGCTTTTACGTCTGCAAATTCTTTCAGCGTTTCCTTGTCGTAGTCGGTCAATTCACCTTGTGCAGGTACGCGTCCGTCGAAGTATTTTTGGGTCAATACCATTGCGCGGTTTACGAAGTTACCGTATACGGCTACCAGTTCGTTGTTATTGCGTGCCTGGAAGTCTTTCCAGGTGAAGTCGTTATCTTTCGTTTCCGGTGCGTTGGCGGTCAGTACGTAGCGGAGTACGTCCTGTTTGCCCGGGAAGTCAGCCAGATATTCATGCAACCATACGGCCCAGTTGCGGGAAGTGGAGATTTTGTCTCCTTCGAGGTTGAGGAATTCGTTGCTTGGCACGTTGTCCGGCAGGATATAGCTGCCTTCTGCTTTCAGCATGGCAGGGAATACAATGCAGTGGAACACGATGTTGTCTTTCCCGATGAAATGAATCAGGCGGGTCTCGGGATCTTTCCACCAAGTTTCCCAGCTGTCGGGGAGAAGTTCTTTGGTGTTGGAGATGTAGCCGATAGGTGCGTCAAACCATACGTAGAGCACTTTCCCTTCTGCTCCTTCTACTGGCACAGGGATTCCCCAGTCGAGGTCACGGCTCACGGCACGTGGCTGCAACCCCATGTCGAGCCAGCTTTTGCATTGGCCGTATACATTGGGACGCCATTCTTTGTGGTCTTCCAGAATCCATTTGCGCAGCCATGCTTCGTGTTTGTCGAGAGGAAGATACCAGTGCTTGGTTTCTTTCATCACCGGTTTGCTGCCGCTGATGGCGCTTTTGGGATTGATAAGGTCCGTAGGAGAAAGTGAGGTTCCGCACTTTTCGCATTGGTCGCCGTAAGCGCCTTCCGAATGGCAGTGGGGACATTCTCCGGTGATATAACGGTCGGCAAGGAATGTTTTTGCTTCCTCGTCATAATATTGTTCGGATGTTTTTTCGATGAATTCTCCTTTATTGTACAATGTTTTGAAGAAATCCGAAGCCAGTTGGTGATGCGTCGGTGAAGTGGTGCGGCTATACACATCGAATGAAATACCGAACTCTTCGAATGATTTTTTAATCAGTGAATGGTAACGGTCTACTACATCCTGCGGAGTAATTCCTTCTTTCTTGGCACGGATCGTGATAGGTACTCCGTGTTCGTCCGAACCTCCGATGAATAATACATCTTCTTTTTTCAGACGCAGATAACGCACATAAATATCTGCCGGTACGTATACACCCGCCAGGTGACCGATGTGGACAGGCCCGTTCGCATACGGAAGTGCCGATGTGACGGTGGTTCTTTTGAATTTCTTTTCCATTATATAGTGTGATTTTTGTTGTTTTCAGCTTTGTAATGTGCAAAGATAGTGACTTTTCATCACAGATTACACGGATTAACACAGATTTTTCATTCTCATAGGCATGGTTGTCTTGTAGTTGTGGCTGTCTTCACAGTGGTAGTGACTGCACAATACAACATCTTGCGGGGCTTTGAGGATTGATATGAAAAATCTGTGTTAATCCGTGTAATCTGTGGTGAAACCTACATCATCATGTGCCTTCTGATGGAGAATTTCACAATCGCCATTGCGTTGATGGACGCAAATGGAATGTCCATCGGTTCGTGGTGTGTATTGTAACTTACTAGTTTGAGATAGCCCTCCTTATCCGAACGGTTCACGTATTTCACTGCCAGATACTCGTCTCCGTCGATCATAAACGACACCAGATATATTTCCCCGTAAATGACATTATCGAAGCTGCTGATTTCTTTATATCCGATAATATCTCCCGATTTCAATATAGGATACATGCTGTCTCCGTTGACGTAGACTGCTCCGTCGCAGACGGAAATATTGGGAATCCATATCTTCCCCAGTGCATATTGCTGTTTGTTGGTGAATAATGTTTTCAGGTTCGCCGCCGCCGTAATATCGTATAATGTCACGCTACGGTCGTCTATTGGTTCGGGTGTTTTCGGATTGTGTATAATTTCGACTTCCCCTTGTACCAGCTCGCTTTGGCAAAGTCTCGGCTGATGTTTCGGATTTCCTTTTCCTAACAATAGCCAGTTGTAATCCACCTTGTCTCCGAATTTGTCAAGTAGCAGGCGGAAATCAATGCTGTTTCGTGCACCCCAGTTGGATACCGTGGCACGTGAGACGCCTAAGTATTCAGCCAATTCGCTGTCGTTCTTGAAGTTTAGCACCTGTTTGGCACGCTTCACTATTCCTGTAACATCCAAAAATGTATCCATTCTATGATCGTTTGATTTTAATGTAAAAGTTTATAAACTCGTTAATTGCTCATTAGTAATTCGTTATCATCTTTTTGAAAATTAATTTCTAAAACTATTTGTTTTATAAGCGAAAACTATTTTATCTTTGTGGCGTTCGGATGATTAAAACGTTTCAAAATTATAAATTAAAAACAGGATAACCATGAAAAACGAGGAAAAGTTTACGAAAGGTTGTGAAAAAGATCATTCACCGCCATTGGAATCGATCTGACCGTTCCGTTTGGTGAGTATATATATCTACCGTGGTGTATATATATCCCCACTACGGTGAACATATATATCCACCATACTGTATATATATCCCCAGCAAACACGTCATTTTTATTCTTTAAATTTAAAAACAAGTAAGCATAATGAAACTGTTAAACTCTTTATCAACACGACTCCCTGCCTCGGCTACGAGTATCTGCGCCAATTGTAAACGCGAACTTTCTCTGGACTCTTTCTATGTGAACAAAACAACTTTTTGCCCGGATAAATACTGCAAAGAATGTCGTAAATCCATAAGCCGCAGGCAATATTGCAACGGCAAACGTTCTCTGCCCGCATTATCCGAGCGGCCATCCTACCCTGTTATTACACAGATTGAAAACCGTGAAACACGGATGCAGCTGATTCTGCACGCCCTTCAGGTGGTACGCTCTCATATGGAGCGTAAAAAGAAAAGAATGCTGGAAGAGGAGTCTTTGCTATAGGGCTAGTGCAAACCAACATCAACTTGGAAATCCAAATCAAACATCTGGAACGTGTCTAAAGCATTTGAACGGGAAGCCGGATATTGCCCTGCCGATATTCCGTTTCCTGTTCTGTATAAATAATTTCAAAAAACAGAAAAAATAATGGCAAGAATAAAGAAAAAGGGACTGGACTATTTTCCCTTGAATACCGATTTTATCCATGATCGCGCCGTCCGCCGGCTGATGAAACGCGAAGGCGACGCTGTGCTTAGCATCCTGGTAGAAGTGCTTTCGTATATCTATGCGGGTGAAGGCTATTACGTGTGCGCCGACCGTTTGTTTTACGAAGACCTTTCGGCGGGGCTTTATGAAAACAGTTCGGCTGACGTGGAATGTATCGTCCGTCTTGCGGTTGAATACGGGCTGTTCGATGCCGGTTTGTTCGACTGCTACGGTATTCTGACTTCCGTCGAGATACAGCGGCAGTATCTTTTCAGCACGCGTCGGCGGAATATCTCGCAGCTGAACGCCGCGTATTGCCTGTTGGCCGTTGAAGAGCTTGCTGAACGTAAGCCGGATGGGAAGAAACGGGATGAAACAAAGCCGGATGTGTCTGCGAAATTGCCGTCTTGTACTCCACAAACGGTCTGCGTTGAAAGTCATTCAGCAGGTAATAATGTAACACTTATCCCCGAAAATGTTACATCCAGTACACATAGCATAGCACAGCATAGCGTAGCACAGCAAATAAAAGAATATCCCCTCCTCAATCCTCCCCTGCAAAAAACAGGGGAGGAGATGGAAGCAGGGATTGAAAAGGAGGAGATTTCTTCTGTAACTTCCTGCGGGAAAGATTCTGCCGGTTCCTGCGGTCGGAAGGATCGGAAAGAATGGACGCGGGAATCCATCGACCGGCTTCTCCCTCCCTCTGACGGCACGTCACGCAATTACGCGGGTCTGCTTGATAACCTCCGGCTTTATGACATCCCTCCTTCCGAGCAGTATGCCATTATCCGTAAAAGTAACTACGGAGCTATTGGCGGCGCTATATGGAAAGGGATTGCCACGCTACGCGGCAGCGGCGGAAAGATAAAACTTCCGGGGCGCTATCTCTTGAGCGTTGTGAATAAGAGACAGGACTCCGTTGTGTATCCTGATGCCAGGCGTTGACATCCGAGCGGTCATATCGGTTAAGAATTTAGTTAAGACACAATTTGAAAATCGCTTGTATGCGAAATGAAACAATTGTATCTTTGTAGTGTCGATAAGCTTACAGACAAAACTAAATTAATTATTAACACAAAAACTATTTTAATTATGCCAGTATTGTATGGACCCTTTCAGTCCTCATTGAAAGACAAAAACGGAAAAAAACTATTCTATCCTCGTGTTTTGCGCACAGGCAATGTAAGTACTTCACAAATCTCTAAGGAGATAGCTACCTATTCGTCGCTTTCTCCTGGTGATGTAAAGAACACGTTAGATAACCTTGTGACAGTGGTGAGTTATCATCTCCAGTCATCGGAAAGTGTAACACTTGATGGCTTCGGTACTTTCCGCCTTGTGATGAAGTCGGGTGGTAATGGTGTCGAGACCTCGGATGAGGTTTCCGCTGCACAATCCTCATTAACAGTTCGTTTCCTTCCCTGCTCCACCCGCAACCTTGACGGCACTATGGCCACCCGTTCGATGGTGACTGGCGCGCGATGTGTTCGTTTTGACCGTGCCCCGGCATCGGCTTCGGGCAGTGAAGGAGAAGATCCGAATCAGAAGCCTGGTGGCGGTGAGGCACCGGACCCGGCAGCATAGTCCGTGAAGGAACATAACACAAAGACAACCTATTAAACAGAACGTGGAATTTTAATTGATTCACCAATGATTAACTAGACTAGTAAACAAATTATCCACTGACATGCGAATTATTAACTTAATCGTGGTGCACTGTAGCGCCGCGCGGGAGGATTGTACACTCTCTCCGGAAGATTTAGACCGGTTGCACCGGCGGCGCGGATTCAATGGAACAGTCTGCCTCACCCGGGCAATCGAACGCATCGGCACACATGCAAAAGGTTTCAACGCTCACTCGATAGGTATCTGCTATGAAGGTGGTCTGGACTGCCGGGGACGCCCGGCAGATACCCGGACTCCGGCACAGCGGGCTACGCCCCGGCAACTCGTCGGGCAGCTACAGGAGAAATTTTCCGGCTGCTGGGTCTGCGGACACTGGGATCTTTCGCCGGATCTCAATGGAAACGGTGAGATAGAGCCGGAAGAGTGGATTAAATCGTGCCCGTGTTTTGAGGTGGCAAAGGAATTCAAGGAGTTCGGAGGATTCACGCCTCAAGCAGAGAACACGTAAGATCACAGAGTAACACAACACATTAAAGAACAGAAAGGAGGTAAATGATGGCAATAAAGAAATCAGTATGGGACATGATCCTGAAAGTGGTTATCGCAGTGGCTTCGGCTGTGGCAGGCGTTTTGGGCGCTAATGTGATGAATTTATAAAAAAACAAAACGATGTCTGGCTTAAAATTAACAGCCAGACATTCATTTATTCTTGTTTCATATAAGCTAAAATTAAAATATTTATTGATGAAAAATAATAGAATCATAACAAAAGTTGCTGTATTAATGGCACTTATTGGAATCATGCCGTGTAGTTTCGTATTACAAGGAAAAAGTGGAACAACTTTATTAGATATGGAAGATTATAATCCACAACCGTCACAAATAATTCTTCCCAGCCCTCAGTCCCAGCTTTATACTCGTTTTGGGGGATATCAGCCTAATTTTGCGACTGGAGCTGTAAATGTTAATATTCCGTTACATACTCTCTCGTGGGGGGATTTCTCTTTACCATTAGAGCTTTGCTATCAAACGAATGGAATCAAACCGACTGACCCTTATTTCCCTTTGGGTTATGGATGGATGCTGAATCCCGGATTGAGAATTACCCGTACTGTTTTTGGAAAAACGGATGAAAAAAGTTTGGATAGAGATATTGATAGTCATAGAAGTGATATTGCTGCGCGTAGTTGCTATTTTGATAGACTATTGAATGAAGCGTATAGTGAAGACAGTCAATATGACGTATTTACGATATGCCTACCCTCTGGAAATACGCCTTTTTTAATTAGAAATGTGACTAGTAATCATTGGATGCCTAACTGGGAGGCATTGACTGTAGCCAGTCCTTTACGTATTCAAGTATTACAAAATAGTGACGATTTAGGAATCAGAGGGGAGTATATCCATGGCTTTATAATAACGGATGAAAATGGGATAATCTATTATTTCGGAAATGATGAACAGGGTATTGTTGCTGGCGTTAATCAATTTGTAGAACTATCTGCTGCTCGTATTCCTACAGCATATCTTCTTCGGAAAGTGGTTTTACCGGGAAGCAATAATAATACGATTAACTTTGCATGGAATGTGAATGAAATCACTTATTCTGAAAAATTTTCTGAATGTTATGTATTTGAAAACGGGTTATTTCAAAATAATTCTTATTCTGGCGGACCTACTGATTTAGGGGAGAAGAAATTTTGGTACAAAGGTAATACTGATTATACCAGTTCTTTGGCACGAATATCATGTCCTATGTTTAATGTCAATTTTGATTATGAAATAATGCCTCATGGTTATCTTCGCAATATTGAAATAAAAAATGCTCGGAATGAGGAAGTCAAAAACATAAAATTTAAATTTTCCAACAAGTTAATGGAGTGTGTGAAGATTGGTGATGAAGTATATACTTTCGACTACAACTCTAAAAAATTTGAATATACAAAAAATTGTTGGGATTATTGGGGGTATTACAATGGGAAAAATAATAAAGTGGGCTATCCGTCATACGACTATACTCCTTGGAAAAAAACATATCAGGCGCATATAAGTGGTGCTGATATGACTTCGGATGAAGTCTATATGAAGGCTAATATTTTAGAAGTAATCACTTATCCTACAGGTGGAACGACAAGTTTTTCTTACGAAGCGCATCAATATGATGGCGGAGCCTGCGGGGGTGGTCCTTTTCCGGTATTACACGAAGGTGGCGGATTACGTGTGAAACAAGTTCGGACATCTTCTGGAGGGCAATCTCCTGACATTATCAAAACGTACAAGTACGGTTTGGATGAAGATGGAAAGGGGATTTGTACTGTGGAACCGAATGTAAACGGATATATAACCGAAGAACTTTTCAAATATGAAACAACGGATGGCAGCGAAGGAGATTTTGCCTATCGGTTGGTGACCTTGCATCCAGAATGCGTCTATGGTTTTTACTATATGTTAAATCTGCCTGTTTGGTATAGAACTGTGACGGAATATAGTTCTGTGGGTAAAACAGTTTTTAAATATGATTATGACCCGGATAATTTGCGGATTATGGATAATATTCCTTTTTATGATAATAGCTATTGGGGAGGTTTGTTTGGAAATAGATTATATCCTTCGTATATGCCTGACGCTTTCCAGAATATTTCTACAAACCATCCTCGGCTTATTCAAAAAACAGTTCATGATGCTTCTGGAAAGGTTGTGGAAGATAACAATTATATTTATAATCATATTTCCGGTCCATGTATTTCAAGTATTTCCTTACGTAAAATGGGTATTGACTTGCAGGCCCCGCAGTGTACTGGTAGTGATTATAATGAATA
>OMDR01001481.1_pt1 | contig 11233 bp, 9 predicted proteins | sample 1645251 | NCBI WGS metagenome assembly OMDR01 (sample SAMEA103958142, study PRJEB25191) | human gut metagenome | biome: human-associated habitat [ENVO:00009003]; feature: intestine environment [ENVO:2100002]; material: feces | place: Germany | collected 2013/2015 | reverse complement strand
TCGACCTTATCAGACGAACAACTATTACGACGCTCTGGTGCGTCAGTATCAACTTGAAAAGGAGGTTGAGCGAATTGTTTTTCAAGAAGAAACCGCAGGCAAGGGCAATAAAAATGCCTGCAAATCTGAATCGAAAGCAGCAGAGAGAAATTAAGGCTGTTGTAGAACGGGCAAAGAAAGACAATGGGATTCCCCAGACCGCCCAGCAGTCCATTCCCTTTCAGAGAATGTTCCCGGACGGTATCTGCCGGGTCACAGACAGCTACTACACCAAGACCATACAGTTTCAGGACATCAACTATCAGCTGGCACAGCAGGAGGATAAAACCGCCATTTTCGATGAGTGGTGCAGTTTCCTGAATTTCTTCGACAGCTCTGTTCAGTTTGAGCTGTCCTTTATGAACATGAGTACCGATGCGGAGAGCTTTGAAAAGAGCATCCGTATCCCGTTCCGAAAGGACAGCTTCAATGCTTCCCGTGCCGAGTACAGCCAGATTCTGAAAAAGCAGCTGTCACAGGGCAATAACGGTCTGACCAAGACCAAGTATCTGACCTTCGGCATCGAAGCAGAGTCCATGCGTCAGGCAAAACCGAGATTGAACCATATCGAGAATGACCTGCTCAACAACTTCCGCCGTTTGGGTGTGATGGCATCCACGATGAACGGCAAGGAACGGCTTCGTCTGATGCACTCCATGTTCCACATGGGTGACAATGATAAGTTCTTCTTTGACTGGAAGTATCTTGTGGAATCCGGTCTGTCCGTAAAGGACTTTATTGCGCCGACAGCGTTTGCCTTTAAGAACAGCCGTACCTTCCAGATGGGCAGCATCTACGGTTCGATGTCCTATCTGCAAATTATCGCTTCTGACCTTTCCGACCGGATGCTGGCTGATTTTCTGGATATGGAGTCCAGCCAGATCGTGACCATGCACATCCAGTCGGTAGACCAGACGGCGGCCATCAAGACCATCAAGCGAACCATCACGGAGCTTGACCGTTCCAAAATCGAGGAGCAGAAAAAGGCCGTCCGTTCCGGTTATGACATGGACATTATTCCTTCTGACCTTGCCACCTACGGCAAAGATGCAAAAGCACTTCTGAAGGAATTACAGAGCCAGAACGAGCGGATGTTCATGCTGACATTCCTTGTGATGAACACCGGGCGCACTGAACAGGAGCTGGAAAACAATGTGTTCCAGGCACAGAGTATTGCCCAGAAGCACAACTGCAATCTGCGCCGACTGGATTTCCAGCAGGAACAGGGTTTGATGAGCAGTCTGCCGCTGGCACAGAATCTGATTGAGATTCGTCGTGGTCTGACGACCAGTTCCACGGCTATTTTTGTGCCATTCACCACACAAGAACTGTTCCAGAATGGTGCCGAAAGCCTGTATTACGGTCTGAATGCCTTATCCAACAACCTGATTATGGTGGACAGAAAGAAGCTGAAAAATCCCAACGGTCTTATCCTTGGTACGCCTGGTTCCGGTAAATCCTTCTCCGCAAAGCGTGAGATTACCAATGCGTTCCTCGTGACGGATGATGACATTATCATCTGCGACCCGGAAGCAGAATATGCGGCGCTGGTTCACAAGTTTGAAGGTCAGGTAATCAAGATCAGTTCTTCCAGTACCAACTATATCAATCCCATGGACATCAATATCAACTACTCTGAGGATGATAACCCTGTTGCCCTGAAAGCAGACTTCATTCTTTCCCTCTGCGAGTTGATTATGGGAAGTAAGGACGGCTTGCAGCCCATTGAAAAGACGGTTATCGACCGTTGTGTGCATCAGATTTACCAGAGATATTTTGACAATCCGGTTCCTGAAAATATGCCTGTCCTTGAGGACTTGTATAACGCACTTCTCAAACAGGACGAGAAAGAAGCCCATCATGTAGCGACTGCACTGGAAATCTATGTAAAGGGTTCGCTGAAGCTGTTCAATAACCGAACCAATGTGGACATCAATAACCGCCTGGTCTGCTATGACATCAAGGAGCTTGGCAATCAACTGAAGAAAATCGGTATGCTGATTGTTCAGGATCAGGTTTGGGGTCGTGTGACAGCCAACCGAAGTGCCGGTAAATCCACCAGATACTACATTGACGAGTTTCATCTGCTTTTGAAGGAGGAGCAGACAGCCACCTACTCCGTAGAAATCTGGAAAAGATTCCGTAAATGGGGCGGTTTGCCCACCGGCATTACCCAGAATGTCAAAGACCTGCTTCGTTCCCCAGAGATTGCCAATATCCTCGAAAACTCTGACTTCATCTATATGTTGAATCAGGCAAGCGAGGACAGAGGGATTCTGGCAAGGCGTCTGAATATCTCTCCCCACCAGCTGTCCTATGTGACCAATTCCGGCGAGGGCGAAGGGCTTCTGTTTTATGGCAATGTGATCCTGCCGTTCATTGACCGGTTCCCGACCGATACGGAACTCTACCGCATTATGACCACGAAATTGCATGAGGTGGTGGCTGAAAAGGAGGCGTAAGGTATGGCGAAGAAACCGACACGACTCCGCTTCACCGAAGATGACCTTGCGGATTCTAAGGTGAAGAAAGCTGCTGACCGTGCGGATAAAGCGGCTGACAAAGCAGAAAAAGCGGTAGATAAGCTGGCTTCCAAAAAGAAGGCAACCAAGCTGCGTCAGGAAACAGATGCCGCCGGTTCCCGGAAGGCAAAGCTCCGTTTCGGCAAGGCAGACAACAGCGTGGCTGTGGATCGCCCATCTTCGGCAAAACAGCTTGCCACCCGTGGTACGGCTGTGACACTCACATCCAAGGTGCATCGGGCGGTATCGGAGTATGAAGATGATAATGTCGGTGTTCAGTCCGCACAGGAAACGACAAAGGCAGTGGAATCCACTGCCTGCACCATCGATCACGCCATCTACAGCCACAAGCTGAAAGCCCATGATAAGGCTGATAAGTTGGTGCAAAAGTCAGATAAAGCCAATGTGGATGCCCTTTATGAGAAGTTCAAGAAGGACAATCCGGATGCCGGTTCCAACCCGTTTTCCCGCTGGCGGCAGAAACAGGCAATCAAGAAAGAATATGCAGCTGCCAAAGCCGGTAACAGCACGGCAAAGACAACAGCTGCCAAGGGTGCGGAAAAAGCAGCCCAGGGAGCCAAGACAATCGCAGAAAGAGTCACGGAGTTTTGCACCACGCACTCCAAAGTCATTCTGCTTGTTCTGGTGGCGGGACTGCTTTTTATGGTTATCTCCAGTATGTTTTCCTCTTGTGCTGCCCTGTTTCAGGGCGGGACGCAGGTGATTCTGGGGACTTCCTTTACTGCCGAGGACGAGGACATCATCGGGGCGGACAATGATTATAAGGCGCTGGAAGCTGCCCTGAGAAATCAGATCAACAACATCGAGCGCACTCACAGCGGTTACGATGAATACCGTTATGACCTTGATGAGATCAACCACAATCCCTATGAGCTGGCGGCATATCTGACGGTGAAGTTTGAGGATTACACCCGTGAGGAAGTGCAAAGCACTCTGCGGTGGCTGTTCGATCAGCAGTATGAGCTGATTTTGACAGAAGAAGTGGAAATCCGAACCCGCACAGAGACCCGTACCGGCACCTCGACATCCACAGATCCGGAAACCGGCGAGACTACGACAGAGGAATATGAGTACGAAGTTGAGGTTGAGTATGAGTATTATATCCTGAATGTGAAGCTGGTAAACAAGGGCTTGAACCGTGTAATCGGAAGCTCCGGTCTGACAGAGGATGAAATGGAGCGATACCGTATTCTCCTCCAGACAAGCGGGAACCGCCCGGACATCTTCGGGGACGACATCTATGCAGTCACCGGCGAATACACCGACTACGACATTCCGGGCGAAGCTCTGACGGATACCCGATTTGCCAACATGATCCGGGAAGCTGAGAAGTATCTGGGATACCCGTATGTCTGGGGTGGAAGCAGCCCCTCCACTTCCTTTGACTGCTCCGGTTTTGTTTCGTGGGTCATCAATAACTGCGGCAACGGCTGGAGCGTTGGCAGATTGACCGCAAACGGTCTGATGGGTGTATGTGACATTATCCCCCGAAGCTCTGCAAAGCCGGGAGACCTTATCTTCTTCCAAGGCACCTATGATACCTCCGGTGCATCGCATGTTGGTATTTATGTCGGCAATGGGATGATGATTCACTGTGGAAACCCGATCTCTTATGCTTCGATTGAAACAAGTTACTGGCAACAGCATTTTTACTGCTTCGGCAGAATCCGAAATTAAGGAGGACATTCTATTGGGTGCCAAATTAGACAGAATCGGTGCAGACCTTGAGAAAGCCCGCAGGAAACGGGCTGAATGGGATGCCAGAGTAAAAGACCTGGAACGCAGATACCGTGAGGAGGAAAACTCCGAAATCCATGAGATGGTTCACGCTGCGAACCTGACCCCTGACCAGCTTTCTGAGCTGCTCCGTATGTTTGCTGCGGATATGGCTCCGAAGCCTGAGACAATCAACGCTATGAACGAGGAGGAGATGCAGAATGAAGATTAAAAGACTGTGTGCCGCTTTTCTGGCGGCTGTGCTTTGCATGAGCGTGTTTTCGACAACCGCTCTCGCCTATACGGATGAGACAGCGGCTTCCGGTATCGAAACCGTGGAAACTGCCCCTGCGGAAACCACGGAGCAGGAAACGGAAGAAGTACCGTACAGCGTATCTGTGGATGAAGATGGTACGGTGGTGTTCTCCTTCAATGGCGAGGACTGGAAGTATGATGCCGAGAAAACCGAGGACGATGGCATGGGAACCGGCAAGGTGGTCACGAACGGTTCCCGGCTGAATGTGCGTACCGGTGCAGGCATGAATTATGAGATCATCGACCAGCTTCGCCCCGGCGAGGAAGTAAAGGTGATCGGAGTTGATGGCGACTGGTATCAGATCACAGTTCCTGAAAAGAATGGCTATGTCCACAGCGACTATCTGGAGCTGATTGAGGAAGCCGAGCAGAACAGCGAAATGGATATGGCGCTGCTTATGATGTTCATGAATATGTTCATGCAGAATATGGACACCGGCGCAGATGCCAGTGAATCCGCCCTTACTCCTGATGGCAACCTGACTTTGGTTGATGATGTCGGCTCGCCTGACAAAACCGGCAAACAATTCATTACTGCGGTCACAAAGAACGGCAATTACTTTTATATCATCATCGACCGTGACGATGAAGGAAACGAGACGGTTCACTTCTTGAATCAGGTGGACGAAGCCGACCTTCTGATGCTGATGAGCGAGGAAGAAGCTGCCAAGTACACCGAGCCTGTGGTTGAGACCACTCCAGAACCGACCGAGACGGAACCGGAGCCTAAGGTCACAGAGCCTGCGCCTGAGGAGAAGCCTAAGACCAATATGCTTCCTGTGGTTCTGCTTGTTGTGGCTCTGATCGGCGGCGGTGGTTTCTTCGTCTTTAAGAAGATGCAGGGCAAGAAAAAGGAAAAAGAAGCTGCGAAGCCTGACCCTGATGCGGACTACGTTGACGATGACGAGGACTACGGCTATGTCGAGGAAGATGACGATGACGCTGACTTCATCGTAGATGATGAGGATAATGAACCTGTATAATAGCGAACAGGCATGATGCCTGGGGCAATCTTCGGATTGCCTTTACATAGCAAAGTCATAAATCTGTTACAACAAAGGATAAGATATATGATATAATCGTGTTAATATCATCAAGCGGTAATCCAAAACAAAGAAAATCAGCAATGTAAACTCTTGTTGCGGATATGTAAAGCCAATGTGGTGGTGGAATATCGTGATTTTAGATACAATGAAATCACCAAAGCAAAGGAGGATTTCATATGAAACTTTCAGATAAGATTATCGGGCTGAGAAAGTCCAATGGAATGTCTCAGGAAGATCTGGCTGAAAAGTTGGATGTTTCAAGACAGGCTATCTCTCGTTGGGAGTCGGGAACTGCAATGCCCGATGCCAATAATATTCTTCAACTTAGCAAGTTGTTTGGTGTTACAACCGACTACTTGTTGAACGATGATTATCAGAGTGACAATGATTTGCCTAAAGTGAAAGAGGTACAGAATGATAACCTTGGACAAATCATGGTTTATTTAGTGACACTTGAAGTGATGGTGTTGCTGATACAGTTTATGACGACTGTGATTCTTCAAAATGTGTTTTTTGGATTTTTGAGTTTCTTGCCTTTTGTCGCAGCAATCGGTGGCTTTGAATATGCGTATCAAAAGAAAGCATCCAGTGCCACGGAGAAAACAAAGAACTTCCGCAAAAAGTTCTATAAAATTTCTGCATGGTTGGGGCTTTATTTCCCGATTAGATTTATTGTAAGTGTTGCAGCAAGATTCTACCCTCGTCCGTATAATGTTTTAGTTTTAGAGGTTATTATTTTGGCGATATATATTGCGGCGGCAACTTGCGTTAATCTTTCAATCGACAAGAGTTATTTACCAAAAGAATAAAGGTTCAATACATAGCAGTCATGCACTACGGTGTGTGGCTGCTTATTTTTTTGAGAAAGGAGCAGATGCGAATGAAATTAGTATTGGCTGAGAAACCCTCAGTCGCCCAGAGTATCGCAAAGGTGCTTGGGGCAAACAAGCGTGAAGATGGCTACCTTGAAGGAAACGAATATGTGGTCAGTTGGTGTGTCGGTCATCTGGTGGAACTGGCACAGCCCGAAGCCTACGATGCGAAATACGGCAAGTGGGCGTATGCTGACCTGCCGATCTTCCCGGCGGACTGGCAGTATGCGGTTTCTTCCGGAACCAAGAAGCAGTTCGGTATCCTGAAAAAGCTCATGGCCAGGGATGATGTTGCCAGCCTTGTGTGTGCGACAGATGCCGGTCGTGAGGGCGAACTGATCTTCCGATTGGTGTACCACAAAGCCGGGTGCAGAAAGCCGTTTGAGCGACTTTGGATTTCTTCCATGGAAGATTCCGCTATCCGGGAGGGCTTTGAAAATCTCAGGTCTGGAACTGAATATGATGCTTTGTATGAAGCAGCCCTGTGTCGAGAGCGAGCCGACTGGATTGTTGGCATTAACGCTACTCGACTTTTTTCTACCCTTTATGGGCAGACCCTGAATGTTGGTCGAGTCATGACTCCCACCCTTGCGATGGCAGTCATGCGTGAAGCAGCCATTGTCGCTTTCAAACCAGAACCCTTCTATACGGTTCAGATTGGACTGGATGGGTTTGCGGCAGCAAGCGAACGCTTCAAAAAGAAGTCGGATGCCGAAGCAGTCAGCAAAGATTGTTCTGTTGCTGCGGTCACAAAGGCAGAGTGCAAAGAGAAAAGCGAAAAGCCGCCTGCACTTTATGATCTGACCAGTTTACAGAGAGATGCCAACCGTGTGCTGGGCTATACGGCACAGCAGACATTGGATTACACCCAGAACCTCTATGAAAAGAAGCTGGTCACTTATCCCCGTACAGACAGCAGATACCTGACAGATTATATGGCACACAATCTGCCAGACCTCGTAAATATGGCTTTTCACACATTCCCCGTTGAAGATGTGGATAATGTACCTGTCCATGTGGAGCAGGTTGTGGATAACAAAAAGGTCACAGACCACCATGCCATTATCCCTACCAGAGAATTGCAGAAATGCAATCTGAACGAGCTTCCCAAGGGCGAGCTTGCAATTTTGCAGCTGATTTCCACCCGCCTTTTCGTGGCTGTCGGAGATCCGCACCGATACGCAGAAACAGTCATTGAACTGGACTGCGGTGGAACAGCGTTCTCTGCCAAGGGAAAAACCATTCTGCATGACGGATGGAAAGCACTTGCCAGAAAAAGTGATTCGACAAAATCTGACGAGAAGGAACAGGCACTTCCTTCCGTTTCCGTTGGCGATGAAATGGCTGTCATCAGCACGGAGATTAAGGAGGGAAAAACCTCTCCTCCGAAGCACTACACCGAAGATACGCTCCTGCAGAGCATGGAAACTGCCGGGGCGGACGAGATGCCCGATGAGGTGGAACGCAAAGGTCTGGGAACCCCTGCAACCCGTGCCGGTATCATCGAAAAACTGGTGCGTATCGGTTTCCTGGAACGGAAAGGCGATAAGAAAACTAAGCATCTGATTCCGACCCACAAGGGTACGGCTCTGGTAACAGTCATGCCCGAACAGATTCAGTCCCCGTCTATGACAGCGGATTGGGAGGAAAAGCTGTTGCTCATCGAGAAAGGCGAATACGCCAGCGAGGATTTTATGGATGAGATCAAAGATGTGATTGCCGGTCTGATTCGGAATTACGAGGTCATTCAGGACTCTGAAGTTCTGATGTCAAAGGAAAGCAATGCCGTGGGGAAATGCCCTGTCTGCGGCAGTTCTGTGGAAGAAAAGGCGAAAGCATTTTTCTGTTCCAACCGGAGCTGCAAGTTCGCCCTCTGGAAGAACAACCGCTACTTCGAGAGTATCGGCAAGAGCATGACCAGTGCCACGGCACAGAAACTGCTTGGCTCTGGGAAAATCAAGCTGAAAGGCTGTAAATCAGCTAAGACCGGAAACACCTTTGATGCCACGGTCTATATGGAGGTATTCGAGGACGGAAAGACCAGGTTTAACATGGAATTTGATAACGGAGGAAAACGCAAATGAGGAATGAGTATAACCCGGACGGCAAGGACATCCGATTTATTGACAGCCACTATAAGGACTTGTTTCGTATTCCTGACGGTGGCTGTGTCCAGATTCACTATCCCGATGAAACTGTCGTGAAACCCTGCAAATTCATCGACGAGTACCATACCCAGGTTGGTTACAATGTGTTCCACATCTGCCAGTTCGCAGAAATCATGGAGCGCAACGGTGCAACCTATATGGCAGAGCCTGAAATCATGGGTGATGAAGCAGCATGGAAAGTTGGGCGTGACAGAATCCTGGCGGTGCAGACCTGTGAGGATGGCTACGATTACACTCTGTTGGATGAGAACTACAACGAGATAGATGGTGGTCAGCTGGATAACCCGGATTTAACTATGATCGAAGCCAGAAAAGAAATTCTGGAATCCTTTGGCCTGGAACGCAGGGAGCTTCGTGCCATGGTCTATGAGGATGTGATGGAGCAGGCTTTTGAGGTTGGCAGGCAGGCGGTTGTGGTGAACGACCCTGTTGCAGAGCTTGCGTTCAAACTCGACCGTTTTGCCGAGAACTTCGACCCCTATGAATATATGGATCAGGTCGATGATGCGCAGGCGCATATCCAGAAAATCAAGACAGACCTTGCCGCCGGCAATACTGCTCCGTACCGTGAGTTTCTGGATACGGCCATTGCGGAGTCCCGTGAGGAAACTGCCGTAGAGGTTGCCAAGGTGCTGAGAAGGCAGCTGGATAAGATCGACCCGCCCAAGCGTGAGTCGGTCATGGCAAAGCTGGCACAGGCGGCAGAAAAGACTTCGCCTGCCACGCCCTCGCATAAGCACAAGGAACCGGAACGATAAGGAGGTCGCCTATGAAAATTGAAAAATGGGATGATGTTCATGGAAATACCACTTCCGATGACAGAATGGTAGCGTTTCTGGAAAGTTCCACGGACTCTTACGCAATCCTTCAGCTGAAACACATTGACGAGACCGACGAGTTTCGCTTCATGCCGTATTGGCACATTCAGAAGCTGGAAAACCAGCCGACCATTGACCATTATGAGGTGGTTTACAATGGTCCGATTGAGCAGTCCGCCGGTGCTGCCGAGCAGCTGGAAGCTCTTTATACCAGGTTCAATATTGACCACCCGGAGGACTTCCGTGGTCACAGTATGTCGGTCAGCGACATCGTGGCGCTCAAGGTCGCCGGTGAAGTATCCTGTTATTACGTTGATGCCTTCGGTTTCGTGGAGCTTCAGGACTTTATGAAACCCGAAAACTATCTGAAAAATGCAGAGATGGCTATGGAGGACGATTATGGGATGTTGGATGGCATCATTAACAACGGGAAGGCTCCCGCTGCGGAAGATCGACCTTCCGTGTTGGAACAGCTGAAAGAAATGTCGGTTTTCGATACACCCCACAAACCATCCAGAAGCCACCCGGAAAGGGATATGGAATGATGAATTTCACACAAGATGAACGGAACTTGATGATGCTATACAGCCCCGGCACAAAGTCGGGGCTGTGCGAAGCACTCATACAGATGAAGGAGCAGCTTTCCGAGGAGGAAGCCGAGCTTTGTGCCCTGGCTGATTCTGTTCTCAATAAGTTGTCCGGTATGGATGACGAGACTTTTGATAGGCTGAATCTTTATCCTGATTTTTAAGGATTGGAGGGAAATGATGAACGCAAAAGAGCGATTTTATTCCGGGTTGGCAAGAGAGACCATCGGAAAGATCACATCGAACAAGGATAGCTGGACTTCCTTTCTGGTAACGATGTCCCGAAACTATGAGTTCACTTATCCGGAACAGGTGATGATTTATGCCCAGCGCCCCAATGCCACCTTCTGCAAGCCTTATGACGAGTGGAACGACGAGAAGTACCGCAGATATGTCAGACGAGGTTCCACCGGCATCGCACTGTTTGTGACCAACAGGGATAAGCCCTATCTGCGGTATGTGTTCGATGTGGCTGATACTGGTGTCCGCCGTTCATCCCCTGAACTGAAACCGTGGGCAGTCACAGAGGAAAACCGTGCGTATGTGATGGAAGCTATGGAGCGTTCCTTTGGTGTCGCCGCAGATGGACTGTTGGAGGCGCAGCTGGAGGAGATTGCGCTGTCTCTTTCTGCGGAGTATTGGGAGGATTACAAGAAGCCGATCCTCGACATCGTTGCCAATAGCTTCCTTGAGGAGTATGATGAACTTAACATCGAAGTGGCTTTTAAGAGAGCAGTCGCAAACAGCGTATCCTATGCGATGTACTGCCGACTGGTTGAGAACCCTGACAACTACTTCGAGCATGAGGACTTCCTGAATGTCTTTGATTTTAACACCCGCCAGACGGTAAACACCCTCGGCACGGCAGTCAATGCAATCAGTTCACGGATGTTTCAGGAGATCGAGAAAGCGATTGGTGAATACGAGCAGAACAGAGCTGCTGAAAGGAGCGCAGATTATGAGCGAAATGACTTACAGACAGGCTGGGGATTACAGAATCCCGAACATCAAACTGGAGAACGAGGAAACGAGACCTTTGGGCAAATATGGCAGGATGCGCAGAGCGTTTCTGGATCAGAACAATCCGATGCTCCTGAACGACCTGATTCTGACGGAGACCCTGTTCCCC
>OMDR01001476.1_pt1 | contig 11254 bp, 9 predicted proteins | sample 1645251 | NCBI WGS metagenome assembly OMDR01 (sample SAMEA103958142, study PRJEB25191) | human gut metagenome | biome: human-associated habitat [ENVO:00009003]; feature: intestine environment [ENVO:2100002]; material: feces | place: Germany | collected 2013/2015 | reverse complement strand
GCGGCACGGTCGCAGTCGGTATCGAAAATCACGCCGAGATCAGCGCCAACGCGCTTCACCGCCGCGGAAATCGACGCCATCGCCGCTTCATTCTCCGGGTTCGGGATATGGTTGGGGAACATGCCGTCCGGCTCCAAGAACTGGCTGCCTTCAATCCACGCGCCCAGTTCTTCCATCAGCTGCGCATAGAATCCACCTGCGCCGTTGCCCGCGTCCACCACGACGTGCAGCCCCAGCAGCGGCTTCGGCACGTCCGTACCCAGTCCGCGGCGGATGCGGTCGGCAAGCTGCTCCTTGTACGTCGGCAGGAACGGCTTCTTGACAATCGTGCCTGCCAGCGGGGTGTCTTCGGGTTCGAGCGTGCTCGCCGTTTTGAGCAGTTCCTCCACCACGTCGCCTTCCACGCCGCCTTCCGCCAAGAAGAACTTCAGGCCATTCTTGTCATACGGGTGATGGCTCGCGGTAATCATAATCGAGCCATCCGGCTGGAAACCGGGCGTGATGATGCACATGTACATTGCCGGGGTCGTGCACATGCCAAAATCCAGCACGGACGCGCCCGCTTTGCTCACACCCTCCGCCGCCGCGTGCAGCAGCGCCGGGCCGGAAATGCGGCTGTCACGCCCGATGGCAATCGTCACCTGCGTCACCGGCTTGCCGACATGCTTCGCCACATAGCGCGCGAACGCCATGCCAAGACACATGGCCACATGCTCCGTCAGCGGGGCATTCTCGCCCACCGCCACGCCGCGTACGTCCGTTTATCTACGCATTTTCTGAACCATCTTGTCCACTTCTTCCGGCGGAACCGCCTCATACGCGCCGCGCAGCAGGTGATACAGCGGCGACAGGCTCAGGAAATCCTCCTGCACGCGCTTCGTCAGCTGCGGGCTGTGCACATCCACCGAGGCAGTGCTTTCCGGCGAAATGTACACCTCGCGCAGGGCATACCAGCCCTTGAGGTCATCCGGCACACCCGCCGGCACTTCCAGCCGCTTGAAGGAGCTGCCGCCGACGAGCATGTGATGCTCCGTCAGGTGACACTGCTTGATGACGTTCCGCACTCCGTCCGGGTCGGCGACAATCCTCCGCCGCAAGATGTCCATCATCTGCCGATTTTCACCCCATGTGCCGACACCCCAGTTCATACCCGACGGCGCGAGTTCAAACCAATACATCACGCTGCCCTCGCGCGGTTCGCCCGCATGGCGGAACAGTACCCACAGATGGTCGCGGAAGGGGCTTTTGTCCTTCGTGAAACGAACATCACGCCGCAGCCGCGCCATGCAGCGGTATGGGCGGAGTTCCATCTGCGGGTCAATGGAGAGCATTGCGGGCGCGAGTTCCTGAATGAACGCCTCAAACGGCGCTTTCACGTCCCGCTCATAGCGCGCGCGGTTCTCCTCGAAATAGGCGATATTGTTGTGGAAGCGAATGTCCAGAAAGAACTGAATCGTCGCCTCCGGAAATCCTCGAAGCGAATCGTCATCTTGACAGGCGTCTGCCCGGTCAGTTCCGCCGAACGCTCGTCCGGCTGATACAGCCCGCAGTACACGTCGAACACCTTGCCGTCCGCCACGCGCTCGCCCGCATCGTTGACGACGGTGAAGGCATTCTTATCCAGCGGAACAGCAATCTGCCGCTTCTCGCCTGCCTTCAGCGCCACGCGCGCGAAGCCCGCCAGATGCGGATGCAGCGTCTCCCACTTCGTGTCCACGTCCTGCACATACACCTGCACAACCGTCTCGCCGTCGCGGTCGCCCGTGTTCTCGACCGTTGCCGTCACCCAGCCCGTTTCGGCATCCACCGCCTCGTTATCCAGCGCGAAGGTGGTGTAGGACAGCCCGTAGCCGAACGGATAGAGCGGCTTGCCCTCGAAGTAGCGGTAAGTGCGGTTCTTCATCGAATAATCAGTGAATTCCGGCAGCTCGGACAGGTCGTGATAGAATGTCACCGGCAGACGGCCGGACGGGTTGACCTCGCCGAAGAGGATTTCCGCCAGCGCCGTGCCGCCCGCCTGACCCGGATACCACGCCATAATCTCCGCATTGCCCTGCGGCACATTCAGCGCAGAGCCTGCCGCGACGACCGTGACCAACGGCTTGCCGGCTTTCGGGCAGATTCAGCGAAATCTTATCGCCGGACGCAAACGCGTTGCCCGTGTCGCCCTCTTCGCCCTCCAGCGTCGCATCCAGACCGACGCACGCAATCACAGCATCCGCATTTTCTGCAACCAGTTCGGCTTCCGCCAAGCGGTCGTTTGGCTGACCCAGATTCTGCACGCGGTCTTTGAACAGGTGGCAGCCTTCGCTGAACAGCACGCGGATGCCGTGCTCCTCCGCATAAGCGCGGATGCCTTCGAGGAACGTCACATAGCGGCTGGAACGGCCGTTGTAGTTGCCTTCCAAGGCAGGCACGCTGTCCGCGTTCGGGCCGACGACGGCAATCGTGCGGATTTTGCCCGCGTCCAGCGGCAGCACACCATCGTTGCGCAGCAGCACCATGCACTTTTCCGCTGCTTCCAGCGCCAGCGCGTCATTCTCGTCGGTATCGTTGGCGGTATAGGGGATTTTGTCGTACTCACAGTCGTCCGCGAAGCAGCCCAGCAGATAGCGGGAGGTATACATGCGCTCGCAGGCGGTCGTGATGTCCTCCTCCGTCACCAGGCCCTCCTGATACGCGGTCAACATATGCAGGTAGGTGTTGCCGCAGTTGACGTCGCAGCCGTTTTTGAGCGCCAGCGCCGCCGATTCCGGCGCGGTATCGGTCACATGGTGATGCTCGTGGAAGTCACGAATCGCCCAGCAGTCGGACGTTACATGCCCCTCAAACTGCCACTTATTGCGCAGAATGTCCACCAGCAGTGTCTTCGATCCGCAGGCAGGTTCGCCGTTGACGCGGTTGTACGCGCCCATGACGCTCTCCACCTTCGCTTCCTTCACCGCCGCCTCGAACGCGGGCAGATACGTCTCGTTCATATCCTTCGGGTTCGCCACGGCGTCGAAGGAATGGCGGATGGCTTCCGGGCCGGAATGCACCGCGAAATGCTTGGCGCACGCGGCGACCTTGAGGTACTTGCCATTGCCCTGCAAGCCCTTGATGAACCGTACGCCCAGCCGGCTGGTAAGATACGGATCTTCACCATATGTCTCATGACCGCGGCCCCAGCGTGGGTCACGGAAGATGTTGATGTTCGGGCTCCACATGGACAAGCCCTTGTAAATGTCGCGGTCGCCATGCGCAGACTGCCCGTTGTATTTCGCGCGCGCCTCGGTGCTGATGACGCTTGCCACCATTTCGTGGAAGTCCTCGTCGAAAATCGCCGCCAGGCCAATCGCCTGCGGGAACACCGTCGCCGTGCCCGCACGCGCCACGCCGTGCAGGGATTCATTCCACCAGTTATACGCCGGAATGCCCAGCCGCGGAATGGCAGGCGAGTCAAAACGGAGCTGGGAGGCCTTCTCCTCCAGCGTCATCTGCGCAACCAGCTCGTGTGCCAGTCGGCGTGCTTCATCACGATTCATCATCGGAACGTTTCTCCTTTCCTTTTCCAAGGGATTCTCATGTACATTTCCACCAAAAAGCAAAAATTCCTGCTGATTTCGCACAAAAATTTTCACGAAATCCGACCTTTTTCTGCAAAACGCTATGGCGCAACCTCGAATTCTTTGCTATAATAGAACGTGAGAGTGATTTCTGCTGTGAGGTGAGAGAGTTGAAGCCGGTCATTCGCGCCATCGCGTTTGATTTGGATGACACGCTGCTTCGGGACGACCGCACGATTTCGGACGAAACGGTATCCGTCCTGCGCCGCGCAAGTGAAGCGGGCATCTTCATCCTGCCCGCCAGCGGACGCACCTATTGCAGCATGGCGGGGTTTGCAAAACGCATCGGGTGCGCGAGCCGGGTCATCTGCGCCAACGGAGCGGTAATCGCCCAGCCGGACGGAACGACGCTGCATGAACTGACGATTCCCGCGGACATCGCGCGGCAGGTCGCCCGGTTCGCCAAGGAGCGCGGATGCTACTGCCAGACGTACGCGGGCGATTGCTTCTACTATAATCAGCAGGGGGATTATGCCCGCGCGTATGCGGAAAGCTCGTCCCTGCGCGGTGTGTATGTCGGCGATTTGGAGCAATATCTGACTGCGCCGACGACGAAGCTGCTGATGATGGCGCCGCCGGAGCAAGTTGTGCAGATGCTGGCGGAGGCACAGGCGCAGTTCGGCGAGTCCGTCGCGCTGACCTGCTCGAAGCCGTACTTTCTGGAAGTCAATCCCCTGCTGGCGACGAAAGGACACGCTTTGTCCGTCTGTGCGGAGGAAATGGGCTTCCCACTTTCGCAGTGCATGGCGTTCGGCGACAGCCTGAACGACGTGTCGATGCTGCGCGCCGCCGGGCACGGCGTGTGCATGGGCAACGGGCGCGAGGATGTGAAGCGCATGGGCTTTGCCGTCTGCGGGACGAATCAGGAGGACGGCGTGGCGCGGTATATCCAGCGGATTCTTTTTGACTGATTTTGCATAGTATTTAGGAGGTTTCCTATGGTACAGGCAGCCGACTTTGCCAAGACGCTTCAATTGACGGTGCTGTCCCCTTCCACGCAGACGGAATGGGATATCCGCACCACCGACCTGAACCGTCCGGGTATGCAGTTCTGCGGCTTCTATGAATATTTCCCATTTGAGCGTCCACAGGTCATCGGCAAGGTCGAAATGACGTATTTGGAGAACCTTGAGCCGGAAGTACGCCGTCAAATGCTCAAAAAGTACTTCTCCTTCGACATTCCCTGCGTCATCATCTGCCGCGGGATGCATCCGCCGGAAGAGCTGCTGGAAGCCGCCGCCGCGCGCAATATCGCCGTCTAACAGACCGGAATGGTGACGACGAAGTTCTTCTTCACCGCCATCAACTACCTGAACCGCTGCCTCGCTCCGCGCGTAACGCGCCACGGCGTTCTGGTATCGGTATACGGCATGGGCGTGCTGATTACGGGCGACAGCGGCGTGGGCAAGAGCGAAGCCGCACTGGAGCTGATTCGCCGCGGGCATCAGCTGGTGGCGGACGACGTGGTGGACATCTGCCGCGTGTCGGACAACCGTCTGACCGGCGAATGCCCGGAGATGGTGCGCCACTTCATGGAGATTCGCGGCATCGGCATCATCGACATCCGCGCGATGTACGGCATCGGCGCCGTCGCGCAGAGCAAGTCCATCGACCTTGTGATTCACATGGAGAAGTGGGTCGAGGGCAAAGAGTACGACCGGCTTGGGCTGAATGACGAGTACATCACGATTCTTGGCGTGAAAGTACCCAGCCAGACCATGCCGGTGCGGCCGGGGCGCAACCTCGCCATCATCATCGAAGTGGCGGCGCGCAACCTGTCCATGAAGAAGCTCGGCTTCAGCGCCGCACGGGAGCTTGACCGCCGCATGAACGAAATGATCATGAAGCGTTCCAATCCCGACGCGCAGAATCAGGACTAACGTATTTTCACAATTACAATATACAGGAGGCTTTTTTCCATGATTTATGTTGGTATTGACGTTGGCGGCACGGGCATTCAGGTCGGTCTGGTGGACGAAAGCGGCAAGATTCTGTGCAAGGGCGGCATCGTCACCCGCACGGATATCCCCTTCGACATGCAGGTGAAAGCGATGGCGGACTGCGTACTGGACACCATCGACAAGGGCGGCTACACGCTGGGTGACGTGAAGGCCATCGGCGCGGGTGTTCCCGGCGTAACCGACCCCCGCACGGGCAATATTGCGTTCTGCACCAACCTCGGCTGGGTGGACGTGCCGTTTGTGCAGGAGTTCAACAAGCACATTGCCAAGCCCGTTTTCGTCGGCAATGACGCGACGGTCGCAGGGCTGGCAGAGAGCGTCGCGGGCGTGAGCGCTGGTTCGGACAGCAGCGTGTTCATCACCCTCGGCACAGGCGTTGGCGGCGGCATCGTTTTTAATGGCAAGGTCTGGAACGGTTTCCACGGCGTCGGCAGCGAAATCGGTCACATGATTCTCGAACTTGACGGCGAGCCGTGCACCTGCGGCAACTACGGCTGCGTCGAGCGCTACTGCTCCGCGACCGCCATCATCCGCATGGCGCGCGAGCTCTGCGCAGTGCACCCGGAAAGTGAAATTGTGAAGGTGTGCGAAGGCGACCTGAACCGCGTGAACGCGAAGGTTGTTTTCGACGCGGCGAAGAACGGCGACGAAATCGCGCTCAAGGTGTTCCACCGCTATGTGAAGTATTTGGGTCAGCTGGTTGCCAGCCTGGTTAACTGCATTGACCCGGAGGTTATCGTGCTGGGCGGCGGCGTAAGCAAGGCAGGCGACTTCCTGCTGGACGCTGTTCGTGCGGAAACGCGTCGCTATGTGCTGTACAAGACGCTCCCGTCGGCGCGCATTGAGCTGGCGAAGCTCGGCCCGGATGCGGGTATCATCGGCGCGGCGATGCTGGGCAAGTAATTCATCCCCCAAAAAATAAATTTATCCCCGGAGGCATGACGCTTCCGGGGATGTTTTGTGTCCTTATACTATTTCCAAATTCACCTGCGCCATCTGCTTGCGCCTTTTCCGCTCTGTCGTCCGGTCATTCCATTTAGCGTAGCGCTGCTACGCTGCATTCCACTCCCGTTAGCCAGAGCGAAAAATTCGCGGCGCATCTTGGCGCATTCTCATTTGGAAATAGTATTAGTTGTTGCTCATGCCGGGCGCACCTGAAAAAGGCTGCCGAGGATTTGCTCTCCTCGGCAGCCTTCCCTTTAGTCAATCGCCGTAATGGTCGGCACTGTCCACGTCTTGAGTGCCTCCATATCCGGCGTATAGATGCGCATAAACAGATGGAAGCCGCCGTCACCCACCGGAAGCCAATTGGTCGTGTCCGCCGGCGCGTCCTTCGACAAAATCACATCCACAGAGCCGTCGTCATTTCTCTTCAAACCCGAACGGTCGTTGATGCAGTAGCGGTCGAGCAGATTATCGATGAGGAAATCATCGTCACCATATGCAGTGATCGACCAGAAACCGCCGTCAAGCACCTGCGGATCGCTTTCAAGGTGGAGAATGTAGGACTTTTCACCCGTCAAAGGATTCCCGTCGGCATCCTTTTCCGTCTTGGGGTACAGTGCGATTTCCACCGTATTTGCCCCAAGTCCGGCAATGGCAACCAGCGCACGGTAGGCATATTCCGTACCAAAGTCTCCGATTGGCGCGCCGAAATAGCTCCACTGCCCCAGCTGTTTGGAAAACTTCATTCCCTCTGCTGCGAGCTTCGGCCGAAGCCCTTGCAGCATTTCCCGCCAATTTGCCTGAATATCTCCGGTCAAAACAGATGCGTCAAATTCCATGCCGGGGCCAACGTGAACTGCCGCGAGTTTTTCAAGTATTTCCACATCAGCGGCGGACGACGGATTGTTCTCCATCAGCGTGTTGGCTTTATTGAAAAATGTGACAGGATCCATCGACAGTACCTTGTTGATGGGGACATAGCTGTTTTCCTCCCGATAGCTTCCCTTCGGAGGCTGGTACGCTTCTCCGCTCAGGTAGACAGAAAGCGGTAAAAGCTGCATCTGCGCCTGAATGGCATACACATTCGGAAGATCCGCCTCTCCGGAAAGCACCGTTCTGGTAATGGCCCACGCCATAGCGGTAGGAACATCAATGCGGGTCACATTGTCCGGCAGGTCGCCCTTCCAAGTTGAGCGCGTGATCGCATAGGCTCCAGCCCGGTCAAGGACAGCGACAGTATTTGTCCATGCGTCAAGCACCTGCACCTTGCAAAAGCGGTCTGTTTCCGGATGCACATAGATCATCGGCTCTTCGCTCAGGTCATACCACACCTGTGTATAGATGGTGTCCACGTTCGGCGTCACCACGTTTTTGAACTGCGCGTTAGCCAGTGCCACACCGTGTATGAACTGATTAACAGGCGCCTTGCCGGGTGCGGCTTCCTCCGTATTCGTTGCAGAAGTTCTCGTCGCGTCCATCAGCACCAGCGGGAATGCGTAAATGTAAGCCTCCTCAATGGTTTTCCACACATCTTCGGAGGACGAGACAGCCTCCGCCTTGACACTCCATGCGTAGCCGGACAGCAGCATCGCCATGCAGAGCAGAATCACTGTGATTTTCTTCATCTTTTTCCCTCCTATAACGATTTTTCTTACGGCTCGATGATATTGAAATACAGGTCAAAAGCGGCCATACTGTCACAAAACGCTTGGAACAGCGTCTTATCGCCCTTTTCAACGGTGATGAGATTGTCGATATTTTCCTGATTTCCGCTTGTGATGGCAAGAATCCCGATTCGGGGGGTAGAAATCGTCAGGTCTGCCTCATCCGAGAGCGCATCCTTATAGTACAGGAGCACGCCATGGTGAATCTTCAGCAGATAATCGTCGCCATCCGTCAGTTTGAGGTTGATGGTGAAGGAACGATTCTGGATCTTTTCCGTATCCATGATAATGCCCATGTAATCCAGCATTGTCTGCGCGTCCATCCCCTGTGCGGTGGTGCCAACGCCAAGTTGGGCTGCCTTCGGGTACAGGCCGGTGCCATTCCGCAGCTCAAATGCTGCCACAAGATAAGCGTTTCTCCATGCGCCCGACTCTGCCTGATAGCCAAGCTGCTCCAGCGCATCGGCGCACAGATAGCGCGCTTCCTTATTTTCCGGGTCAGCAAATACCAGCGTATTCGTTATTTGTGCAACCCACTGATATTCGCCCTTTTCATAATCAGCATGTGCCATTTCAAGCACCTTGTCCGTGTCGCCAAGATACTCCACAAGTTTTTTGGCATATTCGCTCGGCGTCAGTTCATCCAGATGAATCGGGTTTGCATCGTACCAGCCCATGTATTTCTGATAGACTGCCTTGACATTGTGCTTCAGCGTACCGTAATACTGCCGGGTATACCAAACCTTTTCCAGCTCCTCCGGCAGCCGGATCATGGAGGCAATCTCCGTGGAGGTATAGCCTTCGTTGATATACAGGAGGGTCTGATCGTGGATGAACTTATAGATGGCAGCTGTGTTGGTCATGTATTCGTTGACGGTTTCCTTGCCCCAATGCGGCCAGTTGTGCGCCTGAAAAACAACCTCGGCGTCGGGGAACAGCGACTGCGCCTCGGTGATGTAGCGAGCCCAGCCATTCGCATCCCGCACCTCCGCGCCGCGCAGCGTGTAGAGATTGTGCATGCTTCCGCTGCAGTTTTCCGCCATCCAGAGGGCTTTGCTGTCGGGGAAATAGGTGTTCATTTCGGCGGGAGATTCCGTTCCCGGCGTCTGCTGGAAGATAGCGGTCACGCCATCAATGGTTGTTTCATAAATCGAATCCGCAACCTCGAAGGTCGGCGCGATATAACCGACACCGGTCTGCACTGCGGTCAGGCCAATGCCCACCGAAAGGCGTCCCTGTTCGCCATAGGGAAGCATGGAGCCGTACTGGAAAAACGCCCGCCGCTTCATTGCCGTGCCCACAAAGACATTTTCCTTCATTACCGCGTCCGTAAAGCCCTTCGGCACAATAATTGCGGTCTTTCCGGATGCAATCTGCTCGTCAAGCGGCAGGCTGCTATCCGCAGCATCTTCGGGGGCAATCAGCCCTTCAATGCCGCCGTAGTGATCCACATGCGCATGGCTGATGACAATGGCGACAATCCGCGCATCGCCCATCTCGGAGCGGAAGAGTTTCAGCGCTTCCGCCGCGGTATATTTGCTGCTGCCGCAGTCCATAATGATCCATCCGTGTTCGCTGCGGACGAAGGTAATATTGGAAATATCATAGCCGCGCACCTGGTAGATGCCGTCAGTAACCTCAAAGAGACCGTAAATGTGGTTTAGCTGCGTATTCCGCCACAGACTGGGGTTGGCGGTATCCGGCGCGTCTTTGTCAAGAAACGCATATGCATCCTGCGTCCACACGATTCTCCCGTTCTCGCCACGGAGATTCAGTGTGTCCGGCGCAGTGATGAAACCTCGTTCCGCATTCTCAAGCTCCGACGTATCCTCAAAGTTCAGGAAGTCGTATACCTGCCGATTGACCTCAATGGTGCTTTGGGTTGCCGGCTTCGTCTCTGCATTGAACACGGCGGCAGTGTCGCTGCTTTTCTCGGCACTGGCGCAGACCGTCAGCGTGGCAGCCAGCATGGTCGGCACAAGGAGTAAGCTTAGCAGTTTCTTTTTCACAGGTGTTCCTCCTTTACTCAGACAGATTTCCCCATAGGGAAGTGCTACGAAAGATGACATCGCTCACCTTCCGTACTTTTCTGTTCTTGTGTTTTCAGTGTAGCATAACTTTGTTTGAATTGCAACATACCTTGAGTGAACATCGTACAATCCTGCGCGAATGACGTTTTTTCTTTGCGTTGAATCTTGCATTGCATCTGAAAACATGGTATTCTGTAATGGTATTATAATGGTGGAGGAAAAAGCTATGAGATTCAACGATATTTCCGTTATTTCCAACCGCAGGCATATCAGCTTGCTGACAGAGGACATTCTTTATATTCAATTGTCAGGCCGCCAGTCGATCATCCATTTTTCCGATGGCAGAACCTACGAAACCTATGCCACCATCCATGAATTAGAAAGTATGCTTGGCAGCGGCTTTATCCGCGCCGACCGCGCCACGCTGGTATCTATCAAGGGAATCCACGACATTGGAAAGGAGATTGAACTCGTCAACGGAGAAACGCTGTATTATAGCTGTCGAAAAAAACGAGAGCTCAAAGAACAGCTGCGCGCCGGACGGCGGCAGATTGCGCAGAGCCTGTCTGACAGCGACGCGCCCACCACACAGGAAGAATATCAGCGGCACTATGCCAGCTATGACAGCGCGCCCTTTGCGTTTACCGACATCGAGATGGTGTTCAACGAGGAGCGTGCCGCTGTGGACTGGATCTTCCGCTACGGTAACGAGGCACTGGCTGAAATCGAAAAAACGCCGCTGCAGCAGCTCATCAACCACTCTTTCGGCAGCATTTTCCCCAATATGGACGCAAAGTGGCTGCGCGTCTACGAGCGCACAGCGCTGTTCGGTGAAACGCTGGAAATTGTATATTACAGCCCGGAGATTGACACAAAATTGAAAATCATCAGCTTCCCCACTTTCAAAGGGCACTGCGGCTGTATGCTGTTCAAACAAACGGATATTCAGACGGTGGTTGAGTGCGCAGCGCCATAACGAACTGCGCAGATGCGTATTCCTGCTCTCATACTATTTCCAAATGAGAATGCGCCAAGATGCGCCGCGAATT
>OMDR01001465.1_pt1 | contig 11349 bp, 7 predicted proteins | sample 1645251 | NCBI WGS metagenome assembly OMDR01 (sample SAMEA103958142, study PRJEB25191) | human gut metagenome | biome: human-associated habitat [ENVO:00009003]; feature: intestine environment [ENVO:2100002]; material: feces | place: Germany | collected 2013/2015 | reverse complement strand
TGGCTGACGACCATGAACCCCGAAACGCGCCGCCTCATCAAGGTCATGCCCGAGGACGCGGAGGCGACCGCGCAGGTATTCGATCTGCTCCTCGGCGACAATCTGCAGGGCCGCAAGGACCATATCGCAGAGAACGGCTACAAGTATCTGGAACTGGCGGACATTTCGTAGGAGGGCGGAAAACGGGGCAAAGCCCTTGCAAAAGAGCGGCGTTTATGGTACGCTGAAGGAACAGGATACCCAATGGACCCACACAGGGAAGGAGAATGGAAAAATGAAAAAACTGATCGCTCTTCTGCTGGCGCTGATGTTGGCGCTGGCGCTGGCCGTCCCCGCAAGCGCGGCGGGCGAGGATATTGGCATCATCGGCGGAGCCGACGGTCCGACCTATATTCTCGTCAGCGCCGATCCGAAGGCTGCCGCGACGGTTTCAAAGGAACAGCGCGAGCAGAACATCAAGGCGCTCGGCGGCGTGGCCGGGCAGGTCAATGTGCTGCTGGGCGACCGATGCATTGCTTTCACCGACGCGGTGCCCGAGGTGAAGAACGGGCGCACGATGGTGCCGCTGCGCGCCGCGCTGGAGGCCATGGGCGCAAGGATCGAATTTGACCAGGCCACCAAGACCGCTATCGTAACGGGTGAGAAGGCGAGCTTTACCCATGTTGTCGGCAGCGACGTCATCACGCGCGCCGACGGCTCGACGGTGAAGATGGACGTCCACTCCTATGTGACGCCTTCCAACCGCACGATGGTGCCGGTGCGCTTCTTCTCGCAGGTGCTCGGCTACGACGTGTTCTGGGACAACGGCTACCGCATGGTGTTCCTGCTCGACGAGGAGACCTTCGCGGAGAAGGTGGACAGCCGTCTCACCATTCTCAACGGCTATCTGGCCGGAAATGCGAAGCGCTTTGACGCCTCCAAGAATTATAAGGAGGATGTGACCCTCTCCGGCACGGTCAAGGTCATCGACTCCATCAAGGGCGACCGCAGCTATCCGTATTCCGGCAAGGCGTCCGTGCTGATGGGGGGAGAGGGTATGAGCATGAGCGTGAGCGCCGACCTCGGCGATCTGGCGGAGCTCCTCGAGGGGCTTGGCGGAAAGCTGCCGGAGGCGTACCGCGCCTTGACCGTCAAGCCCGAGCTGGAGGCTATATTCTCTGATAAGCTCTACTTTAGGTCCCCGCTCCTTGACGCGGCGATGGCAAAGGCAAATGCGCCGCAGGCTGTCTCTGGAGCATGGTATGCGACGGACGCTGTGATGAGCTTCCCCGACCTCTACAGGTCGATGTACGGCAGCGGGGACGGCCGCACCGTCGGCCACATTCTCTATGCCATGATGAAGCAGGGGGATGCGAATGGGTTCTACGAGAGCTGGAGCAGCGCGGCGCAGCTTGCCTCCGATGCAGTCGAGATGCTCGGCGACGAGACCTTTACGAAGTCCGCCGGCAGCTATAAGTGGCACCTCGGTATCGACGAGCTGACAAAGCTGATGGGTCGGAGAACCGGCGGCGGGACGCTTACCGCACAGACCGCCAAGGACGAGGGGCTTGAGGAGCTGAGCATAGATCTCATGCTGCGCAGCGACGGCAGCGTGGAGCTCAAGTACACGGCGGCGATGAACGCGAAGGAGGAGGCGGCGTTCCGCATCGACTATACACTCACGGGGAACAGCAGCCGCATGACCGTCAAGGGAGCGGTCCAGCTGCGCAATATCTGTGATGTGCGCTTTGATGCGGCGATCAGCGTTCGCACGACGAGCGAAAAGCCGCTCACGGCTCCGCCCGCAGGCGCGACGATCATCACGCTCCCCCCGGTAATGCCGATCGCGGCATAAAGAAAAGAGAGAAGGAAGGCGCACTCGGATCCGAGCGCGCTTTCCTTCTCTTTTGCCTTATTCGATGCCGAGGACCTTGTAGTCCTTGTCCTCCACCGCCTTCTTGAGCGCGGCGTCGTCCACGGGGGACTGCAGCGTCACGACGGCGGTGCCGGCGGTGTGGCTGACCTCAGCGTCCACGACCTCGGGAATGGCCTCGAGCGCCTTTTTGACGGTCGCCTCGCAATGGGCGCACATCATGCCTTCGATCTTCATCGTCTTTTTCATGGTTTCTTTCTCCTTTTTCGTTGTAGCTTTTTCTTCTGCCGGTGCTGTGTTTGCAGAGGCAGGCTTTTTTCTGCGCTTATGATCGTGCTTTGGGTCGCGGAGCTTGAAGAGATTCAGCCGCAGGGCGTTGGACACCACGCAGAAGCTCGACAGGCTCATCGCCGCCGCGCCGAACATGGGGTTGAGCGTCAGCCCCAGCGGGACGAACACGCCCGCAGCCAGCGGGATGCCGAGCGTGTTGTAGAAAAACGCCCAGAAGAGGTTCTGGTGGATGTTGCGCAGCGTCGCGCGGCTCAGACGGATGGCGGAGGGCACGTCGCTCAGACGGCTCTTCATCAGCACCACGTCCGCCGCGTCGAGCGCGACGTCCGCGCCCGCGCCGATGGCGATGCCCACGTCCGCGCGGGTGAGCGCGGGAGCGTCGTTGATGCCGTCGCCGACCATGGCGACCTTGCCGCGCTCGCGCAGGCGGCGGATCTCCGCTTCCTTGCCGTCGGGCAGCACGCCGGCGATCACGCGGTCCACGCCCGCGGCGGCGCCGATGGCGCGCGCCGTGCGTTCGTTGTCGCCCGTGAGCATGACGACCTCGATGCCCATATTCCGCAGCTCGCGCACGGCCTGCGGGCTGTCGGGCTTGATGACGTCCGCCACGGCGATGACGCCGAGGAGTCTGCCGTTTTCGCTGAAGAGCAGCGGCGTTTTGCCGTCCTCCGCAAGCGCCTCGCAGCGCTCGCGCATGGCGGGTGAGACCTCCGATGCGGTGGAAACGTAGGCGAGACTGCCGCCGCAGAGCGTCTGCCCGTTCCGCACGGCGGTCAGCCCGCTGCCGGAGAGCGCACGGAAGTCTGTGACCTCATCCGCGGTCAGGCTGTCGGCTTGTGCCCTTTCCAGAATGGCGCGGGCGAGCGGATGCTCGCTCTTCTGCTCGAGCGCGAGCGCCGCGCGAAGCAGCTCTGCTTCGCTTACACCGTCTGCGGGAAGAAGCTCGGTGACCTGCGGCTCGCCTGCGGTGATGGTGCCGGTCTTGTCCAGCGCGACGATGTCCACGCGGCCCGTCTCCTCCAGCGACGCGGCGGTTTTGAACAGAATGCCGTTCTTCGCGCCCAGTCCGCTGCCGACCATGATGGCGACGGGCGTGGCGAGCCCCAGCGCGCAGGGACAGCTGATGACGAGCACGGAAATGCCGCGCGCGAGGGCGAAGCCGACGCTCTGACCGAGCAGCAGCCACACGGCGGTCGTCACCGCCGCGATGGCAATGACGGCCGGCACGAATATGCCGGAGACCCTGTCCGCGATCTTTGCGATGGGGGCCTTGGTCGCGGCGGCGTCGCTGACCATCTGAATGATCTGCGAAAGCGTGGTGTCCTCGCCGACGCGCGTGGCGCGGCAGCGCAGGAAGCCGGACTGGTTGACCGTTGCGGCGGAGACCGTGTCGCCCGCGGTCTTGTCCACCGGCAGGCTCTCGCCCGTCAGCGCCGCCTCGTTGACGGCGCTTGCGCCGTCAAGCACCACGCCGTCCACGGGGATGCTTTCACCGGGGCGGACCACGAAGATGTCGTCCTTCTGCACCTGCTCGATGGGGACCTCAAGCTCCCTACCGTCGCGTTCGACCGTCGCGGTCTGCGGCGCGAGCTTCATCAGGCCCTTGAGCGCGTCGGTCGTGCGGCCCTTGGAGCGGGCCTCGAGCATCTTGCCGACGGTGATGAGCGTGAGGATCATGGCGGCGGACTCGAAGTAGAAGTCCATCATGTAGGTCATCACGGCCTCCGTGTCGCCGCGCACCTGTGCGCCGGTCATGGCGAAGAGGGCGTAGGTGCTGTAGCCGAAGGCTGCCGTCGCGCCGAGAGCGACAAGCGTATCCATGTTCGGCGCACGGCGCCACAGGCTCTGGAAGCCGCTGATGAAGAATTTCTGGTTGATGACCATGACGGCGACCGTTAAAAGCAGCTGGGTCAGGCCCATCGCCACATGGTTGTCCGTGTAGAACGCGGGCAGCGGCCAGCCCCACATCATGTGTCCCATCGAAAAATACATCAGCACGAGCAGGAAACCGAGCGACCAGAGCAGCCGGCGCTTCAGCTTCGGCGTTTCGTGATCCTCCAGCGCGGCCTCCGCCTCGGCAGCGCTCGGCGCGGCTTTGCCCGCGCCCTTTAAGGACGCGTCGTAGCCCGCCGCCTGTACGGCGGCGATGATGTCCTGCGGCGCGGCGGAACCCTCCACGCCCATCGAGTTCGTCAGCAGACTCACCGAGCAGGACGTGACGCCCGGGATCCTGCTCACTGCCTTTTCGACCCGAGCCGAGCAGGCGGCGCAGCTCATGCCGGTCACATTGTATTGTGTCATTGCGTGTTCCTCGGTTCTGTGAAATTGCGGTTAGGTTGTGCGGTTTTCGCTCATTTCATGAGCTTTTGAAGCGTCGTCACCAGCTCGTCGATGGTCTCGTCCCTGCCGGCGCGGATATCCTCCGCTACGCAGGTGCGGATGTGTGCGGCAAGCAGCTCCTTGTTGAAGGCGTTGACCGCCGCGTTGACCGCCGCGGCCTGCACTAAAATGTCGGGACAGTACGCGCAGGACTCCACCATGCTGCGGATGCCGCGGATCTGCCCCTCGATGCGGTTGAGCCGGTGAATGAGCTTTTTGTACTCCTCCGGCGAGCGCTCCTTTTTGCGCTGCGAGCAGCGGCAGCATTCCGATCGGTCCATATACCGTGCCTCCCTGATAGCGATATACCCCTTGGGGGTATCTGCACTATATACCCCTATGGGGTATTTGTCAAGGAAAAAAAGAGAAAAGGTCTCAGGACCCTTTCTCTTCTTTTTTGCCAATGATGGTCGCGGTGGCGCGCACGCGGCGCAGATCGAAGTCCCGCACGTTCCAGCGCTCGATGAGGTCGCTGATCTGCCCCTCGGCCTCGGCGACCTCCTCCTCGAACGCGCGGGCGGAGATGCGCAGCGCGCCGTGACCGAGGATGATGACCTGCTCCATGTTGTCCGACGTGGCGACGCGGACGCGGTGGTTTTTGCCGAGGTCGTAGGTCGCGCGCTCGATGTAGCTGTCGGCGGTCTGCGCCTCCTTGGTGTAGACGATGTAGATGCCGTTTTTCTTTTCCATCGAGCCGGGATTGCCCTTGACCTTGTAAGCGTCGAAGACCAGAATGATCTCGCATCTGCGCCAGCCGCGGTAGTTGGCGAGGATGCCCGCGAGCGCCTCGCGCGCGGCGGCGACGTCCTGCGCGGCGAGCTTTTTGAGCGCGTCCCACGCGAAGATGATGTTATAGCCGTCCACGAGCAGATACTCGGGACCGGTCTTCTGATTTTTGATGTTATAGCGCGTCTCGTCGAGCGCGGTGCGCGCGGGCGCGCGCTTTGGCTCGAACGCGCGGCGCTCGACCTTGCCGTAGGTGCTCTCGAAGATGGCGAGCAGCTCCTTGTCCTCGGCGGCGGAGCCGGAGGACGCGCGGCTGCGTGTCGGCATGGGTTCGGCGGCTTCGGCGGGGTGCTCCTGTAGGACGCAGGGGACGTGCGCGCGGGCCTTGACCTCGTTCCACGGAACGTAGACGCCCGCGCCGTGCTCGCAGAACACCGAGCCGGTGGGGTTTTCCGCGTCGCGCTCGGGATCGTAGCCGATGGCGGCGATGACGCTCTCCGCGTCCGCGCAGGGCTCGTAGCCGCGCAGGGTGCAGCTCAGACGTCCGCGTCCGCGGGTGTAGGCCGCGACCTCACGCGCGTAGCTGCGCAGTCCCTTGACCGGCGCGAAGCCGGTGAGCACCGTTTCCTCGCCGACCGTTTCCGGTGCGTCCGTCGAGCCGCCCATCGCGGCAAGGTCGGTCATCGCACGTCCCACGCATTCCGGCGGCAGCTCAAGACGGAAATCATAGAACGGCTCGAGCAGTACGCTCTCGGCCTGCATCAGACCCTGCCGCACGGCGCGGTAGGTCGCCTGCCGGAAATCGCCGCCCTCGGTGTGCTTGAGGTGCGCGCGGCCCGCGAGGAGCGTCATTTTTACGTCGGTCAGCGCGCTGCCCGTCAGCACGCCGGGATGCGCGCGCTCGACAAGGTGCGTGAGAATGAGACGCTGCCAGTTGAGGTCTAGCTCGTCCGTCGGACAGGCGGAGGCAAGCTGAACACCGCTCCCGCGCGGGGCGGGCTCGAGCAGCAGATGCACCTCGGCGTAGTGGCGCAGCGGCTCGAAGTGCCCGACGCCCTCGACGGTGTTGGCGAGGGTCTCCTTGTAAACGATGCCGCCCTCGCCGAACATGACGGAGAGGCCGAAGCGGTCGGATATGAGTCGCTGCAAAATTTCCAGCTGCACCTCGCCCATCAGCTCGGCGTGCAGCTCGCCGGACGCTTCCTCCCACACGATGCGGAGCATCGGGTCCTCGTCCTCCAGCTCGCGCAGCTTCGGGAGGACGGTGTGCGCGTCTGTGCCGTCGGGCAGGAGGATGCGGTAGGTCAGAACGCTTTGCAGCACCGGCTTTTCGCCGTCCGCCTCCGCCCCGAGCCCCTGCCCTGGATAGGTGTCTGCAAGGCCCGTGACCGCCACGACCTCGCCCGCGCCCGCCTCGTCGAGCGGGCGGAACTTCGCACCGGAGTAAAGCCGGAGCTGGTCGGCCTTGCCGCAGGGAAGCTGCGTTTTTGCCCGCAGCGTCCCGCCGGTGACCTTCAGGTGCGTGAGCCGTGTGCCCTGCGCGTCGCGGGAGATCTTAAAGACGCGCGCGCCGAAGTCCGCGCCGCGCGCTGGCTCGCGCGTGAAGCGTGTGAGCAGCTGCAAAAACTCCGCCACGCCCTCATTTTTGAGCGCGGAGCCGAAGCAGCAGGGGAAAATTTTCCGCGCGGAGATCAAAGCGGCGAGCGTGTCGTCCGAAAGCGCGCCGCGCTCCAGCAGCTCCTCGAGAGCCGCTTCGTCGGTCAGCGCGGCGTGCTCGTCGCGCTCGTTCGGCTCCGCGCCGAGATCGACGCACGCGCCGAAGCTCTTTTGCAGATCCGTCAGCAGCGCCGCGCGGTCCGCGCCCGCAAGGTCCATCTTGTTGATGAAGAGGAACGTCGGTACGCCGTAGCGCTCCAGCAGCCGCCAGAGCGTGCGGGTGTGGCCCTGCACGCCGTCCGTGCCGCTGATGACAAGGATCGCGTAGTCGAGCACCTGCAGGGTGCGCTCTGCTTCGGCGGAGAAATCGACGTGGCCCGGCGTATCGAGCAGCGTGATGTGCGTGCCGCCGCAGTCGAGCACTGCCTGCTTGGCAAAGATGGTGATGCCGCGCTCGCGCTCGAGCGCTTCGGTGTCCAGAAAGGCATCGCCGTGATCGACGCGGCCGAGCGTGCGCAGCGCGCCCGCGGCATATAAAAGGCCCTCGGAGAGGGTCGTTTTGCCCGCGTCGACATGGGCGAGTATCCCGATGGTGAGTTTTTTCATGGCCTGTCCTCTGAAAAAGCGCCGCGGCGCGGCGCATCCGTTTTTCTCTACGATACCATGCTTTTGCGCCCGCGTCAAATGGAAAAGGGCTGCCGGCGGCAGCCCTTTCGCTCACAGCTTTTATGATCTTCCGTAGATGCGCGTCATTTCGCGGATCTGCCCGGCGAGCTTTTTGCTCGCCTCACCCGGGAGCATACGCCACTCCCAGTTGCCGCGGCTCGTGCCGGGGATGTTCATGCGGTGGCCCGCGCCGAGGTCGAGCCAGTCCTGCATCTGCGCGACGAAGAGCTTTGCCACCGAGCTCATGCCGCCGCGGATGATGCCGCGGTTGAAGCCCTCTCGGTCGTTGAGCCCAAGGTACTGCACGGCGAAGGCAATATCCGCCTTATCCGCCTCCGTGCGCCAGAGGGCGAGGGGCGCGTTGTCGTGCGTGCCGGTGTAGCAGATGCAGTTCTCCCCGTAGCTGTGCGGCAGATAGCTGCTCGTGTCGCGCGAGTCGAAGGCGAATTCCAGCACCTTCATGCCGGGCAGACGCGAGTCGGCAAGCAGCTGCGTGACCTCCGGCGTGGGATAGCCGAGATCCTCGGCGATGAACTCGATGTCGTGGAACCAGCCGGTCAGCACGCCGACGAGCGCCATGCCGGGGCCCTTGACCCAGCGGCCGTTTTTCGCGGTCGTCTCGCCATAGGGCACGGCCCAGTAGCTCTCGAAGCCGCGGAAGTGGTCGATGCGGATGACGTCGTAGAGCTTCGCCGCCCCGCCGATGCGTCGGATCCACCACTCAAAGCCGTCCTTCTGCATGGCCTCGTAGTCGTAGAGTGGGTTGCCCCAGAGCTGACCGTCGGCGCTGAAGTAGTCCGGCGGCACGCCGGAGACCTCAACGGGCACGTTTCGCTCGTCGAGCTGGAATTTCTCCGGCTCGCTCCACACGTCGGAGGAGTCCATCGCCACATAGATGGGGATGTCGCCGATGATGCGGATGCCGAGACCGTTGATGTAGCTCTTGAGCGCACTCCACTGCCGGAAGAAGAGAAACTGAATGTAGGTGAACAGCTCCACGTCCCCGCGCAGCTCCGCGCGGTAGCGCTCGAGCGAGTCGGCCCGGTGCAGCCGCGCGCCCTCGTCGGGCCATTCGGTCCAGGACTTCATGCCGAAATGCCGCTTGAGCGCCATGAAGAGCGCGTAGTCCGGCAGCCAGCGGCTGTTTTCCGATTCGAAGGCGGCGACCGCCTCGCGGTCGCGCTCCCAGCCGCGCACCTTGGCCCTTTCGAGCAGCGCGAAGCGGCTCTCGTAAATTTTGCCGTAGTCGACGTAGCGCGGCTCCGAGCCCCACGCGCAGGAGGTGACCTCCTTGCGCGTGAGCAGCTTATCCTTGATGAGCAGATCGAGGTCGATGAAGTACGGGTTGCCCGCAAAGGTCGAAAAGCTCTGATACGGCGAGTCGCCGTAGCTTGTGGGGCCGAGCGGCAGAAGCTGCCAGTAGCCCTGTCCCGCCGCGTGGAGAAAATCGGCAAAGTCATACGCCGCCTTGCCGAACGTGCCGATGCCGTAGGGCGAGGGGAGCGAGGAGATCGGCATCAGAATGCCGGAGGAACGATTCATGTGAGATCAGCCTTTCACGGCGCCGGCCGCGACGCCCTTGATGATGTGTTTCTGGCAGCAGAGGTAGAAGATGATGACGGGGACGATGCTCAGGAAGATGAGCGCCATCGTCGCGCCGAGATCGACCGTGCCGTAGCTGCCCTTGAGGTACTGGATATGGATGGGAATGGTCTTGTACTTGGTGCTGTCGAGCACGAGATAGGGGAGCAGATAGTCGTTCCACACCCACATGATCTCGAGAATGCCGACGGAGATCATCGTAGGCCGCAGCATCGGGAACACGACGGAGAAATAGGTGCGCAGCGGACCGCAGCCGTCGATGGCGGCGGCCTCCTCGATCTCCAGCGGGATGGACTTCACGAAGCCCACGAACATGAAGATGGCAAGCCCCGCGCCGAAGCCGAGATAGATGATGGGAATGGTCCAGGGCGTGTTGAGCGCGACCTTTTCGAGACTGCCGCTCGCAAAGTTAAAGTAGGGTATCTTCACGCGGTCGGCGGTCTTGGAGAGGGTGAACATGACCATCTGGAACGGCACGACCATGGAAAAGACGCAGAGGTAATAGACGCCGCGGCAGAGCTTGCTGTCCACGCGGGCGATGTACCACGCGGCCATCGAGGTGCACAGCAATATCAGCGCCGTGGAGACAAGCGTGATGAAAAGGCTGTAAAACGCGGACTTCCAGAAGGGATAGTTGCCGAAGGTGACGCCCTTGATGTAGTTCGCCCAGCCGGCAAAGCTCTCGGCGGTGGGCAGGGCAAAGGTCTCGGTCTTGACATAGGTGTTGAGCTTGAAGGAGTTGACTACCACAGCCAGCACCGGCAGGATGTAGAGGATGCAGATGAAGGCCAGCACGACCGAAAGAATGGTCTTGCGGCGGCGTTCGGCGGAAAGGGAACCGTTCATTACTGCTGCACCTCCTTTTTGCGTGTAGCGCGGAGCTGGATCAAGCCGATGGCGGCGACGAGCAGGAAGAACAAAACGGCCTTGGCCTGCGCGGTGCCGCGGGAGTTGACGTTCTGCCCGTAGAACGTGTTGTAGATGTTCAGGGCGAGCATCTCGGTGGAGTGCGCGGGGGCGCCGCCGGTAAGGGCGAGGTTCTGGTCGAACAGCTTAAAGCCGTTGGTGATAGACAGGAACAGGCAGATGGTGATGGTCGGCATCAGGTTAGGGATCTTAACCTTCCAAAACGTCTGCCATGCCGTGGCACCGTCGACCTTGGCGGCCTCGATGTAGTCGGACGGAATGGACTGCAGACCAGCGATGTAGATGATCATCATGTAGCCGACCTGCTGCCACAGGGTCAGGATGATAAGGCCCCAGAAGCCAGCAGCAGAGTTAAGGGCGATGAGCTGGGCGCCCACATTGGAGAGCAGGCAGTTGATCAGAATCTGCCAAATGTAGCCCAGCACGATGCCGCCGATCAGGTTAGGCATAAAGAAGATCGTACGGAAGATGTTGGTGCCTTTGAGCGCCTTGCGGGTGAGCGCCTGCGCAATGGCCAGGGCGATCACGTTGATGAGCACCGTCGACAGGAAGGCAAACGCCACGGTAAAGAAGAACGACGTGGAGAACTGCGGATCGGACAGCGCGCGCACGTAGTTCTCGATACCGACAAAGTGCGCGTTACTAATGATAATAAACTGGCAGAACGAGAGATAGAAGCCCTGGATAAAAGGGATCACGAACCCGATCATAAACGCCAGGCACGTGGGCAGCATAAAGAGCGGCCACCAGCGCTTGAGTGCTTTGCCCATAAAAGGGTCCTTTCAATATGCAGGGGGCGGGCAAACCAACGTCTGCCCGCCCCCTGTCGCTAATCAGATAGCTTGGGCAGCAACTGCTTACTCGGAAGCGGCCTTCTCGGTCTTCCAGCCATCGACGAAGGCGTTCTTGACGCCGTCCCACTTGCTGTTATCGGCAGCGTAGGCAATCAGAGCCTGCTTGAGGTTCTTCTTCCACTCCTCGGAGGGAATGTAGACGAAGTCCCAAGCGACGGTCTTCTTGCCGTCCTTGGCCATGGCAACGGCCTGCTGCGAGAAGACGTTGGTGGTCTCCTTGGCGCTCTTGAACGGAGCGGTCAGACCCATCTTGTCGGCGATGATGCTGGTCGGGGTGTCAGCGGTGACGCACCAATACATGAAGTCCTCGGTGGCCTTCTGGGCATCCTCGGAAGCCTGGGAACTGACGCACCAGTAGTTCTCGCCGCCGGAGCACAGGCCCTGGTTCTCCTCGCC
>OMDR01001464.1_pt1 | contig 11354 bp, 10 predicted proteins | sample 1645251 | NCBI WGS metagenome assembly OMDR01 (sample SAMEA103958142, study PRJEB25191) | human gut metagenome | biome: human-associated habitat [ENVO:00009003]; feature: intestine environment [ENVO:2100002]; material: feces | place: Germany | collected 2013/2015 | reverse complement strand
ATTTTATACATCCATTGGACTAAATTATCTCAAGAATTTACAGCAGTTTCTGTATAATTCACCAGATATTCCAGATGATAAGATTAAGCCGATTCCGGTAAAGAGTGAAACACAGGCTGCAATTGACAGAAGGCGTGAAAGAAATGAGCATAGAAGTGAGCTGCATACTCTCTCAATTCAGGTGGCAAAGTACAAGAACAATTATATGAGAATTATGATTGTAAATGTGTTTCTTGTTATTGCGCTAATTGCAATGTTTTTTATCCTTAAGACAGGTTCTAATTCTAATGTCATTAATTATGAAGTGAATGTACAGAATAAGTATTCTTCATGGCAGACAGAGCTTGAATCTAAGGAAGCCAAGTTAAAAGAAAAAGAGAAAGAGCTTAATTCAAGGGAAGCGGAGCTTGAATCAAAGCAGTCTTTAAAATCATCATCACAGCAGTCAACAAAGTAGTCATAATATAAATATATGAACAGAGTACACATTTTAAACATATTTATCAGATAGTATATAGATAATTAATTCACCGTGAAAGTGAGGACTACATATGGATAAGATGAAGATTTTAGTAGTAGATGATGAAAGCAGAATGAGAAAGCTTGTAAGTGATTTTCTGACAAGAAAAGGCTATGCTGTTATAGAGGCGGCTGATGGTGTAGAAGCTGTAGATACATTTATGGAGAACAAAGATATTGCACTTATAATTCTTGATGTTATGATGCCAAGAATGGATGGCTGGGAAGTGTGCAGGCAGATAAGAAAGGATTCTAAAGTTCCTATTATAATGCTTACAGCAAAGGGTGAGGAGATGGATGAACTACAAGGTTTTGAATGTGGAGCTGACGAATATATAGCCAAGCCATTTTCACCTAAGATACTTACAGCCAGAGTTGATGCAATTATAAGACGAGCATATGGTGTTGACAGCAACGAGATAATTGAGATTGGCGGAATTACTATAGATAAAGCGGCACATATCGTTAAGATTGATGGTGAAGAGATAGAGTTAAGCTATAAGGAGTTTGAACTGCTTACTTATTTTGTTGAGAATAAAGGGCTTGCGTTGTCAAGAGAGAAGATTCTTAACAATGTATGGAATTATGATTACTATGGTGATGCAAGAACTATAGATACCCATGTTAAGAAATTAAGAAAGAAGATGGGGGAGAAGGGCGATTACATCAAGACAATCTGGGGTATGGGTTACAAGTTCATTGTTGACTGATTCTGCGTATAAGGAAGGCAATTAAAGATGAAGATACATTCAATTAAGTTTAAGATTACACTTCTTCTGGTAGTTACTGTTACATGTCTTGTGGCTATGCTTATTGGATTTAACAGCATTTTTTCTGAGAAAGTGTATATGAACCGTAAGCAGAAGAGCATGATTAATTCTTATGAGAATGTCAATGAAATCATGCAGAAATATACTGATTTACAGATAGATAAAGATACTATGTGTGCTGATATGGAGAATATATCTACAGCAAAGGGAATATCTGTGCTTGTAGTTGACAGCAGCTGGTGTACCATATATGTAAGTACTCAGGGAGATGATTCAATGATGGAACGTCTTCGTATGAGTATATTTAATGGAGATATTTTTAAGAATAATGGCTCACAGGATAAAGCACCGGAACCTAAAGATCAGGAAGATGATTCAGATAACCCGGCAGACAAGGATGATAAGAAGGAGCATAGAAAGCGTCTGGAAGATATTATTGATATGTCAGGTACATCACTTGTTGAGAACAGGACAATCATAAGTTCCAATGATAATTATACGTTACAGAAGGTGTATGATGAAAGGCTTGGAGATTACTATCTTGAGATATGGGGTACACTTGACAATGGATATTCAATTATATTAAGAACTCCTATCCAGGGAATAAAAGATAATGTAAATATATCGACAACTCTTATTAAGTATGTTGGAGGAGCAATTCTTGCTGTTGGTATAATTGCAGCATTTGTAGTATCAACATATATTACCAGACCGATTAAGCAGCTTTCTAATATTGCTGAGAAGATGTCAGAGATGGATTTCAATGCAAGATATGAGGGAAGTGATAAGGGAGAGATTGGTCTGCTTGGAAAGAGCATGAACAATATGTCTGAGAAGCTTGAACAGAATATTGCAGAGCTTAAGAAGGCTAACCTTGAACTTAAGAAAGATATTGATAAAAAAGAAAAGCTCGAGATAATGAGAACAGATTTTCTTTCAAATGTATCTCATGAGTTAAAGACTCCTATTGCACTTATACAAGGATATGCAGAGGGTCTTAAGGAAGGCATAACAGATGATCCTGAAAGCATGGAATTTTACTGTGATGTTATTATGGACGAGGCAAACAAGATGAATACAATGGTTAAGAGACTTCTTACACTTAATCAGATTGAATTCGGAAATGATGAGCCTGAGATGGAGAGATTTGATATTAATGAGCTTATTGCTTCTGTAGCAGATGCCAATGCAATAAGAGCGGGACAAAAGAATATGAGTATAGTATTTGATAACCGTAATGAGCATAATTTTGTGTGGGCTGATGAATACAAGACAGAGGAAGTGCTTACTAATTATATATCTAATGCACTTAATCACTGTGATGGAAAGCGTGCAATTGAGGTGAGAACTGAAAAATCAGAGAATGGGGGAACTATTACCGTTACTGTATATAATAGTGGAAAGAATATTGCTGATGAAGATCTTGAAAGAATATGGGAGAAGTTCTACAAGACTGATAAAGCGAGAATATGGAGGTAATGGAATAGGACTGTCTATTGTAAAGGCTATCATGGATTCAATGGGGCAGGAATATGGTGTCAGAAATGTATCTGATGGTGTAGAATTCTGGTTTAATCTTGATTGTAAATCATAATATGATATAATTGTTATCAGTGTATGAGAATAATTGGTATATTCATCATGAACGGTGATAATAATTATAAAGGGAAATTGAGGAAATATATATGAAAAAAGTTATAACAGGTCTGCTTGTGCTTTTGTGTATATCTGCACTCACAGGTTGTGGCAAAGATGATGTAACATTAACCAATGAAGATAATGATCTGGTTGCTGAGTATATAGCAGGAACGCTTCTTAAGTATTCATATGATAATGAATGGAAATATCAGAAGCTTAATTCAGCACAGAATGGTGGAGGTACAATAAGTTCGTCTGGTATACAGAAACCGTCACAGACACAGTCTGCAATTACAGGACATAATAATACAATACAGACTACTAAGGCGTCAGGTAATTCAGCGAACGCATCAGCAGATTTATTAACAGGGCTGCCAACTGCACTTGGATTTAATGGTGTGACACTTACATATAAGGATTATACTGTGGGAAATCAGTATCCGGCAGATAATTATGTGGTTTCAGTGCCGTCGCAGACAGGCTGTAAGGTTGTTGCTGTTGAGATGACACTTACTAATACAAGTGGTTCAACAGTTAATCTTACATCATCAGGTGGTGTTGTATTAAAGCTCACAGCCGGCTCAACAGCTGTAAGCAATTATGCTTCAATGCTTAAGAATGATATTACAACACTTAAGAATGTTTCACTGGCGGCAGGAGAGAGTAAAGAAGTAGTTGTATTATTTCAGGTAAAAGAAAGCGATGCCAATTCATTAGCCGGTTTGGTTATGTCGGCAACATCATCAGGAACATCGCTTGGTTCATTAACAATCAATTAAGAATGCATAACATTTTCAATGTTGTAAAAGGCAGCTTGTGCTTCATCTAACTGATGAACATAGGCTGCTCTTTTTTCAGGCTTATATCCATCGCCATGTCCATTATATTCAGCATAATATACAGTTTCATGTGATTCAGGCTTATTCCAGTCAGTGAAGCCCTCATCAATAATCTGGTCGGAATATTCACAGTTAAGAAGAACAACCTTAGCATGAATTCTCCAAGGTCTGCTTAAAGCAACGCTTTTAGGCGGACAGTTTCCTGTAAATGTACAATTATCAAATACATAACCGAAAGCCTGACCTTCATATGTTGAAGGTGCAGTATAATAAGAGTTGATGGGTTCATGCCGGTTTAATGCAAAAAGTGTGCAGTTTTTAAAGTAGGCTGTGGCACTTCCGAAAATAAAATCAATTTCACCACATATAAAGCAGTCCTCATATAACTGGTGAACGAGCTTTCTTTCACCGTCTATAGTTGGACCTGTAAAACCACCCGGTTGTTTTTCTTTAAGAGGCAGCGGACCGGTAAATAAAGTGTCCTGATGACCAAGAATTTTACAGTGCTTAAATGTGATGTTGTCACCTTCAGCGTATACAGCTATTGCCTGACCGACATTATCACCAAATCCGGCACTGTTTTCGAATGTTATATTGCTTGCAGAGAAATTATCGGCATATACAAGAAATGTATAGGAACGGAAAGTTCCACGCTTAGAGCCGTCAGGCATAATCATTCTTGCATAGAAGCCCTCAGTAATAATAGTTTCATCTGTATCTTCACCAATTAAGGTAATGTTATTTTTACGGATTTCAATGCGTTCTTTATATATTCCCTTTTTGATAAATATGGTTTCTCTGTTATTATCAGAAACAGAATCAACTGCTTTCTGTATGGAATCAAAATCACCAGAATTGTCTTTAGCTACCGTAATCATAAAAATGCATACCTCCTATTTTTTTGCTATTATAGCACACTGGACATTAATAAATAAAGCGAGTATAATTCCATTCGTTAAAAAAATTGTAGGAAATAGAGATTATGATAAGAATAGTAGAAGATATGAGAGATGTTAATATATATCTTTCATTAAGAAAACAAGTCGGCTGGATTAAGTTAGATGAAAATCAGGCTCAGAGAGCATTGAATAACAGCGTGAAAGTATTTACAGTATATGATGATGACAAGCCTATAGGAATGGGCAGAGTGGTTGGAGATATGGCTGTAATAAGCTATATACAGGATTTAATAATAATACCGGAATATCAGAGTAAGCACATAGGAAGCATGCTTATAGAACATATAATAGCTTATGTCAAAGGAATTACTCAGGAAGGCACAAGAATGATGCTTTGTCTGATGTGTGCCAAGGGCAGAGAGATATTCTATGAAAAGCATGGATTTATCGCAAGACCGACACCAGAACTGGGACCGGGAATGATACAGTATATATTACAATAGCATTGTAAAATGTAATGTTAACCTAATGTCAACCTGAATTAATAACAGGTTGACAATGACTTCTTAAGTGTGTACAATAACAAATGTTGTATTACTACATTTGAAAAGAGGACTTTAATTATGAAAAGCAAAAAGGTTACTATTTATCAGCTGACATTTATGGCTATGATGGCAGCAGTTACATGTATTCTTGGACCACTTTCAGTTCCAATTGGTCAGATTCCAATATCTCTTACTAATCTTGTGATTTATTTCACAGTATTTGTACTGGGCATATGGGCAGGAACAGGAAGCTATGGAATATATCTGCTGCTTGGTGCTGTAGGACTTCCTGTATTTTCAGGATTTGCTGGTGGATTAGGAAAGCTTCTTGGACCAACAGGAGGATATCTTATAGGTTTCATATTCATGGCACTTATTGGAGGAGCTGTGATTGAGCTTTCACACAGAAATATTTTTCTTACAATGTTAGGCTGGGTAGTTGGAACTGCTGTTGCATATGCATTTGGTACGGTATGGTTTGTATACCTTATGAAATGTTCAGTCACATATGCACTTACAGTATGTGTATATCCATTTATCGTATTTGATATTGTTAAGATAGTTATTGCAACACTTCTTGGAAAGACAGTAAGATATGCAATAACCAAAGCTGGTCTTATACAGAAAGCAGCATAATAAGTTAAAGAAAAAGGTGTCTCCGGATTAACGGAGGCACCTTTTTAAGTACATTGCAGAATAATTATCTGAGAGTCTTAACATACTCAGCAATCTTCTCATCCTTGCAGTTAGCAAAGAAAAGTTCCTCGAACTTCTCACCTGCAACAGCACCCTTAACGAGATCCTGATCAAGCTCCTTAAGAACTTCTACGAGATCCTGCTTAAGAGTAACAGCTCTTACGCCATCAAGAATCTTCTTGTTTCTCTGTTCTGGAACAACTCTTTCCTTAGGATATCCGCCACCTGGTTCACCCTCGAAAAGCTTTTCAAAGATGTATGTGAGGTTGAGTTCTGCACCCCATCCGAAGCCCTTTGCAAATGGAAGAGCAATAGCGTTACCATCGTTAATCTGCATGAACATATAAGCGTCTGAAGGATCAACAACATGTCCACAGAGAACTCCAGGGAAAGAGTTAAGTGCTAACATAGCACCTTCACCAGTACCGCAGCCTGTTACCACAAAGTCAGCAGCACCGCTGTTTAAAAGAATAGCAGCAAGGATACCGTTCTGTACGTATGTAAGCTGTGCCTTATCATCAGCTGAGTACATACCATAATTATCAACTGTATGTCCCTTGCTTTCTGCAACCTTCTTAAGTGATGCATAAATCATCTCATTCTTTGCAGCCTGGCTGTTTTCATTAATTAATGCGATTCTCATTATGAAATCTCCTCTTTTCTTATATTCTATATAAACTATAAGCTGTGGGTCTGTTTTTGTCAAATGTGTATACTGAAATAATACATTTACCAAATGCGTACTTATATGTTATATTATACAGAACGAATTAAGTTGAAAGAGGTTAGATAATATGGCTGAAAATAAAGATTACCAGGCAGCATTTATGGAGGCTGTTGGAAGCATTAAAGAATATGCCAAGGTTAATGGCAATATTGTTACAAGAGAGGATGTACACAGCTTTTTTAAAGATATGGCATTAGATGATGCCAAGTTCCAGATGATTTCAGGATATCTGATGGCTAATGGAATTAAGATACAGGGTGAAGACAGCGTAGATAATGAATTCCTAAAGCTGATGGAAAGTGCCTCAGATGATAATATTGATGAGTCAGGACAACATATTTCTAAGGAAGAACAGGAAGATAAGAAGGTTGCGGATGATATTGTAAGTCATCTTGATTATGAAGAGGATGAGAAGTATCTGAAAATATATCTTCAGGATATATCAGGAATACAGCCTATGACAGATGTTACAAGATCATATCTTCTTATGAACATAGTTGAGGATAATGATAAAGAATCACTAAAACTGCTTACAGAAAGTTATCTTGAAAAGATTGCGTCATGGATAGAACCATTCAGAGGAAAGGGAGTTCTTGCATGTGACCTTGTACAGGAGGCCAATCTGGCTATGACAGCATATATAGGACAGCAGGAATGGCTTAATAATTATGAGTGGAAGGATAAGATTAAAGAAGGTGGACAGGAAGACCTTCTTAATGTGCTTAAAGGAATTGACGAAGCAGTTAAGGAGCTTATTGAAGGAAGTCTTAATATGCTTATAGATGAACAGACGGATGTTAATATGGTTTCGGGAAAAATTCTCAATAAAGTCAATCTTGTAAATGACTGGGGAACAAGACTTAAAGAAGAATTAGGAAGAAAACCTACGGTGGAAGAAGTAGCAAAGAACATGGGAGTTGCAGAAAATGTGGTACTTGAGGCTATCAGGCTTTCAAGTGAAACAATTGAAGATATCAAGTACGAAAAGACGGTTCCTAAAGAATAACTGATTAATAAAATTAATATATACACGATTTCGAGAAAAATTTAACAATTTTTTATTGATTTTAATTAGGGCATGGTATAGAATTAAAAAGAATTTTGTAATAATTTACAAGAAATTATAAGAAAAGAGGTTTATGTAAGATGGCAAAAATCGATTTAAGCAAGTATGGCATCACAGGTGCTACAGAGATCGTCTACAATCCTTCTTATGAATTATTATTCGAGGAAGAGACTAAGTCTACTAACGAAGGTTATGAAGTTGGTAAGGAAAGCGAACTTGGAGCTGTTGATGTTATGACAGGTATCTATACAGGTCGTTCTCCTAAAGACAAGTACATTGTTGTTGATGAGAACTCTAAGGACACTGTATGGTGGACATCAGATGAGTATAAGAACGATAACCACCCAATGTCAGAAGATGTATGGGCTAAGGTTAAGGACATCGCTAAGGCAGAGCTTTCTAATAAGAAACTTTTTGTAGTTGATGCATTTTGTGGAGCTAACAAGGACACAAGAATGGCAGTTCGTTTCATCGTTGAAGTTGCTTGGCAGGCACATTTTGTAACTAATATGTTCATTAAGCCAACAGCAGAAGAACTTGAGAACTTCGAGCCAGATTTCGTTGTATATAATGCTTCTAAGGCTAAGGTTGAGAACTATGCTGAATTAGGCCTTAACTCAGAGACATGTGTTGCATTCAACATTACAAGCCATGAGCAGGTAATCATTAATACATGGTATGGTGGAGAGATGAAGAAGGGTATGTTCTCTATGATGAACTACTACCTTCCATTAAAGGGTATTGCTTCAATGCACTGCTCAGCTAACACAGATAAGAACGGAGAGAATACAGCAATCTTCTTTGGTCTTTCAGGAACAGGTAAGACAACACTTTCAACAGATCCTAAGAGACTCCTTATCGGTGATGATGAGCATGGTTGGGATGACAATGGCGTATTCAACTTCGAAGGTGGATGCTACGCTAAGGTTATCAACCTTGATAAGGACTCAGAGCCAGATATCTACAATGCAATTAAGAGAAACGCTCTTCTTGAGAACGTAACACTTGATGCTGAAGGCAAGATTGATTTCGCAGATAAGAGCGTAACAGAGAATACTCGTGTATCTTACCCAATCAATCATATTGAGAATATAGTAAGACCAATTTCTTCAGCTCCAGCAGCTAAGAATGTAATCTTCCTTTCAGCAGATGCTTTCGGAGTACTTCCTCCAGTATCTATTCTTACACCAGAGCAGACACAGTACTACTTCCTTTCAGGATTTACTGCTAAGCTTGCTGGTACAGAGAGAGGAATCACAGAGCCTACACCTACATTCTCAGCTTGCTTCGGACAGGCATTCCTTGAGCTTCATCCTACAAAGTATGCAGCAGAGCTTGTTAAGAAGATGGAAAAGAGTGGAGCTAAGGCTTACTTAGTTAACACAGGATGGAATGGAACAGGTAAGAGAATCTCTATTAAGGATACTCGTGGTATCATTGATGCTATCCTTTCAGGTGCTATTAATACAGCTCCAACTAAGAAGATTCCTATGTTCAACTTTGAAGTTCCTACAGAGCTTCCAGGAGTAGATCCAGCAATCCTTGATCCAAGAGATACATATGCTGATGCTTCTGAGTGGGAGACTAAGGCTAAGGATCTTGCTGCAAGATTCAATAAGAACTTTGTTAAGTACACAGGTAACGAAGCTGGTAAGGCTTTAGTTGCTGCTGGTCCACAGCTTTAATTTTCAATCATTACTGAGTTTGAACTTTGATTATATACCTGCGTCTGAATTGTATTCTTTCGCAGGTATATTTGAATTTTTTTGACATATAATATTGTGTAATCAGTAAAGAAGATGTATAATCAATACATCGGTACAGATTACGTATCAATTGAATATTTCCTGGGACGTTCGCAAAACCACATTATTTTGATCCTACATTTCATCGACGGGATTCCTATATCTCCATTCCAATGTCAAGCCTCCTTAGTCAGTGGAAGGCAGCGGTCTGGATGCGGTTGCCCACCTAGCTTCGCTAGGAGTCGAAAGCGTGGGGAGCGGCGTTTTGGGATATTATTTATTAACAGGCTGTCACATATGTGACAGCCTGTTTGCTTTCCTTGCAATACACTTCAGTTCTAAAACACATATTTTCTGCATATACTATCAAGAGCTTGTCTGAACAAGGACACTTAATTTAGTATGGAGAATAGTATATGAAACAGAGAACAAAAATAATATTCTTAGTCTATTCTGCACTGGTGATTTTTATGTCATCAGCATGTATATATATGTCACATATGATTAAATCAAGATATCAGGACACATCGTCAGAAATCAATATTTATAAAAATGTATATGTAACTAATATAGAAGACAACACGATAACTGCTAATATGTATGGTAATATAAAGAAATTCAATAGTGGAAAGATAGCAGAAGATGTAACCGGGTGTTTATGTGATATTACCGTTGAGGATGGAAAGATTGTTGGAGTTAATACCAAGACGGATGTTGTAAGTGGAAAGGTGCTGTCAGTTTCACAAGACAGCGTTGAAATTGAAGGTTATGGTTCTGTTAAGCTGGATGAGGACTTTATTATGTATGAAAAAGAAAACTCATTGATAAGTAATTACAGCAGTATAATTGTCGGTTATGCATTACAGGATTTTATTGTGGCGGATGGAGAAGTCTGTGGTGCTATTAAGAATAAACCTTTGCAGGCTGACAATATAAGAGTGATTATCAAGACAAGCGGATTCAGAGATATATTTTTTAATGAAGCAGTTTTTTGTGCTGATTCAGGAATGATAGTTGAGACTGGTGAAGAATCTTATGAGACGGCACCCGGGGAGACGGTTGTGTTTAATCCGGATACAGAAGACTTTAATGAGGGCAGAATAAAACTAATTCCTAAATCAGGTGAGATACAGTTCCAGTCAGTAAACAGAGGCATAGGAACACCATCATATGGCGGAACTATTGAAGTTTCACTGTATGATGAGGGAATTGTTGTTGTAAATGAAGTGGGGATAGAAGATTATCTTAAAAAAGTTGTTCCTAGCGAGATGCCGTCAGGGTTTAATCTTGAAGCACTGAAATGTCAGGCTGTATGTGCAAGAAGCTATGCTTATACGGAACTTTCTAATAACTACTATAGTGCTTATGGAGCACATATTGATGACTCAATACAGTTTCAGGTATATAATAACTCACAGCGGGCAGAATCAACAGATACTGCAGTAGATGAGACAGCGGGACAGGTGCTTTCATATAACGGAGAAGTTGTTAAGACATATTACTATTCAACCTCATGTGGAAGCACAACAGACGTTACACTTTGGGGCAATACAACAGAAAACTATCCGTATTTTGTTGCAGAGTGTGTTGGTGGAGTGGACAGAGGGCTTACACTGACAGTAGAATCGGAGTTCAATACATTTATAAAAGGTGAAAATGAGGCTGATTATGATTACGACTGCACCTTGTACAGATGGAGCATGGAGGAATCTGTTAAAGAGATAAGTGAAGGATTTGCACGTTCTACAGGGAAGAATGTAGGAAACATAAAAGATATTGAAGTACTTGAGCGTGTTAATGGAGGAGCGGCAGTAAAAGTTAAGGTTACAGGTGATAAAGGCGAGACAGTGATAGACAGTGAATCAGCGATTAGGGCAGCATTTGGCAATGCAAATGTGGATATGAACACT
>OMDR01001462.1_pt1 | contig 11379 bp, 8 predicted proteins | sample 1645251 | NCBI WGS metagenome assembly OMDR01 (sample SAMEA103958142, study PRJEB25191) | human gut metagenome | biome: human-associated habitat [ENVO:00009003]; feature: intestine environment [ENVO:2100002]; material: feces | place: Germany | collected 2013/2015 | reverse complement strand
CCACTGTATTGTACGGAATTTTCAGTTCAGAAAATTCCTACCCGTGTACAGTAACAATTATTTTCCTGCTCTTACTTCCTCAAACTCCTCCTGGATCTCCTTTGACGGCTCACCGGTCGCAAGGCTGACAACAATCAGACAGAGCATTGCAATGATAAACGCCGGAAGAAGCTCATACACATTCCATGCACCGCCCAACGGACGAACGCAGTATTTCCATACAAATACCATGACTCCGCCTGCGATCATGCCGGCAAGAGCACCGTTCCTGTTGGAACGTTTCCAGAATAATGCCGCAAGGACCACCGGTCCGAATACAGCGCCAAATCCAGCCCACGCAAAGGACACGATTCCAAATACGGAGCTGTCCGGATTTCCCGCTAAAAATACTGCGATCACTGCGATAAAGAGAACCGTCGCCCGGGCAACATGGATCGTTCTCTTCTCAGTAAGGTTTACGCCGAACATTCCCTTTAACAGGTTCTCAGAAACAGCGGAAGATGCCGCAAGAAGCTGGGAATCTGCGGTGGACATCGTGCAGGCTAAAATTCCGGCAAGCGTGATTCCCGCACCCACGATCGCGAGGAATCCATGCTGGCTTAAGAGTGTCGCAACCTGAAGAGATTACGACCCATACCGTCGCGATGCGTCTGGAAAGTGATATATTCTCCTCGTTTTCCGTCGCCATAAAGCGGAGAAGCACATGCGGAACTCCAAAATAACCAAGCCCCCAGGCAAGAGTAGAGACGGTTGTTATGGTTCCATAAGAGGAAGCGGATCCTGTCTCGCTGTTATATGTAGCTGTTAATGATAAAAAGCCCGGAAGTTCTCTCGCATTTGCAATAACTGTGCTGACACCGCCGCTCATGGATACGCCGAAGCATACCACAAGGACAAGCGCGATCGTCATAACAATACTCTGGATCAGATCCGTAAAGCTCGCTGCCATGAATCCGCCGAGTGCTGTGTAACCGACAATGACGACAGCACTGATCAGCATAGCCGCCGTATACGGAATTCCGAATAATGTGGAGAACAGTTTTCCACATGCCGCGAATCCGGACGCTGTATACGGGACAAAAAAGATAATAATAAAAATTGAAGAAATTCCCAATAAAAGTTTCGAGTCATCGCGATACCTGTTTGCAAAGAAATCCGGCAGTGTGATCGAATTCGTCTTTGCGCTGTATCTCCTGATACGTTTCGCCACGATCAGCCAGTTTAAATAGGTACCGATGGCAAGTCCGATCGCAGTCCAGGATGCATCACAGATACCGCTGAGATAAGCCACTCCCGGCAGTCCCATCAGCAGCCAGCTGCTCATATCCGATGCCTCCGCACTCATTGCAGTCACAAAAGGTCCTAATTTTCTTCCGCCAAGATAGAAATCGCTGGAGTCATTGTTTCCTTTAGAATAGAAGAAACCGATTGCCAGCATCATCACCAGATAGGCAATGATCACAAGAAAAACACCGATGATTGCTCCATTCATTTTTCATACTTCCTCTCATTTTAGTCTGCTATATTAATTTAATAAAGCGTTAATGTAGTTTAGTATATCAGAAAATGGCCGGATTGCAAGTGTTTTCCGGGGATTTGCGTCCAAATCTTCCTCATAAAGCTGGCTTGAAGTGTGCTTCGAAATATGTTATCATTATTTCGTAAATCACAAACAAATGGAAGGATGGTGTGATAATGATTGTCCTGAAGCTTACTTTAGATCATATATACGAATTTGATGATTTCCAAATTAACTTTACCTACCCGAAAAAGATCGTCAACTCGATCATCGAAAATGAGCATCTGGACGGTCGGGAACGATTCCGCTACAAAAAGGCTGTTATCCTGATGGGTGCAAACGCAACCGGTAAAACAAGTCTCGGAAAGACATTACTCCGAATTTTCGGGTATATGGTAAATGCAAATCCACTCCCACTCTGTGAGATGGTATCCGGCGAAAAAGGCTCTTTTTCCATTGACTTTGTAAATGGAGACTATCGTCTGCAGCGTCTCTCTGCTGAGATTACTCCTTCACGAAATGATGTCTCAATTCAGTACATGGACTCAGAAATCGGTCTGCTTGATTCTTACGAAAAATGTGCTTCTACTCTGAAGGACCGCACAAAAGAAGCGACCACAAATGCCACTTCTCTGAAAAAGCTGGTCGGAGAGATTGGTTTTCGTTTTGCCTATCCTGAAATCGAAAAAACTCTGAAACTGAGTAAAACCAATAAAGCCATTTTACTCAAAACTCTTCACGCAGTAATCGGAACACTTGATCCGACTCTTCAGGATGTAAGCCTTTCAAAAGATTTAAAAGATACTTTCATCATTCGCCGCAAAGACACTGAAATCATTATTCAGGAAGGAAAACTGCTGAATCGTGAAGTTCTCTCAAGCGGAACTACTGAAGGTGTTGACGTTGCAATATTCCTTGCCGCTATGATTGCAAAGGAAAGTACGTTTTATTACTGTGATGAGCATTTTTCTTATATCCAAAGCGATATTGAAAAACGAATTTTCGGAATTATGCTGGATCGGATAGGCGCAAATGAACAGTTGATCTTTACTACCCACAATACGGATATGCTCGATCTGAATCTACCAAAACACAGCTATATGTTTTTAAGAAGGCTGCCGGAAGATGGCCGCTATAAAATATCCGCTGTTTCAGCTTCCGATGTATTAAAACGTAATACGGATTCGATCCGAAATGCCGTCGAAAATGACGTATTTGCCTCATTGCCCCAGGATTCACTTCTGGATGAGCTGGAAATGGGGTGGATGGATGAACAATAAGTGTATTTACTATGTCGAAGGTCCTTGTGAACAACAGCTGAACCGGTATTGTGGTAAGCTACACATTGTCTTTCTGCCACAGGTCCTTAATCTGGAAGACGAACTGACTCGATGCACAAATGTAAAAAATGTCTCTGAGCTTACTCGAAGCAACAGTACTCGTAATTTTAAGACTGACTTCTGCAGGATCAAATCAAAAGATTGCAGAGCCATGCTGGAAAGACATGGACTAGACACTGCAAAGCTTTGGACATCAAAAGTACCTGAGCCTTTTTCTTTTATCGAAAACAACAGTCATCAGATTAAAGCAACTTACGCGTGATTTCACGAAAATGTGCCATGAAACATATCTTGTTTTAATTGATTGTAAATCATTTTTCGTCTACGAAAAAAAGGCCGGCACATTTCCCGTGCCGACCTTTTCCTGTCTTTATTCAATTTTCATGAGATCCTGATTTCGGTATCATTACCGCTTCTCATCCCAACTTCCGTCCTCCCGGACAAACCAGCCGTCCGGTGTCATGCGGTTCGCGAACATGATTCCCTTTGTTCCGTCGGAAACCGGATTAAAGTAATACCACTTTCCGTCGATCTGGACCCAGCCGGTCTTCATTCCGGTGTTGGCATCCACGTAGAACCAGTTTCCGTAAACCGGATCAACGATCCATCCGGTACCCAGATAGCCATTCGAATCAAATGACCACCAGTTTCCATCGATCTGAATCCACTCATAACTCTGAGCTGCCAAAGAATTGCCGGATCCGGAATTTACTGCTCCCGCTGCCTTCGGATAACTTCCGTCTGCGTAACGGAACCACCAGCCTGCGTTTGTCTGTATCCAGTGACTGTAGCCATCATTCAGGCTTCCGTTGTCATTCTTTAACATCTCTTCGGTAAGTGTCTTTCCGGAAACAATGCCGGAATTTTCATTCACATAGCCTTTTTTCGCATCCTTCGCGGTCGCTCCCTGTGCCGGATTGTTGGTTCCTGATTCCGGCATCTTGCTGTTCGCCGGTTTGGAAGTTTCCTCATAGTCGTCACTGTCACTCTCCGGATAGCGTGCTGTCAGAACGCCATTCTTCCAGATGATCGCGTAGTTCTTTGCAGAAAGTCCGGACGGAATGATCTCGTAAGTATACTCACGGCTTTCCTCTTTGTAATCGCAGGTTACAACCAGAGTTCCGGTAAGAACCGCTTCCGTCTCACCGTTTACAAATCCATCATAGACAACTGTATACTCCGGTGCTTTTGCTCCGAATACAACGTTCTTATCCTCTGCAGTGATCACAAGCGGAGCCTGTGTGATCGCAAAGTCGTAGGAAACACTTCCCTCTGTGTAATTCTTTCCTTCCGAAACACGGTAAACCACACGGTACTCTCCCACATCGACCGGATCAGACGTTAAGACCTCATTCGTCTCCCGGTTCGTGATCACGCGGCTCACCGTACCGTCCCCATCCGTTGCCGGAGTCAGATCCACAGCTTTTCCGTCATAGACACGAGTTGTATACAGATTCGCGGAATCGGTGAAGACCGGGGTTCTCTTTTCAACCGTCATCGTTCCGGATTCTGTTGTTACCTCATAGTTTTTGAGGCCTGTAACCTCCGGATTGATCGGATACGAACCGACTGTTGTTCCCTTCTGATAAGAACAATCAAAGTGAACGGTTCCTCCGGCACTTTCCAGGTTCTCGCCGTTTACAAAACCATCATAATCTGCCGTATATTCCGGAATCTCATCCAGATACGAAAGTTTCTGATCTGCCGCCGTAATTTTTAATGGAGCCGGTGTAATATCAAAATCATAAGCTACACTTCCGACACTGTAATTCTTTCCGGCATCAAAACTGTAAACAACATGGTATTTCCCGACATCAACCGGATCAGACGTTAAGACTTCGTTCGTCTCTCTGTTCGTGATCACACTGCTCATGTCGCCATCGCCGTCTGTTGTCGGAGCCAAATCTACTGCCTTTCCGTCATAGACACGAGTTGTATAGAGATTTTTGGAATCCACAAATTCAGGGGTTCTCGGCAGAACGCTGAGTGTTCCCTTATTTGCAGTCACCTCGTAGTTTGCAAGACCGGTAACCTCCGGCTAAATCTCATAATCGCCAACCGGACTTCCGTTCTCATACTCACAAAGGAAGCTGATCGTTCCGCCAACGCCTGCTAACGTTTCTTCACCGACAAATCCGTCATAAACTGCCGTAAACTCCGGTGCGTCCTCTTTATAAGTTACTTTCTTATTCTCAGCTGTCACCGTCAGAGGTTTCCGCAAGATCGTAAAGGTCTTGCTTACGGCTCCCTGATAGTTACCATCAGCGATTGCTTTCACGGTAACCGTCGGTGCTGCATTGCTGCTGGCCTCTGCAGCTGCTGTGTTGTTTGCATATCCCAGCGTGTACTCGGATGAATTTACCGGAATATTATCCAGAGTTACCTGTACCTGAGTCGTATCTCCATTACCCGGCTCCTGAGCTTCTCCGCTGTAAGTGTAAGTACCGTTGATCTCAACCTTTGCGTTTGTAAGATCCGCCTTTCTGACCTCGATCTTCTTCGTGCAGCTGCCTGTGTAATTTCCAGTTCCATTGAAGGTAAATGTATATTCTCCTGCGTCCCGGATCTCAGTATCCGGACGCGTGATCGTATAATCAGTTCCCTGTGTAAGAGTTACGTTTCTGGCTGTATCCGTTACCTCAATATTCCCATCTTCAACCTTATGACTTTCCGTATTATAGGTAAAAGACTCCGGCGTCATCAATACAGATACCGCTACATTTCCCTGATTATCTGTGAACGGTTTCGGCTGAATCGTAACTCCATCAATTACTGTCTTTGTTCCTTCAACAAAAACGCTGTCTGGCTTTGCTGTTACAATCACATTATAGGTTCCTGCATTTTCAGGAGCAGAAACCGGATCTTCTGTTACTGTGTTTCCTGCTGCGTCCTTCGTACGCTGGTACGCAACAGCGTACTCTGACGACGCTATTACAGTTGTTGAAGTTTCCGATTCCTTTACAGTCACACCAGGATCGATCACAGATCCGTTGTAGATCTGAGAAGTACTTGTAAATCCAACATAAGCGTTAACCAGATCCATTTTCTGGATCTGAACATCAAAAGTACCTGTCAGATCTTCATAATTTTTCGATGTGACCTTGTAATCCACTTGATAATTACCGATATTTGTAAATGAAGGAACCACCGTGCTGTAAGTGCTATCTTCTGCATCATGCACCTTATAAAGAATCTCTAAACCATCGATCAGATTCGCTGTCGTTCCATCATTCCCTGCGTTTGTGCTTCGCTCCGCAGGAATATCCTTACCGGAATCTCCTGCGATTCCTTTGATGTCGTATACAACCTCAGGTTGCTGGGCTGTTCCGGTGTAGATGAGAGGCGCTTTTGCTTTGACTTCCGAATTGGAATTCAGCGTTGCTTTGGTGATCTCGCCTGGGAGATTCAGTTGGTTGGTCGTCAGTTCATAGTTATTTACCTGCCAGTATGCCAACTCCAGACCAGACAGTATGACATCATTATTTGCTCCGACATTCTTTGATGAATAAACAGCAGTTCCACCACTACCTCGATTGAATCTCAGTATACTGCTCCGATTCACATTGTCGGCATTTTCAGCATAAAACTTATATTGTGGAGCAGCTTCAAATTGGGTTAATATAGTCTCCGGAACATCTGTCGTTCCATCATACACTTTTTTGTTTACTTCTTCATGATTATATACAATCGGATGAATCTTTTCTTTTTGAATCGTAAAGATGATATCCCTGTCTCCAATAAAATTATTAGGTTTTGTCTGCACTGATATTTTAATAGGGTAATACTCAGCTGGAGCATTCAGGGTTACTGTATAATTTCCACCATCTCCGTATCTATTCTTATTCGTTCCATTTGATTCTAAATGAGTGATCTTTGATACCTTCCAAAACTTATCATCTAGTTTTTGCCCCTTATATTTCACTGTAATAAAGGATTTAATGTCATCTTTTCCCCCTGATACATTCGGATCATATACTGGACTTTCCGCTGTTACCTCTATATCTGAAGCTGAAAGCTTTCTTGGATGAATCTTTACTTTAAAATACTTAGTATCATCTATGGTAATCTGATCTTCTTCCTGTGTCCGATACTCTTTTCCACCATCGTTAATATGGATGTATAACCTTTCTCCCTTATAGATATCATTGCTGTCTTCCGGAGGCGCCTCAGACACATTTGTCACTTTCGGGCACTCAGTAGTCCAGTCTCCCTGATATAGCTTAGCTCCACTACTATCATATCCGGTAAAACGGCACACTTTATACTCGATTTTAGCTTGACTATTTACACCACGTATTTCCACCATTGGATGCGGCTCTCCATCATATGTACCTTCATAAGGTATGATTGTAACTCCCTCCAATGCCTTACCACGAACCGTCAATGTTATGGTCACACTCTTTTCTAACCAAAAACCTCCCTGTGCTGTCGCCGTGATGGAATAATCCTTTCCCGCACCGCCTTCCTCTTGAATATACAGTATGTTCCCTTCTATCCTGCTTATACTCGAATCATAATCTCCATTTAAAGCGTATGTTACTGTCTGCCCTCTCGGATTAGTGAAAAACTGGCTCAGATCAGTTTCGTAAATCCAGGTGATTGTCTGAGTTGCTGCAGTTGATGTAAATCCGGCATCAGGCTGCAATTTAGCATCTATTGATCCGCTTCCTTCTATTGTTCCATTTGGTCCAACTTTTATACCAGCATTCGTAGTGGCATCTTGACTTATCTTCTGTACATATTCGTTCTGAATCCATTTGCCATTATTTACAATCGTAGCTGAGCTCCCCATATAAGAATGACCGTTAACCGTTAGTGTACCATTATTTTCAATGGTAGACCTGGAATCATTATACATTCCTGCAGAATCCAGTAATTCTAAACATGCACCAGTATCAATTGTCACCTTATTTCCATTTAGAAGTCCATAGTTACTATTCCCCGAAACACTTACTTTTCCATTTTTTATCTGAAAAATTCCAGAGACCAAAATAACACCCACACTGCCTGCTTCATCTGTATATCCTCGCGTTGCCGCTATGTTTATATTTAGATTTGTCGCTAAGGACGAACTAGGATCTATTAAAATACCAGTGGACGCATTAGAACGAATTTGCATTTCTCCTGAGCCATTGATTTCAACATTAGCTTTATCTGTAACTACTAATGGAGCGGCGTTCCCCTCTATAGCCGACTCAAGTCAGACATTCCCCGATAAACTAACTTCGAACGTTTTATTCTTGAAGATCAGGCGTCGCAGCTTAATATTCGACAAGTCTACTTGAAATTTCCCGGGTGCGGAATCCTGTGTTACAGTAACTCCTTCTATATTCGTATCATCCCTCTGTAATGTACCATCTTTATCTAAATAATATTTGACAACTGTACCATCTTGCGCAGCTACGCGCAGGATTTCCTGCTTCTCAGTCTCCTCCATCTCCATCACCGCATCCCCATCCAGGCTGACAACAGCTTCTATCGGCGACGTTTCCTCCGCCAGCTCATATTCTTCCGGAAGAACAGCCGCAAAGGTAAATTCGCCCTCTGTCGGCCAGAGTCCCTCTGAATCCTGCACGTAAGCACCGCTGGTCCAGTTCTTGATCTGGATCGTCTCTGCAGTCGCAGTCTCTTCCTCACTGAGAACCTCGGCGCTGATCTCAGTCGGGAGCATCGTGATAAGCTCGTCAAAGGATACCTGATCCTCCTCCCCTACCGACAGAAGGATCTTTCCTTCCACGAAATACTCTTCCCCGTCGACCCAGTCCCAGGAGAGGATCTGGCTTTTCTCCGATCTGTTTACAGGGTCTTTCTTCGCGTCAGAAGCACTCGCTTTCTCCGCATCACCCTGCTCATTTTCCTAACCCTCAGAGTTTCCATCCGGATTTTCTTTTATCTCTCCGTTTTCTCCTGTGCTACTATCCTCGCCAAGCGTTCCGTCTGGTAAATTTTTTGCAGCATCTGATGGTGTCACGCGCATTTCCTATGCGTTCATAATTCCTTCCATCTTCGCGAAGTTGGAAAGCTCATCCGCAAATGTTGTCAGACCGAACTGCGCATTCTGTATACACAGGATTGCCGCCATTCCGATCGCGGCTGCTCTTTGAAGTCGTTTTCTCATACTGCCATCTCCTTTTTCCTGTCATGATAAGGCATTTTTTCCTAAATATATCGAACTTTTCATCAGCTCAAATATCTGACTGTATTCTACAATTTTTTCATTTGCCAATCAATAGACTTGGAACGAATAGACGCGTAATGGGAACGAATCGTTGCTATCTGCTCCTCACGAATTCGATCTCCGAAATATTGAACAGGATGCACCCGCAATGCCCCGGAAAAGTCGGGAAGCATGTGACCTTCAGATTTGTATCGATTTCCGGGCTGTAGTCGATGAGCTCCAGTTTTTCCCCGTAAAGGACGGCCCGCTCATAGCTTCGAAGCCATTTGGAATCCATATTGCTGAAAAGACTTCCGAATGAATTTCCTATCAGCCGGTCTAACGGCAGTTTTTCCAGCCTCGCAAGTTCCGGATTTCCATAGCGGAAGATCCAGTCAACTGCGCGTTTCTCCTCATCAAATACCATCTCGATATCCGTAAATGCGAATGGGAGCTGATCGAAACTACGGTAATAGTCATGATATTCATCGTCCGTCATCGGTACTCCATGATTCTGAAATCCCCGGATCACGTCCTGCTGGGCATTCCGGAGTGTTTTCATGATCTCCCCTTTCTTACGGGCCGTATACCCCAGGGATTCCCCATTGCTGAGATTGATGGTATCCGTGACGTTATGGATTGCCATGACTGCTACAAGGCAGCCGCGATGCACCCGCAAAAATCCGTCCCCGATCTTCTCCTCGATCTCCCCAAGAGTCATCGTCGTCCGATACACCTGATCTCCCAGCACATGGATATTTGCGTATTTTCCATTCATCAGAACATATAAGATCGTACTCACTCTTAAAGCGATCGTTTTTCTCTCCGAGACGATCGTTATGTATCTTTCTTCTGGCATGAAACAGTTCCTCCGTAAGATTTTATATTTTATTGAAGCTTTTATATCTGAAATTATAAGTGGATTTCACAGCAGAATCAATTCTTCCTGCACAAGATGTCGAAATTTGGATTTTTGAGATTCCCAAACACTGAAAGACATAAAAGGAGAAGTAAACAGATCGAATAGCAGAATGATGAGACAATCACTTCGCAATATATCAGCTTTATTTTGATATATTGCGAAGTATAATATCTAGATAAAGTCAGTGCTACGTAGCTCCCTGAAAAAGATGCACACTTTTATATTTCTTTTAGCAAAAATGCCATATAGAGTGGAAGTGTAAGTATCTGTTCCGCACGTCCAACATTATAGTCTCCAAGTTTGATTGCATGACTGACATGGTATTTTTCAGGATGATTCAGGATTGTTCTGGTGCTTTTTGTATTACCTGTAGATGCTTTTACCTCTACCAATGTGCATTCACCTTTATAACGGATCACAAAATCCACCTCAAGTCCACTGTCTTTATGGAAATAGTAAAGTTTTCTTCCCATTTTACTGAAAATATCAGCAATCAGATTTTCGAAAACTGCTCCTTTATAAGCATGAAGATTTCCTTGAAGAATATCGTATTGCGTACCATCCTCCAACATGCTGACAAACAGACCACAATCGCGCATATACACTTTAAATGTATTTTCTTCTGCATTTCCGTCTAAAGGCAGTTCCGTAATACTAAGATTATAACAGCGCACAATAATACCTGCATCCTCGATCCATTGCAAGCTTCCAGCATACTTTGAAGCGGTAGATCCCTTTTTGACAATTGAATACTGAAATTTCTTATTTTCTTTACTGAGTTGTTTAGGAATAGACTGAAAACATTCTTTGATCCTTGATTTATCTTTTTTTTCTGCGTATTTTATCATATCATCTTCATATGACCGAACAATATCTCGTTGAATCTGTAGAACTTCGTCCATCTGTTTTGTGCTTACAAATGTCTGTACCACATCCGGCATGCCGCCAACAACTGTATACTGCAAGAGCAACTGTTTCATACGCTTGTGCAATGCTTCCGGAACTGTTTTTTCATTCTGCAAACATGTTTTCAACAGTTCAATCACCGGAGTTTCAATTCCATTTGCCCACAGGAATTCTTCAAAATCCAGTGGATACATATCAATTACCGTTTCCGACCCAACTGGGACCGATTTTGGTTCTTTTCCATATCCTTTTACACCCAAAAGTGATCCCGTACCTATCACATCGTAACGCCCATCCATGCGAAAAAATTTCAAAGCTGTTCGAGCTTCTGGGCACTCCTGAATTTCATCCAGGACTAAAACAGTATTGCCACTTTCAAAGACTGCTTCCTTACCAAGTAAGGCCGAGAGCATCATAACAATCGTATCTACTTCCAGAGAGCCTGAGAATACAGCAACATAGTCTGGATTTTCAAAAAAATTCAAATACACAACATTTTTATAATTTTTCTTTGCGAAATCAAGAACAGAAAATG